>JACDZJ010000011.1_pt1 | contig 100550 bp, 99 predicted proteins | sample 7365721 | NCBI WGS metagenome assembly JACDZJ01 (sample SAMN15143480, study PRJNA637477) | pond metagenome | biome: freshwater wetland ecosystem [ENVO:00000243]; feature: pond [ENVO:00000033]; material: pond water [ENVO:00002228]; isolation source: pond water containing pink berries ... | reverse complement strand
CCATGGAGATGGCGTTCGCGGCGATGGCGCCATGAATCTCGCGCTCGACGAATGGCCCCAAACCGGCCTTCAGATGCTCCAGCGATTTGCCGACACGCTCATGGTTGGTGATGGCCATGCTGTTCTCTATGGTGTCCTTATGAGCGCCTTCACTTGAGCCAGCAGCGCCGGAATCTCCACGGTCACCGCCACCCACAGAATATCCGCGTCGATGTCGAAGTAAGCAGGTATCAGGCGGTTACGCATGCCAATGATGGCCTTCCAGGGAATGCCCGCGTGAGCATTTCGAGTCTCATCCGACACCTTGCTGGCCGCCTCGCCGATAATCTCGACGGCGCGCACCAGCGCAAACAGCAACATGCGATTGGTGTCCAGGTCCGCACGGGTGCGGTCAGCAATGAACCCCAGCGCGTCCTCCGCCGCCTCGATCATGTGGCCAATGCGGAAGCGATCCTCATCCTGCATATTGCACCTCAGCCATGTGCACAACCTCGTCACGAAAGAAATGCGAGAGATCTGCCGCCGTACGTAGATCGACCTTTCGGCCGCCAAGCACCTCCGACAGTTCGATTTCCATACCGGCAATACCGAGCAAACCGGGGATGTGTTCCGGTTGAAATTCAACCAACAGGTCCAAATCGCTATCCGCCCGCGCCGTCCCCTTCAACTGCGACCCAAACAGGGACAGACGGCGGATGTGATGCCGTCTGCAGAATTGAGCCAAAGCGTCTTCGCCTAGATTCATAACGGGATGCATCGCGTTCCCTCCCCAGCAATGGTGCCCGCAAAATTATCTGACTCCCACGCGCAAGCAGGAGCGCAAGTCCTGATGCTCCAGCGTCGCGTGAGGGTTCGGGCGGCGGGAGCGGCCAAGACTGCATTCCCACACGGAGCGTGGGAATGAGATATAAGGTTGATAGGTACTTGCATGATTCATACTCTGCCTATGATTAGGCAAACAAATCGCCTGTCCCGGGTGTCACGACGGGCGCCGACGCCTGGGCCAGTCGGGTGATCTCGGGCCAGCTCTGCACCAGACCGTTGTAGGCCATGGCCTCGGTTGCGCGCTTCTTGCGTTCGCACAGGGTGTAGAGGCGGTAGCACAGCTCGCGGGCGGTCTCGGCTTGGCTGCCGAGCTTGGCGACCAGGGTAGCCGCTGCGCTCTCGCCGCCGGACTCCAGCACGCGGATCAGTTGGTGGACCATCATCCAGTGAGGAGTGAGTCGCGAGGAGTGAGGAGTGAGAGAAGAACCCTCTCGTTTCTCACTTTTCTTTCCTCTTTTCTCGTCCTCCGGGTTCCAATCGACGGGTAGCTCGTCCGCCCTCAGCAGGCGCACCCGACCACTCTGGGCCTTGAGGATACCCGCCTGGACGAGTCCCGCCACCGAGGTATTCTTGGCATTACTGAGGACTTCCGCCTCGCCGAACGGACCGTCGTTGTGACCATACTGCTCGAACCAGGCGATCGCCCAACCGGTGTCAGCGTCGAAATCCCCCTCCTGCTCCGCCAGCACCTCGTCCAGGGTCTGGTTGATCAAGGCCAGCGCCGTGCGTACCCCGACGGGTGTGCCGTCGGACTCCAAGATGCGGGCGTAACGGGAATAGACGGCCATGCCCGGCCCAATACTGGCCTGGGCTAGATCCACCGGGGCGATATTGCCCTCCTGCAACCGGCGCAGGGCCGGGGGCAGCTCCTGCTTGAGGGCGGTGAGAAGCTCGCGGCGGGAGCCCATGGGAGCATTGGCCCCACGCGGACGACAGACCAGGACGATGGAAGAGGCCAGGGCGTTGGTGCCGATCCCGATGGAGCGGGATGTACGCTCGGTGCGGATCGGCCAGGTGCCGGTCAGCGAAAACCCCGCGCGAATGACCGCCTCCAGGAAGGTTTCCCAACCCGTCGAGGCGGTTCCCTCTCGATCACTCTCGGATTGCTTGAAGGCGTAGTAGATGGTGACCGGAAAGGCCGGGTGCGCGGCCTCCGCCAGGTTGCGAATTGCGCGGGACATGCCGTCGAGAAAGAACGACTCGGCGCGCTCGCGGCTGCCGTGGCGATAAGGCGTGGCCACCAGTTCGTCGGCCTTGGGTACGAGCAGGGTACGGAACAGATCCGGGTAGACCGAATGCAGGCCGCGCCGCATCCAGACATAGAAGAAATCGGAGAGGTCGGCATAGCCGATGTTGTCGTAATACGGCGGGTCGGTCGAGACGATTCTGGCCGCCGGAGCCGAAACGCTCGCGGCGTTCGCCTGATCGGCGAAGCCGACCGGCGATGCCGGCAATGCTGTCGCAACGACTCTCGCCACTGCCTCGGCGATCTTGGCGATGGACCCGCTCGAATCCGCGAACGGATTGCCCTCGGCGAAATCCCAGGTCATGGGCAGCGCCTGCCTGCGGAAGGTGCTCACGACCAGTTCGTTCTTGGGCGACGAACTCCAGGTACAAATGGTCGAGAGTGCCTCGGCGACCTTTTCGACGACGAATTCCAGATAGACGCTGACGGCTTCGGCGTAGGCCATGGCGCCGTGACCGCCTTCTCGCAGGGGCGTGGCGTCGTCGGCGACGCCGGCCGCGACCGCATCGATGCGAATCCGCTGTCGAGACTCCTGAACCAGATCGGAAAGCGTGGAAAGAGCCGTTAGCTGGCGTGGAGTAAAAAGGTCAGCCCAGCCGGTTAGACCGTAGCTCACAGTCCAGAAATTGCGCGGATCATCCGGCAAGGACTGATCAGGCGTCCAACCCGGCTCGGCCTGTCCTGCAATCGATGCCATCTCGTCCGTCGGCGACAGGTAGATGCGCGTCCGATCTCCTTCCGCCGCCACAGCCATCAGTCGCACACCCAGGCGGCCAGCGATCCCTTCGGCCTTGATGTAATCGGGTGAAATCGGCGAACCGGAAAGCACGCAGCGAAAATTGGCGCCGCGTCCGAGTTTGGTGCCCTCGCCCACGGCGGCCTTCTTGACCGGTGTCCCGCTGCGCACCTCGAATCGGTAGCCGCTGCCCTCGACCACCGGCTCGACCCAGGTCTCCTTGCCGGGTTTGGTGGAAAGCCAGAACGACGAGACCAGCGGCACCGGGCAGCCCCGGAAGGCCGGGTTGGGGCTCTCCACGGTGCGCGCCCAGATCCAGGCGATCACCGTGGCCCGGCGTCCATCGGGGAGCACTGCCTGCGGATACAGATGGCCGATGCGCCGCTTGGCCTCCTCCTGCATCCAGGTGCCGTAGTAGCGCAGGTCTTCGGCCAGCCCTTGCGCCCCCGTCCATTCACTCTCGAAAAGATCCCCGATCCCAGGCGCCGCCGCGCGCGCGGTGCCGCGCCTGGCCCGGCTCACCCGACCGGCGACTGTCCCCGCTTTGCCGGACTGCGCCCCATCCGGATGCACCGGCGCCCGCCCGGCAAATCGGGGAGGGATCTCGATCATCGCCTTGTTGATGGTCACCGCCACCGGGTTGAGGTCGCTGGCGTGAGCCGTGAGCCCGAGGCGCTGGGCCTCCAGCGGCAGGGCGCCGCCGCCGGCGAATGGGTCATGGAACGGGGGCAGCCGCGACGGGTCCTCGCCCGAAACCCGGCACCAACGCTCCCATGAGCGCCGAATCTCGGCCCGCGCCGCAGCGAGCACCCGCCGATCGGCGGTGCTCTCCCACTTGACCAGCGCTTCGATCAACCGGAACAGCCGCTGCCGCTCCTGCCCTTGTGTCTCCTCCGTGGGAAACTCGTCGGTCAGCGCCGACGGATCGTCCACCAGGGAGGCGAAGATCACCGCCCGCGCCGCCGCTAGCGGTCGCCGCGCCCACCACAGGTGCAGCGTCGCGGGGTGGCCGTGGCGGATGGATTTCTCGCGGGCTGCCTCGCGGTTGATGGCTTCCAGCGGTAGGGCGACTTCGATGAGCTTCTTGTAAGGTTTGGGCGACACGGACTCAGCCAGCGAAGTTGATGGATTGCAGATGGTCCTCGGCATCCTGACCGAGATACCAGCGGATGGTAGTGAAGAATGCCGGAAGGTATCCGTCGGCGGGAAGGATGTCCTCGGCGATTTGCCGCTCAGCATCCCCGTTCGCCAGCATGCCCTCCAATTCGTTGATTACGGCTAACCTAGCACGGTTAAGCCGCCCCGCGCGCAGTCCGCATGTCGTGATGGCCATCTCTACCTCTTCCACGGCGACTCCGGCCGCCACACAGGACGCCTCGTCGCAAAGTATCCTGCCATCCTCGGAGCTGAAACGAAACAGCCGCGGCGATACGGGAAGCGAGCGTGGGTTCACGACCGGGCGCGGATGTCGCTTCTTCGCATGGCCACAGGAGCGCGAGCCATCCGAGTCGTATCGCACTGCTGCGTCGGGGACGTCCTCGGAAATTGGCCGCTCGCCGCCAAGACAGCACAGGACCAGATTGTTCCAATCCAACTCGTACTCTAATCCTGCCGATCGCGGTACCAGATGCTCGACCGACTCGTCCTGTTCAACCAGGGTATTCTCGCAATAGGCACAAAGCCCGCGCTGATCGTCGCGCAGCCGCTCTCTGATGGCATCGCGGCGGTCATTGTTCTTCTTGAACATATTCCACTTCAAGTGTGTGAATTGACCCGCGAATTTGTTCTTGTACGCAGTCAGAGCTGGAGGCTCTATAGCCGATTTACGCACATACTTCACAATTATTGACCCGCTCTGGTCGCTCGCGACTCTAGCCGGCGGACAAGCAAATCGGCGCGCACCAAATCCGGTTCCGGAAAGCCGTTGGCCCAGGTCGCCAACTCAGCACGCAGCGGTCTTGCTCGATTGAGATCTCCTACATCCAGAGCGGCGAAAAGCTCGGAAATCTTCTCCGCAATCTCGTTATTCGGCGGTCGCAGGCTGGGAACCCCCAGCACTTCGGCCACAACATCGGAACTCCTGGCGCCGTAAGTTGGTGCCGGGCATGGGCGTAGACGTCCTTGTTCAAGAATATGAACTCCCTCCGCGCCCACTGTCGTCACGACTTGCGGACTATGTGTCGTGACGATGAGCTGCGTGTTCTTGAACGCCTCGCGAAGCCTGGGAATAATCTGTTGCTGCCAGTACGGATGCAGATGCAGCTCGATCTCGTCGATCAGCAAGATCCCTGGGGCATCTAGCGGCTTGTCCCAATAAGGATGCGCCTGGGCGAGGCGCCGAGCGAAATCCAGAACCAGTGCCAACAGGTTACGATAGCCGTCGCTCAACTGCGCCAACTCCAGATCCTTCGGCGTACCCTGCGGATTCCTGAACGCCACCTTGAGTGTCGTATCGTCGAAAAAGACGCGCTCCACATCCTCGAGCGTCGCGGCAACCGCCTCTCGCACCGCCTTCAGATCCGGGAACTGATAGTCGCGGTCGTTGCGGACTTGCAGCTTTTCCCTAAGCTCGTGGTTCTCTCGTCGATAGAACCACTGGCACATGGCCTGGTAGTCAGTTCCTGCATTCAGCGCACCGAGGAATGCACGATCGCGCTCCAAACTGACGCTGAAGATATCCCCAAGATCGGGCATCTCGGATAGGCGTCGGTTAGCGCGGTAATAGGCAACGACAGGAAGCGGGATCAGCGCCTTCTGGTCGGAGGTCCGGATCTCTTGCCAGAGCGCCTTGACGTAGCCGTAGACATCTGCCAGTCCAAGCGATTGCTTGGTCTTGTAAGCGAAGCCGTTAGGAAGGCGAAAAAGAATGTCTTCCTCCCACTCAAGATCCCGTGGTCCACCGTTCTCGGTTCTTGCCGGGTAGCCGGTTACGCCGTAAAAATTCTTCGCGACCGCCTTGATCAGTACGTGATCGCTGCGCCCCGAGATCGCGTCAGGGGCATCCGGGCGAATATGTAAGTCGGCTGGCCGCAAGCTAACGCCTTGCACGGCCCTTTGACGGGGACCGCCTCCACCGTTGGCTGCCACGAGGTGCCATAATGCGATGGCAATGGCATCCAAGATGGCAGTCTTGCCGGCCCCATTGACACCGACAATGACATTGACGTCCGCTTGCAGTGGAACCGAGAGGCTCTTGAAGCAGCGGAAATAGGTGATATCGACCTTGTCGATCTTCATTATGCGGTTTCTCTGATCAACCTGTCGGAGTCGATGCTCTACGGCGCGGCTCGCTCTTCGGCATCCAGCCGATCGAGGATGGCCACCGCCTGTTGCACATTGCCGGTGGCGGCCAAGGCTTGAAAGTGGTCATCCGCGGAGAAGTAGACGGCGTCTTCCAACCAGCCGGTTGAATGAAGCTTAGCCAGGTCCTGGTTAGCGATGAGATCGGCCGCCCCCGGAATATCGAGTATGCGAACGATTCGCCCTTCATTGCTGCCGGGCAGGCGGTAAACGAGCGATGCGCTTTCCAGAGACTTGCCATCGAGCAGCGCAAGTAACTCCGGCGAATGGGTGGTGGCGACCATCTGCACGGTGCCGCGCTCAGCCTGACGCTCGATCAAACCGAGCAGCAGATGGAGCCGCGCCGGATGGATGCCGTTATCCAACTCTTCGAAGAAATAGAAGCGCGACGACTCGGGGCCGAGCAGTGCGGCGATCATGGCCAGGAAGCGCAAGGTGCCGTCGGATGCGCTATACGCGGAGATGTGCCCACCGCCCTTCTCGATCAGGCTGACCAGGATACGGCCTTGCTGGTCGGCCGGGAACTCGAAATCCGTGGCGTCCATGGGTGTCAGTTCGGCGATCCAGGAGGCGAGGGCCGCCTTCAGATCGGACTTGGTGCAGATGCTCTGCAAGACGGAGGAGAGGTTTTCGCCCTTGTCGCCCAAGACGGTCTGGCCCGGCAGCGAGGGGCGGCGCAAGGCGTCGGGGTCCAGGTCGAGAAAGCGCATGGATGACAGTTCCGCGAGAGCTATCTTGACATAAAGTCTCGCGTTTCTATCCAGCGAGTGTTCTGCGAGCTGCGATAAGGCAGGCCGCAAGTTCAAGCAGTTGATCTTTTTCCCATAGGGGCCGCGCTGGCTCGGCCCCTTCATTAATCTTACCGGCAGGTGGTCGGGATCAGGAGATGCCGCCGACAATGGATCACCCGACGGATGTGAATCGAAAACCATTAGATCACCGACAGTCAGCCGCTCTCGGATTACCCGTGGAGGCTTACCGTTATCTCCGACATCGACTTCGATGAAATAGGAACCTTCCTCTGGAAAAATGAGCGGCTGGGCGCCGATTTCTTGAAATCGGAACTCGATTGTCAACGCAAAGATGGATGCCCCCGTGAAGGCCGCCTCCCGGGTCCCCCCGCGAATGCCGCGCCACTGCAAGACCCCGCCCTCGCCCCACTTCTCGCCGATGATCTCGGCCAAGGAGTAGCCTCGCCCGATGCCGTGCAGAAACCGGAATGCATCACGCAGATTGCTCTTCCCAGCCGCGTTGGTACCGACCAACAGGGTCAGCGGACCTAACGCGAGCGTGGCGTCGCGAAAGTTCTTGAAGCCCTGCAAGCGGAGCGTTGTCAGCATGTCCGAGTCGGTCCGGTCACTTGTGGAATGGGGTCCGCAACTGGCTTTCTTGGGCCAATCACGGGGGCCTTGCTCGTCGTTTCGGCCGTAGACCGTAGGCTAGACAAGCGATAGCGCAGTCCACCGAGTCTCGCCCCGCCCTTCGATGAGTTTCTTCTTGGCGATCATGGGCAATTTCTGAGCAATGCGCTATTTGCGGTCAATACATCAATACCTCCGATAGTCATATCACCGTCGTTGGTCAGCAGCTTCCCACCATTGATGCGACAATTCTCGATCAGCAGCCCATCATTGAAATCGATAGTCCCGTTCTGCACTACGGCCAATACCGAAGGCAAATCCATGTTCGGAAGGGGCGTATCCCGTGCTGAGGCGGCTTTCAGGATTTGCTCGACTTCTGCGACGGCAGCGCGTAACACACCCGCACCATCGGCGGACTGACGAAAGTCCTTAAATCTTGGGTAGCCTCCTTTCCAGGAACCGTCATACTCGATCCGAACGTACCGGTTGAGATATTCGCTCAGAATCAGACAATCAACCAAAGGACGGGCCTTGGCACGCAATAGACGAGCAAACGTTCCTGAGTACGCGGACGCCCAGCGTGGCGAGGGTTGAGCCGCTGGCGGGGCTAGATAGAGCCAAACATTTGCATCGATCAGAATGCTTTCGCCGGCCTGGAAGTTATAGGTCGCGGCATTATGTGCCCTATTCTTCATCTTCATCGACGACTCCTTGCCACGCCTGGTCATAGCCTTGCCGGTTGGCAAAGTAGCGCTTGGCGTTCTCGGTGACACGCTCAAGCATGGCACGGTCGTCGTCCGTAGTGTCGGAGAAGATGAGATGCTCTTTCAGGAAAGATTCCTCGTAGGTTCCTCCGTAAAGCTGGCCAATGGCCGCGTTCAGGAAGGCCGTGATGAGATTCTCTCGGTCTGCGAAAGAGAGTTCGACCGCGGCATTGGCCGAGAGTGCCGCAGTGATTTCGTGGAAGACTTTCTGGCCGTCCTCGGTCGACACCCATACCGGGCTCCCAACAATGTCGAATATCTTTAGTTTGACTATATCGCCCATGGCGAAATCTCCCGTTCAGGATTTCAGTTCACCGCGCAGGCAATAGCTGCTGGTATCCGCGGTGTTGATCTCGATGCTGATCACCGTACCTGGAAATCCCAGGTCCATCCGGGTCAGGGTCTCGCGACCGGCGCTGAACTCCCAGTAGCCGCGATCCGATACGATCTGGATACGGCCCTTGTTCACGTTTATGAACTCCCGGATCAGTTTGAGCCCCAGTCCTCCGGGTACAGATCCTTTCCGGGTTGTATGCCCCTCTTGCAAGGCCCATTTAATCGCTTGATCGGAGTTCATCTTGAGTTCAAGCTCCTTGTGGATCTTGCGGCGCATGCCGATACCGGCGTCCGCGACACAGAAGTCTAGGCGATGTTTGTTCGGGAAGTACTGACCACAGGCAAAGATGCCCAGTTCGGATTCCGAGTGGATGGTTGCATTGACAAAGATCTCGAGAATGCTGTTCTTGAAACGCGCAGACAAGGCCGAAGTCATGCGCGGCAGGTCTTTTCCACTTAAGTGGCTGTTCAGGTACTCCGCAAAATTGCGGTCTTCCGCTATCGCGAAGCGCTGGTAAGGAATGGTGGTTCCATGGGTGTCGAGGCACTTACGAAAGCCGAACTCGGTAAGAAAAGAATTCTTCGAGAGAATCTTTTCAATATCTGGCCTGAGCCTCGCCGGTTCAATGGTCTTGATGTTGTCTGCTGCGCGAGCAAAAACAACACCCAGCGCAGCACTCATGTTGGCATCGAACCAGGGGCAGGTGGAGAAGTCAACTTCGATGGTATCGAATAAACATGCATTCAGTGCAACATGCAGCTTGGCCAGGCGTGAAAAGCTCGCCTGGGAACTGCGGATCTCGCCCAAAAAGACCCTGACAGGACCGGTACTCAATTTACCACTCTCCGGCAATAGCAGAATTCTAGGCGCGAACGATGAACTGAAGACAGATTCATCGCAGTACCTCAGCCCGGGCCAGCAGTTCAGCAAAGTCGTAGTTTACGCTCGTCACCCCAAAATCGGGCTCCCGCTGGAAGGGTCGATGCAGATAGTGGACCCGGTGCTCGTCCACGTCCAAGAACTCGACGATGGCGAGTATGAAGTCGCCCGGCTTGTTCAGCGAGTAGAGGATCTCGTTGCGCGTGACGGTGATGGTCTGGGCGCCTTCGATGCGCCCCTTCACCTCGATGAAGCGCAGCTTCCCGGTGCCGGGGACGCGGCTCTCGATGTCGTAACCGAGCTTGTCGAACTCCCGGTCGGTGGGGTCGAAGCCGAGGTGGCGCTCAATGTTCATCACGATGGCGCGGGCGCGGGCGGCGCTCGCCTGGGTGTCCACTGGGAGCCGGGGCGTCCCGCCCCTGCGTTCACCGGTCATCGCACGGAGCAGTCCCAACGGCACCACCAGCACCCCGCCGAGCACCACCGGTGGTAGCGGCGAGATCTGGGCCTCAAGCTTCAGGTCTTCCAGCCGCTTTTGCAGCCGCCCTTGCAGGATGTCAGCGCGCTTACGCGCTTCACCGGAGTTGAGTCGGGCGTTGGACTTGCCCGCGGCCTCTTGAAGCTTCAGCTCCTCGGCACGGTGGTCCCAGTAGGTGATCTCCTTGGTGAGAACCGACATGGCCTTCTGCCAGACAGTTGTCTCTCGATAATGCATCGCTCCCCCTCTCACTCCTCTCCCCTCTCTTCTCATCCTCGCCTCGACATAGAGCATCCGCTTGGAGACGACCCGGCGCTCGCCCGCACGGGTCAGGCCGGCGTCCTGGATGGCGTGCTCCAGGTAGAACAGCACCCGCGGTGCGGTGCCCATATCGCGCTCGTCGACCAGCACGGTGCCGCGTTTCAGCAGGTCGCGGTTGCGCTCCAGGGTGAGGTCAATGACGGCATCCAACAGCGGATGGCCGGGGCAAACGAAGGCGGCGAGCGGCTGGCCCTGGGGCGCCACCAGGACCTTCTCGAAGGCGATGCGCTCGTAGCGCGGCAGCACCGGTTCGCCGATGCCGATGAGGCGGTCGCGGTGGCGCACCGGGGCGGGGACATGGCTGATCTCGTAGCGGCGGGGCTCGCGCTGTGTGGCGGTCCCACCGAGCCGCTTGAAGGCCTCAAAGAAGAAGGACTCGATGTAGTGCGGTTGCAGGCGGCGGGCGTCGGCGCGCTCCATGTCTTCGCGGATGCGCCGGACCGCGCTCGCGTCCATGGCGTCATGGGCGAGGACGCGCTCATCAATCAGATCTTGCAGGTGGCCCCGGTCGAGCGTGGTGTCGAGCACCGTGGTGAGGAAGGCTTTGACCTCTGGCCGCTCGCCGTGGCGGATCGCTTCGATCAGCAGCTCGCGCAGCGACTTGCCTTGGAACTGGAGCTTACCGAGCACGTCGAAGACCTGCCCGCCCAGTGCCTGGCGCGCCTGTTCGAGCTTCTCCAGGAGCTTGCGGTAGACATCGCCCTCGCGGGTGTCGTCCGCCACCAGGTTCCATAGGTGGCAGACTTCGGTCTGGCCGATACGGTGGATGCGTCCGAAGCGTTGCTCCAGGCGGTTGGGGTTCCAGGGCAGGTCGTAGTTGACCATCAGGTGGGCACGCTGGAGGTTGATGCCCTCGCCCGCGGCGTCGGTGGCCAGCAGGACCTGGACCTCGGGGTCGTGCTTGAAGGATTCCTGGACCTTGAGGCGGGCCTCCCGGCCGATGCCGCCGTGGATGATGACCACGGCGTCCTTGCGCCCGAGCAAGGTGGTGATGCGGCCCTCCAGGTCGTTCAGCGTGTCGCGGTGTTCGGTGAAGATGACCAGCTTCTGGTGCGGCGACGGCGTGGGCGGCGGGATTGATCCCGCTCCGTAAGGTGCCTTGGGTTCTTCGATGCGGTCGCCCAGTGCGGCCGGGGTGAAGACCTCACTGAGCAGGTTCGCCAGTTCACACCACTTGGTGTCGGTGCCGCTGCGGCGCACCGTCAGGGCCTGGGCTTCAAGCCGACGGAGGGTATCGATCTCCATGCGCAGCTCGGCGATGGAGCGGGCGGCGGTGGCCTGGTCGAGGATGGCCTCCTCGGCGGCTGCGACCTCGTCCTCCGGTGCGTCTTCCAGGTCTTCCAGGTCGTCGGCGTCCAATGCTTCGGACGGGGGCGGGACGCCCCCGCTCCCACGATGGAGCACTTCAAGCTCGCGCAGCCGACTTTCCAGCCGTTCGCGGCGACGGCGCAGGGACTGGTAGATGGCCTCGGGCGAGGAGGCGAGACGCCGTTGCAGGATGGTCAGGGCAAAGCCGACGGTGTCGGCGCGCTTGTCGTTCTCCAGGGCCTCGGCGCGGTTGAACTCCTCGCGCACGTACTCGGTGACTGCCTGGTAGAGCGCGGCCTCGGGGTCCGAGAGCTGGTAGGGCACGGTGTAGGCGATGCGCTCGGGGAACAGCGGGGTGCCGTCGAACTTGAGCAGGCTTTCTTTGACCATGCGGCGCATCAGGTCGGAGCAATCGGCGGTATGCACGCCGTCGCGGAAGCGGCCCTCGAAGCGGTCGCCATCGAGCAGGGCCATGAAGAGCTGGAAGTCCGCTTCCTTGCCGTTGTGCGGCGTGGCCGACATCAGCAGGAAGTGCCGGGTCAGGGTCGAGAGCAGTTGCCCGAGCTTGTAGCGCTTGGTGTATTTGACCTCGCCGCCGAATACCGTGGCGGAGAGCTTGTGGGCCTCGTCGCAGACCACCAGGTCCCAGCGACAATCCGGGGCCTGAAGCTTCTGCTGCACGTCCTCATTGCGCGAGAGCTTGTCGAGGCGGGCGATGGCGAGGTTGGTCTCCAGAAACCAGTTGCCGGTGCGCGCGGCTTCCAGCTTGTCGTTGGTGAGAATCTCGAAGGGCAGGTGGAAGCGTCGATACAACTCGTCTTGCCACTGCTCGGCCAGGCTGCCGGGGCAGACGATCAGGCAGCGTTGCAGATCGCCGCGGGCGACCAGTTCCTTGATGAGCAGGCCCGCCATGATGGTTTTGCCGGCGCCGGGGTCGTCGGCCAGCAGGAAGCGCAACGGCTGGCGCGGCAACATGGCCTCGTAGACGGCGGTGATCTGGTGCGGCAGCGGGTCGACCATGGAGGTATGCACCGCCAGCACCGGGTCGAACAGGTGGGCGAGGCGAATGCGGTGCGCCTCCGACACCAGGCGGAACAGGGCGCCGGCGCCATCGAAACTCCAGGGACGGCCTTGTTCAACCAGATCCAGACGGGGCTCGTCGTGGCGGTAGAGCAGCTCGTTAGCGACCTTGCCGGTTGGGGTCTTGTAGGTCAGCTCCAGCGCCTCCGAGCCGAACCACTGGACGCTGACGACCGTCACCAGGGCATCGGGGAGGATGCCGCGGATGGCCGCATTGGTCTGGAGTTGTTCGAGCTGCATGGTCAGGTGCTGCGTCCTTAACCTTAGATCTGCTCGGCAACATTCAACAGATCGCGAGTGGTGCGCGCAAGGCGATCCAACCTGGTCACCGTCACCACGTCACCCGCGCGCAAGTGGTCGAGCATCCGAGGTGGGGCCGAGCACGATCTCGAGCCGACGGATGACGACCATGGGCAGGATGCAGTCGCGGTATTTGCCGCGCTGGTAGACGTCGCGCAGGACATCGTCGGCAATCCCTCAGATGAAGCTGACGAGCCGGTTGTGTTGGGCCTGGTCCATGAACTGACGATTCCTGCTGGCGAACCGGTGCAAGCCCCTACATCAACCCCGCGCCAACTCGGCCGTCGCACATTGCACGACCCCCGGCTCGGTCAGCGGATAAGCGGCGATATGCAGCCGCTGCAGGCGTTCCTGATAGGCGGTGCAAAACTCGTGATGGAAGGTCAGAAACATCGGGTGGGAGGTGATGCCCCACACATCCTCGATGAACCCCAGGTAGTTGCGGGTCTGGCCCATGTGAAAGGACGACGGGGTCTCGCACAAACGAAAGCGCTCGATCCGCTTGTTCCACATCGGGAACACCGCCGGATTGGCCAGATGCAGCACCGTGGATGCGCCCACCAGTGAACCCAGGCAGCCGGCGACCGGGTCGATCAGATCGCGGCTGATGGTCACTCCATTCGCCTTGACCGTGGCGAATGACGCCGCCGCGGCAGGCAGGAAATCCTCGTCGAACTTCAGCGCTTTAGGCATCCAGGCGTAGGCCAGGGCAGCGGTGCGCAGGAAGGGTTCCAGCGGATCGTCCGCGGTCACCCGCGCCGCGGCCACCAACGCCGGATAGGCGCGCAGAAAGCTCGCCTCTTTGGAACTTGCCCCGAAGCGGTGTTCGCGCACACGTTCCACGGCGGGATAGAGGTTCTCGATGTTCATGGACTCTGGTCGCTGATCGGGTGCGCGGCCGCACGGTCGCGGCGGGCCATGGGAACTACTGGGACAGGCGATCCCTTGCGGGCGCCCGCCGACCTGGGTCGAGTCCCGTCTCTGACCCGTGTGAATAGTTGTAGTGCTTGATCTTCCGACGAATGTTACGCTGAATGATGACTCCAAGCACGGTCCATTCGAGACCCCGGAGGTCGATCTCCGGATAGACGGGGTTCTCCGCGAGCAGGGACTCGGCACCACCCGCGTCTTTGACGTACTTGCGGAACCAACGAACCCCCTCCACCTCGACGAAAATATACGACCCGCTGCGGCAGATGTCGGTCGGTTCGATGATTACGATACAGCCGGCCGGGAACTCGGGTTCCATCTGATCGCCGAGTACCTGCAGCGCGTAAGGCTCGTGCAGGGCGCAACCGGTGCTGTCCAGGGTGGGATCTGTCATCATTCGTCCTCATCTTGAGCGCTGTTCATCTGCCGGGTCGCTGTGCGGTGCGCTCGCCGCGCTGCCGTGAGGCAAGGTGGCATCCGCGCCGCGAGAAAGCAACCAGATCCCCATGCAACCACGAATCATCGCAACCGAGCGCGTCCACGGAGATCGCCGGGATTGGCACAACCTGCGCGGGATGCTGCCCTATCTGTGGGAGTTTCGCGGCCGCGCCGCGGTCGCGCTGGTGTGTCTGGTGATGGCCAAGGTCGGGACCGTCGGCATCCCGCTGACGCTCAAGGGAATCGTCGATGCCTTCGACGGAACCAAGGGCCAGGTCTTGGTGTTGCCGCTCTCGTTACTGCTGGTCTATGGCGCACTCAAGCTCAGCAACGCCCTCTTCAACGAGCTGCGCGATGTGGTGTTCGCGCGCGTGCGCTACCGCGCCATGCGCCGACTCTCGACGCGGGTCCTGGAACACTTGCACGCCCTGTCGCTGCGCTATCACCTGGAGCGGCACAGCGGAGCGGTGAGCCGGGATCTGGAGCGCGGGACCCGCTCAGTCTCCACCATCCTCAATTACATGGCGTTCAGCGTGCTGCCGGTGCTGGTGGAGTTCGCTCTGGTGGCAGCGATCATGCTCGGGCGCTACGCCCCGATTTTCGCCCTGGTGACCTTCGGCACGGTCGCGATCTATGTCGCCTTCACCCTGGCCATCACTGAATGGCGCATGGACTACCGTCATGAGATGAACCGCCTGGACTCCCTGGGGAATGCCCAGGCCTTCGACAGTCTGCTCAACTACGAAACGGTGAAATACTTCGGCAACGAGCGCATGGAAATCGACCGCTACGATGCCACCCTGGCCGGCTGGGAGGAGATGGCGGTCAAGAGCCAGACCTCCATGTCCGTGCTGAATTTCGGTCAAGGCGCCATCATCGCCCTGGGGGTCACGTTGCTGATGATCTTCGCCGCCCAAGGTGTGGTGGCCGGCGACCTGAGCGTCGGGGACCTGGTCCTCGTCAACGCGCTATTGCTTCAACTCTTTATCCCGCTTGGCTTTCTCGGCGTCGTCTATCGTCAGATCAAGTACGCCCTGGCAGATATGGATTTGGTGTTCAAGTTGCTGGAGCGGCGCCCCGAGATTGCCGATCGGGCCACCGCCAGACCGCTCGCGCCGGGGTCGGGCGGTATCCGCTTCGCGCATGTCGACTTCCACTACCAACCCGAACGGCCGATTCTCAAAGACTTGGACTTCCGCATCGAACCTGGACAGACCCTGGCCGTGGTCGGTCACAGTGGGGCCGGCAAGTCGACCCTGGCGCGACTGCTGTTCCGCTTCTATGAGGTCAGCGGCGGTCGGATCCTGATCGACGGACAGGACCTGCGCGACCTGACCCAGGCCAGCCTGCGCGCCGCCATCGGCATCGTTCCCCAGGACACGGTCCTGTTCAACGAGAGCATCTACTACAACTTGCTGTATGGACGCCCGCAAGCGACCCGCGCGGAGGTCGAGCGCGCGGCCGAGATGGCGCACATCCGCACCTTCGTCGAGCATCTGCCGGACGGCTGGAACACGGTCGTGGGTGAGCGGGGGTTGAAACTCTCGGGCGGGGAGAAACAGCGGGTGGCCATCGCCCGCGCCATCCTGAAGCGCCCGCGCATCCTGATCTTCGACGAGGCCACCTCATCGCTCGACAGCCACACCGAACAGGCGATACAGCAGACCCTGGCCGAGGTGGCAGAGGATCACACCACCCTGGTGATCGCGCATCGTCTGTCCACCGTGGTGGACGCAGACCGCATCCTGGTGATGGCGCAGGGGCGCATCCGCGAGCAGGGGACGCATCGCCAACTCCTCGACGCCGGCGGGCATTATGCGGCGATGTGGGATTTGCAGCAGCGCGAAGGCAGCATGGCACCGGAGGTCGGCGCATGAGCGCCCACCCGGGGCTCTGGCCCGGAGCGCACAGCAGCCCGGCACCGACAGCCGATGCCGACGCGGCACCGCCGCGGCGGATGACCGACACCCCAACAATCCACGCTGCCGACCAACCTGGTGCGCCTGGCGCCGCCGCCGATTCCGGCCGCGACGCGGCCCGCATCCGCGAGATGCTGCGCACTGCCGGCCTCAGCGGTCCACTGATCCTGGTGGGGACCACCCTGGGCGCTGCCTTGGCGATGCTGCTATTGCATTCGACTCAACCAGGACTGACCTGGCCCCCCGTGGGCTGTCTGATCTTTCTGCTCGCCGGAGTCAGCGGCTGCACGGCGACCTGGCAGCGTCTGCGGTGCCGACTGCTGCTTCCGCTGGTGCGCTTGGAGGACTCGGTCGCCCGCATCAATCAGGGCGAGCCGGGCGCCAGCGAGGCCCTGCACGACGCCGGCGTCCTGGACCGCATAGCCCGGGATATCGGCGGCCTCAATGCGGAGCTCACCGATCTCTACGAGGACATGGACAGCCGGGTCGCCCGCCAGACCAAGCGCCTGGCACAAAAAACCGCCTCCCTCAAGATCCTCTACGACGTCGCCGCGAGCATCCACCAGGCCGACTCCCTGGAGGCGCTCCTGTTGCGCTTCTTGCGCGTACTCAAGGAGATGGTCAACGGCCGCGCCGCGACCGTGCGGCTGGTCCTGGCGGACGGGACGCGCCGCCTGGTCGGCTCCATCGGACTGGACGACGATCTGGTGCGGGAGCAGGACATGGCCCCGGTCGACCTGTGCCGGTGCGGCAGCGTGCTCGCACCCGGCGATATCCTGTGTGATCGGGACGCCCGTTACTGCTCCCGAATCGATGGTCGGCGGATGTTCGGGTCGAACGAGCTGGAAGTGGTGACCGTTCCCCTGGAGCATCGCGACGAACTCCTGGGCGCTTACACGATCTTCGTCGACCCGCCCGGGGTCAGTGCGCGGGAAGATATCATGGACATTCTGTTGACCGTTGGGCATCACCTGGGTGTGGCGATTGCAAAACACCGCTCGGATGCCGAGGCGCGCCGGTTGTCGATCCTCGAGGAACGCAATGCGCTTGCCCATGAACTGCATGACTCACTCGCCCAAACATTGGCGAGCCTGCGTTTTCAGGTGCGGATGTTCGAGGACGCGCTGGGCGATACGCCGATCCCCGCCGCCGCCCGCAATGACCTGGTCAAAGTGCGTGTCGGCCTGGATGAGGCCCACACCGAACTGCGTGAATTACTGGCCAACGTCCGCTCCCCCTTGGATCGGCGCGGGCTCGTGCCCGCCCTGGAAAAACTGATCCTGAGCCTCGGCCAGGAAACCGGCGCCCATGTCTTGTTTCAGAACGACTGTCGCCCCTTCGATCTCTCGGCCACACAGGAACTGCAGGTTTTGCGCATCGTTCAGGAGTCCTTGACCAACATCCGCAAGCACGCGCACGCCCACACCGTGCGCCTGCTACTGACGCGCCAGCCGGACGGCGCCCATCGCGTACTGATCGAGGACGACGGTGTTGGTTTCCGCACCCCGACCACCGGGGAAGGCCCCGGCGACCACATCGGACTGGCCATCATGGCTGAGCGGGCGCGGCGCATCGGCGCCGAGTTGCGGATCGAGAGCGAACCGGGCGAAGGCACGCGCGTGGAACTGACCTTCGAGGTGCCGCGCGCCGACGCGCATCCGCGGCGGGTGAGACTTTGATGCGCGTCCTGCTGATCGACGACCACGCGCTGTTCCGACTGGGCCTGCAAGAACTGCTTGAACGCAGAGGCATCGAGGTCGTCGCCGCGCTGCGCGACGGCGCGGCCGGTGCGGCAAGGGTGGCCGAGACCTTGCCGGACGTGGTCCTGCTGGACCTGCGTATGCCTGAACACGGCGGGGTGGAAGTCTTACGTGAACTGCGCAGAGCCCATCCGCGCATGCCGATCGCCATGCTGACCACCAGCACTGACGAGCGCGACGTGATTGCCAGTCTCCAGGCGGGGGCTCAGGGGTATCTGCTCAAGGACATGGAACCGGATGCGCTGATTGCGGCTTTGGGTGAGGTGGTCCGCGGCCGCACCGTGGTCGCCCCGGAGCTGATCGGCATTCTGGCGCGAGCGGTCCAAGCCGACGCGACCGGCGGCCAGCACCACCAGCGTCATGCCGATTTGACCCCGCGCGAGCAAGAGATCCTCTGCCACCTGGCCGAGGGGCATAGCAACAAGACGATTGGTCGGCTGCTGGGGATCACGGACGGCACCGTGAAACTTCACGTCAAGTCGATCCTGCGTAAACTCGAAGTCCACTCGCGGGTGGAGGCAGCGGTCATCGCCGTGGAGCGCTGTCTCTGTGCACGACCCCAGCCAGACGGCGAACCGTAACCGCGGCCGCTTCGCAACCGCTTGCAAAGGAGATCCGATGAAAAATTTTCTCGAACTGGTCAGAGGATGCCTGGTCGACATCCGCGAGATCATGCCCTGGGACCTGGCGGAGCGCAGGCGCGAGAATCCGGATATCATGATCGTGGATGTCCGCGAGCCGGACGAGTTCGCCGCAATGCATATCGCCGGCTCGCTGAACGTCCCGCGGGGCATTCTGGAGTCCGCCTGCGAGTGGGACTATGAAGAAACCGTGCCGGACCTGGTACAGGCACGACAGCGAGAAATCGTCGTTGTGTGTCGATCTGGCTATCGTAGCGTGTTAGCGGCCAACTCCATGCTGCTGTTGGGATACGAAAATGTCGCCTCACTTCAGACCGGACTGCGCGGCTGGAAGGACTTTGAACAACCCCTGGTCGACAACGCAGAACGAGACGTGGATCTCGACGATGCAGACGTGTATTTCACCCCGCACCTGCGGCCGGAACAACTGCGCCCAAAGTAGACGCTTCGCGTGTTTAGCTTCAAATGCAACAGTAGCGTTTTTGGCACTTAGTGCTAAGATTCAGCCAGAGCGACGAACCGAATCCCCCACGAAGCACCGCAAGGTGCAGGGTAGCGCGCAACCGCCGCGTCCCATGTAGGAGTCAAGCACACATGCGCTTCAAGTTACGTGTCGGCGTCTTAGGAATTGCCTTGAGCGGATTGGGATTCAGCCTCGCGGCTCAGTCATCAATCGAGATGTCCACGGTGATTTCCCCCGAAGTACGGGCGATGGCCGGGCGCTTGGGCCCGCCCGCGGCTTCGCTTGACACCGCCGCCGAGACGACGGCGCGTTCAGCGCTCACTGCCGACCCGCGCGCGGCACTCAGACAGAGCATTGCCGCGGAATGCCCATCCGCCGAGGATGCGGGTAACATCACCGAAGCGCTGTTGGTCGCGGGTCATGATCTCTTCACGGCGGTCTATGAGACGATCTTGGTCTGTGCGGCCGCCGAGACCGGTCCGGGAGTCGCGGCAGCAGCGGCGCGCCGGGCGTTCTTTCTCAGAGGGACAGCACCGCGTTATCTGATCGACGCCGCCGTTCTGGAAGCGGCCGCAGAGATCGTGGAGCGCCAACGACAATCCGCCACAACGCGCGTCGCGGCGGCCACACCAGAGCGCGCGGGGTCGACACAACAGCGCGCCCTGGAAAAGGAACGCCTGCGGCGTATGATGGAAAAGGGCCTGATTGGCGACGAGTATCGGGATTACGTCGACGACCGGCGAGCGTTGGCCGAAGCGATGACCCCGCCGGCGGACCCCGCCGCCGACTGGGATGAGAACGTATACAATACGTTATTCACCATCGGCTTGGTGGGCGGCGGCGGCTATGACAACTGGCTGGACGTAACCGAAGACTCGGGTGACGAGTCCAGCGCCCAGTAAGCGCACAGTTGGTTGCAAAACTCCAATCGATGCACCATTAATATACCGAGCGAAATACCGATGCACGGTCAACGACACCTCATCGCCGCCGGGATACTCTGCGGTATCCTAGTCCCTACGCTGTCCATCGCCCAGCCGGTCGGCAGCGGGTTCGATCTGGGAGGGTTTCGTGCCTACCCCTGGCTCAACCTATTGTTGGGATACGAGACCAACTATTATCACAGTAATAATCAAATCGAGGATCTCGGCTATCTCGGGGTCATGAGCACCTTTGAGAGCATCGTCGAACCCGGTATTCGTTTGACTGCCCTGAAAGGCGCGGACTCCTACAATCTTTCATATTTCGCCCGCATCGGCAACGTTTTTGAGAGTTCAGCCGATGACTTCGTCGATCAGCAGGCCAGCGCTACGGCAAATTGGGACTTGGGTCTGCGCCATCGAGCATCCGCCGATTATCAATTCTGGCACTGGCATGATCGGCGCGGCACCGGCTCACCGGCAGATGGTTCGCGTGCGAACTTCTCGGATTCGCCCGACCTCTGGAACTCCAATCGTGTAAGATTGGGATACAGCTACGGCGCCCCGGGCGCGCGCGGCCGAGTGGATCTGGCAGCCGGTTTTCTGACCCGTGACTACATCAATAACAATCAAGAAGCTCGAAACAATAACCGCACACCGCTCGGCGCCATCGTCTACGCGCGCATCAGGCCCAAGGTATCTTTGCTGTTTGAATTGGGTTGGGAGAATATTGATTACACCAACCAGCAAGCCGGTGCAGACTCGCTTGACAGCGAGCAACTGCTCGCTTATGGCGGCATCACCTGGGACGCGACCGCGAAGACCAGTGGTACTCTGAAGATGGGTTGGCTCGGCAAGAACTTCGCTTCCGAAGAGCGCGACAACATCAGCGACTTGGGGTGGTCGGCAGCGATCCAGTACCGGCCCAAACCTTACTCCACCTTCAACCTGGTGACCGTCCGCGCCCCTGAGGAGTCCACGACGGGCTTAGCGGATGCGGTCGTGGTCAGCTCCGTGAATCTGGATTGGGTGCACTACTGGAGGCCTGCTATCCATACGCGCTTCGGCCTGCTGGGGACAAACGACGACTATGTGGGCGAACCGCGCACGGATCATCGCTACAACCTATCCGGTGGGGTATTCTACCAAATGCGCCGCTGGCTCGAACTTGGGTTGGACTACACCTATGAGTCGCGAACTTCCGACCAATCTTTGGCCGAATACACTGATAATGTTTTCTTGTTCTCGGTACGCACGGCGTATTGATTTCCCGTCCACATGAATAGCGCGGCTTCGTCACTCGGTTTTCCCCGACACTCCGGACGCTCGTGGCGGCTGATTGCCGCCTTGGTCGGGTGGTTGGTCATGCTTCTGCCATGGGGGCTCGGTAACGGCAGCGACTCCCTTCAAGGGTACCGACTGAGTGCGGGGGATAAGGTACGGATCGCCGTGTTCGGCGAGGATGACCTGACCGTGACCAGCCAGGTCAGCGCCCGCGGCACGATTTCCTTTCCCTTACTCGGCGAGCTGAAGGTTGCTGACCTCACGCCAGGTGACCTTGAAAACCTGGTCGCCTCGCGCCTGCGTGGACCCTATCTGGTCGACCCGCGAGTCAGCGTGAGTATCGAGGAGTATCGGCAGTTCTTCGTCATGGGGCAGGTGAACAAGCCCGGCAGCTATGCCTACCTGCCTGGGCTGACGGTACGTAAAGCGGTGTCGATTGCCGGCGGCTATACGGAGCGGGCGTCGCGCAGCAAGATCTTTGTGGTGTCGGAGGGCGACTCCAGGCAGGAACGTAAGGTGGGCCAGGACGACCCACTCGGCCCCGGCGACACCATCATCGTCAAGGAGAGCTTCTTCTGATGAATCGCCGCGATTCCGTTTTCGATGCGGTCGTCGCCGGATCATCACCAGAACTCGATGCAGTCGCCGCGAAAGCGACAGCCACAACGCTCAATGTCGATTCCTACTGGCGGATCATTCGACGGTATTGGACGCAGATTCTTGGGCTGGCGCTCGCTGTCGGTCTGCTCGCCGGCTTGATCGCTCAGTCCCTGGAGCCGGTTTACCGGTCATCGACCACCATTCTGATCGACACCAGCCGCCGCGGGTTCAGTCCGGTGCAGGATGATGCAGTAAACGGTTGGTATTCCTTTCTTTCCACCCAGACCTATTTGCAGACTCAGCTCCTGCTGCTGCAATCCCAAGCGCTCGGGGCAAGTGTCGCCGATCGCTTGAATCTGTGGACCAACCCGGAGTTCGATCCCCGTCAGCAGGCGCCGCGCCGGGCCCGCTTCCAACTGAATCTCAGCGGCATCTTCCCCAACTGGGCGTCCGCTTCCCGTGTTGACGCTAGTATTCCCGAAGCGGACGCCCGCCGTAGCGTAATAGCCGCCTTGACAGGAAATATCGAGGCTGAGGTCCTGCCGGACTCCGATATGATTCGGGTCTCGTTCAGTGCCAATGACCCGGAACTAGCGGCCGGCGTGGCGGCGGCTTACGCTGATGCCTACATCGAGCTGGGGCTGGAAACGCGTTTAGAGACAGTCAAGAAGGCGGCGAGCTGGTTGACCAAGCGTCTCGATGGGATGCGGTCACAGGTCGACTCGTCGGAGCGCAAGCTCCAGAACTACCGCGAACAACAAGGGCTGATCGATGTCAAGGGTGATCTGGACCTGACTGATCGGGAATTGAATGACCTCGCACAACGACTGGTGGAAGCCCGCGCGAAAAAGGAAGGCCTGGGCAATGAATTCGATCAGGTACGTAAGCTGCGCGACTTGGACAGCACAGAGTTGAGCTCCAACGCGGTGGTGACCCGCAACCCAATCATTCAGACGCTTAAGACCGAGGAGGTGCGCGCCGAACGCAATGCCTCGGAATTGGCGGGACGTTATGGCGCCCAACATCCGAAGCTGGTGTCCGCTCGCTCCGACCTGAATACGATTCGCAGCAAGCTGCGCGCCGAGATCGATAACACCATCGCGGCGGTCAAGAAAGAGTACGACATCGCCAAGTCCCGCGCCGATCAACTGCAACGGGAATTCGACGCCATGAAATTGCGCGTACAGGATGTCAACCGCAAGGAATTCACCCTGCGCGCGCTGGATCGTGAAGTGGAGAGCAACCGGCAGATTTACGACATGTTCCTGACGCGCTTCAAAGAAACCGATCTGGGCGCGGACGTCGAGTCCACCAATGCGCGGGTCATTGATGCCGCGCTGATCCCCACGACGCCGATCAAACCGCGCAAGACCCGTATCATCGTGGTCTCCCTATTGTTTGCCCTGCTCATCGGTGTCGGCCTGGCGGTCCTGGAAGACCACTTGGACAACACGCTGAAGGACGCCGAGGAGGTCGAGAATCACACCCAGCTCGCAACCCTTGGAACCGTACCGCTCCTGAACCGACGGGGGATCCGTAACGCGCCACCCGAGCGGATCTTTTTCGATTCGCCCAAGAGCGATTTCGCCGAGGCGATCCGCACGGTCAGAACCGCCGTGGTGCTATCCGGCCTTGATAATCCCCACCGAGTGGTGCTGGTCACGTCAACGGTACCCGGCGAGGGTAAGACGACGATCGCGATCAACCTGGCCGCTGCCCTCGGTCAGTTGGAGCGCGTGCTGCTGGTCGATGCCGATATGCGCCGCTCATCGGTCGGCCAGCGTCTCGGTCTAGTCGCCGACGCCCCCGGGCTGTCCAATCTGGTGGCCGGCACGGCGACACTGGACGAGTGCATTCACCCCCTGGAGGGGACCAAGCTGCATCTCCTGCCGGCTGGATTACTGCCACCCAATCCGCTTGAACTCCTGTCCTCCCAGCGCTTCCAGCAGACCCTAGAGGATCTCGAACAACGTTACGACCGTATCGTGCTGGACTCCGCTCCAGCCCAGGCGGTGAGCGACGCCCTGATCCTCTCTCGGCTGTGCAATGCCGTGGTCTTTGTCGTTCGCGCGGATGCCACGCCGCGTCAACTGGTGCAACTCGCGATCAAGAGGCTGCACCGCGTGGACGCTCCGCTGATCGGCGTCGTCTTGAATCAGTTCGACAACGCCAAGAGTGTCCGCTACGGACGTTACCGTAAGTACTCCTATGCGTACCGAGGCTACACGCAGTACGACCGTGATAGCGCGCGTAATGTGTAAAAACATCATCGGGCGTGTCCGGTGTTCAAGGGGGAGCCTAGGTCGATCGGCCATCGCGGAGACTGGCCGCGACCACCACTACCTTGACCCGCGGTCGAGCCGGTGAGGCGCGCCGCGCTGATTTCGCTGCTGATCCTGATCGCGGTCGCCGGATGCTGGAGCCTGCTCGCCGGAGCGGCCAGCGTATTCGCTTGGCAGGCGGACCGGATCAGCGTGCTTGCGCCTGGCCCCGGGGTGCCGGCCGGGGGCGTTGACGACCAGGCCATTCGCCGTTTGCTGCGGCTTGCGCAACGGATGGACCCCACCAACACCGGCTATCGCGGACAACTCGCGCTGCATCTGGAGCGTCTGGCGTTACAGGCCCAGCCTCGTGGACCGGTCGAGACCGCGCGCTTGAGCGAGGCGGAGCGCCTGCATGTCCGGACAGCGGAGCAACGCCCCACCTGGCCCTTGGGGCTGACATCGGTATTGCGCACCCGCTTCAAGCTCGGCCGATCAGGCCATGAATTCACGCGCATCTACCGCCGCGCGGCCGACCTGGGCCGCTACGAGCCCGCCGCACTGCGCGCGCTGCTGGACTTGGGCCTGATCTCCTGGCCCTTACTCGATCCGCAGGGGCGGCTTGCCGTACAGGACCTCCTGCGCCACGGGCTGCAGGTCCAACCCCACACGGTCATCGAGCGTGCGCTCGCGCTCCGCCAGGCAGCGGTCGTGGCACCGTTGATTGCCGATGATGCCGATCTTCAACGTCGCTATCTGAGTCTCCGCAACCGGTCGGCGTCCGGTCGATGAATACGGCGGCAGGTTGCCGGACGCCCGACCGCGGCTCCAGCGACCGCTGGCTCTTCTATGCCCTGGTCGCCTTACTCGTCTGGGCGCCGCTGCCGCTCGGCAGCAATCGCCCCTGGTCACAAGCCCTGCTGGAGTTTGGGATCTTTGCGCTGGCCGGTCTCTGGCTGAGTCTCGCCCTGCGCGGTCGGGTGGGACCGACCGCCGCCTGGTCGCAAGCTCGCTGGCCGCTGATCGCCCTGATGGGCTGGCTCCTGTACGGACTCCTGCAAGTCCTGCCATTACCCTTCGCCTGGCTGACGGTGATCTCGCCGATGGCGGCGCAACAATGGCTGGAGACGGCGCTGGCCCTTACCGGCGACCAGCCACCAACCTACGCGACACTAAGCCTTGATCCCTTTGCCTCCCTGGCCTCGTGGCGACTCGGCCTGGCCTTGATCAGCCTGTTCCTGCTGATCCTGGTGCTGGTTCGCAGCCGCCGACGCCTGCGCATCCTGGCCGGCACGCTGGTGCTCGCCGCAGTGGTGCAGGCGATGCTCGCCGGCTGGCTCACGCTCTCGGGCGAATCCTTCCTGTTCATCGCCGCGACCGGACGCGCCCACGGAACCTTCGCCAACCCCAATCACCTGGCCGGTTTCCTGGAGATGACCATCGCCTTGGGTATCGGCCTGCTGATCGCGGACCTTGCTCAACCGAATCAACGCATGACCTGGCGGCAGCGCCTGCGCGCCTGGACCAGAACCCTGTTAGGACCCAAGGCGCGGCTGCGCATCTATCTCGCGATTCTGGTGAGCACGCTCGTCATGACGGCCTCCCGGATGGGCAACACCGCGTTTTTCACCAGTCTGGCGATCGCCGGGCTCATCGGCGTCCTGAGCTTTCGCCGCTCACCGCGGCCGGTGCTGATCCTGCTATTCAGCCTGGTATTGGTGGATCTGTTGATCCTGGGGAGTTGGTTCGGACTCGACCGCGTGCGCGAGCGTTTGGAACAGACCGTATTGACCGAGGATGCACGCTACCAAATCGGCGTGCGTGCGACGCGGTATCTGCAGGATTATCCCTGGCTGGGAAGCGGCGGCGGCAGTTTCTCCAGCGTCTATCCGGCCTACCGGGACGCGGAGTCGATCCCGCTGCATTTCGCGCACGCGGAGAATGACCTGCTGGAACTCCAACTGGAATACGGAATCATCGGCATGCTGCCACTGATCGCCAGCGTCGCGCTATCGCTGGGCGCGGCGCTGCGCGTTCTCTGGAGCCGGCGCGACCCCTTGTCGCGCGGCATGGCGTTCGCGAGCCTGATGGGCGTCACCGCGATCCTGATCCACTCCACGGCCGACGCCAATTTGCATATCCCGGCGAATGCGGCCCTGTTCATGGTCCTGCTCGCCCTGCCCTGGCTCGGCCTGGCTATCGGGCATGAGGAGAAATGCATCCAGCCGCAAATGCACGGTCAACTGGCGGACGTGCCCCGCAGACCGGACATTCGGGGTCCGCGGTCAGGCGAACCTGCCGCCACTCCATAGCGGCGGCATCGAGCAACAACAAGCGCCCGAACAAGGGCTCACCGAGGCCAGTCAGCACCTTGATCGCCTCGACCGCCTGGATACTGCCGATGATGCCTACCACCGGCGCCAGGATACCGTTGGCCGTACAGGTGTCGTCGTCAGCACCGAGCCTGGGGTAGAGACATTGGTAACAAGGCCCGCCCGGTTGGCCTGCGAAGGTCGCGACCTGTCCCTCCATGCGGATGGCCGCCCCGCTGACCAAAGGACGACGCGCCGCAACACAGGCGGCATTCACAGCAAAGCGGGTGGCAAAGTTATCGCTCGCATCCACCACCAGATCCAAGTCCGCAAGCAACGCGGTCAGGATCTCCGCGCTGAGGCTGCGCTTGACGGTCTCCAGTTGGACATCGGGATTCAACGCACGCAGCGCAAGCAGTGCCGAATCCGCTTTCGCCATCCCGATCCGATCCGTGGTGTGGAGGATCTGGCGCTGGAGATTGGACAAGTCCACGGCATCGAAGTCAGCCAGCACCAGCCGCCCGACCCCGGCCGCGGCCAGATACATCGCCACCGGCGACCCGAGCCCGCCGAGCCCGACCACCAGCACCCGCGCCTTGCGCAACCGCTCCTGGCCCTCGATGCCGAAGCCCGGCAGCCTGATCTGCCGGCTGTAACGCAGCAACTGCGTGTCGTTCATGCCTAAACCGCGTCCAGCGCGACATACGTAATTTTCATTTTGTGTTCGGCCTTGGGGTTTTCACTAACCTCGGTGGAGACGCGGTCTAATGTCGTTGTCGTTCGTTGTCGTTATCGAGTTTATCTTAGCGCCCCAGGGGCTTACGCACCTCATGGTTTCACTGTCCGCACTTGGTCAGCATCGCGCCGCTCCGCATCAACACCCCGATGCCCGCGCGCCTACCGGCTATTTTCCCCCCAACACCAGCCGACCCTGTTCGTCGTCGATGGTGAGCCGAAAACGGTCCAGCAGACTCATTCCGAGCAGGGCGTTCCCGCCGAGCCGGCTATCCTCGATAAAAGCGACCTCAACCCCGGCGATGCGCTGATCCTTCAGCCAGACCGCCGGGAGGGTGCCCAGCGCTGCATCGGTTGGTCCGTTGGCGGTCTGCACCTGTTGCTGACGCAACCCCTCGGGGGCGATGCCCAGTTGGCCGATCAGTGAACTGGGGAGCACCACATAATCCGCCCCGGTATCCACCAACAGCAACCGCTGGACCCGCCGGCCATTCGCTCCCTCCAGGGTCAGGGTAACCGCGTGGGAGGCACCAACGCGTTGGGTTTCCAAAACCGTCTCACCCGCGGCCGCCTCGCCATCCGCCGGCTCCGCGCCCGGCGTGGCCGCCACCGGCGGCGGCGGAACGTAGGGAACCTTCTCCCCCAGAATCAGGATCCGCTCAACCCCGCCTTGGGGCGATTGGACGATTACATGGTCGAACCCCTCCAGGAGCACGCGCAGATGCGGCAGCAGGTCCGTGTCCTCGGCCCGGCCCTGCTTTTCACGGGTCGCGTCCAAGTCCGCGGGCTTCATCGTGAAACCATGAATCGCCATGAGCCGCTCCAACTCCTGTGCGACCTCGACCTGAGGCGCACCGATCAGGGGGCCGCAGAACGACCCGGTGAGCAGCAACACCAGCCAAGCCAGCCAGGGTCCGGCAAAGGAAGATCGCGCACGGAGATAGAACATCGAAATCGGACTCCTGGGGGCTATCGGAGTGGAATGGGTGCGACCGTCATCCAGATCCGCCGATGATCAGGCCACAGCGCCGGCAAGGAACACCGTTGCGAAGACCTTTTGGACTGGCCTGGGAGTGCTGCGCTCACGGCACTCGCAACTGAGTACGATGATAACGCACCCAAGGTGCGGTCTCGACCCCGCGATCACGGTTGATACCCGAGTCACGCGGAACAAACAACCTCAAAGACAGGGCAAGACGATGAAACAAAGACACCGTGCACGACTGGGCACCAACCCTGTGAACCCAAACGAGGGGCGCGAGGACCCGGCACGGAGCCCAGGTCTAAGCGCACTGTGCCGCCTGGCCACCGCCCTCATCCTCGGCGGCACCTCTGCCCTGCCGCCGCTGCTACCCCAGGCCATGGGTTGGCCGACACCGCCGCCGCAGCGGATCTGCACTCTGGACCAGGTGCTCGACGGCGACTCCATGCGTTTGACCTGCAGTGGCAAGTCGGTCGAAGTTCGACTGCACTGTATCGATGCCCCGGAATATGAGCAAATCCCCTGGGGCAAAGCGTCCCGCCGCCACCTGCGGGAGATCACGCCCCGACGGGTGGAACTCAAGACGCTCGAAATCGACCAATTCGGGCGAACCGTCGGTGAGCTATACAGTATCAGTGTCCCGCGCCGCTTTCTGAACCTGGAGCAGGTCGGCAGCGGTCACGCGGCGGTCTACGAACACTATTGCTCGGACCCGGCTTTCACCCAGGCGGAGCGCAAGGCACGCAAAGCCGGTCTCGGCATCTGGTCCAAGCCCGGGGCGCAACAGACGCCCTGGGTTTTCCGGCATCGCAAAGAGCGTTAGGGAGCGTTTGCCGTCACCCTGATCGTGGTGTTGGCCTCAAACCGGCCGCTCGAACAAATAATGACTGACCCACCACTCCTGTCCGTCGCGATAGCCGAAGAGTTCGGCGCAGGCCATGAAAAACAGCCGCCAGCGCATCCACCAGACGCCCGCCTGAGCAGCTCCGTAGGTCTGCTCCAGGATCGGCCAGACCCGCGGACGGGCAGCGTCCATTTGCGCCAGCCAGGTATTGAGCGTGCGTTCGTAATGGCGGCCATCCCAGCGCCAGCGCGAGAGAAACCGCAGGCGGTCCTGGAAGTGCAGCGGCAGGTCGTCACTCGGCATGATCCCGCCGGAGAAAAAGTACTGGCTCATCCAGTCGCTTGGACCCTGATCCTCGAAGGCATAGGGGTGGGCGCGGTGAACGAAGATATGCATCAGGAAGCGCCCGCCTGGCTTGAGCCAGTCATGAACCCGGGCGAACAACTGCCGGTGGTTACGCATGTGCTCGAACATTTCGATCGAGACCACACGATCATAGCGCCCCGGCGCCTGGAACTGATTCATATCCGCGGTGATGATGGTCAGATTGTTGATCCCGCGCTCGCGTGCCTGCGCCTCGATAAAGCCGCGTTGCCCCTGTGAGTTGGAGACCCCGGTCACCCGGCAACTGGGGAAACGCTCGGCCACATAGAGACTGAAAGCACCCCAACCGCAGCCCATTTCGAGAACCTCCATGCCGTCGCTGATGCCGGCCCGCTCCGCCGTGACCCGCAAAGACGCCTCCTCCGCCTGAGCCAGGGTGTCGACCCCCGGCGGCCACAGGCAGGAACTGTACTTGCGTCGCGGTCCCAGGACCTCGACGAAAAACTCAGGCGGCAGTTCGTAGTGCTGGGCGTTCGCCAGTTCCGGAACAGCGGCGATCGGCGCGGCATCCATCCAGGCGACGAAAGCGCGCACCGCATCAGCAGCCGCCTCGCAATCCTGTGTCGGGAGTGTGGCAAGCCGCTGACGCAGCAGAGCGCGGATTCCGCTACGCGTCACCCCGTCGGGCACGACGCCCTGTTCCACCCAGCGGATTGCCGTTGCGGTTGCGTCGAACATCTCTGCGTCCCCCTAATGACCTGGATACCTCTTGATCGACTAAGGTATTGCCGCCAACGCGGAATGCCAAGCCCTTACCCTCGATCAGGCCCGCAGGACCCGCCCAGTACACCCATCGCGGATCTTGGACGGACGGCCGGCCCCGCCACAGGTGCCGCCGAGGATCAGGTCCGGGGCGCCGGGCAGACCCAGCCGCACTCCTAGGGCCGAGCGGGCCGGCGGGTGATCAGCGACGTTCGCACTGGTGGAGACGATGGCTCCGCCGTAGGCTCGACAGAGCCCGGCCGCCAGCGGATGGGCGGTGACCCGCACCGCCAGGGTGTCATGCCGACCGGTGAGCCAGCCCGGTGTTCGGGACCGTACCGGCATCAGCCAGGTGTTGGGACCCGGCCAGGAGGCCAGGATCGCGGCCATCCGCGCGGGCGGCAGATCGACAACGAATGGTCGTAACTGGATCGGCTCGGCGGCGATCAGAATGAGGCCCTTGGCCGGGTCGCGGCGCTTGATCGCGAGAATGCGCGCGACCGCCGCAGCGTCCCAGGGGTCGCACCCCAGTCCGAAGACTGCCTCGGTCGGGTAGGCGATCACCCCCCCGTTGGCGATGACGCGGGCGGCGAGGCGCAGTCGGTGATTGAGGAAGGCGGCATTCATATTGATCGCTATCGTAGCGGATTGCGGACAGGAACCAAGTCACTCGCTTATTCTAAACGTCACCCCGCCCGCCCCAACCGGAGGCACCACCACGACATGGAGACCCGCGCTTGACCCGCCTGTTCACGGTACTCATTACGGCCTGCATCCTAGCAACAGGGTCAGGCGTCACCCACGCCCTGGACCTGACCATCGCTTGCGGACGCACTGCCCAGGAAACCGCCCTATGCAAAGGGGCCGCCGACGAATGGGCAGCCAAGACAGGCCATCGGGTGCAGGTGATTACCACGCCGACCGACGATGCGCAGCGGTTGGCCCGCTATCTGGACCTGCTGCAGGTCCGTGCCCCCGAGCTTGACGTGCTGGAAATCGACGCCCTCTGGTGTGGACAGCTCAGTGCGCACCTGGCCGATCTGAAACCCCTCATCGCAGATCGCAATGGGGCGCATCACAACGAAAGAGACCCCGACGAGGCCACGTCCGACTTCCTGGCTCCACTGATCCGCAATGCGACGCTGGGTGAGCGCCTGGTCGCCCTGCCCTGGTACCTGGATCTCGGCCTTCTCTACTACCGCTCCGATCTGCTCGCCCGCTATAACCTCCAGGTCCCCCGCACCTGGAGTGATGTCGAGGATGCCGCTCTGCGTATCCAGGAGGCTCAACGACTCCTGGGTAACACCAGCTTCTGGGGTTTCGTCTGGGCCGGCGGCGGAGACGAGGCGCTCACCGCGACCGCCATCGAATGGATCAGCAGCCAAGGCGGAGGGACCGTGGTCGAGCCGGACGGCCGGGTCTCGGTGAACAATCCCAGGGCTCAGTTCGCCCTGCAACGGGCAGCGGATTGGATACGCGGCATCACCCCGGCGGACGCCCTCACAGCCACGCCGCAAGAGAACCTGGACGGCTTCCGGGCAGGTGGGGCTGGTTTGATGCGCAACTGGTCCACGGCCTGGACATCCATGCAAGATCAACAGACTCCGGTTGCCGCGCGCGTCGCGGTAGCTTCGCTGCCCAAGGGCTCGGGTGCACCGGCCTCCGTCCTGGGCGGTGGTCAGTTGGCGGTCTCGCGCTATAGTCGTCACCCCATGGAGGCCGGGGGCCTGGTGCGGTACCTCACCGGTGCCGCGGTCCAGCAACGCCGCGCCCTGGACGCCGGCTTCAATCCGACCCGGGCGGACCTCTACACGGATCCGGAACTGATCGCGGCCCGGCCACTGCTTGCGGATTTGGCTCCGGTCCTGCCCAACCTGGTCGCGCGCCCATCGACGCCAACCGGCGCACAGTACCCGGAGGTGAGCGCGACCTTTGCCGCCGCCGTGCGCGCGGTGCTGCGCGGCGACGCGACACCGGACGCGGCGCTGGCGGGGCTGCAACGTACGCTCAACGCCCTGAGTCAGAACGGAACGGCCTGGTGACCCAAGCCCGACTCACCACCTGGCTGCTCCTCACCCTGCTCGGCTGCTCGGCCTGGGCCGCGCCCGAGCGCCTGCACATCGGCGCGGTCGGCCGGGAGGCGCCGCAGAATCACAACCCCATCCACAGTCCCTACCGCAGCAGCCCGCCCCGCGGCGCCGGCCGCACCTAAGCGCTAGCGATCCGGTCTCGCTTGACCCTGATCGTCACCCGCGTCGTCGCGCCGTAGCGCTGCTGCCAGTCCGTCGAAACCCGACCGTCCGCACTTGATACCCGCCAGAGCGATAGCGCGGGTCAAGGCTTCGGTAGGGGGACACGCACGGCCAGGGTGTTGGCACAGTTGCCGCCCCTGGCGCGGCGCTGCGCCGAGGCCCGCACCTCGCTGTCCTCAGGCGGATAGGCAGCCACCGAATTGATCAGGTCAAGGGTGGCGGTGCCGACACCGAGTATCCGCCGCCGGCCCTGGTCATGCCGGACGATTGCCTGCTGTTTCAACTGTTCAGTGTTCAAGGATCGCGCGCAACCCGAAACCCCAGCATGTTCAGCCGGCTCTCGGGGAGAAACTTGGCCCGCACATGGGTCTTCATCGACGAGGCCGGTTTGCTGAAGGCGCCGCCGCGGGCGACGCGATTGGTGCAACCGGCATCGACCCGCGCACGGCCATCGACCGGGGCATCGTCATAGCTGGCCGTATAGCAATCAGCGACCCATTCCAGCACGTTTCCGGCCATGTCGTAGAGCCCGAAGGCGTTTGGCGTGAAACTGCCGACCGGCGCGGTGGAGCGGTTGTCCCACTGGCTGCCGCAGTCGAAACACAGGGCTTTCCCGCGCTCCATGCTGAACCCCCAGGGGTAGGAACTGCGCACACCGGCACGCGCGGCAAACTCCCACTCGGCCTCGCTTGGCAAACGATAACGCTTGCCGGTCTGACGCGTCAGCCAGTCCGCGTAAGCTTGAGCGTCTAGCCAGGAGACCGCGACCACCGGACGCGCCCCGCGTCCCCAGCCGAAGGCTTCAGGCAACGGCCGTCCGGTGGCGCGCGCAAACCCGTCATATTGCTGAAACGTGACCTCGTAGACACCAATCAGGAAGGGAGGGATTCGAACCTCATGCTCGGGTCCACTGTCACTGCCGCCCATACTGTTCTGCCCCATCCGGAAAGTACCGCCCGCCAAGACGGCCATGGTCGGTCCCAGGCTGCCGCCACGCAGCCGGTCGCGCAAGGTTGGCGGCGGCTCGACGGGCGGACCAGCCGACACCGTGGGAATGACCGTGAAATCCTCGGCGGGCAGATCGGCGGCCGGGACCGCTCCGGCCACAGCGGGCTCTACCGATGTGCCCTCCTCAATCAACACGGCTGGAGTGCGCTCCCGGAAGCGGGGCAACTCGAGGCTGAGGCCGCCCCACAGGAACACCGCCACGACGGCAATCACGGCGAGTCCCGACAGCAATCCAACCGAGAAGCTGATCAGGTGAGGCACGGGGCGTGACGGGGTATCCGCTTCCACCGGCGGGAGGGGCAGCAGGTTGGGGCTCTTAGGCTGATTGATGACTGCCGCGATATCCACCGACTGTTCTTGAATCTCTGCCATTTGGTGCCGCAGCCGCTGGAGTTCGTCGCGCGCTGCCTTGAGCGAAGTCTCCTTGCGCTGAACTTCATTCTTGAGCGCATCAGCCTCCTGATGCCGATCCTCCAACTCGTCCTCGAGGCGCCGGCACTCACCCGTGATCCGATCGAGTGTCTTGCCCCGCTCCCCCAATGCATGCCTCAGGGTGGTGAGTTCCTGCTGCATGGCCTGTCGCTCGGTTGCGGAAGATACGGTGCTTTCCATTGCATATTCGCGCTCGGCCAACTTGCGATTGAGGCGCGCGATTTCTTCTGCCGCATCGCTGCGCATCTGCTCGAGCTGTTTGCGCAACTCAAGGGTACCGCCAGTGTCGGCAAACTCAAGACGATCGGTTAGTTCGTTCATACAGGCATCAGCATCAACCGGCTCCGTCACCCGCAATCAATGAGCGCTGGCGCGGCTCGATGCGCCACATAGTCCAGGGCCGTCCTACCACACCGATCAGCGCGCGACTATAAGCGTAAGCGAGCAAGAGCGACAAAACGACGTAAACGAACAGACTGGCGGACGCCATAACAGCCTGAGGAAGATCCTGAAGGCTGCGCGCCAGATTCTGCACCGACCATTGTCCCAGGTCATCCAGGGCAGAAACCAGCGAGGCGATGACGCCGACGCGGGCGCAGGGAAGGTCGAATCCCGTACTGCCGTAGGTAATGACTTCCTGCCAGCGCAACCCAATGAAGTTTTGCTCGTTTGAGAACATGAGGACCAAGAGTGATTCCAGCCAGAGGAACAGTGTACTGACCCACATGGCCCAGCGGCGGGCGATCACATAACGGTACGGCTCGCGCAACTGTCCGGCGAAAACTCCGTAGAACCGCGGCAGCAGCAGCGACACCAACAAAACGTCGGCGAACATCAACGACCAATAGCGCGAAGCAAAACTCAGCGCGCTGACCATGAGGAACAGGGCCAGCACGGCAGACGTGAGAATCGTGATGGCGATGAGCAGGTAGCGACGCTGTAACAACCGAAACAGAAAGGTGCGCGGCTCCAGGCACTCATTAAGAAACACGCGTCGCTTCGCCAGCGCACTTTCAATACCGGAGACGAACACGATAATGGAAAAAACGACCCATACCCCCAGGGTCGCCACGCAGCCGCTGCGATCGGCGATGAGAAACCACACCAGCAACAACAACCACACGATGGTCATCGTCAACAGGCGCGGAATATCGCTGTATGTCACTGAAGTTACCTCCGATGGCGACCCTTGGCGCATTGTAGTCCAGGGTGACTGGACGCCACTTGAAAAACGCGTACCACGCGATCGGCCCCACCCACCCCCTCTGCGCGACAGCCTGGTTGCGCGGCATCTACCAACTATCCAATACTGGATCGCGTGAATCGGCGCCGTGAAGCTGTTCGCAGAAGCGCCGCACCGTGCCTGCTCCAAGTCCGAACGGCTCAGCCGCCGGTCACCGGCGGGAACTGCCCCGGACCCAGCGGGAGGCCGGGCATGACCAGTTCGTTACCATTGTCGAACACCGCAACCCGCAGCCGACGATAGACACGCAGTTGCGCCGCACCCACGGATGCAGCCAGCCCCAAGTGTTGCGGGCGCAGCCGTGTCCCCGTGCCGATGACCTCGGCACCGCGCTCGATGTCTTCCCCCGCATGGCGACAATTCGCGCCACTGCTTAGATCGCTTGGAACCGCAACCCAGTCGCGATCACGCACGCAGCGTTCCTGGATCGCTACCACATCCGCACCCGCCGGGAGCGGCGCACCGGTGAAAAGCGGGGGCCGGTTCGCGGGGTCGGGACAGCCGTCCTGAATCGGGTGCATGGTGTCGTCCTGGAAATTTAAACACCCCCGTACCTCAGCGCTCGAGCAGACGCGGGATCAACTGGGCGAAGTTGCAGGGCCGGGTGCGGGAATCGAGCTGGGCCATCAGAATCTGGTCCCAGGCGGTGCGACAGGCATCGGTGGAACCAGGCAGGCAGACGATGAAGGTCCCGTTGGCCAGCCCGGCGAAGGCCCGCGACTGCACCGTGGAGGTGCCGATCTCCGCGTAGGATAGCTGACGGAACAATTCACCGAACCCTTCCACCTGCTTGTCCAGCAGAGGCGCTACCGCCTCCGGGGTGCTGTCGCGGCCGGTCACACCGGTGCCGCCGGTGCTCAGGATCACCTGTACCGTCGGGTCGGCGATCCAGCGTGAGAAGACTGACCGCAGCTGATAGACGTCATCGCGCACGATCTCTTTCGCGGCCACCCGATGACCCGCCGCCACGGCCGCCGTCCGGAGCAAGTGCCCCGAGGTATCCTGATCCTCACCGCGACTATCCGAAACGGTCAGGATGGCGATGGCGAGCGGCGCGAAGCCCTGATCGGTGAAATGTGCAGTCATCGGTACCTCGTCTCGTGCGAACAACGCGGACAAACCGCTTAAAACCATTTCGGAAGCAGGATCAGCCCCCAGGTCAACACGGTCAACGCGAAGCTCATGAAGACCGCGGCGGAGGCAATGTCTTTCGCGCGGGCGGAGAGCTCGTGCCGCTCCATACCGACGCGGTCCACGTTGGCCTCGATGGCGGAATTGAGCAGTTCCACGATGAGCACGATCAACAGGCAGCCGACCAACAGCACGCGCTCGATCGGCGTTTCCCCCAGCCACAAGCCGAGTGGGGCGAGAAACATTAAGAGGAATAACTCCTGACGGAAGGCTTCTTCCGCCTCGAAACAGACCTTGAACCCCGCCATGGAATAGCCGAAGGCGTAAATGAGCCGCCGCCAGCCGCGAACATTCTGATTGGCCATACTATGTACAGTTAGCGGACGGCCGCCACGCCAGATCCAATTGACGCGCCGCGCGCACGTCGTCGAGTCGGCGCACCGGCATGGTGTGGGGGGCGCCTTTCACCAGGTCCGGGTTGGTTCTCGCCTCCTCGCGAATGGCAACCAGCGCGGCAACGAAGTCGTCGAGTTCTTCCTTGGTTTCGGTCTCGGTCGGCTCGATCAACAGACATTCCGGCACCAGCAGCGGGAAATAGGTGGTTGGGGCATGGAAGCCATAATCGAGCAGGCGCTTGGCGAAGTCCATGGCGTTGACGCCCAGGTCGCGCGCCTCGCGTTTCATGGTGATGATGAATTCGTGGCTGGCGCGCCGTTGCGGGTAGGCGGCATCGAATCCCGCCGCTTTCAGTCGGGTCATCAGATAATTGGCATTGAGTGTCGAGAATTCGGAGACCCGCTTCATACCCTCACGCCCAAGCATCCGCGCATAGACATAGGCACGCAGCAGGATGCCCATGTTGCCCCCGAAGGCGGTCAGCCGGCCGATGGACTGAGGCCGCTCGCGTTCACTCACCCAGCGATAGTCATCGCCGGACTGGACGACCAGCGGCACCGGCAAAAAGGGCTCCAGGCGTTTGGACACACCCACCGGACCGGCACCTGGACCGCCGCCGCCATGGGGGGTGGAAAAAGTCTTGTGCAGGTTCATATGGATGACGTCGAAGCCCATGTCACCAGGCCGCACCTTGCCCAGGATGGCGTTGAGGTTGGCCCCGTCATAGTAGAGCAGCCCCCCGGCCGCGTGGACGATGCCCGCGATCTCCTGAATACTGCGGTCAAAGACGCCGACCGTGCTTGGGTTGGTGAGCATAATGCCCGCGGTCTGGGGGCCAACCGCCTCACGCAAGGCCGCGATGTCGACGTCCCCGTTCGGCCCCGTCGGGATCTCCCGCGCCACGAACCCGCACATCACCGCCGACGCGGGATTGGTCCCGTGGGCGGCGTCCGGCACCAGGATCTCGGTGCGGGCGCTATCGTTGCGGGCGCGATGGTAGGCGCGAATCATGGCGACACCCGCGAACTCGCCCTGTGCCCCGGCGGATGGCGCCAGGGACACCGCGTGCATCCCCGTGACCTCCTTGAGCATCTCCTGCAGTTCGAATAGACAGGCCAGCAGCCCTTGGCCGTGGCTGTCCGGGGCCGCCGGGTGACGCGCCAGCAAGCCCGGCAGCATCGCCAGCGTATTGCAGGCCCGCGGGTTGTACTTCATGGTACAGGAACCCAGCGGATAGAAATGGGTGTCGATGGAGAAGTTCTTCTGCGACAGCCGGGTGTAGTGACGCACTGCCTGCAGCTCCGAGACCTCCGGCAACACCAGCGGGACCAGGCGCCGAGCGCCGGCCGGAATATCGGACACCTCTGCGGAATAGAGCGGCGCCTGGGCGACGGCACGGCGGCCGGGTCGGGATTGTTCTTGGATCAGCATGTGCGGCTTAATTCGGTTCGGTTGGGTACTGCGCAGACCACAGGACGTGGCAGGACCGGATGAGGCCCATTGGCCTCACCGATCCCGCGAATGACTAGAGCGCGGCCAGTGCCGCGTCGTAGTCGGGCTCCTGGGTGATCTCCGGGACCAACTGCGTATAGACGACCTTGTTGTCGGCAGCGAGCACCACGACAGCGCGGGCAGTGATGCCGGCGAGCGGCCCATCGGTGATCAGCACACCATAGTCCTTTGCGAAGTTGTGCGAGCGCATCATGGACAGACTGACGACATTGGTGATGCCCTCGGCGTCACAGAAGCGGCCCATGGCGAACGGCAAGTCGGCCGAGATGACCAGTGCGACCGCGTCGGTCTTGCCGGCCATGGCCTCGTTGAACTTCTTGGTCGATGCGGCGCAGACGCCGGTGTCCAGGCTCGGGACGATGTTCAGCAGCTTCTTCTTCCCGGCGAAGTCGGCCAGGGTCTTGTCACCCAGGTCTTTGGCAACCAGCTGAAAGTCGGGTGCCTCGCTGCCGACGGCGGGCAGGTCGCCGGACAGGCTGACGGGATTACCTTGCAGAGCGGTCTTGGCCATATGTCATCTCCAGTGGTGGTTGGGTTGTTGGCGGGTCATCAATCGCAGGGCGCATGTAACGGACAGCAGAGCGCGAGTCGACGGGTGCCGGGGCAGACCGCGGCGATGGGTGGTGATGATCTCTCACCGCCAGCCGATCGACTCGCCACTAGATCTTCGGCTCCACCGGGCATTTCGCCTGAGTCCTGGCGGCGATCACCCGAGCCAGTGTCGTCACGTAACGCTGCATTTCCTCCTCGGTCCGCAACTCGGTCGCACAGACCAGGAGTGCCGGGTCCAGATCCGGATAATCCGGACCCAGATCGAATCCGCCCAGCACACCGTGGGCGGCTAGTGCACGCAACAAGTCCGCGGTCGGGGCGGGCAGGCGCAGCACTTGTTCGTGGAACATGGGGCGGTCGAACCGGGGTTCTACTCCCGGGATCTCGCACAGCAAGGCCGCGAGCCGGCGGGTATTGGCGTGACAAGCCGCGGCTACCCGCTCCAGACCCGCCGTCCCCAGCAGCGCCAGATGAATGGTGGCGGCGGTGACCAGCAACCCCTGATTGGTGCAAATGTTGGAGGTCGCCTTGCCGCGGCGGATATGCTGCTCCCGCGCCTGGAGTGTCAGGGTGAAGCCGGGTTTACCCTCCAGATCCAGGGTGCGCCCGACGATCCGCCCCGGCATCTGGCGTACCAGGTCCTTTTTACAGCACAGAAAGCCCGCGTAGGGCCCGCCGGAGGACAGCGGCATCCCCAACGGCTGGGCTTCGCCGCAGGCGATGTCCGCACCCCGCTCGGGACCGACCGCGCCCCATTCACCCGGCGCCTTGAGCAGCGCCATGGCAATCGGATTCACCACGGCGATGGCCAGCGCTCCCTGAGCGTGGGCCCAATCGGTCAGCACATCCACCTCTTCGATGATGCCGAAAAAATTCGGCTGATTGATGACGATCGCGGCGAAACCGCCGTCACCGACCAGGGCGTCCAGCGCCGCGGCCGGGGTCTGCCCGCCCTGGCGGTCGAAGGGGGCCTCGATGACCTCGATCCCCTGAGATTCGACGATCCCGCGCAACACCCGCCGATAGGCCGGATGCAGGGCACGCGGGACCAGCACGCGATTCGACTTGGTCTTGCGGTTGGCACGCACCGCCATCAGCACCGCCTCCGCCAGCGCCGAGGCCCCGTCGTACAGTGAGGCATTCGACACGTCGAGCGCGGTCAGCGCCGTCATCATCGACTGGAATTCGTAGAGCAGTTGCAAGGTGCCCTGGCTCGCCTCCGCTTGATACGGTGTATAGGCACTGTAGAACTCACCGCGGGAAGCGATCTGCCATACCGCCGCCGGAATGTGGTGGTCATAGGCCCCGGCGCCGATAAAGCAGAGTGGCTGGCCGTCGGCACGGGCGCGGGCCTGCATCAACCGGGTGATGTCCATTTCAGCCATCCCCGCGGGAATGGCGGCGAGTTCGCCGATGCGCAGTTCGCGCGGAATCTCGTCGAACAGGTCGTCGATGGTGGCGACGCCGATCGCGCCGAGCATCGCGGCCACGTCTTCGTCGGTATGGGGTACGAAGGGCATGGCGGACTCAGGCCTCCGCGTCCAGCACCGCCTGATAGCCGGCGGCATCGAGCAAACCGTCGACGGCACCCGCATCGGCGATGCGCAGGGTGAAGATCCAGCCGTCCCCGTAAGCACTCTCGTTGATGAGTTCCGGTGTGTCGGCAAGTGCGGTATTGACCGCGACCACCTCACCCGCCAACGGGGCATAAATATCGGAGGCCGCCTTCACCGATTCGACCACGGCGCAGCCGTCGCCGACATCTACCTGCCGGCCGAGGTCCGGGGGCTCAACGAAGACGATGTCGCCCAGCGCCTCTTGGGCATGGTCGGTAATGCCGACCGTGGCGGTACCGTCGCCATGGACCTTCACCCACTCGTGAGTCTTGGTGTAATGAAGGTCAGCGTGGACTGCGCTCATGGTTCTCTCCCGGTAGGGGCCGGCAGGGCCGGCCTTCGCTGTAAATACAAGGCAATCTCTGTCGAGTCGCCTAAAGTGCCTGGGCCGGCTTGCCGTGGCGCACGAAGGTGGTCTTGACCACCCGCACCGGCACGGCCTTGCCGCGGATGTCGACCGCACAGGTCGCACCAAGCCCGGGCGCGACCCGCGCCAGCGCGATCGAGCGCTCCAGGGTCGGCGCAAAGCCGCCGGAGGTGATCTCGCCGACCACGCGCCCTTCGCTCAAGACCTGTTGGTGGCCGCGCAACACCCCCCGCCCGGTCAGCAACAGTCCCACGAAGTCGCGTCGCGCCGGGTTGTCGCGCAGCGCAACCAAGGCCTCGCGACCGATGAACTGACGCTCCAAGGGCTCCCAGGCGATGGTCCAGCCCAGACCGGACTCCAGGGGGCCAACCGTCTCGTCCATGTCCTGGCCGTAGAGGTTCATGCCGGCCTCCAGCCGCAGCGTGTCACGCGCACCCAGGCCGCAGGGCTGAATCCCGGCGGCAATCAGGCCCTGCCACAGACCCGGAGCCTCGTCGGCCGGGAGTATGACCTCGAAGCCGTCCTCACCGGTATACCCCGTGCGGCCGACGAACCAGCGCGCCCCATCGGCGGCAAAAAAAGGGGCAATGGCGAGGGCCGCGTCGCGGCAGTCGGCAGGCAGCAGTGGGGCGGCGAGCGCACGCGCTTGCGGTCCCTGAATGGCGATCATCGCCAAGTCACGGCGACGGTCGATGTGCACATCAAACCCGGCCGCATGCGCCTGCATCCAGTCGAGATCTTTATCCGCGGTGCCGGCGTTGACCACCAGGCGATAGCGCTCGGGACCCCGAAAATAGCAGATCAGGTCATCCACGACTCCGCCCTGATCGTTGAGCATGCAACTGTAGAGCGCCTTGCCGGGGTCCTTGAGCTTCACCACGTCATTCGCCAGGAGCCGACGCAGAAACGCGCCGGCACCGGAGCCTGTGATATCCACCGGCTGCATGTGGGAAACGTCGAAGATCCCGGCATGGCGACGCACCGCATGGTGTTCTTCGAGCTGGGAACCATAGTGCAGCGGCATGTCCCAACCGCCGAATGGCACGATGCGGGCATTGAGCCGCTCATGCTCGGCAAACAAGGGGGTACGCAATCCCATTCGACTCTCCTCAAGATCAGGCGGAGCCGCCGCGAGGATCGAAACGACGCGACAGCACGGTGCCGAGGGCCACTGGGGACCCGCGGCTTCGCCCCTCTGTCCTGGACCTGAGAGTTTGCGGCTCGGCGTGAAGCGCCCCGCTTGACGGGGCAAAACGCACCCGCGCAGCAGATCGGTCACGCGGGGCCGGCTGCCCCATCGGTGGGTTGCGGTCTGACGGGCAGACGGCAACCGCTCTCCAGAGTCGGTCTTGAGCCCCACGGTCCCTGTTGCCTGAGCGATTCCGGGCGGTGTTGCGCCTTCGGCGCCGGGCCTTACAGCAAACTCAACGAAATTGATCGTAGCTGAAGGTCCGGTCTCTCCCGCGGGGCATGACGCGAGCCGTGACTATACGGGCGCCGTGATTGAATTTCCAGCGCCGGCTGACGCCTCACCCCGGACCCGGACTCACGGCTCGGACGATCCGGACGCCTCGGTCCCCGCGGTCTGCTCCTTGCGCTTGAATGCCGTGCCGCCGCAGTCGGCGCACGGCGGGATGCGTCCGGCCTGCACGAAGTGAGTCTCGGCCCCGCACCGGTCGCACACCAGAGTACCGGGGCCGGTGACCTCGCCGGCCTGATACAGGCTGAACTGGCGGGCGTTCTCCGCCCACTGAGCGAGTTGCAGGCTGGTCTGGTCCGCCGCCCGCGCGAACAGATCCATCATCCGCTGCTCCATCAACTCGAGGTCGAAGCGCCACCAGTCATGGATGTTCCGGCCGGTCTCGGCGATATAGGTCGCGGCATCCTCGACGTCCCGGCGCAGATACTCAGAGACCTTATTGGCCTCTTCCCGGGTCAACTCGCCCAGTTCCACCATATTGTCCCGCGCCGTCTCCAGTAACTCCCGGAAGCGGGGGACAGTCTCCTGCCCGGCCTGCCCCAGGGTCTCCTGGGTGTGCTTGAGCATTTCCTCGTAGGCTTTCACCATCTTGTCGACTGGCGTCTCACCAGGCTGTTTCTGATCCGGATCGGTCATCGGGGGCTCCGTCTGGTTGGTCGGTAGAGGTCCCGTCGCCTCGTGGGGCGCGCGGTTTTGATCATATATAGGGCAAGTTTGCGCGATGGAGCGGATTTCGCAACCGGTAAAGCGCTCGGTCCGCCCGCCTCCGGGTTCAGGCCCCGCAGATTCCGGTGCGAATCGCCGCGATCTGCGCCGGACTGTAGTCACAGGTCCGCTCCAGGTGGCCCCAGACCGGTTTAGGCCAGCACGCGTCCGCCGGGTTCCGTCCAATCAGATGGATGTGCAACTGCGACACCAGATTACCGATCCAGGCGACGTTGACCCTGGTGCAGCCAAGCGGACCCACCAGATAATCGCTGACCCGCTTGCAGTCCGCCAGCACCGCGTCGCGCTGGGCGACGGGCAAGTCCAACAGGTTTGCCAGATCCGTCTCCGGAACCAGGATGCACCAGGGCACGGCGGCGTTCTTGTGCAACAACAAATGGGTCGCGGGCAGCCGCCCCAAGGCATGGCAGTCAGCGAGGAGTTGGGGGTGGATGGCGAACATGGTCTTACTTCGACGTGGGGATTTCGGTGTGTGGGCCTTACTGAGTAGATTGTCGGCGTTGGCCTTGGTCATTAACCCCGCCACCGTGCGATCGGCACGGTCGTCGGTCCGCACAGCGGACCCTAGAGGTCTCGTTCCCACGCTCCGCGTGGGAATGCCGGGCGGGCGCTCCGCGTCCGGTCTTGGCGCCGGACGCGGAGCGCCCGCACGTGCTCCCACGCAGGAGCGTGGGAGCCAGAATGGCTTAACTTAATGGCATTGACTGCCCGCGTGGATGCAGACCCAAGAGATGAGGCGCGCCATGAACACCCTGAAGGCCTTCTCCGAGAAAGAACACGCCTACCATGCCTACCAGGCGCGGCAGGAGTATCTGCGCGAACAGCAGAGCATCCAACGCGAGTTCGACGACCTGCGCGCGGAGGTCGAGCAGGCGCGGGCGGACGCGGAGCAGGAGCGAGCGGCCAAGGCACAGGCGCAAGCGGATACGGAACAGGAGCGAGCCGCCAAGAACGAAGCCTTGGCCGAGATCGAGCGGCTGAAGCGCTTGCTCGCCGACCAGCCGGAACCGTCCGACCTTGAAACGCGGTTGTGACCTCGGCCCGTCGTCAACTCCTGGTTGCGCAGCAAACCCGATTGCGTACGCGGCGCCGAACGTTCTTTGTTCTTCGGGTGGGGACGCGCGGGATGGGGTTGCTTGGGATGGGGTCGCTTGGGATGGGGTCGCTTGGGATGGGGTCGCTTGGGATGGGGTCGCGCGGGATGGGGTCGCTTGGGATGGGGTCGCGCGGGATCGGTCCGCGCAGCGGACCCTACCGGCGATTCCCGGACCCCGCGTCGCGCGCGGAGAATGGCGTGCATGGGTTAGCCGGCGGCACCGATCCGCGCGGGTCGGGGGATGTGAAGACCTTGACGGCACCGCCGACTTGCCTGCACAGTCGCGGCTAACCATGGTCTGTTCCCGGTTTCACGATGAACCGCCCGCGCCTGTTCGTCTCCGCCGTCAGCAGCGAACTGCGCGGTGCCCGGCGCCTGGTCGCCGACACCCTGCGCCGGCTGGGCTTCGACACCGTGATCGAGGACGACTTCCCCACCGGGTACGGCGAACTGCGGGCCTGGCTGGAGCAGCAGATCGACGGCTGCGAGGGCGTCTTCCAATTGGTCGGCCTGGCCTACGGCGCCGAGCCGCCGCCCTGTAATGATCCCGCGCGCCCCTGGCCGGACCCGGAATGGGGACCCTGTTCCTACACCCAGTTCGAGCTCCTCTACGCGCTCCGCCACGGCAAGCGCACCTGGTTCATCGAGGTCGAGCCGGGCTGCACGCGCGACCAGCAACCGGACGCACTCGACCTGCCCCACACCCGCGCGGACGCTCCTCCGCACCCGGACCCCGCCGCCTACCAGGCCGAGCGCCGCGCCCGGCAACACGCCTATGTCGAGCGCCTGCGCGCCGCCAACCACCTGCGCCACAAGGCGGCGAGCGACGACCGGATCGAGATCCTGGTGCTGCAACTCAAGGACGAACTGGCACACCTGCGCCAACGCCAGGCGCGCGATTGGCGCAGGCTCGGCTGGGGCATCGGCGGGCTCTTCGCGGCCTTGCTGCTGGTGGGGGCCGGCATCCTTGGTTACATGCACTGGAACACGCGGATCATCGTCGCACAGACCGCCGCCACCCAGCAGGTGACCACCGAGCGCATCCGCGCCCATCTGCTCACCGCGGTCGACGACGCCTACCAGCGCGATCTCACGACGGCCGCGGCCGCCGCCGACTGGGAAACCCGCGAGCGCCAACGCGAGGCCGCCGCCGCCCAGCGCGCCCAGCAACGCGCCCGCATCGACGACCTGGCCGCCTGGTTCTACCGGGATCGCGCCCGGTTCGAGACGGACCACGGCACCCTCACCGCCGCCCTGCCCCTGGCCCGGCAGGCACTGGACGCCGCCGGGCGCCTGACCGCCCGCCCGCCGGTCGTCCCCGCTCATGAGCGGCTCCTGGCGGTCGCGCAATCGCAAGTGGCCGACTGCCTTACGCACTGGCTTGCATCCAAGCGCTCGCCGGCGTCGTCGATCTCCACGCCGCGCCGAAGCTGGGCGCCAATGACGCCGAAGGAGACGGCGGCAACATCTTCGACGAGTTGCTCGGTTGGCGAGTACCCGCTCACGCGGCGAGCTCCTCCCGAACCTGGTCCCGCCCGCTCCATGAGAAGGGATGCACATCGTAGCTGCGCAGCGCATCGAGAACGGCCTGGGAGACGAACTGCTCCGCATCGTTCAGTAACGCATAGGCCCGAGATTCCGGCGACCGGACCTCTTTCGTATCGATCCACGAGAGCACCACGGCCTGCGCCGTGTTGCGATTCGGGCGGTTGATTGTCTGCACGATACGCTCCGGCTGCTTCCGGGACTTTGGGATGACGAAATCGAACAGATGGTCATAGCCGGTCTTGCCGGTGAACTTGACCTTCGGCGTGTATCTTACATCATGCACATCAAGCCAAGCGGAGACGTCCTCGTAGAACACGCTCGTTACCATCGGCACAGCGAGATAAAACATATCGTTCACCGCGAGGATCGCCTGCACGAGGTTATGCTTGCGCAGCGCAAAGTTCTCGGGCGCGGCGTGAACCTGAAGCGCCGCGCCATCCAACTGCACGCCAAAGCCATTCAGCGTCATCTTGAGCAGGTCTTGACGCTTGCGGCTGTCGAGCTTGCACCCGCTCTGCTCCAGATCTCCGATCGTATAACCATCGTCGGTCAGCGTGAAGCCGCCATTTGAGCGCTGCGCGTAGATCTGCACGTAGTCGTTGTGGCGGTCCAGATAGGGCGTCGTGATCTCCACCCAGTCGTCGATCTGGCGCAACGTCGATTTATCACGAAGCCAAGCATGGTATGCATCTGTCAGGGATTGGATATCTTGGATCATGTGACTAACCCTCGCGCAATGTGCGGCGGTCGCGTGATGTTGCAGTACCGCAGGAAATCCTCGAACGTCGTCCAGACGTCGCTCGAATTGCGGAAGTGCTCGGCGGGGACTGGAATTGCCCACTTGTCGCCGTAACCCTCCCGATAGACGTGCAGATGCGGCACCGGGACCTCCTCGTCGTCTGGATTGCGGTGCGGGGCGCCGCCCAGATCGAGTCGGACCAGTACCACCACCTGCCGGCCGCGGGTCTGCATCTTGACCTTGCGCAGGTCGATGCGCCCGCGGCTGACATCCAACAGGAACTGCTCGCGTCGGTCCGCGGATTCAAGCGGCAGCGAGAGTGCCTCGCCGCCCCGTGGGAAGTCGCTGCGGGCCTCGCTGGTGCGCTGCTTTTCCATCGCGATCAGCGCGTTGGCCTCGGATTGGGTCAGGATGATCTCCGCCATCAGAGCAATTCCTCCGCTGCGCTTGCGGCATCGCTGAAGGGCATCAAAGATGAGCTGAGGCATGGACGGAAAAGAGGTCGCGCCCGCGGCCTTGGCCTTCACCGGCTCGAAGTCCACGAACCAGGCGCGGAAGATCGCCCGGGCCAACCGTTCCAGCGCTTGGGCGGTCCGCCGATTCTGCTCGATCTTATCGTCGAGTGCGCCGAGAATCCCAGCGATGGCGCGTTGCTGCTGCAGCGGGGGGATCTGTACCTTGAATTTCGGAACATCGCGGCACTTGAGGCTGTCAAATACGGCGCCAACGTTTACATACTTCCTGGCCTGTTTCTGGCTCCCACGCTCCAGCGTGGGAGCACGTGGCGACGCTCCAGCGTCGCGTCTTCCATCTGGCGCAGTGCGGTCAGTTGAGACGGGCCGCTGGAGCGGCCCGACGACACTCCCACGCTGGAGCGTGGGAGCGAGAGGGTGAGGGTCGGGCTGGGGCTCAAGGGTGGTCGGCCGATCAGACATTACCCACCCCTTTCAGCCGCTCGCGCACGACGCCCATCAACCGCTCCCCCTCCACGAAGCAAGCCTCCAACTCCGCCAACAGCCGCGGATATTTCTCCTCGAAGGGCTCGCCGTCCTCTTCCTGCTCTTCGGCCCCGACATAGCGGCCGGGGGTGAGCACGAAGCCGTGCTTGCGGATGCCGTCCAAGGTCTGCGCCTTGCAGAAGCCGGGGATGTCGCGGTAGGTCCAGTCACCATGTTCGGCGGTGTTCCACCAGGCGGGTGCCGGCTCGCCGCGCCATTGGCGGAAGGCATAGACGATGCGGCCGAGATCGGAGTCGGCGCCCGGGTCGCCGAGTCCGTCGGCGAGCAGGGTCTCACCGTCGTCGCCGCCGGTCAGTACGCGCAGCGTCCGGGTCTGGAGGGTGCCGAGCTTGCGGGCGTCGATGAACAGGGTCTCGCCGCGGCGGTCGCGTCCGCCGGACTTCAGGTTGCGGCCGGTCTTGTTGCGGGTCAGGAACCACAGGCAGGCGGGGATGCCGGTGGTGAGGAAGAGCTGGGCCGGCAGCGCGACGATGGCGTCCACCAGGTCGGCCTCGACAATGCGGCTCCGAATCTCGCCCTCGCCGCCCGAGCCGGAGGACAGCGAGCCGTTGGCCATGACGAAGCCGGCGACCCCGCCGCCCTGGCCGTTCGGCGGCGCCAGATGATGGATGAAGTGCTGAATCCAGGCGTAGTTGGCGTTGCCGACGGGCGGCGGGCCGAAACGCCAACGGATGTCCTTCTCCAGCAGCCGGCCGGACCAGTCCGAGATGTTGAACGGCGGATTGGCCAGGATGTAGTCGGCCTTCAAATCCGGATGCAGGTCGCGCAGGAAGGTGTCCGCGGGCTGGGAGCCCAGGTTGGCCGCGATGCCGCGGATGGCGAGGTTCATCTGCCAGCGCGCCGCGGGCGGCACCCAGAACACCCGCTCGGCGGTGTACTCGTCGCGGCTTTCGAGCAGGCTCTCCATTTGCGCGCCGACGATGCCGTCCGCTTCGAGTTCGGCCGTGAGCGCCTCGCGGCGGGCCGCGAAGGCATCGGAGATGTACTTCAGGAACAGCAGGCCCAGCACGACGTGCTTGTACTCGGCGGCGTCCACCTGGCCGCGCAGCGCGTCGGCCGACTTCCATAGGGTGTCGGCGTAGGCCAGGTCGGTGTGGTTGTCGTTGTTCGCCATGTATATGGCAGCCGCACCATCGCTACTCGGACGGGAGGACGTAAGTCACTTTGGAACCGTTTATTTTCACAAATCCACGGCTGACCAAGACATCGATCAGAATCTTGATTTCCGCTAATGGTATCTGCTTGCCGCACGTCGCGTGAACGGTGTTTAACAGGGCTTGCGTCGAACCGGGTCGAGACGCCTTTCGCCGAACTAAATCATTGACTGCAACTTTGACCAGTTCGTCTACTGGCGCTCGTTTCGCAGCAGGTTTTTGGATGGTCTGCGGTGCCCCGCCGGAACTTTCCACACTCACGATCGGCGCTACGCAAAAGCACGGCATTTCCTCGATTGACCCCGACCGACTGGACATGATCTTCTTGGCTTTTAGATACTTGACCAGCGGATCAAAGCCGGAGTCCTTCGAGATGATGTGAAAAACCCCTGACGGGTCTGCCGTGGACAGCACACCAAGATGATAGGCAATATGGAAATCGAGGGCATTCGGTCCGGGTGTTTCCAGTTGTATATAATCTGCGCGATCACCAAGATCTTGAATTGCCAAAACGAGTTCAACCGGGAGCCTGGTATTGTTCGGCCCCAAGAAGACACTGACTCGAAATTGCTCGCCTCTGAGTCTGGCAAGGGATTTCACCTGGACGTTTTCGTAATCGATCAGTACGTAGTTAATTTTCACTGCTACTCCTTCGGCACTGCGGCGTCTCAAAGCACGAGGCGCGCGGCCTCATCATCGCCCTCAGCCGCCGCCGCAACACCCGCCTGCCGCGCCATCACCCGCTGCACGGTCGCCAGCATCTCCTCGCGCTTGAAGGGCTTGGTCACATAGTCATCCATGCCGGCGGCGAGGCACAGCTCGCGGTCGCCGGCCATGGCGTTGGCGGTCATGGCGATCACCGGGGTATGGCGCCCGAGCAGCCGCGCCGCCAGACCATCCGGCACCGCCTCGGGCCGCTCGGGATCTCGTCCGGTCTCCAGGGCGCGGATGATACGCGTGGCCTCCAGCCCGTCCATGTTGGGCATCTGCACGTCCATCATCACCAGATCGTAGGGATCGGCCGTCAAGGCGCGCAACGCGGCCTCACCGTCCACGGCTTCGGTCACCGGATGGTCATCCTTCTCCAGAACCCGACGCGCGATGACACTGTTGACATGGTTGTCCTCGACCAACAGGATGCGATAGATACCCTGGAGCCGTGAACTTGGTGCCGGCTCGGCGTGCGCTTCCGCCAGCCGCCGGGCCTGCGCAAAGTCCTGCATGTGGGTGAGCAGTTCGCCGATGATGAGCGGCTCGCTGACACAGAGAACATGGCTGCCGTCCGCCAACCGATCGACCTCATCCTTGTCCGGTTCGGAGAGTGCGATCAGGGCCAAATCGGGCGGGACCGGGATTTCGCGAAGGAAGGTGAGGATGTCGGTGGTGGTGGCGTCGCACAGGGATTTCTCCAGCACCACGATGCGGAACGGGTCCTGGGTCTGCGCCGCCGCCTTGAGCCGGGCATCGGCGTCCGGGGCGGTGTAAACACACTCGGATCGACAGCCCATCAGACTCATACGCTCGCAGACCAGCCCCATGGCGACCTGATCGGTCCCGGCGATCAGCAGCCGCGGCGAACCCATGTCCGGCAGCGGACGCCCCTCGGCGCGGGGCAGACGCACCGTGAAGTAGAAGCGGCTGCCCTGCCCCGGCACGCTTTCCACCCACATGCGGCCGTCCATCAACTGCGCGAGCCGTTCGGAGATGGATAACCCGAGCCCGGTACCTCCATGTTTCCGGTAGATGGTCTCGTCCGCCTGGGTAAAGCGGGAGAAGATACCGGCCTGACGCTCCCGATCGATGCCGATACCCGTGTCGGACACCTGGAAACACAGGGTGACGAAGCCGTCCCGCGCGTCCGCCAATTCCGCATCGATGCGCACATGACCCGTCGACGTAAACTTGAACGCGTTACCGACCAGATTGATCAGGATTTGGCGCAGGCGCAGTGCATCACCGACCGCCGCGCGCGGAAAGCTCGGATCGATGCGGTAATACAGCGCCACACCGCTGCGCCGGCTGATGTCGGAGAAGGTCCGCACCACCTCTTCGATCACCTCGATCAGGTCGAATGAACACCGCTCCAGTTGGACCTGCTGGGCCTCGATCTTGGAGAAGTCCAGGATGTCGTTGAGCAACCCGAGCAGGGCATTGGCCGAGTTCAGGATGGTCTTGACGTCATGGCGTTGTTTCGGCGCCAGATCGCTGTCCAGAACCAGCGACGTCATGCCGATGATGGCGTTCATCGGCGTGCGGATTTCGTGGCTCATATTGGCCAAAAACACCGACTTGGCGCGGTTGGCCGATTCCGCCGCATCGCGCGCGCGCGCCATGGCGGCCAGTTCCTCGCGCAGGCGTCGGCAGGTGCGTTCGATTGCAAACACGTCACGATATGCCAGCGCCAACACCGCGAGGATGACGCCCGCCGCCAGCAACGCCTGGAAACCGCCGAAGCGCTGCCGTTGCACCGCGCCGCGCACCCCGAGGTCGTGCAGGCGCTCCTGGCTGCTGCGAATCAAACGGTCAGCCTGTTCGCTCAATCGCTGGAAGGTCGGCGGGAGGGTGCGCAGCACCTCATCCACCGCGGCGATGCGTTGCTCCTGCTCCTGACGCGCCTCCTGCTCCATTGCCGCATCACGGGCGGCGAGCAGCCGGATCAGGGTGTTGGCCTGCTCCTCCAGGGCCGCGAGTTTGGGTGTGAGTTCGATCGCCTCCAGCACGTCCGGACCGAACGCATCACTCGGGTTGTAACTGAACACGGGCGCCGAGACCGGCGCCCCGTCCGGAGCCGTGGCATGCCGGACGCTGACCACGCCACCCTCGTCCAAGACCCGCAGCATGTCCCGAGTGTCCTCGACCAGCGTCAGCAGGTTGCGCGCGTTCGGCAGACGCGTCCGAGCGCTGCTGACCATCCGATAGACGGCGGTCTCGATGCGTACCAGGTTCTGGGCGATCTGCTCCCCGATCCTCACCCGCGCCTGAGCGTTCTGAAGCTGCTGATCCAGCGCTTCCATCGAGCGGTTGAAGAAGAACGCGATCCCAACCAAGGCCAGGAGTCCGGCAAGCAACAACCCGAGTGGGGCGATCAGCCGGACGCCATTGCCTTTGATCTTCATGATGTCTCCCAGTCGGTGCGTCGGCAGCCGCTGGCCGCCGCGTCCAGCTTGACCAGCCAAAACCACGCAGTTTAGGCGATTGCCGGAAAATCATGTACCAGATCGCGAAGGATCGCGACGCCATCGCTCGAGCAGATCAAGCAGGGGGGCCGCCTTGTCCAGCGTCTCACGGTATTCGGCCTGCGGGTCCGAGTCCGCGACGATCCCGCCGCCCGCCCACAGACGGGCGACGCCGTGCGAGTACACCAGGGTACGGATCACAATATTGGTATCCATGGCACCGTCGTGCCCCAGATAGCCGATCGCCCCGCAGTAGATGCCGCGGCGCTGCGGTTCCAGCTCCTCGATCACCTCCATGGCCCGCCGCTTGGGCGCGCCGGTGATGGATCCGCCGGGGAAACAAGCGCGCAATAGATCGACCGCGCTGCGGCCCTCCGCCAACCGGCCGCGGACCGTGCTGACCAGATGCTGAACACGAGCAAACCGCTCCACCTTGAACAATTGAGGAACCTCAACACTGCCGATCGCACAGACCTTCCCCAGGTCGTTGCGCAGCAGGTCGACGATCATGACATTCTCCGCCCGATCCTTCGAGCTAGCCTGGAGGGCTTGCGCGAGCAGCCGGTCCGCGCCGGGATCGACCCCGCGCGGCCGGGTGCCCTTGATGGGCCGGGTCTCGACCGTACCGTCCCGCACCAGCAAAAAGCGCTCCGGGGATGAACACAGCACCTGACAATCCGGGGTCGCCAGATAGGCGCTGAACGGCGCCGGGTTGATGACCCGCAGATCTTGATAGGCCTGCCAGGGGTCACCCTGCGCCGGCACGGCGAAGCGCTGCGCGAGGTTGACCTGATAACAATCGCCCTCGCGCAAATAGTGCTGGATGCGGCCAACCGCGTGCAAATAGTGCTCACGACTCAGATTGGAACAGACCTGATCGAGCACGCGAAACGGGGCGCGGGACCGCGCCGCCTGACGACCGGCAAGCGCGGCGGCGAACAACGCCCGGTACTCGGCCAGACGGCCGGGGTCCCGCGCCACCAACCGGGTGCGCCGGTCTTCGTGATCCACCACCAGGGCCCAATCGTAGATGCCGACCGCCATATCCGGGGTACCCTCGACATCCAGCGCCAGACTCGGCAGACACTCCAGGCGCCGTGCCAGATCATAGGCAAACCACCCGATGGCGCCGCCGCTGAAGGGTAGACCCGCGACTCCAGGTCGCCGGGGTCCCAGCGCCTCCTGAACCAGACAAAAGGGGTCAGCCGGGGAGGTCCACCTCGCGCGTCCGGCGCGAACCTCGGTCAGCGGCCCGCGGGTCACCAGCCGCGTGTGCGGATCGGCGCTCAGGATGTCATAGCGGCCCTGAGTGCAACAGGGTCGGCCACTGTCGAGAAAGACCGGCCAGCGCCGGTCGAGCACGGCTGCAAACAGCGGGGCACTGTCCGATCGATACGGAAGCGCGATGACCAATGGCACATCAGTCAGCGATGTCATGAGACCTCACCGATGGGACCACCACCTCCTCCCGCAACACGCGGCCGGCTGCACGCTGCCGGCGGCCAGCCTCGCAGGCTCTGTACTGATGTCATGATCCAAGCCAACGGGGCGGAACGGCGGGCGGCCGAACACCGGGGGTCAGTCCCGGCCGCACCGCCGGCGGTCACCGGGTCCGGATCACAGGTGGGCGGCGTAGGGATGGGCCATGCTGCCTTTTTTCTGCAACACCTCGGCGGCCTTGGGCTCGCCGGCCACGGCGCGCTTGATGGCTTCCTTGGTCGCCTGGAAATTGAAATCCTGGATCTTGGCCTCGTCCTCCGCCTGCCAGTGCACAAAAACACCGACACAGATAAAGAGATCGTCCGCCTCGGCGGCCGGGATGGTGCCGTCCTCCACACATGCGGCCACCGCCATCGCCACCCCCCGCTGGGCCGGCCCGAACATCTGCACCACCTGTTTCGAACCCTTGAGTGTGACCTTATTGCACATCAGGGTACTGGGCTTGACCGGCAGATTCGGCGCCACCACCGCGAGCAGGTTGGTGAAACCGTCCTTATTGTTCACCAGGCCGTTACAGAACGCGGTCTCAGCCGCGGAGCCGCGTGGCCCCATGATCAGATCGATGTGGGCGACCTCATTGCCGTCGCCCACCTGGGACTCACCGACCAGAGTCTTGTTAATCACTGCCATCGCATACGCTCCTTAGGGTTCTGGGTTTCTTAGAGTAACGGCACCGGCGCCGACGCAACCGGGCCGGTGCCTGGAATACGGCGGACATCCGCCGCGGATAAATCTTCGCAACATAAGGGCTCCAGCGCACGGATCAGCAGGCACGCCACGGTCAGGTCAGCCGAAGTTCCGGGATTGATGCCGGCCGTCTTGAACTCCAGGTCCAACGCGCGCAACACCTCGGCGAAGACCTGCGGCCGTGCGGCCTCGGCCAGCGCGGCAGCGATCGGCGCGGCCCGACGGCAGACCGCGACCGCCTGATCCGACCCCCACTTGCGGGCGACATGCGTGTCCGGGTAGCGCGCCAAAAAATCCAGATAGAGCCCCGCGGCGGCCCAGGCCGGGTCCAGCCACCGCGTCTCGTACCCGACCAGCAGCGGCAGCGCCCGCTCGAACAAATCACGAAAGCCCTCGGCATATTGACGGGCGATTTGATCCCGATGCGCCGCGGCGGCCATGACCTCCAGCGGCGTGGCACGCGCCTCGCCGGAGACATCGTGTTCTTGCGCCACGCCCAGCCCACCGGGAGCGGCCAGTCGGATGGCGCGGAAGAGCCAGTCCGTATCCGTTCGATCCGCGGCACTGAGCACACCGTTCAGACGCCGGCGCAAACCACCGCGCCCCGTGGGCTCCAAGGCGGCTTGGATCAGGGGAGCACACAGCAGGAGTATACCGAGATTGGTGTTGCAGTTGACCGCGGCGCGTGTTGCGGATATAGCGCAATAGATGCGCTCGCCGAGCGCCAGACCCGGCGCGGTCAATGGGCCGGCACTGACCTTGGCGCTGCGCAGAAAATCGTCCACGGTCATCCCATGACCGTCGGCTCCGCGATGCACGTTCCCCGGCTTGAGCGCGGCGAGTTCCAGGCCACAGGCCTCCCGGTAGGCGTCGGCGATCAGCCGCCGCCGTAACGCAAACGTATCGTTCACTCAGGGGCTCGACGCGGAATGACACCCATCACGACTCCCGCATCGCCCGCCGCGTTGCTGCCACCACATCCACCGCCGCGCCCTGATTGTGCCCCGCCACGACGCGGTAGCGCAGTGCAGGGGACGCGCCGAACCGCGCCTTGAGGCCCAGTTCCAGCCACCGTGCCTGGTCCAAGTCTGCAGCCAGGACGAATCCGGTGGGACCCCAGGAAGACTGACCGCCGCCGACAAACCCCTGCTCCGACGCCCATTCCAGTGCGGCTGATACCGTCGGCGAGGCAAAACAGCCCCCCTGAACCGGCGCGAAATGACTGCCGACGGCCCGTTGAATCCGGCCGATGGCGTCAGCGACCGGCGGCAACCGGCCCTCGATCAGCCCCGGCACCAACTGCATCAGGAGCAGCCGGCACAGGGACCCGGCCGTCGCGTCCGGAAAGACGGGCAGTGCATCAAAGGCCCGAACCTCCGGTTCGCCGTGCAACCCGCTGCCGCACTGATCGAGCAGCAACAGCACCCGCCAATCCGCCGGAAAGGGGAAACGCATCACCACCGGGGGCACTTGCTGCAGGGCGCCGCGTCCGCAATCGACAAGAAAACCGCCCTGATCGAAGGCACCGACGCCGATACCCGAACGCTGACCTCGCCCCAGCGCCCGGGCGATCGCTCGGCTATCCCAGGCCTCACCGTCGGCAGCCGGACCCAGCAGCCGCTCCAACGCCGTACCGACGGCCATCGCCAACTGAGTCCCGGAGCCCAGGCCGGCATGATCGGGGATCGTCTCATGCAGTTGGAGATGGGCGCCGCCGGTCAGGCCCCGCGCCGCGGCAAAGGTACGGGCATATCCGAGCACCCGCTCAGCGTCAATCCCCTCCACGCTGTATCGGTCCGCCCGCTCCGCGGTCAAGCGGGTGGCAAAGCCATCAATGGTGAGTCCCAGGCTGCCGAACTGTCGTCCCAGACCGCCGTTGAGGTCCAGAAAACCAAGGTGCAGGCGGGCAGCGGCAGTCACATCGACACGCGCAGACGGGCAGTGGATCATGTGGTTGCCTCTACTTGAATCGATCGCTCGACGGGATCACTCGATGGCATGATTTGGTGAGATCATGAGCGCACTCCAGTAGCGGCCTAGCACGCGAAACGGGCAAGCACGACATCGAAACGGCGTTCCCCGCACCCACCGACGCGGTCGGTAAGCACTGACAGTCTCACCGAGGCACACCGGACTTCGTTGGAGTGAATCGCCGCAGGGCGGATTATCCGCAAAAGACTGGCGCCTTTGCCATAGGCCGCAGCGTTTAATCTGCAACCGATCCGCTAAGCCAAGAGGGTCTGGGACTTGGGAGCCGCACGCCCGGCGCGGCGACGCGGGTGACGATGGGACCAAGCGCTCCGGAGCGCCTGGAGCTGTGCGCGCACTACCCTGAAGACGCGGTCATCACGCCCTCAGCACGAAAAATTGCATCCGCGCACTCAAGCTGCTCCCGGGTTGGCGATGGCGTTTCTTTGAGCTTGTACTCCATGCCCATCTCCTCCCACTTGTGCTCGCCCATCTTATGGAAGGGCAGCACTTCGACCCGCTCGACATTCGTGAGTTTGGCCACAATGCGCGCAACGGCGCGAATGTTGTTCTCGCCATCCGTCAGACCGGGAACGAGCACGAAACGCACCCAGACCGGTTGCCTCCTGGCCTCCAGTCGGCGGGCGAACTCCAGCGTCGGCTGAAGCGGCACGCCGGTCACCCGTTGATACAACGCGGGCAGACCGGACTTGATATCAAGCAACACCAGATCCGTGGCATCGAGCAGCGCATCCGACGCACGCGCGCCGAGAAACCCGCTGGTGTCCAACGCCGTGTGCAGTCCCAGATCCTTGCAGCCCTGAAATACCGCCTCGACAAATGCGGGCTGCACCAGCGGTTCACCGCCGCTGAGGGTCACCCCGCCGTGGGTATGCACCAAATAGGGTTTGTACTCCGCGATCTCCTGCAGCAACGCACGGCTCGTGACGAGCCGTCCGCCGCCGAGCTTTTGCGTGTCCGGGTTATGGCAATAGAGGCAGGTCAAACGACAGCCGGCCAGGAACACGACAAAGCGTACGCCGGGACCATCGACGGTCCCGGCGGTCTCAACGGAGTGGACGTAGCCGTCCACCGACGTGACTTCAGGCACAACAGCCATGGAAGGTGCGGTTGACCACATCGAGCTGTTGCTCGCGCGTCAGCTTGACAAAGTTGACCGCGTATCCCGACACCCGGATGGTGAGCTGCGGATACTTCTCCGGATGCTCCATGGCATCCAGCAGGGCCTCACGCTCCAGCACGTTGACATTGATGTGCTGAGCACCGTTGCTGTGTGGATTCAAACCGAAGTAGGTATCCAGCAACCCGGTCAGATTGGCGATCTGATCCGACTCCACCGGCCCGAGCGCGCTCGGGACAATCGAGAAAGTATAGGAGATCCCGTCCTGCGCATGGCGGTAATCCAACTTGGCCACCGACGACATGGACGCCAGGGCGCCCTTGAAGTCACGGCCGCTCATCGGATTGGCACCGGGGGCGAAGGGTTCGCCTTTCTTGCGCCCGTCCGGCGTTGCCCCCGTCTTCTTGCCGTAGACCACATTGGAGGTGATGGTCAGAATCGACTGGGTATGCACCGCATTGCGATAGGCCGGGATCTTCTTGAGCTTCTCCATGAAGGCTTCCATGGCCCAGCGAGCGATGGCATCGACCCGCTCGTCGTTGTTGCCGAAGCGCGGCGGATCGCCCTCGATGATGAAATCCTGGGCGAGACCGCGTTCGTCACGCACGGCCGTGACCTTGGCGTACTTGATCGCGGCCAGGGAATCGGCCACCACGGACAACCCCGCCATGCCGCAGGCGAGGGTGCGCAGCACATCCTTATCATGCAGCGCCATTTCCAGCCGCTCGTAGGAGTATTTGTCATGCATGTAATGAATGACATTGAGCGCGCCGACATAGGTCCGCGCCAGCCAGTCCATCATCGGCAGGAAATGTCCGATCACCTCGTCGTAGTCCAGCACGTCGGAGGAAATCGGTTCCAGGGCCGGTCCGATCTGCTCGCCGGTCAACTCGTCGCGCCCGCCGTTCAATGCATAAAGCATGCACTTGGCAAGGTTGGCGCGCGCGCCGAAGAACTGCATCTGCTTGCCGATCCGCATGGGCGATACACAGCAGGCGATGCCATAGTCGTCGCCCCAGAAGCCGCGCATGAGGTCATCGTTCTCATACTGGATCGATGACGTGCGGATGGAGGTCATCGCACAGAAATCCTTGAAACCCTGCGGCAGCGCATGCGACCAGAGGACGGTCAGATTCGGCTCCGGCGCAGGACCCAACGTATCGAGCGTATGCAGGAAACGGAAGGACGACTTGGTCACCAGCGGGCGGCCATCGGAACTCATGCCGCCGATGGATTCGGTCACCCAGGTCGGATCGCCCGAGAACAGCGCGTCATAGTCCGGCGTACGCAGGAACTTCACCAGCCGCAGCTTGATCACGAACTGGTCGAACAGCGCCTGAGCCTCGCTCTCGGTCAGGCGGTGAGCCTTCAGGTCGCGCTCCACATAAATGTCGAGGAAGGTGGAAGTGCGCCCCAGCGACATGGCGGCACCGTTCTGTTCCTTGATGGCGCCGAGATAACCGAAATAGAGCCACTGGATGGCTTCCTGGGCCGTGTTGGCCGGTCCGGAAATGTCGTAGCCATACTTGGAGGCCATCACCTTGAGGTCTTTCAGTGCGCGAATCTGATCGCTGAGCTCCTCGCGTTCACGAATCACCTCTTCGGTCATCCGCGCCGCGTCGCTGATGTCTTTTTGCTCTTCACGCTCGGCGATCAGGCGATCGACACCGTACAGGGCAACGCGGCGGTAGTCGCCGATGATCCGCCCGCGGCCGTAGGCGTCGGGCAAACCGGTGATGATGCCGGATTTGCGGATCGCCCGCATCTCGGACGTGTAAGCGTCAAATACGCCCTGATTGTGCGACTTGCGATAACGGCCGAAGATTTCCTGAATCGCCGGATCGATCTTGTAGCCGTAGGCTTTGAGCCCATCGACCACCATCTTGACGCCGCCGGTGGGCATGATCGCCCGCTTGAGCGGTTTGTCGGTCTGCAGGCCGACGATCGATTCGAGCGATGGCTGGATATAACCCGCGCCGTGCGACAACAAGTCCGACGGCACACTGGTGTCGGCATCCAGCACGCCGCCCTTCTCGAACTCTTCTTTGCGCAGTTCCATCACCCGGTTCCACAGCGCCTTGGTGGCCTTGGTGGCGCCCGCGAGGAACTTGTGGTCGCCGGTATAGGGCGTGACGTTCCGCTGGATGAAGTCGCGCACGTCGATCTCGTGCTGCCAGGGACCGGCAGTAAAGCCCGCCCATGAGACCTCGGGCGTATTGCCTTTGCCCCAGGTTTGCTCGTCGTCGGCGAGCGCGGCGCTCTCGTGGTCTTGTCTGGTCATCGGGATGCTCCTCTGGATCTCTTCGTTTGTCTTGGTGGACAGCTTGCCTGCGCCGCCTGGCGTCAAGCCATCGGGCAGCGCACTCCGACCGTCTGCGCGGTCTTCATCTGCGGCGCGTTCTCCCGGCGTACCGGGGAGCGCGTCCGCGCTCGGCGATTCTACACGAATCGCTTAATTACCAGTCGCGTCAAGCGGGACACGGCTGCTTATCGGTGCTCCGAAGTTCAATTGCACGGCTGGACGTTTGTCGACCGCCCGCCGCGCGCACGGCTGCCGAGGTTGGGCTTTCACATGATTATTCAAGTACTCATTTTCTTGGGGATAGAGCCGAACCAGCGGGCACGCAAGACCTGGTCGGCCGGAATCCGCAAACCCGATCCCGATCACTAGATTTAGGATCCGCCCGCCCAGCCGTAACGGCCGGATCAAGAACAAGAATGAAACCCTCGGTTACACACCTGCATGCGGTAGCGGCAACGGTCGGCTCGTGCGCAGATCCGGTGTGTCAGCGCCCGATCAATCTATAGGCCGACATTGCACTGTAATGTTCAAGCAATATTTATGCCGATAGTATACCAAGAGAAATCGCCTCAGGGAAGCGCTCTTGATCCGCGTCTGCAACCGAACAGCCCCCTGGAATGTCAGATACGAGACAGGCACACTCGGATTTGCAGGATTTCAGACATCCGCTTCATTGAGGAGACAACGGCGATGCCAAACGACAAGACCTACACCGACAGCGAGATCCGCCGGCACCTCACGACCGAGTTGCCCCGCTGGAGCTACGACGACGGCCGGCTGCAGCGCCATTACCGCACCAGCGGCTGGAAGGGCACGCTGATGGTGGTCAACACGGTCGGACATCTGGCAGAGGCGGCCTGGCACCACCCGGATCTGCAGGTCTCCTACGCCGACGTCATCGTGAAGCTCGTCACCCACTCCGCCAACGGCATCACCGACAAGGACTTCGAATTGGCGCGGAAGATCGAGGAGACGCTCATGTGGCGTCCCGGCACCGACAGCGCACTCGAGGGCACCCCGGACGACCCGCGCTTCGCGTACATCAAGTACGACTGAGGTGCCCGCGGCTTGAGCCGAGCCCCGCAATGCCCGATCATGCCGGCCCGCACTCAGCCCGACCGCAGACCCATGAAATACACCGATCTCCGTGACTTCATCGAACAACTGGAAGGACGCGGGGAACTCAAGCGCGTCCGGGCCGAGGTGGATCCCTACCTCGAAGTCACCGAGATCTGCGACCGCACCCTGCGCGCCGGTGGTCCCGCACTCCTGTTCGAGCACCCCAAGGGCTCAGGGGTCCCCTTGCTCGGCAACCTGTTCGGCACCCCCAAGCGGGTCGCGCTCGGCATGGGCGAGGAGTCGGTCGAAGCATTGCGCGAGGTCGGGCGACTGCTCGCTTTCCTCAAGGAGCCGGACCCACCCAAGGGGCTGCGTGAAGCCTGGGCCGCCTTGCCGATCTTCAAGAAGGTCCTGGACATGGCTCCGAAGGTGCGGCGCAACGCGCCCTGCCAGCAGCAGGTATTTGGCGGCGATCAGGTCGACCTCGGGCGCTACCCGATCCAGCACTGCTGGCCAGGGGACGCCGCGCGTCTGATCACCTGGGGCCTGGTGGTGACCCGCGGCCCGGAGAAGTCCCGACAGAATCTCGGCATCTACCGGATGCAGGTGCTCGGACCCAACCGCGTCATCATGCGGTGGCTTGCCCATCGCGGCGGGGCGCTGGATTTTCGGGACTTCCAGCGCGCGCATCCGGGCCAGCCCTTCCCGGTCGCGGTGGCCCTGGGCGCCGACCCGGCAACCATCCTGGGGGCAGTGACACCGGTGCCCGACACCCTGTCGGAGTATGCCTTCGCGGGCTTGCTGCGCGGCAGCCGGACCGAACTGGCCGCCTGCCTGGGCTCCGACCTGCAAGTCCCGGCCAGCGCCGAAATCGTCCTCGAGGGCCACATCCATCCGGACGATCTGGCGCCCGAGGGCCCGTTCGGCGACCACACCGGCTATTACAACGAGGTCGACCGCTTCCCGGTCTTCACCATCGACCGCATCACCCAGCGCACCGACCCGATCTATCACAGCACCTACACGGGCCGGCCGCCGGATGAGCCCGCCATCCTCGGGGTCGCACTGAACGAGGTCTTCGTGCCGATCCTGAAAAAGCAGTTCCCGGAGATCGAGGATTTCTATCTGCCGCCCGAGGGCTGCTCTTACCGGCTCGCGGTCGTCAGCATGAAAAAGCAATACCCAGGCCATGCCAAGCGCGTGATGATGGGGGTCTGGTCCTTCCTGCGGCAGTTCATGTACACCAAGTTCGTCATCGTGGTGGACGACGACGTGAACACCCGCGACTGGAAGGATGTCATCTGGGCCATGACCACCCGCATGGACCCGGTACGCGATACGGTCCTGATCGAGAATACCCCGATCGACTACCTGGACTTCGCCTCCCCGGTGTCGGGTCTCGGGTCCAAGATCGGATTCGACGCGACCAACAAATGGCCCGGCGAGACGACCCGCGAGTGGGGCCGCCCGATTCGCATGGACGATGCGGTGCGCGAACGGGTCGATCGCATCTGGGGGGATCTTGGCATCGATGGTCCGCGGGCATGACCCAGACCAACGCGCCCCAGACGACTTCAGGATCGGTCGCCCGCTGACGCGAGCGGCCGATCCGTCAACCAGGTTCCGGCTTCAGTAGCGCCCGCCGCCCTCACGGCCGCCGCCATCGCGATCACGGTCGCGGTCGCGCCCGCCGCCGCCGCCCCAACCACCGCCTCCCCCGCCTCCCCCGCCACCACCTCCGCCGCCGCGCGGACGATTCTGCTCGCGCGGACGGGCCTCGTTGACGGTGAGCTTACGGCCCTTGTATACGGACTCGTTCAACTCCTTGATCGCGGCATCCGCATCCGCGTTGTTGGGCATATCGACAAACCCAAATCCTTTGGACTGACCCGAGAACTTGTCCTTGATCACCTCGGCGGCGGCGAGTTCGCCGTATTCGCCGAAGACCTCGCGCAGATCCTCATCAGTGACGCTATACGACAGGTTGCCTACGTAGATCCTCATCGCTGTCTCTCACGTTCGTGTGCATTGGTCGGAGGAAACCCGCCGAGCGACCAATACACAAGTCCGCTCGTCGGAAACTGAGAACTCCCTGCCGGCGCCGCCGAACCGTCATGGCGCGCACCAAGGTCCACCTTGCCACAAGGGTAGGACATCTGAGACAAACCGCATCGCACGATCGAAATCGGGCCTGGGGATGGATCGGGAGTGGGTCCGGCAACCTGCAGACCGCGCCTGAATCGGCGCGTGCTTCGGCTTTCGGACGGGTCGGGTCCCAAAGACATGCCCCGGGAGGGACTCCGGAGGGGCGATAGGGTAGTGTCTTGTCGGTCGATTGGAACCCTGGCGGCTGGCGGCAATGGAAACAGGGCGAAAAGTAGTGTATCGGGGTCAGTGCGTCAACCGTCGTTTGAGTAAAAAGCACAACGAAACGCTAGGGACCGAACCCACCGGTGCGATACTCGTCCATCAACACCCCACCCAGCGAGCCAATGGCGGCGCCCAGCAGGGCGCCCTGACCGGCATTGGCAGTCAAGGACCCGATGACCGCGCCGACACCGGCGCCCAAGGCCGTCCCGCTCGCCTGCCTCGCCCGAGCCGTGGTCCCGCAACCGGCGCTGACCAAAGCGGCCGTGAGCAGGACGGCAACGACAATAGGTTTCACCGGAAGCGGAAATCCGCATTTTCCACGGCCACGGCCGACTGGCCCAAGGCCAAGGCAATCCCGGCGGCAGCCAGGGCACGGATGAACGCTGAGTTGGCTTGCATCGATCGAATCCCTAAAGAGTTGTTACGCACGGCAAGACGGCCCGTCGCCGCGACGGGCCGGCACCTGGTATCAGTTCCTGAAGCTGCCGCGGGCATGCTCGTCCACCAGGACGCCGCCCAGGGCACCGACCCCGGCGCCGATCAGGGCGCCGGTGCCGGCATTCGCGCTGAACGAGCCGATGATGGCACCAGTGGCGGCACCCATGCCGGTCCCGGTGGCGACCCGCGCACGGGAGGTGTCGCCGCAGCCGGTCATTGCCAGCCCGGCAGCCGCGGCAAGGAGGAGAATGGCGGTCGGTTTCATGAAAAACTCCGGGTAATGATGCGACGAGGAGAAATGTTGAACCGGGCGGCTCATCGGCAGGGATACGCTTGCGCCAGGGATCGCACCAAACCCACGACGGGTAGTTCGTTCATCTGCTTGGTGTTGTCCGCGTTCTTCTTACCCCAGGCGAGGAAAATATCCCGGGCACCGGCAATGGTGGCATCCTTGGGGTAGCAGATCAGCCGTTTCAGCTTCTTGCGGTCGCTGATCGCGTCGTGGTACTGCACCGTCGCCTCAATGAAGGCGCGGCAGCCGAAGGCCGCCGCGACCTGCGCCTGCGCGTCCATGCCGGCGGCACAGACGGCGAGCAGGTCCTTGGTGGTTTCGTAGTTGAAGCTGCTGTCATCTACAGCGCTGGCCGGCGCCGACAGCGACATGACCGCGATCAGGGCGGTCGCCAAGGCGGACGATCGGATGGTTGGGCTCACTGATTTGTCTCCTGGATCGATCTGGTCGAAAACGACCGCCGGGCGGGTCCAGGCGGCCCCTGAGCAGCGCCCGAGCGCAAGCGAAGTCTAGCTGCTTGTCATCTTGCTGTCAGTCGCCGCTCATCTAGCCTTCGGACGTAATAACCGGACGTAGAATATACAAGGGGCGGGTTTCAAACCCGCCCCTACACGAAGATCGGTCTGGATATCAGGTGCGAACGCTATACCTAACAGACATCCGGGAAGAGGCGGTCAGCGCTCGACCTGATCAGGAGGTGCGCACGATGGCACAGGCGCGCAGCCCGTCCGCCAGACTGGGATACCGCAGACGCAGCCCCAACTCCTCGCGCAGCTTGCGATTGCGCAGCCGGCGCGATTCGGCCAGGTAGGACAGCATCCCCGCGGAGACCTGACCGGCCGCTTCCGTCATCGGGATCAAAGGCGGGCGCGGCAGGCCCGCGGCGTCGGCAATCGCCAGGAAATAGTCGGTCATGGTGCTGGGCGCGTCGTCGCAAGCATTGTACACGGTACCCGGCCGGCCGCGCTCCATCGCGGCGACACAGGCGGCGACCAGATCATCCACATGGATGCGGTTGCTGAAGGGCGACTCCTGCGGCCGCACCAGCGGCTGACCCTGGCGGATCCGCTCCAACGGGAGCCGATCCGGGCCGTAGATTCCGGCGACCCGCAAGATCACCAGTTCACCCCCGCTCGCCGCGCTCCAGCGCCTCAGGGTCTGCTCCGCATCCCAGCGGCGGCGCGCGCGGTCGACCCCGGGGCGGGCCGGCCAGGACTCGTCCACCCAGGCCCCCTGACAGTCGCCATAGACACCGGTGGTGCTGATGTAGACCACCCGGCGCGGGTGACCGGTCCGGGCGAACGCATCGACCAGAGCGCGGGTATGCTGGTCCTCGCTGCCCGCGGCCGACGGCGGCGCCAGATGGAAGACGCGAGCGCCGTCCAGGGCGCCAAGGGGCTCCGCTGCCGCCAGGCTGTCCGGCCCCAACTGGACGCGCCGCGCCGGGATGCCGGCCGCGCCGAGGCGCTCGACCCCGGCGCGGCTTTGCACCAGCCCGGTCACGGACAACCCGCGGTCCAGGTATTGGCGGGCCAGACGCGTGCCCACATATCCGCAGCCGACAATGATGATTTCGTCGATGATTTCGTCCACAATCCCGCCGCAGTCGTTCATTTGCAACTCGTTTGAATTATTCACGCAAAGGCCCGCCGGCGCAAAGACGGTCGACAGACATGAACTTCCGGATTCGCACCGAACCCGCCGACCAGCGCTTCGACGCGGCGCCCGGCGAGACCATTCTCGCCGCCGCACTGCGCCAGGGCGTGGGGCTGCCTTACGGCTGCCGCAACGGCACCTGCGGCGCCTGCGCTGCCCGGCTCATCACCGGTCAGGTCGACTATCCGAGCGACACGACGAGCGGCCTGGAAGGCAAACCGCCGGGGACCTGCCTCACCTGCCAGGCGGTCCCGTCGGCCGATCTGGTCCTCGGCGTGGCGCCGTTCCGCGGTGTCGCCCAGATCGAGGTCCGGACCCTGCCCTGCCGCGTGATCCGTAAGGAACACCTGAGCCCTGACGTGGTGCGCCTCTGCCTGAAACTGCCCGAGCAGCAGCGGCTCCAGTTCTTCGCCGGCCAGTATCTGGACTTCATCCTGCGTGATGGGCGCAAGCGGGCCTTCTCCATTGCCAATGCCCCCCATGACGACGCGGCCATCGAACTGCATGTACGCCATGTGCCCCAGGGCCAGTTCACGGATTATGTGTTCAATGACTTGCAGGAAAAGACCATCCTGCGCATCCAGGGACCGCTCGGCACCTTCTATCTGCGCGAGGACTCCGACCGCCCGCTCATTCTGGTGGGCGGCGGCACCGGCTTTGCCCCGCTCAAAGCCATGATCGAGCACGCCTTTTATGTCGGGATCGAACGTCCGATGCAACTTTACTGGGGGGTGCGGGCACGCCGCGATCTCTATCTCCCCGACCTGCCGCTCGCCTGGGCGCGGGCGCACCCGCACTTCACCTACACCCCGGTGCTCTCGGAGCCCGACCCGGACTGGCAGGGACGGACCGGGTTCGTCCATGAGGCGGTTGCGGCGGATCACCCGGATCTAAGCGGAGTCGACTGCTACCTGAGCGGGCCGCCGCCGATGGTGGAGGCCGGCCGCCGCGCCTGCGAGGCCCGCGGCTTGCCTCGGGATCACCTGTTCTCCGACGCCTTCGAATATGCCCCGGAGACCCGCGCGGCAGCGAGCGGCTGAGCCGCGCGGACCCGCACCCGCATCGGACCGACCACGGCCGGTCAACCCCGCGGTTCTTGCCTCTGCAACCCGTTCGCGGTCAAACTCCGCGGCCGGATGGGAACCTTCCCGACTGCCATCAGAGAATCATCGCCATGCGCTCAGCCCGAACCGGCATCGCCGCCTACCTGGCCCTGTGCAGTGCCGTCATCTTGTTCGCCCTGCTGGTCAACGGCTGCGCATCGAACCCGGCCCCCGTAACCTGGAGCGCGCCCGGAATCACACCCAAGCCTTACCGCAATCTGGTCGTGTTCGGCGTCGCGGCCAACGGTAAGGTACGGCGCGCCTATGAGATGAACTTCGTTGCCGCACTGCGCGCACGCGGGGTCTCGGCGCGCGCCGGCCACGGCCTGCTGCCCGAGGGGGGTCTCGGGGACGTCAAGGCGGTCAAACGCGCGGTTGCCGGCACCGGCGCTCGAGGCGTCATCATCACCCACCTGGTTGGCGAACGCTCCGCACAGGTCCAGTCCCGCAACTTCGTCAACCGCAGCCTCTCCGGCAGTCTCTATCCCTACTACCAGCGGATCCACGGCTATGTCACCGAACCCGGCTATTACGCCAACTTCCCGATGCTCCAGCTCGAGACCAATCTGTATGACGTCGCCCGCGAGACCTTGGTCTGGTCCGCGCGTTCACAGCCAATGGACCCGGGCTCCGAGAAAACCACCATCAACGAGGTCATCGAGACCATGATCCGCAGTCTGGCAGAGGCCGGATTCCTGCCCAAGCAGTCGGAACGGTTTTGAGGACGCTTTCCGTTTTCGCCCATGAGCGGTACCCTGCGTCTTCTCGGGCCCTGCCAATGAACCCCCGGCGGGCACCCCATTTCCGGAGTCTTCATCTTGGATATCGACATTCTCAATGCTGATTTCGGGATCAGCGGAACCCTGCGTTTCACCACGGGACGCGGCGGCTTGACCATGATCGAGATCGACAACGGCTTGGCGACCGCCCTGATCTCACCCTATGCGGGCCAGGTGCTGGCCTACCGTCCGGCGGGCGCCGCGGCCGACCTGCTGTTCATCAGCAAGCGCGCCTATTTCGCGCCGGGCAAGGCGATCAAGGGCGGCATCCCCATCTGCTGGCCCTGGTTCGGCGCCGACCCCGAGGGCCTGGAGCGACCCGCCCACGGCTTCGTGCGCGCCTGGCCCTGGTCGGTCCTGGCGACCAGTACGCTGCCGAGCGGCGCCACCCGCGTGACCCTGGGCGTGGCCGACGACGCCCGGACCCGCGCCCTGTGGCCCTATTATTTCAACCTGCTGGTGGAGATTACCGTCGGCGCCACCCTGGGGGTGGAACTGATCACCCGCAATGCCGGTGATCGGACCTTCCAGATCACCCAGGGGCTGCACACTTATTTTAGCGTCGGCGACGCCACCCGGGTGCGCGTGCTGGGGCTGGACGGCTGTCCCTATATCGATAAGGCCGCCGGGGCGCAGAACGCCATCCGCACCCAGGAGGGGCCGCTCACGATCGCCGCCGAGGTCAACCGCATCTACGAGTCGGTACCGCCGGCCCTGACCATCGAAGACCCGGTGCTGCAGCGGCGCATTCGCATCAACAGCCGTCACAGCGCCACCTGCGTGGTATGGAACCCCTGGGTGGCGACCGCCCGCGCCATGGATGACCTGGACGATGAGGACTATCGCATCATGCTGTGCGTGGAGACCGTCAACACCGCCTCCGAGGTGATCGATGTCCCCGGCGGCGGCGAGACCCGGGTGGCGGCCGATTACGCCGTAGAGCCCCTGTGAAGGCGACCGCGGCGCACGCGAACATCCCGCGGCAGGCAAGCACCAGGCAGTTCCGCTCACCGACCCTGGTTCCCGAGGGACTCAGGACACCATGACCCCGGAGCCGACACTCCAGGAAGCCCCCGACCGCCTGTGGCAACAGTGGCTGGACTGGGCCGCCGCCCAGGGCCGCGCGCGGCCCCCCGCCCCCGCATTCGACGCCCTCCGGGCACGAATCTGGGAGGCCAGCGAATATGTCGCGCTGGCCGCGGCCCGCCACCCGGCCGAGTTCGCCGACCTGCTGGACTCCGGCGATCTGGAGCGGGCCGATCAGCCCGGCGACCTCGCGTCCCGGCTGGCCGGCACGCTGGCCGGCGTGACCGACGAGCCGACGCTGCAGCGCGCCCTGCGGCGTTTCCGCCGCCGCGAGCAGACGCGCATCATCTGGCGTGACCTCGGCGGCCTGGCCGGGTTGGACGAAACCCTGGAAGACCTCTCTGAACTGGCCGACTGCTGCATCCGCGAAGCCTTGACGCGGCTCCACGACTGGACGCGCGCCGAACTCGGCACACCGGTCGATCCGGCCGACCCGGCCGACGCGGCGGGCGGCCCGGCCCGCGAGCAACACCTGCTGGTCATCGGCATGGGCAAGCTCGGGGCGCGCGAGCTGAACCTGTCGTCCGACATCGACCTGATCTTCGCCTTTCCCGCCCAAGGCCAGGTGAGCGGCGGACCGCGCGAGCTGACCAATCAACAGTTCTTTCTGCGGCTCGCCCAGCGCCTGGTGCAGACGCTCGACAACCAGACCGTCGACGGCTTCGTCTTCCGCGTGGACACCCGGCTGCGCCCCTTCGGCGATGCCGGCCCACTGGTGATGGCGCTCGATGCGCTGGAGGACTATTACCAGTCGCAGGCGCGCGAATGGGAGCGCTACGCCATGATCAAGGCGCGCGTCCTGACCGGCGACCCGCCGGCCGTCGCCGCCCTGCAGCACCTGCTGCGGCCCTTCGTCTACCGGCGCTATCTGGACTTCGGCGCCATCGACTCCCTGCGTGATCTCAAGCAAATGATCGCCAAGGAACTCTACAAGAAGGGCATGGACGCCAACATCAAGCTCGGTCCGGGCGGCATCCGCGAGGTCGAGTTCATCGGCCAGGCTTTCCAGTTGGTGCGCGGCGGGCGCGATCCGGATCTGCAGACCCGCCCGATCCGCCGGGTGCTGACGCTGCTCGGACAGCGCGGACTGCTGCCGGCCGGCGCCGTCCAGCAACTCGATGACGCCTACTGCTTCCTGCGCCTGGTGGAGAACCGTATCCAGGCCTACCGGGACCGGCAAACCCACCTGCTGCCCGCCGACGACCTGGGGCGGCTGCGGCTGGCGCGCACCATGGACTGTGCCGACTGGGACACCTTCGTCAAGGTCCTGGATGGCCACCGGCAGCGCGTCCAGGATCAGTTCGATCAGGTCTTCATGGCCCCGCCGACCGAGCCCTCCGGCCTGGACCCGGACCTCAGCGCGCTGTGGCGCGGCACCCTGGACGACGCGCGCGCCCTGGAGGTCCTGGCCGCCGCGCGTTTTACCGACCCCCAGGCGGCCCGGCAGCGGCTGGGCACCTTTCGCGACGCCACCGCCCGCAAGGGGCTGAGCACCCGCGGCGGGGAGCGGCTCCACCAGTTGCTGCCGCTGGCGCTTCAGGTCATCGCCGCCAGCGAGGCACCGGACCTGGCGTTGGAGCGCGTCCTGCGCGTACTGGAATCGGTGGTGCGGCGCACCGCCTATCTGGCCATGCTGATGGAACGGCCGATGGCCCTCACCCAGCTCGCGCGGCTCACCGGCATGAGCCCCTGGATCGCCGAGCAGATCGTCCGTCAGCCGCTGCTGCTCGACGAACTGATCGACCCGCGCCGACTCTACACCCCCCAGCGGCGCCACGATCTCGAGACCGAGCTGAGCGCCCTGCTCGCCCCGATCGACCCGGAGGATTTGGATCAGCAGATGGAGCGGCTGCGGCAATTCGCCCACGGCAACATGCTGCGGGTGGCCGCCGCCGACCTGACCGGGGTGGTCCCGCTGATGAAGGTCAGCGATTACCTGACCGAGATCGCCGAGGTCGCGGTCGCCCGCACCCTGACGCTCACCTTCGCCCATCTGGCCAGGCGCCATGGCCGGCCCGCGGGCCTGCAGGGCGCCGACAGCGGCCTGCTGGTCCTGGGTTACGGCAAGCTCGGGGGGCTGGAGCTGGGCTACGGATCCGACCTCGACCTGGTGTTTCTCCACGGCAGCCTCCAGCCGAGCGTCGAGACCGACGGCCCCAAACCCATCAGCGCCGAGCAGTTCTACAACCGGCTCGGCCAGCGCATGATCCACATGATGACCGCGCACACCCCGTCGGGCATCCTCTACGAACTGGACATGCGCCTGCGTCCGGACGGCAACAAGGGCATGTTGGTGCGCTCACTGACCGCCTTCGCGGACTATCAGGAACACAGTGCCTGGACCTGGGAACACCAGGCGCTGATCCGCGCCCGGCCGGTGGCGGGCGACGCCGCGCTGGCCGAGCGCTACAGCGTGATCCGCCACGCGATCATCTGCCGGCCGCGCGATCCCGAGCGGCTGCGCGAGGACGTCCGGGCCATGCGCGCGCGCATGCGCGACAACCTCGACAAGAGCGGACGCGGACGTTTCGACCTCAAACAAGGGCGCGGCGGTATTGCCGACATCGAGTTTATGGTTCAATACTCGGTCCTGCGGTGGGCCGCGCGGTACCCGGACCTGGCATTCTGGACCGACAACATCCGTCAACTGGAAACCCTGGCCCGGCTGGACCTGCTGCCCGGTCAAACCACGGCCGAGCTCACGGACGCCTACAAGGCGCTGCGCGGCGCCTATCATCGCAGCACCTTGCAGGATCAGCCCAAGACGGTGCCCGACGACGCCCTGCTCGCGGAACGCGCGCGGGTCCGCGACCGGTGGCGGGAGCTGATGGGCGACTGACGCCGCGGATCGGGCCGGCCGACCGGCACTCTTTTGGAATCAACCAGGGCGGAGCACCGGCCCCGACCCGAGCGGAGTAGCACATGGTGACGATGGCGGACCGTGACGGTCTGATCTGGCTGGACGGTGAGATGGTGCCCTGGCGCGAGGCCAAGGTGCATGTCCTGACCCACACGCTGCACTACGGCATGGGCGTCTTCGAGGGCGTCCGCGCCTATCAGACCGACCGCGGCGCGGCCATCTTCCGTCTCCAGGAGCACACGAACCGGCTATTCAACTCGGCCCATATCCTGGGCATGCCCATGCCCTGGGACCGCGCAACGCTGACTGCCGCGCAGTGCGCCGTGGTCCGGGAGAACGCGCTCGCGTCCGCCTATATCCGTCCCATGTGCTTCTATGGCGCCGAGGGCATGGGCCTGCGCGCCGACAACCTCGAGGTCCACTGCATGGTCGCCGCCTGGGAATGGGGTGCCTATCTGGGCGAGGACAACATGAAGAACGGCATCCGCATCCGCGTGTCGTCCTTCACCCGCCACCATGTGAACATTACCATGTGCCGGGCCAAGGCCAACGGCAACTACATGAATTCCATGATGGCGCTGCAAGAGGCCCTGCGCGACGGCTATGACGAGGCGCTGTTGCTGGACAGCTCCGGCTATGTCATGGAAGGCAGCGGCGAGAACATTTTCATCGTACGCGACGGGGTCCTCTACACCCCGGATTTAACCTCCGCCCTGGACGGCATCACCCGCCGCACCGTCCTCGACCTGTGCGATGAGCTGGGTCTGCGGGTGGTGGAAAAGCGCATCACCCGCGATGAGGTCTACATTGCCGACGAGGCCTTCTTCACCGGTACCGCCGCCGAGGTGACGCCGATCCGCGAGGTCGACAACCGCACCATCGGCAAAGGCGGCCGCGGCCCGCTCACCGAACGCCTGCAAACGCTCTATTTCGATCAGGTTCATGGCCGCCGGGACACGCACCCGGAGTGGCTGACCCTGGTCTGAACCGATTCCGGCCCGGCGTGCGCCGGGTCGGGGCCGGCATCGCTGCAACCAATCCAGACACCGGAGCCCCCAATGCACCAGGCCGCCGCCCAGCCGAGCAACCCGACCGCCGCGCATCAGCACGCCGACAGCATCGCGGTCAGCCGCGCCGACCTGCCGCTCTGCTGCCCGCGCCCTGCGGATAAACTGTGGAACATGCACCCGCGAGTCTACCTGCCGATCGAGAACAGCCCCGACGGCACCGCCGTCTGCCCCTACTGCGGGGCCCATTACCGACTCATCGACTGAGCCGGCCGTTATACCGAACGGGTTTCAGTTTTTCGTTAGAGTCATCAAGCATCAGCTTAGAAATACGAGAAAAGAAAAACCAACAACGACGGGTATCATTCGCCGGCCTTGATCGTAATCCCGGCCAGCGGCGTGCGTCGTCAGGGCTTCCAGCCCTGACGCTGTCAGGCCAGGATGGCCTGACTACGCACCCGGCGAGCCCAAGTGGCCGGAATCTTGATCGAGGCCAATTCGCCAATCACGCGGTTTCATCAGGGCCGCACAGGCCACGCCCCATGCCCAGAGTCGACACCGACGCTTTCTATCGCCTGGCACTCGAACGCTACGGCCATAATGCCGAGGGTGCCCACTGGGAATCGGCCCTCACCCAGCGCGTCCGCTTCGATGTGCTGCGCCGCTTGCTGCCCGCGGATCCGGCCGACCTGATCCTGGTCGACGTCGGCTGCGGCATGGGCGACTTCTACACCTACCTGAAATCGGCAGGGGCACTGCCGGGGCGTTATCTCGGCATCGACGTGGTCGCCCCCATGGTCGAACTCGCCCGCGCCCGCACGCGCCAGGAAATCCTGCTGCTCGATGCCTTGCAGGACGATCTGCCGGAGGCCGACTACTACGTCTGCAGCGGCGCCATGAATACCTTCACGCGCGCTGAGACCCGGCAATTCATCGCGCGCTGCCTGGCGGCCGCGCGCGAGGGCTTTCTCTTCAACCTGCTGCGCGGCCGCGACGACTGCGACACCTTCAACTACTGGGAACCGGACGAGATCCTCGCCCTCGCCCAGGATCTGGGGGCCGTCTGCACCATCGAGACCGGCTATCTGCGCGAAGACTTCACCGTGGTCCTGCGCCGCGCCAGGCGGCCTTGATCGTAATCCCGGCCAGCGGCGTGCGTCGTCAGGGCTTCCAGCCCTGACGCTGTCAGGCCAGGATGGCCTCACTACGCACCCGGCGAGTCCAAGTGGCCGGAATCTTGATCGAGGCCCGCCAGGCCTAGCTGATTTGATCGACGCCGGCGTCCGCTTGGCGCAGCACCGCCTGTTCGAGCTGTTTCAGAATGCGCCGCTGCATGGCCGGGTTATCATCCGGTCCTTCGATATACATGGGCCGACCGTTCATCCCGAAGGTGAAGTCGACCGGGCACTCGGCCGGGTCGATATCACCGAAAATCAACCCGGCGACCCGGTAGTCCGGATGCGGCGCGAAACCGAGATTCCCGGCATAGGCAATCGCCTCCTCGACCAGTTTGCGCGCGTAGGCCGGCTCCTGCCGCACGAGTTCGCCTCCCGAACCGACTTGCATCCTGTCCAGGAATGCGGGGTATTCCGTGCCTTCGAAGATCTTGAAGAGCGCATTCTTGACACCCAGGCAATAGGTATCGACAAGGATTCCAGCCAGCGCATAGCGGCCATCCGGCAACCGCCGACTGATCCACACGGTGCCGATCCCCACTGTGAACAAGCTCGCGGGTACCAGAACGTCCGCGATCGGCGCCCGCACCGCTGCCGCCCACTCGCGCGCCTTGGACAGGATGCCCGACTGACCGGCAGCCCCCTGTCTCACCTGCTTGCGTTTCAGCTCCCGCTTGGCCCGCTTCTTCTGCAAGGCCTTCTGATCAAGCGCCATTGATATCTACCCCTTTGAAAAAAATAAATATGGAAAAAGCGGCCAGCCGTCAGCTTGCGTTGCAACCGGATTCGCTCAGCGTGACAGCATATGCTGAACCACTCCCGCGTGAGCCGCCGTCCGCCGCCGTGCGCATTGCGCAACCCGGCGCAGGACCGTCATCATGAGGCCGTCGGCATTCGTGTCGCCGCCGGAAAGTCCGAGGACGACGTCCGAGCGCTTGCTCCGGGGCAAGCTCGCTCAGTGCCGCATCAATGGCAATGGCCAATACCTCCGGCAGGGGTTTGTTCAAGCACACTTGCAAAGTCTTCAGTCGCTCGCTGTGTACCAGGTCCAACTCGGCCTCAATATGCATGGTTTGGCTTCTCCCGGCTGGTTGTTGCGTCATTGGTCGTCACTCTCGGTAGCCGCTGCTGGAGGGGCGCTTGAGCCAGACCAGGACAGCGGCCATGACCAGGGTCATGGACCGTGACGTAGGTCGCGGTTAGGGAGACACCATGGCGTTGCGTTGCTTCCCTCGCCCTTAACCATCGAGCGCGCTCGGGTTATGATTCGTGTGTCGAAACCCAACCGCGTACCCGCGTCGGCGCCCAGTCCGCCGACATCGCCCCGCCAACAATCCTTGGGAGATTCTCGTGGAAGAACGCAACGTCGATGTCGCGATTATCGGCTCCGGTACCGCCGGCCTCAACGCCATGGGTCAGGCGCGCCGGGCCAACAAGTCCTTTGTCCTGATCAACGGCGGCGAACCCGGAACCACCTGCGCGCGCGTCGGCTGCATGCCGTCGAAGGCCATGATCCAGGTCGCCGAGGATTACCATCGACGCATGTACCTGGGTCAGTATGGCATCGCCGGGCACGAAGATTTGACCTTAAATGTTCCGCAAGCCCTCGAACACGTTCAGGATTTACGCGACACCTTCGTCGACCGGGTATTGAGCAACAGCACCGACGACATGCCCGCCGACCTCTTCATCCAGGACTATGCCCGCCTGCTCGAACCGACCCTGGTCGCGGTGGCCGGCCAGCGCATCCGTGCCCGCGCGGTGGTGATCGCCACCGGCTCACGGCCGCTGGTGCCGGAACCCTGGCGCGCGCTCGGCGATCGGGTGATCACGACCAATGAGGTCTTCGAACTCGAAACCCTGCCGACCGCCATGGCGGTCATCGGCCTGGGAACCATCGGCCTCGAACTCGGCCAAAGCCTGTCGCGGCTGGGTGTGCAGGTCACCGGCTTCGACCAACTCACCAGCATCGCCGGGATTTCCGACCCCGAGGTCAACCAGTGCGCCATCGATCTGCTAGGGCGGGAGTTTGCGATCCGCCTGGGCGAGCCGGCCCGGATCGCGGCGGAAGGTGAACAACTGCGGGTGACCGCGGGCGAGCACAGCGTCCTGGTCGACAAGGTCCTGTGCAGTATCGGACGCGTCCCCCGCGTGGACGCACTGGGACTGGAGGTGCTCGGGCTGCCCCTGGACGCGCGCGGTCTCCCACCCGTCGACCACCACAGCATGCAGGTCGGCGACCTGCCGGTCTTCATCGCCGGTGACATCTCCGGTGATCGCCCACTGCTGCACGAGGCCGGCGACGAGGGCAAGATCGCCGGCTACAACGCCGCCCGCATCGACCAAACCCCGACGCGCTTCCGCCGCAAGACCCCGCTCTTCATCAACTTCTGCGACCCCAACATCTGCGCGATCGGCCTGCGCTGGGACCAACTCGATCCGGCGACCACGGCGGTCGGTCAAGTGAAATTCGCCCCGGTCGGCCGGGCGCTCATCATGGGCAAAAACCGCGGCCTGCTGCGCGTCTATGCCGACCAGACCAGCGGACGTCTCCGCGGCGGTGAAATGATCGGCCCCAAGGGTGAGCATCTGGCGCACCTGTTGTGCTGGTGTATCGAACAGGGCCTGACCGTCGGCGACCTGCTGCGCATGCCCTTCTACCACCCGGTCATTGAGGAAGCCCTGCAATCGGCGCTCTATGACCTTTATGCCAAGGTCAATACCAAGAACAGCGGCGGTCTGACTGAACTGGCGCCTTTGCCGGACTGAGCGGCGGACGGTCCGCATAGCGGACCCTACGGTAACACCGGGACCTGTAGGGTCCGCTGTGCGGACCGACGACCTGGCTCTGAATTTTCCGCCCATTGACAACGCACAGCAATGCCGCCAGCCTCAAGCGGGGGCTGATCAGCGCGGCGCATCCACCAGCCGTCGCGCCGCCTGCCGACAGCACTGCCACAACATTCCGGCTGACGTGACTGCACGACCGTCAACCGCCTGCAACGCATCGACCTTGACTGACCGCTGTTTTCAGGTGCACCAAACAATGCTGAACCGCATTCGACGCTTCTTCGACACGCATCTGGGCACCGCCCCAACCGACCAGGACCCGGCCGCGGCCGCCCGGTGTGCCGCCGCCGCCCTGCTGCTGGAGATGGCGCACATGGATGACGCCATGACGGCGGTGGAACAGGCGGCCATCGTCGCCGCGGTGCGTGAACGCTTCGGCCTGTCGCCCGAACAGGCGGACGAATTGATCTCCTGCGCCCAGGAAGAGCGGCAGCAGGCGACCGACGACCACCAGTTCACCTCGCTCATCAACACCCAGTTCGACCCGCGGCAGCGAGCCGCCCTGGTCGAACTGCTGTGGCAGGTCGCCTATGCCGATCAGGTGCTCTGCAAACATGAGGAGTATCTGGTGCGCAAGGTGGCGAACCTGCTCCATGTGCCGCACCAGACCTTCATCGCCGCGAAGCATCGGGTCATGGGCGAGACCGCCGGGGCGGTGCAGAACCCGGTATAGCGCAGTCCATCGTGCCAATGCCTTCCAGTGGATCGAACGGTCTCCGGCCCCCCGGCCCCCCGGCGGGCGCGGGTGCATTTCCGACTCTGGAACCAGGGTGCCTGGCAGGTCGATCGCAACCAGCCCGGGTGCCCCGGCGGCCTGACCGAGGTGCCGCTGCCCTAGTCCGATCACCCGCGCAACGGCCAAGTCGGCTGGTTGGCCCGTTGTGCATGGCACTGGTACACTCGCCGCACCCCACCTGGAGATTGAGCACCGGATGCCCGACACCGCGACCGACCGCCCCGTGCGGCTGCTGCACCTGTCCGATCTTCAGTTCCGCGCCGACCGCGCCTGGGATGCGGACCCGGTGCTGCGCGACTTGGTGCAGTTCATCCGCGCCGAGGTCGCGGCGGGTCTGATCGCGAACGCAGGCCCCTCCACTGGAAGGGCCTGTTTGCTATGGAAAGTGATCCCGATCAGGGGGCCTGTGCCCGCCCGCGGGACTCAACCGGGACTCAACCGGGACTCAACCGGGACTCAAGCCCTGGCTGCCGCGGCGACAGGGCTTTTCGTCTCAACGACTTGCCTCTCGGCCTCGATCCAGTCCTCCAGTTCATGACCCGACTCGAAGCCGCGTGCCTCGGCGCGATAATAGGCAGCCTCACTGATTGCCTGGGAGGATGTCTGGTCAAGCCCCGGATCCGTGATCGCTTGAGGCCCTTGTTCGTTCCCGGAGCGCTCAGGCCCGCCGTTCGCCGGCTTGTCGACCGTCTGTAACAAAACCATCGGAGTTTTCCTCTGTGAGTGACGTTGGTGACTGGAGTTGGCTATTTATTACCAACCGCTCGAAAAGGTGAATGTTGGCTGGAATACGCCGGCTTGGCGGTCGCGCGCATGCGCACCGGTGCCACGTGGGTACCGGTGACGATGGAGGGCCAATCCGAAGCGATATTCTATGCACGGTAGGTTCCCGGCTCCTGTTTGGTCTGTACGGTACCGCACAGAGCGCCGGGAAATGTTGATTCGCCGTGAGGTACCGCGGCCGAGCCGGGAGCCACCGACCGCTTGCCGCGTCGCGATGGAGCTGGGCGCGCGACCAGGACGTAGCGGCACTCTCCGGCAAGGTCCGCTTGGTGCAGGAGACCGAGACCGACATCCAGGCCGACGCCCTGATTCTTCAACTCGGGTGCGTACTCGGGCTTCGGGATGATCCGATACGGGTAGCCGGGGACGACCTCCGGAACACGCTCCACCCACGACGAAGGGTTCAGACAGCACTCTCGCAGGGCGTTCGCAGGGCGTTGAGCCGATCTGCGGCCTCGGCGATAGCCGGGGCGGCAGGGCGGCGCTCAGTATCTACGGGCGGGAGGATGACGCCGGAATCCAGGGTCTCGGTAGGACCGACGGTGTCGGCGGGGGTCATGCCCAATACAACGAGCCAAAAGCGGCGATCGACGCTTGGTTGTCGGGAAAAACAATCTTGAGGTCCTGAGCAATCGTTTCTTCCGTATCGGTTCCGGTCACCACCAGGCCGAACCACAGCATTTTCGCGAGTTCGAGTGCCATCTCTTGCTGGTGATCGGTGACACAGGCATGAAGCAGCGGCCAGGCAAACCGAAAAAAGAGATCGTTGACTCTCTTGCTCTTGAGTGCGCGGTGAGGGCTAGCGAGTGACATCGATCGTCTTCTTCAACTCAGGAGCCGTTCATTACTAAGGCTGCTCTGGTGTCGACGGCACCGCCGGCTCCGAAGACTGGGTCGAGCCCGAAGCCGGAACCACGACCGGCGCCTCGGCGCGCAACCGGATCGCCGCTTTGCCCTCGCCATCGAGTAGGGTCAGTTCGTCGGCATCGATCCGGTAGCCACGAACGGTGCCCAGGGCCGCCGCGAAGGCCCGCGCCTGTTCCGCGGCCCCTTGCGGCCCCTTGCAGGCCATGCGAGTAGTCGCGATCGGCCCGATGGTCAGTGTCTCGCCCTCCAGGGTATAACCGCTCATGTAGCGGTTGCAGCCGTCGAAGCCGCCCAGTGTGCCGTCGTCGCGAAACTCCAGAGTGATCTCGGTGCCGTCAAGCGCCGAGACAATGGCTTGTTTGCCATTGTTGTAGCCCTGGAGTTGCCAGACTTGGCCAACCAATGGGGTGGGTTTGAGGCGCAGGAAGCGCAGCAGCGGCAGGCCGGAGGCGTCCGTCAGTTCCAACAGTTCACCGTCGAGCCGGTAGGCCGCAACCTTCACCAGGGCCGCACCAACCGCCTGCTCCTGCTGCATCAGCGGCTCCGGGCACGCCATCATGGTCGAGGCCAGGTTCGCGTCGAAACTGAGACGCTCGCCGTCCAGGGTGTAACCGCCGCCGAGTCGATTGCAGCCGGGGCTGCCGGCGATCCGCCCCCCGGCAAGCCGAAAGCTGGCCGGCGGCGCGCCCGCGGTGACCTCGACCAAGGCATCGCCGACGCGGTAAGCCGCCAGTAACCACGTGGTGTCTTCGAGGGTGGGCGCACTGAGGGTTGGAGCCGGCGCGGGCGCGACGGCCGGGGTTGCCGAGACTGCGGCCACCCCGAACAGCGCAGCAGCGAACAGGGCAAGAACGACGGGCACGGGTGGGTGGTTCATTGCGGAGGATTCCTCGTTGTCAGGGAGAACGGTCCGGCACAGACCGCGGGCAACCGGCAGCCGGGCGTGACCGGCGGGGCCTAGTGTAGCGGCGAACAAGCACGCCCAACAGGACGGCCTTGATCATCGCTTCGGCCTTGAGTCGACCGGCCAGGACCCGTTACCCTTCGACCACCTGTTGACCGCCGCTGCATCTACACTGACATGACTCGCCGCTCCCTGGTGCCGGCCCTGATTCTCTGCCTCGTGCCCGCCGCCGCCGCGGGCGCGCCGACGTTGCCTGAGCCGCTGTCACTGGAGCAGGCGCTGGCCCTGGCCGACAGCCATCCGCGGGCCCAGTCGAGCACGGCCGTTGCAGCACGCCTGCCGCGTCGCCATCCGTTCTATCTGGATTGCCATACGCTGGCCTTCGGCGTCATCGATCCCGCACGCGGCCGCCCCCTGGCGCCGCTGATCGAACCCGAACCGGCCCAGCGACTGGAGATCATGGAGCGCTTTTTCGATGTCCTGCTCGCGGACTTGGCCTATTCCAGTGCCAGCGAGGCCATGGCGGTCGCCTATGTTCAACTCGACCGCGCCCGGGCCCGCGGGGAACTCGGACAGACTTCACCGTTGCGCGTGTCCGAGCTGGATGCGGTCTATGAGGACATCCTGCAGGAGCGCACCGTCGGCGAACTGGGCCAACAATGGACCCGCGCCCTGCTGGCCCAGGCCCTCGGCCGCCCGGAGACCCTGCCGCGTGACCTCGTGACGCCCATCCTGCCGCCGCAGCCCGAGGCCCCGCCGCCGCTCGATACCCTGGCCGCCGCTGCCGTCGGCGGACCTGCGGTCGGCGCGCGCCTGAGCCCGGCCGCCACGGCCGCCGACCAGCAATTGGAACGGCTGGAACTGCGCCAACAACTCGCGGAGCTCCGGCTGCGGCTGCTGGCCTTGGCCGCCGTCGAGCGCAAGCTCCGCAGCGAAGCGGCCTACCGCGACCTCAAACTCGACGAGAGCCGAACCCTCTACGAACAGGAGGTCTCGGCCGACCTGGGCTACGCCATGAGCCAGCAGACCATGACCAGGATGCAGGAGGCCCGGGTTGGTTACTGCCGGGCACTCGCCTGGGCCGAACTCAACGCCTTGACCGGTCGTCCGGTCTGGCCTGCAGCGGGATCAACACCATGACGCTTCCAAACGCCTTCAGCGAACAGCCGCCGGCATCCGGCGTGCGTCAAGGAAAAGGTGAACGGCGGCGCCTGATCCGGCTGATCCTCGGTGCTCTCCTGCTGGCCGGCAGCGCCCAGGTCGAGGCCGCCGTCGAGTTGAAAGGCTGGCTCGAGTGGGTTCATGAGGTGCAGATGCGCGTCCTAGAGAACGGCCTGGTGCAGGAGGTGGCCGTCAGCGCCGGGCAGCATGTCGGCAAGGGCGCCCTACTCCTGCGCATGGACCAGCGCGAGGCCCAGGCCCGGGTCCTGGAGGCACATGCCCGGGTCGCCCGGTCCTTGGTGGAGGTCGAGGACGCCGAACGGGCGCTTGCCCGCGCCAAAGAGCTGTTCGATCGGGGGCTGATCGCCAGCGAGGAACTGAAGGACGCGGAGCTTGGTCAGACGGCGGCGAACGCCGAGGCGCAAGCCGCCGCCGCGACCGAGGCCGCCGCCGCCGTCGCGCTGGAACATACCGAGCTGCGCGCCCCCTTCGACGGCATCGTCGTGGCGCGCAATGCCTGGAACGGCGCCGTGATCTACAAGACGCTGCAGCAGGAGCCCCTGATCCTGTTCGCCCCGGACGACCGGATGATCGCCCGCGCCCTGGTTCCGATCAATGTTCTGCGGAGTTTTCAGCCGGGTCAGGCGGTCAAGGTACGCGTCAACGGCGCCTTGCGTGAGGCCCGCATCTATAGTCTGGGCGTCCAGGCCGTGCGAGTGGAGCGGGAAGGCGCTGTATACTATCTGGATGCGATCTTCGAGCGCCGCCCCAACGAATTTCTGCGTCCATCGGAAACGGCGCAGATCATCGCACCCTGAGACGCCGATGCCCCTGTTTTTTCGACCAACGACAACCTGAACTCCCATCGCCACCACACTCGCTTGGCAAGATCCGGCCCCGATATTACCCATGAAGAAGCCACACAAGGTCGCAGCGGCGCCCACAGCGCCGACCCCCGATGACTTGCTGACCGCGGCCCAAGGCCAGATCGCGGCGGGCCGCTACCGCGAGGCCATCAGCACCTGCAAGGATCTGCTCAAAATCGACAACCGCCCGGAATGGCGGCAGACACTGGCCCGCGCCTACGCCGGACGGGCGCGGGAACTGGCGGCCAAGGGGATGACCAAGGAGGCCCTGACCGTCTGGGAGAACCGCACGCAGATCGCACCGGAACTCCCCGCGGAACTGGACTATATTACGCTGCTGCTACGGCTGGGCCGGATCAGTCAGGCGGTGGGCCTCGGCGCGCTGGCCGGCGATCGGCTGGACCCCGCGACCTTGACCGCGCTGCGCTCGCAGCTGGCCGCCCATCATCTGGCGGGCAAAGCCGAGGTGGCCGCGGGTCTGGCCGCAGATGATCCGATCCTGGTCCAGGGAGTGGCGGCGGCCCGAGCCCTGGACGCCTATTGCGCAGGCGATGACACCGCGTTGCGCGCGGCACTCGCCGCCATCCCCTTCCGCTCCCCCTATCGCGATTTGGCGCAGATTCTAAAGGCGCTGCAGCGGCCCCCCGCGGCGTCGCACGAGGCGCTCGAACTGCTCGCCCGCGTTGACGACGCGTCCGGGTTCGCCCCGTTACGGCGTGCCTGCGAATCCGCACTGGGGCCGCCGCAGACCTTGACCGAGCGGCTGGCGGACGCCGGGGAAGCGACCCGCCGCTTCGCCATGACCCTGGCCGGCTGGAGCGCGCAGCGCCAGGCGATCTGGGAGGAGGCGCGGCGCGCCGGGGACCGCGAACCCAAGACCCTACTGCGTCTGCTGCACCGTCACCGGACCCTGCTGGGGGAAACCTGGGCGCGCCGTCACGGGCTGCGCCTGCTGGTCGCCGGTTTTCCCAAGAGCGTCGGCTGGATCAAAGACAGCGGCGGACCGCAACTGTCCGCGGAGGAGCGCCTGCTGATTGCCGCCTGGCGTGCCGAGCAGAACGAGCGTTCGGGGAACGATCTCGAGGCCTGGGATGCCTACGCGCAGCAGCTGATCAAGGACCGCCTCCCGGAGCCGGGTACCGATGACGCCCTGCGGGTCGCCCTGGTCCTGCGCCGGGTCGACAGTCACCGGGACCTGCTCTCGCATCTCGTACCCGACGATGATCTCTTTATGCCGAACACGACCCTGGCGGAAGCGGTCGAGTCCAGCCTCCAGTTCGACCCGGATGACCGCGACATCTACGAGCGTCTGGTCCGCTTCTATCTGCGCGGCACCGACCTGAAGCCCGCCCGCCGCCTGCTGGACCTTGGCCTCGCGCGCTTCCCCGCGGATGTCGGCCTGCTGACCGCGGCCATGGATGTCGCGCTGGCCGCGGACGCGCACAAGAAAGCGGCGCGTTACGCTCGCGAGATCCTGGCCCTGGACCCGATCAACACCGGCGCCCGTGAACGTCTGGTCAACTCGCACCTGGCCCATGCCCGCAAACAGCTCAAAGCCCGTCGCCTTGACCTGGCGCGCAAAGAACTCGACCAGGCGGCCGAATGGGAGCCCGCGTGGGATCGGGGCGGGAGGCTGCGCGAGCGCCGTGTCCTGCTGAGCGGGCTGCTCGAGCTCCTGGCCGACGCCGCCCAGGGGGCGTCCGTTCTGCGCGCGCAGGTCCAGGCCATGGGCGGCGGCATGGCCGCCGCCCTGGCGCTGGCGCTGGAAGGCGCCGCCATCGGGCGCGCGGCCGCCGGGCTGCTCAAGACCGCCGGCCTGGGCAAAGCAGCGGTGGCGGACCAGGCCGACCTGACCGCGGTCCTGAGTCGGCTACGCACCTACCTGGATGAGGAAGCGGGCGCGGAGCTTGCGCCTGAACTGCGCCGGTTGTTTGAAAAGCCCTTGAGCGCCGCCGCCCGCTGGGCGCTCAGCCAGCCGGAGTTCGAGAACGCCTGCGAGACCCTGCGCCGGGCCGCGCTGGAACAGGCGCGACTTGCCTTCGCCGAGGCCGCGCTCAAGCGCTGGCCGGGCGTGCCGGTCTTTGAACTGCATCGTTTCGAGGCCGGTCTGGCCGGGCGACGCCGCGATCCTGATCCGCGCGCAATCGACCGGCTCGCGGAGGCCGGCGAACGCGCCCGCGAGAGCGGCGACCAGCGCACCGCCCACCGGATCGGCGAGTGCCTGGCGGAGTATTCGCCGTTCGGGCACTTCGGCCGCGGCCCCTTCTTCGCGTTCGACGACGATGATGACGAGGACGAGGATGAGGACGCGCTGGGCTACGACCCGCTGGGGGGCGACCTGAACGAGGCCCTGCGCGCCTTCATTGAGGTCGTCGGGGTGGACGGGGTGCTGAAAGCGGCCGGCGTCGGCGCCAAGGAGCGGTCGACATTCAAGGACATCGAGCGCCAGCTCGGACACGAAACCATGATCAAGGTCCTGATCACGATGCTCGGCAGCCAGTTGCCCAACCTGCTGGACGGGTTGCCGCCGGGTCTCTTACCGGCACCCGGCCCAGCCCCCAAGCCGTCGCGACCGGGCCGCAAACCGGGCAAGACCACCGATCGGTCGAACGCCCCGCGGACGCCGGACGACGACGACCCCGAACAATTTGACCTTTTCTAGCGAGTCCGCGATGAGCGACCCCTATCTTCTCCTTGGCATCACGCCGGACGCGGATGACAATGCGGTACACGCCGCCTATCTGGCGGCGGTCAAAGCCTGTCCGCCCGAGCGCGATGCACGCCGATTCGAATCGCTGCGCGCCGCCTACGAGGCGCTGCGCACCCGCCGTGCGCGCCTGGCCCAGGCCCTGTTCGACCAGACGCCGCCCACGCTGGCCGACATCCTCGACCAGGTCGAACCCGTGGGCGCGCCGCGCCGACCGGATCGCGAACAGTTCAACACATTGCTGCGCGGGGGAGCCTGATGGACGCAATCCCGGACCCGATCCCGTATTCAATCCCGGAGCCAATCCCGGAGCCGGCCCTGGACCCGGCCGTCCGCGAGCAACTGCTCACCCGCTTTGCCGACTATCTGGACGGGATCGCGGCCCCGGCCGACCCGAGCACGGACACCGAACCGGCACCGGACCTCTTCACCTTGCTCGCGGAGGTGGCCGCGCTCAAGAACGAGGTCAAACTCGAATCGCGTCAGGTCAAAGGCGCCCTGGACCAATTCCGCGAGGCCTTCGACCTGGTGCGTCAGGCCCAGACGCGGCTCGAAACAGGCGAGGCGCAGCGGGTCGAAGCCGAGCGGCGCGCCCGACAAGGCGCCGAACGCGAGCTGCTACTCGAACTGCTGGATCTGCGCGACCGACTGCAGGCCGGTTACGATCAGGCGCGCCGCTACTATCCCGGCTGGCTGAGCCGACGCGGCAAGGCCCACATCTTTATCATCGGTATGGCCGAGGGACTCGCCATGAACCTCAAGCGGCTCGACGACACCCTGGCCCGCCGCGGGGTGCTGCCGCTGCGGGTCATGGGCCTGCGTTTCGACCCGTTGACGATGTATGCCGCCGAGGCCGCCGCGGACCCCACGCAAGCCGACGGCCTGGTCCTCGCCGAGGTCCGCCGCGGTTTCAGTCAAGGCGAACGCCTGCTGCGCTCGGCGGAGGTCGTCGTCAACCGGCTGACCAGTCCGCCGTAGGTCGGATTTCAGCTTAAGCGGAACCGGCCGACACCGCCGACCCCCGGCCACCAGGCCCGCCATCCAACACCCTTACATCTAGACCCCGACAGGGAACATCATGAACGACATCATCATCGGCATCGACCTCGGCACCACCAACTCGGAGGTCGCGGTGGTCGAAGGCGGGCAGACCCGCATCATCGAGGTCGACGGGGCCAAGCTGCTGCCCTCGGTCGTCGGACTGGCGGACGACGGCGCGCTGCTGGTCGGCCAGACCGCCCGCAACCAGTACGTCCTCTACCCGGAGCGCACCGTCCGCTCGATCAAGCGGCGCATGGGCGAGGACACCAAGGTCGCCATGGGGCCCCAGTCCTATACCCCCCAGGAGATCTCGGCCTTGATCCTCAAGCGCCTCAAACAGGCCGCCGAGAAGGACCTGGGCCAGGCCGTCACCAAGGCGGTAATCACGGTGCCGGCCTATTTTTCCGACGCCCAGCGCCAGGCGACCCGCGACGCCGGTGAATTGGCCGGGCTCGAGGTGGTGCGCATCATCAACGAACCGACCGCCGCCGCGCTGGCGTATGAGGTGGACCACGCGCACGTGAAGACCATCCTGGTCTATGACTTGGGCGGCGGAACCTTCGACTGCTCGGTGGTGCGCATCGCCAAAGACGTGACCGAAGTTCTGGCGAGCCACGGCAACAATCAGTTGGGCGGCGACGACTTCGACGCGCGCATCGTCGACCACCTGATCGCGCACCTCAAGTCCCAGGGCCATGACCCGAGCGACAACCGCACCGCCATGGCCCGACTGATGCGCGCCGCCGAAACCGCCAAAATTACCCTCTCCGATGCCCCCTTCGCGCTAATTCAGGAGGAGTATCTGCTGGAGGATGCCGGCGCGCCGGTGCATCTCTCACTGGAACTCGCGCGCGAGGACTATGAGGAAATGATCGCCCCGTACATTGCGGAAACCCTGGAGGCCGTGCACATCGCCGTCAAGGGTGCCGGGCTCACGGTCGCGGGTCTGGACGAGGTCCTGCTGGTGGGCGGCGCGACCCGCACACCGTTGGTACAGCGCCGCCTGGAGGAGGAACTGCGGATGCAGCCGCGCAGCGAGGTCGACCCGGATCTGTGCGTCGCCACCGGGGCCGCCATTCAGGGTGCGGTGATCGCCGGGGCTCAGGTCGCGAGCGTGCTGGTCGATGTGACGCCCTACACCTTCGGCACCAGCGCCATCTCCGAACTGAATGGCGAGATGTACCCCTACACCTTTATTCCGCTGATCCGCAAGAACACCCCCATTCCCGTCACGAAAAGCGAGGCCTTTGAGACCTCCTATGACGGCCAGCGGAAAATCATCGTCAGCGTCTATCAAGGCGAGGACCCGGACGCGCTCAATAATACAGAGATCGGGTCGTTCAACATCGACGGACTCTCCGATGTGCCGGCCGGCAATATCCTCATCACCACCTTTTCATTGGACGTGAACGGCATTCTGCACGTCAGCTCGCGCGAAAAGCGCACCGGGCTCGAAGCGCGGACCACCATCGACAACGCCACCACCCGTTTTGCCAGCGATGAATTGGCCGCCGCCCGCGAGCGACTATCCGCGCTCATCGACGGTTATGAACCGGACGAGGGCGCGGCGACGGACGCCGACGCGGCCGGCGATGCCGACGCGGCCGTCGGCGAGCGGCGGGAGATCGTCGCCGCCCGCGCCCTGGTGGAGAAGGCCGAGCGTCTGCTCGATGGAGCCAACGCCGAGGACCGCGACGATCTGGTGGACGGGATCGAGGGGGTCAAGGACGCCCTGGCGCGCGACCATGGCGAGGCCCTGGACAAGGCCGTAGCGCAACTCGCCGACCTGATCTACTACCTGGAATCCTAGAGGCGATACCGAATGGAGCGCTGCCCCAACTGCCGTGCCCGCCGGGATGGCGGACCGACCTGCCGCCGCTGCGGAATGGACTTGAACGCCCTGCTCGCGGTAGAGCGAGCGGTCGAGACCCTGACCGCCCGGGCCGTCGCCCATTTGGCGGCGGCCGCGGTCCCGGCGGCCATTGACGCCCTGGTCCAGGCCCGCCGCTTGAGCGCCGAGCCGTTCACCGGACATCTGCTGGGGTTCAGTCGGGACCTGTCAATGCGCCCGCTCGCTCAGCGCGCGCCGGATGAGGTGACATCCGCTACCGAGGCTCGGTGCTGCGGCGCCTTCCTTTCACATTAAAAACAGTATTGTAGAGCGCCCTGTCGGCGGGCGGACGACACCCCCGCCGACGACAACGCTTACGCACACCCGCGCTTGAGTTTGCCCCGGCGCAGCGCGGTCGTCGCCCTCACCGGCAAGACCTGCCAATCCAAGACTTTTCGTGTGCTTACGCGGTGTCGACAACTATCCTGTGGATGCCCCTTTCATCGATTCGTGTCGCGCGGCGGGCTGAACACCCAGCGATCGCTGGTGGCATCTTGACATTTTATGTCTTCCAAGCAGCATTTTACTGCTATCTCTGGAGATCGAACCGGCTCGAGCGGAAACAGCTTCAGCGGGGAAAATTTACACACTTAAGAAGCCTCCCGCCCGGTCGTCACAAAAAACCACGGATGCATGAGTATTGACCTACTCGATCAGTTCAGGCAGGATTGTGACAACCGTCGTTCCTGCGAAAGATTCAGGAAATCGTCACAGGATTGTTAAGGTTCGATAACGATAAGTCCGCATTATCGGGGGCGGTGACCATACCCACTCGGTGACCCTCCCCCGACTAGGGAACAGAAGTGCTAAAACGATCGAAGAACGGATGCTCCAGTGCCAATCGCATCTCCCAGGTGAGCGATGAGCTCGTACCACTGATTTCGGAGTCGTTACGACCTTGGCTCGCCACAAAGTACCGGAGCATGCCCCGGCACAGAGTGACCTGAGCCATGTCTTTAGTTTACTAACATATACGGAGTCTCCACGATGCCTGGTCTCGCGTCCCTACCCTCTGCGATCCAAAACAACCCTGCTCAATTCAACCTCAACCCGACCGACGTTTTCGCGTTTCGCGAGGCCGTCGGCCCGATCGATTATAACCAAACGTCCAAGCCGGGAGGCGTTGGTGTCAAGGTTTATGACATCGGCACCGACCGGTTGGTCGTCAGTGAAGCCACCAAATACTCCATGAGGCCAGGCGATGATGATGCCATCATGGTCAAAGGCGCCCGTGAACTGACGGGCAACGCGGGAAACAACGCCATCCTAGGGAGTAAGTGGGCCAATACGATCAGCGGCGGAGCCGGCAACGACACCATCTTTGCCTCCGACGGCAATGACAAGGTCTTCGGCAATTCGGGCAACGACCAGCTCGACGGCGGCAGCGGCAACGACATCATGGACGGCGGCAGCGGCAACGACACGATCACCGGCGGTACCGGCAACGATCGCATCACCGATGGCAGCGGGAACGACAGCATTTCCGGCGGTAGCGGAAATGACACGATCAGGGCCGGCGCCGGCAACGACGCCATCGACGGCGGTGACGGCATCGACAAGTTGTTCGGTGACAGCGGCAACGATTGGATTTTCGGAGGTGCCGGCAACGACATCATCGACGGCGGCACCGGCAACGACATCATTGACGGCGGCGCCGACAATGACCGTATCAGCGGCGGCGCCGGCAACGACACCATCCAGGGCGGCGCCGGCAACGACACCATCCAGGGCAGCACCGGCAACGACGATATCGATGTGGGCGCGTACGGAGCCGACAGATTCATCTGGAACGATGGCGACGGCTCGGATGTCATCAGAAGTCTCGGCTTCGGCGATATGGTCGACCTCTCCAACGCCGGGAATTACACCGTCACCAAGCTGGGCGCCGATGTCCTGATCCAGACCGACAACAGCGACGCGATCTTGCTGAAGAACGTCAACTACAGCAAGTTCACCGATGCGAACGATGACGATGTGTGGACCATTAGCTAATCCCACGCCCACCTGGGAGGGATAGGGGGGGGCCGCGGCGGCGCACGCCGCCGCGGCCCGTGCACCACAGGCTGGAATGAGGCACGAACCCCGGTCTGCACCACGGCGTCGCGCAGAATCGAGACCGCGAACAATCACGCGCTCGTTGGATGCCGCACGCAATGGGTCGGTATTGAGGCGGCTTGATGGATGTCACACAGTATGCTGAAGTCTATGGACACGCGGCCCTGCGTCTGGTCGTGTGGCACCATGCCGGCCGTCTGGCGAAACAACTCGACCTGGCGCTCGGCGGACAGCCGTTGCCCAAACCCTATCTGGGCGCCCCGGTTTCCGATTCAGTCGCGGCCTTCCTGGCCCTGACCGATGATCCCTTGCCCGACCCGATTTCGCTGACAATCAGCGATGCGGCGGGCACCCGACTGTTTCAAACCCCGCGCCTGCACCCGCGCCCTTTGGCACTGTTGCGCACGGACTTGGCCGATTCCGCGGCCCACGACCGACTGCTCGATCGCATCTTAAGACACGCACCCGGCACACTCGCGGGCTGGAGCGACCCGCTGACCGCCGTCCTGGCTGGCCTGCGACAGGGGACGCCGTCCGGCGCAGCCCCGACTGAGGCTCCAGTGGCGCGGCCCCCGGCCGACCCGCGGCTTGAACGCGGCCGCCTGCCCGCCCCAGTCTCCGGCCCGGCCGGGTCCCTGTTGGGCGCCATCGACTTCATCGACGGCCGCCGCGTCACCGGCTGGGCAGTCGACACCGCCGACCCGCACCGCATCCTGCGTCTCCGCTTCGAAGTCAATGGCAGCCCCGCCGGAGCGGCCGTGGCCGATGACCCGCGCCCGGACCTCGAGGGCCTCGGCCCCGACTCGCGGCACGGCTTCCAGGTCATCCTGCGCCGGGATACCATGGCATCACCCTGGCGAGAGACCCACCGCCTGGACGTGATCGACCAGGATTCCGGACGAACACTGATCGCCGGTTACCCGCTACGCTATCGGGCGGACGACGCCGACCGGGCCGACGCCGCACTCGCCCGTCGGCTCGACCGTCTCGAACAGACCCTGCACGAATTGCGCGAACAGGTACCGGCCATCCGTCAGCGCACCGCCTACGCACTCGCCGACTACGATCTCTGGTACGACGAGGTTCACCGGCTGGCCGCCCCGCCGGAGACCCTGACCGCCACGGACAAGATGGCACCGCGAGTCAGCGTGTTCGTACCGCTCACTGCCGACACCACACTTGCCCAATTCGAGCGCGTCCTCCAATCCCTGGTCGCACAGGCGCCGCACAGCGGGCACCAGTCCCTGATCGTCAATCGCTCCCAACCGGATCAGGCCTACGAAGTGCTGGCCCGGTCCGCTCAGCACAGTGGAGCGGCACTGCACTGGATCGACGCGCGGTCACAGTCGACCCCGGCCGTTCTGCGCACCATCCTGCGCGAATCGGACAACACCCGCCTGCTGCTGCTCGCGCCCGGCGAAGCGCTGGCCCCGGATGCCCTGGCCTGGATCGCGCAGGGTGCGGCACACACCGACGCCAAGGTGATCTACGCGGACAGCGACCGCATCGACGACGCCGGTGCCCATCGCGACCCCGAGCTGCGGCCCGATTTCAATCCGGACCTCCTGCTGTCCACCCCCTATATCGGCGCCTTCTGTCTGGACCGGACCTTGCTCGCGACCCTGGTCCCCGACCTTACAGACCAACCCGAGCGCGTCTGGCAGTACGACCTGCTGCTGCGCGCGACCGAGCGGCTCGCACCGTCCGACTGGCTGCACATCGCCCGCGTCCTGACGCATCGCATCGCGGCGGACCCCAGCCCCCTGGCCGACGAACCGGGTTTGGCCCGTGCCCTGACCGTCCTGCGAGACCATCTGACGCGCAACCGAGCACCGGCCGCGGCCGAGCTCGATGAAGCACTGTATGCGGCCAACCCCGACATCGCGCGCGCGCCGTGCACACTCGCCGTCCGCCTGCGCTGGCAACTCCCTGACCCCGCGCCCAAGGTCACCATCATCATCCCCACGCGCGACGCCCCGGACCTGGTGCGGACCTGTATCGAGAGCATCCGCAACCGCACCGCGTACCCTGATTTTGAGATCCTGCTCGTCGACCACGACACCACTGACCCAGTCGCTCGCAACTACCTCCGTGCGGTCGCCGCACAGCCAAAGGTCCAGGTTCTGCACTACAGCGGCGCATTCAACTGGTCGGCCATCAACAACCTCGCCGCCGCCCGCGCCCAAGGCGAAGTGCTGTGCTTCCTCAACAACGATACCGAAGTACTCACCCCCGATTGGCTGACCGAGCTGGTGAGCCACGCCTGCCGCCCCGGCATCGGCGCGGTCGGCGCCAAGCTCTTGTTCCCTGACGGCACCATCCAGCATGGCGGCATCATCCTCGGCGTGCACGGCGTTGCTGAACATGCGTTCACCGGACTGCCGGGCGACCGCGCCGGGTATATGATGCGTGCCGCGCTCACGCAGAATCTGAGTGCAGTCACCGGCGCCTGTCTCGTTTGTCGGCGCCAGGTATTCGATCAAGTCGGTGGGTTTGAGATGGTCAACCTGGGCGTCGCCTTCAACGACGTGGACTTCTGCCTGCGACTGATTGAGGCCGGGTACCGTAACCTGTGGACGCCGCACGCCCGCCTTCGGCATTTCGCTTCCGCGACCCGCGGGACGGACCAGCGCGGAACGCGACGCAGCCGGCTCGATCGGGAGATTGCCCATCTGTACAAACCGTTCGGACGGCCGCTCGCGCCGGATGAGGGCTCCGGCCAAACCTTCGGCTCAGAGGCGCCTCGCCAACCTGGCCGATCGAACCGGCACACAGCGATTCATCGCGACGGCGGGAGCGCTGATCAAGAGCGCAGGCTGCTTCGTGACCCGTATTACAATCCGGCGTTTGAGATACATGAACAGCCGTATGCGGCACTCACAGCCGTGGAACACCTAATCTCTATGCAGGGTCCGTGAGTCCGCATTGATCATCTGGACCGGCCGCTGGGTTTCGCTGCGGACGCGATCCGCAACGCCGACACCGCAGGTGGTTGTTCGGGGCCGCCGCCGATTTGCAACACAGATCGCCGCGATGCCGGGCCGACAACCTGGCACGATTCGGAAGGATGCCCAAGAGGCCGTCCCGGCTCTTCGATCCGACAGGTGTACGCGCGGGGCTGATGGCACGCCAATCCGGGCCGAACTCCGCGTGATCCGGTTGCTCGCTACCCGCGAGGCCCGGCCCCCATCAGTTCTGATAACACCCGCGGCTACCGGAGGATTTCGTCGATCGTGTTGGTGGTGAGCATCCGCTCGGACTAGGCGAGGAGGGTGTCGGCATCGCCTTCATTGATGCGTTGCTGGTTCTCCGGCGAGAGGAGACCGAACTTGAGGGTGAGTAACCGCGTCAGCATTCGAGCTTCGCTGCGCGCTTCGGCCATGCGTTCAATACTACGGCTTAGATGTGCGGTGCGGTGCGGTGCGCTGCGTCGTATTCTCTTCAAAGCTGATCTTGAGCCGTGTTCCGGTCGCCTTAGCGAACCGCTCAAGTGTTCTAGTGGATGGCCGCCCCCGCCCACCTTCCAACCGGGCAACAACCGACTGGGTTGTGTTCATACGGCTGGCTAGTTGCTCCTGCGTCAGACCGGCGTTTGCCCGCGCCTCGATTAAAGCGGCGGCAAGCGCAAACTCATCTTCAAGGGCATCGTAAGCAGCCCGATAGTCGGAATCGGCCATCCACTGATCATGGAATTTAGCAATCTTGGTCATCGGTCACCTCCTGCGCCCGTTTCAGGGCAATCTCGATTTCGTGGCGCGGTGTCTTCTCAGTCTTCTTGATGAAGACCCGCACAATCACCACGCGCTTTTGCCAGGCTGTGACGTAAAGCGCCCGTGATATGCCATCCCTGCCTTTCATTCGCATTTCCCACAGGGGGCCTTCTACGTGCTTGATATGCGGCTCATGAACCTTTTCAAGGCCAACCGCCTCAATCAAGGCAGAAATCCGGCTCAAGCGAGCCCGCATATCAGCCGGCAAGACGGCGATTTCTGTGTCCACATCGGCGTTTAGTGTCTCAACTATCCACGTCATAAGACGAGCATTTATACCAAATGTGCGATAAAGTCAAGGGCGCTTTAGCACCGCTACGGTTCCAGGGAACTCAACGCAACGACGGCCTTGGTCACGATTCCGGCCAGCCGAGACGCCGGCCGACTGGAGTGCAAGGCTTCAGCCTTGGATCGGCAGGCCAAGGCTGAAGCCTTGCACTCCAAATGACCATCGCTGGCCGGAACGACGATCAAGGCCATTGAGGGCCTTGGTCATAAACCCGGCCATCGCGCGATCTGCACGGTCGTCGGTCCGCACAGCGGACCCTACAGGTCACGGTGTTACCGTAGGGTCCGCTGTGCGGACCGTCCGCGGCCGGCCGGAACGATGATCAAAGCCGCATTGAGCGCCGCGAAGAACTTGTCCTTGCGCATCCGGCAGTGTTCACGACACCATGCCTGGAAGTTCGCCAGGGCGGCCCGGTATTTCGTCCGTGCCGTGCGGAGCTTGAGCGCGGGGTTCCCCCAGCGACCACGCCCCCAACGGAACTCGAATCCCAGGAATTCAAAGCTGCCGCTCTTCTGCCAGTCCTGACGAGAGAACCTGATCAGGTGCGTCTTTTCCTCCGCGACCTCCAAGCCGAACGACTTCATCCTTTCGCCAAGCGCTCGATAAAAGCGCTCGGCATCGGACTCGCACTCAAAAGCACACACGAAGTCATCCGCGTACCGACACAGGTAGGCCTTTCCTTTACAAGACACCTTGACGGTTTCCTCGAACCACACATCCAATGCATAGTGAAGATAGATGTTCGCCAACATCGGTGAAACGATTCCGCCTTGCGGCGATCCCGTCTGCGGGTGTATTACGCGTCCATCCGTCTCCAAGATGCCTGCCTTCAGCCACTTGCGGATGAGGCGCAGAAAGGGCTCGTCGTCTATCCGCTGCTTCAACAGATCAATCAATTTTTCGTGATCGATCCGGTCGAAAAAGCTGCGAATATCCGCCTCAACCAGGAAGTGATAACGCCCACTTCTCAGCTCGGCGCGCAGGTCCCGGACCGCATCCAGAGCACCGACGTTGGGCCGGTAGCCATCGCTGCACGCCAGGAAATCCTCCTCATAGATCTCTTCCAGAATCTTGGTCACTCCCATCTGCAACACTTTGTCCGCGATGGCCGGTATCCCCAAGGGCCGCAACTTCCCATTGCGCTTGGGGAGGTATCTCCTGAGCACCAGCTTGGCCCGATACCAACCCCCTCTGACTGCTTCCACGAGCGCTCCTACATGCTCCTCCAAGTGCTGCTCATACGTCCGCGCGTCTTGACGGTCGACACCGCAGGCCGCACGTTTGTTGATCAGCCTCCAGCAGGCCAGTAGGTACCCTACGCTCAGCAACCCGATGAGATTCTGGAATCGATGGGCCTTGTCCGATGCCGCCTTCTTCGCTATTCCCAACAGGGAGGTTTGCTTCATGGATCGGCTCGACTTGTCCGGGTGAAGTTTCCTTTGTTGGCTGCGTCACTTCGCCGACCCCTTCCCCTTGTACGTGGCTTTCCCACGCTCGGAGTACTATGCGTCGGTCTGACTCCCCACCAACTTCCGGCTGCCCTCCCTTCGCGGTCGGTACAGCTTCCCCGACAGGCCGGCTCCAGGCTTCGGTCTAACGCTGTATCAGGGTTTCCCCTTGCGTGTCTCAAGAACCGCATGCCCTCCCTGTGCCTCCGGGAGCCGATGGGGCCTCCCAAGTTCTCAACGTTTCTCTTCTTGCATGCCAGGCATTCACAACCCCGACAGGCCCTCCGAATCTCACCATGGCGTGACCTTAGGAGCAATGTTTGTTTTCTCTGTTGTCTGCCTGGTTTCCCGGCAGTGCCACCCGATCTTGCCCATCGTCCGCCTAACGATTCTTCTGTGTTGGCTTCCAGTGTCTTGACGCTGTCGCCGCCTGCTTTGTCGTCATTAACGAGGCTAAAATTGCTTCAGGGTGGCGCGGACACCCCTCTGGCCTACAAGATTCGCTGTGTACGCTTCACCTCAGGTTGTTCACGCTTGCCACAGATTCCTTCCCATAACAGCGCTATCCGCCCTAGGCGCAACACGCGCTACGGGTGGGTGGTTAGCCCTTACGAGGAATCACTTCCGATCCCTCTCCCGACCGGGACTTGCACCCGGCAAGAAACGCCAAGCTTCGCTTGGCGCACCAAAACCTGACCCCACCTTCGTTTGCGGAATCAGGAATATCTCTGCGTCCGGCTCATGCCGCCGCGGCCCTGGTCAGCCTGGCATGGATCTCGATCTCTTCCCAGGGCACGAAGACCCGGCCTGCCGTGTCTTGCTCCACTAGTCCCAGGTCCAAAAGCTTGGCGGTATCCGTCTGTACCAGCACTGGGGCACGCCCCAGCTGCTGGGCGAGTCCCTCAATGCTGACCGGCCCGAGTGGCTTGAGCACGTCCAGCAGCCTCAGCCGGGCCGGAGTCAACTCGCTGGCGAGGTGTTCCGCGCTACTAAAGTTGAGGTGATAGTCCGCCTCCGGGACATCTTGGCCGGCATCCACCCGGCGGGCGATGGCGAGGGCGCGCTCTTGCATGGTCGTCCAAGTCTCCACCCCAATATATGCCTTCATCTATCTGCCTCCACCCATTGCGCGACCGCGCTTGAAAAATCATTGAGGAGTCGCTCCAGCGTCGTGAACCGGTACGGCGCCTCCCGCCCCTCGCGGTGGTAGTGGTCACCCTTGCCTCGCTCGTTGTCGAAGCCGATAACACGGCGACCGTCCTCCACATAGACCAATCGGTACTTGAAGCAGTGCGTGCATGGTGGGACCGGTTGAGGCAGGCGCCAGACGACGCGCTCTACGGTCCCCCGAGCGAATTCCTTGCGATCTCTGAGCAGTTGCTTGGCCGTCATGCAGTAGCCGTGCGGTATCATCCCCCTTTAGCGAGGGGCAAGAGGAGCTGGCGAATTCCACCACGCGAAAGCGGATATGGCGTCTCATCTTAGCCGCGCCAAGGACACCGGGCAAATGGGTTTGCAGATCAGGCGGGCGGCCTGGGTGGGGCTCGGCATCTCCGGTCGCAAGCCCCGCAGTGACGCCCCGGTCACGCGTGACGTTTCACACTGATGGCGCGCGAAGAGCCGCACACGCGGTTCACCTCCCTCATGGGGTTGTTGCGTGCTCGACGCCCTGTTTGGCGAGGTGCTGGTTCCTGACACGGTCTTTAGCGAGGTTAAGGCGACGTGCGAGCCGGAGTCCGATCGGCTGCGCTGCTATCTGCATGGAAAAACGCAGACGGTGAATATGCGCGGTTTCGTTGTTCATCGCCGAGTCGCTGATCCGTACCGTGCTCGATTTGGCCGACGAGGCTGATTCATAATCAGGTTAAGGAGAAAGAAGGTGTAAGGCACGCGATACGTACCCTACAGGGCTGGACGACACCGCGTTGCCCGGGTGGATGCAAACCGCCCAAATGCGGCAAGCCATGAGCACCCTGAAAGCCTTCTCCGAGGAAGAACGCGCCGATCACGCCGACCAGGCGCGCCAAAACGTCCTGCGCGAGCAGCAGTCCATCCGTAGCGAGCGCGAAGACGCACGCGCCGCACGGGCGGCGGCCGAGCACGAGAAAGAGGCCGAGCGGCAAGCAAGAGAAGCTGCAAGCGCAAAAGGCTGCACTGCAAGCGCAAGAGGCCGAGCGACAAGCCAAAGACGAAGCCCTGGCCGAGGTCGAGCGCCTCAAAGCTCGGCTGCAAGGCCAAGGGACGGTGAGGTAGGCGGGGACGCGCGTGCGGGGCCGTCCTTGGTCCCTCAACGTGTTTGGGCACGAGGGGTTGTGTCGTGCCTACACCGGGGTCACTTAAATGGTGACCCCGACTCTAACCCGCAACAGGGGATCGCAACGACAGGAAAAACGGCCCATACTTATCGATCTTTCGTCTCGCGAAAGAAAATCTCTTTTACCCAATGATGGCGAGACGAAGGCAAGACAGATAGCGGGCAGACGAGGAACGGCCTAACGCATTCGGAGAACAGACATGACGATGGTCGTCGCGGCCGAAGCACCACCCTTGGCAGTGGATGCCGCCGGGGTCTTTCGCGTGGGCAAGTCCCGCGTGACCCTCGATACAATTGTCGGCTCCTTCCGCGACGGGGCCACCGCCGAGGAGATCGCCGAGCAGTATCCGGCGGTCTCTCTCGGCCAGGTCTACGCCGTCATCGCCTACTACCTGGCTCATACCGTGGAGGTGGATGACCACCTCCGGATGCGAGAGCAACGCTCAGCCGATGTGAGGCGGGCAAACGAGCGGCTCTTCGATCCGACAGGCATACGCGCGCGTCTGATGGCACGCCAATCCGGGCAGGACTCCGCCTGATCCGGTTGCTCGCCGACGAGAACTTCAACAACAACATCGTTCGAGGCGTTCGCCTCCGGGAGCCCGAGATCGACTTGATCCGCGTCCAGGACGTCGGCCTCTCGGGGGCGGACGACCCGGCGGTGTTGGAGTGGGCAGCTGGACACCGGCGAATCCTCCTCACCCACGACGCCGCCACCATCACCGCGTTCGCCTACGAGCGGGTTCGCGCAGGCAAACCCATGCCGGGTGTCTTCGAGGTCGGCCGAGCGGTGGCGCTGCGCGCGGCGATCGACGACATCGCGCTCTTGGCTACCTGCAGCGAGGATGGCGAATGGGATGGCCAAGTCCGGTACCTACCACTGCGATAGTCAACGAACCGCGGACACGCAGGAACCGCCCCGACTCTGGTTTTCGTGCTTAACTTGAACCTCGCCCCCTCTCCCCTGCCGGGGGGCGAGAAACGCGGGGGGTGTAGTGGACCCGGTCTGCCAAAGTCGGGGGGTACCTCAGGATCTGCGGGTTAGCGAATGTGCAATGGGAGACCTGACACCGTGCCGTGTTGGTCCCTCCCAGTCTTTCGCTCCACTCTACCCCATGATGCATTAATGCTTGATTTCAAGACCTGACCCGGCTTCCGAGGTAGGCGGGACGCGCGGTGCGGTCCCTCACAGTCTTTCGCTCTACTACGAAGATGTAGTGATGCTGGATTTCAAGACCTGACCCCGGCTTTCTGGCATGACCCCGGCTTTCTGGCAACTGCGTGATCACACCCCCTGGCATCGACTCTTCGGCATCGCCTTGACCGACCTGTTCACCGGCCGGCCGTGGCGCGTGGAGCTGGAGAAAGAGCTGGCGCTCAAGAGCCAGCGGCTGGATGTGCTGATCATCGAACGGCTGCCCGGCGCGGCGGCGGTCACGGAGGCGGCGGCGCTGGCGGAACTCCCCGACGGGTTGGAGAACCTCACCGCCCACAATGTGCTCAGCTACAAATCCAAACAGGAAGCGCTGGATGGCTGGGCGATGGAAGAACTGATCGGCCACTACGTCACCTATCGCAAACTCGCCTCCATCCAGGCGGCCGCGGCGCCCGCGACCGCGCGCCCCGCCGACCCGGTGGAACCGCCGGCCGCCGTCGAGCGGCTGCTGCCGGAGGCGGCCTTTCGCCTCTACGCGGTCGCCACCCGCCATCCCGCCAAACTGTTCGGTCAACTGGCGCCAAGTGCCCAGCACCCCACGGCCTGGCCTGACGTGTACGATCTCGACTGGGGCAGTCGCCGCATCCGCGTGATCGTCCTGAACGCCCTGGCCAAGCACCCGCGCAACGCCCCGTGGGAACTGTTCGCCAGCGAGATGGATCGAATCCGCTATGGGTTGGCGCACTATCGGCCACGCAGCACGGCGGCGCACCTGCTGCGCTATCGTGTCCTTTCGGCAAGCCTGCATGAATCACGCGCGCGGGTCCGGTAACCTGGGAGCCCCGCGTCCTTGGCGACCGGAAGACCCAATGTTGCCGGGTTCCAGACGGGCCGCCGAGCCCGAGCGGGCGGTGCTGTTACTGACCCAGTCACCAGTCAGCAGCCACCAGCGCCCCGGCGCGGCTGGGCGGGAGCATGACAGGGTGCGGTGGGCGCGCGACGCGCGCCCGGTGCGGGATCAGTCCGGCGGGGGGTCGGGGTCGGTGGCAAGGCGCGCCAGGGCGATGGTGTAATTCCACGGCATCCAGGCGGGAGGGTCGAGGGCCACCGCAGCGGCATGGCGCAGCAGCGCTACCAGATAGTCAAAGGGCTCGACCTGGTGCAATTCCGCGGTATGAATCAGACTCATGAACAGGTCGCCGACCTTGGCGCCGTTGAGCGTTTTGTAAAATAGGGAATTTTTCCGATCGAGAATGCGCTTCTTCAGCGCCCGCTCGCAGAGGTTATTGCTCAACGGTGCGCCGGCCACGCGCAGGAATAGGGTCAGTTTTTCCCAGTGATTCTGCAGGTAGCGGATGGCCTGCCCGAGCCCCGAGTTAGGTTCCACAGCATGCTCGGCGAACTGCTGCGTCATCCAGTCCGCCAAGGCTTGCATCCGCGGGCCGCTCTGCTCCTGGTGAAGGCGCAGGCGTGCCTCCGGGGAAAGGCCCTGTTGCTGGGCCTGCTGGTCGGTGTGGAACACCGGCCGCAAGGTCTCCAAGACAAAGGCCACCGCATCGGGAAAGGCGTCATGGACCTCGACAAACTTCCGACGCCCATGCGGGATACAGGAGGCGGCTTGCGTCGGATGATCCCTCGGCGTATTGCGTGACAAGGCATCAGACATCTGGATCGGGACCGTGGGGTCCTGACGCTGCGCGAGGATCTCGGCGAGGTGCTCCCCGGCATGGCAAGGGCCGGTCTTGAACAGGGCGATCGGGGACCGTCTCCGCCACCACCCCGGAGGTGAAGACCCCGGTGCGCTCGGCCGTGGCGCCTGGGGGCAGCGCCTCGGCGCGCGCCTCAGCGGTCAGGTTGAGGATGCGCAGGGTGGTGTCGTCGTTATAGAGCACCGTGCCGTCGGCCGCTTGGCGGGCCAGTTCCTCAACGGCGGGCACCAGGCGGGGCGCCGCCTGCGCGACCACGTCCCATTGGGTGGTGGCCGGCAAGGGGATAGCCAGCGCTTGTTCCAGGCGCTGGATGCGATGAAACGGCAGACCGCAGCCATAGTTGAGCTGGGCGATCATGGCGGCGGCGGTCGCGTCGTAGTTGTGCTCACTGACCCCGGCCGGTGGTGCGGCCGTAAACACGGTGCCGCATAACCCACAGCGCAGCCGCTCCAAGGCATCGGCCTGCGCCTGCAGGGGGGCGACCCCCGTGACGCGTACCAGCAGCGCGGGCTCTTGGCGTTGCACATAGACCCGGCCGTCGCAACCGGATTCGGGACAGGGGTCGCCGTGCTTCAGGGTAGCATGAGTGACCACGATGCGCGGCGCGCGCGGATACTTCGCGGCCCCGTTACGGCCATGACCGCGACGCCGCGGCTTGCCCTGGGGGTCCCCCGCGGGCGCGCCATCCGGGGGGGTGGCGGGGTCCGGCGGCGGGGGGTCGGTCGGGTCGGTGTCCTTCTCCTCCTCTTTCTCTTTGTCCTTGCCGAGCACCGTGTCGGTGGTCTCGGTGCGCGGTCCAAAGATCAGGCGGCGCACCCGTTCCAGGGTGGTGGTCGTGGTTTCCAGTTCGGCGGTCAGACGCGCCAGGGTGTCCACCGCCGCCTTGAGGGTGGCATGGTCCCCAGGCGTCAGGATAGAAGTCGCCTCCCCCGGGAGGATTTGTGTGAGGATGGGGCATCACCGATCCGGCAGCCCTGAAGCATAACCCAGTCGCCGGCTGACATCGGGCGGCGTCAGCGCCGG
>JACDZJ010000010.1_pt1 | contig 101924 bp, 98 predicted proteins | sample 7365721 | NCBI WGS metagenome assembly JACDZJ01 (sample SAMN15143480, study PRJNA637477) | pond metagenome | biome: freshwater wetland ecosystem [ENVO:00000243]; feature: pond [ENVO:00000033]; material: pond water [ENVO:00002228]; isolation source: pond water containing pink berries ... | reverse complement strand
GGCGCTGACGCCGCCCGATGTCAGCCGGCGACTGGGTTATGCTTCAGGGCTGGTCCGCGCAGCGGACCCTACAGATCTGCGTCCACTTTAGGTATGCTGCGGCGCTGTCTCAACCGTTGCGGGGTCTTTCCGATGATTGCTCACCACGCGCTCGTGCTCAATCTCCATCAGCCGCCCGGTAATTTGCAAGATCTGCTGGAGCATCAGCCCTGGGAGGCCAAGGAGATTCTGTTCGCGATGGACCGGATTCCGCGCGTCCTGTGGGGCCACGAGGCCCTGGCGCGCGTTCATCTGTCGCTGTCCGGCACGCTGCTCGAAACCTTGTCGGACCCGGCCTTTCAGGAGCGGGTCTACGGCATCGTCGACTGCGGAGCCCTGCTCTGGCACTTCCAGAACCAGGATCTGTTCGAGGTGCTGGGAACCGGATATTACCATCCGGTGTTGCCGCTGATCCCGGCGGCGGACCGCAAGGAGCATTTGCAGCGCTGGCTCGGGATCGCTCATCACCTGTTGTGGCGTCCGCGGTTCCAGGGGTTCTGGCCCCCGGAGATGGGGTTTTCGATGGAGTTGATCCCGCTGCTGCGGGCCAGCGGGTATCGCTATGTCCTGGTCGACAGCGAGCATATCGAGCCGGTGACCGACATGAGTTGGCAGGAGCTGCGCTATCGGCCGCACCTGGCGCGTTACGGCGATGCCGAGATCACGGTCATCGTGCGTGACCGCGAGCTGTCCGATGCGCAGGAGTCGGGTATGGAACTGGACTGGTTCCTCGCCGAGGTGGCGGAGCGCACCAAGTGGTGCGACTTCCCGCCGCTGGTGACGACCTGCACCGACGGGGAAAACGGCGGTTGGTTCCGCAATGTGACCGCGGGGGCCAATTATTGGACGGCCTTCTATCTCCCGCTGCTGGAGCGGGTGCGCGCCGGGACGGCCGGGATTTCGCCGACCTTCATCAGCGATTATCTCAATGTCCACGGGGTGCACAGGGAGGTCAAGGTGCGCACCGGCGCTTGGAACACCGGTTGGCATCACGGCCGGGATTTTACCCAATGGACCGGGTCCGAGGCCCAGAAGGCGACGCTGACGGCTTATGCGCAGCTCAGCAAGGTCGTGCATGATGCCCGGTGGTACGCGGGTGAGCACGGGGTCACCGAAGGGCCGCAGATGGCCGCGCTCGACGAGGCGCTGTGGCGGCTGCTGCGGGCCGAGACCAGTTGCAACCTGTATTGGGGCGAGGCCTGGGTGCCGCGGGCGGAGGCGGACCTCCAGGCGGTGCGGGATGTTCTCACGCGGATCGGGATCGACCCGGCGGCGGCCGCTGCGGACAGCGCCGGGTTGGATGACACCATCGCGGCCGCGGAGTTGCCGGCCGCGCAGCCCGCGATGGTGGCGCCGGAGTATGGCGCCAGTGTGCTGACGTTCGCTGACCTGCCGGACCTGGATACCGCGGACGTGGGCGACCCGCAGACGCGCCTGGCTGATGCGGCGCTGCCGGTTGCGGAGTCCGCCCCGGTAGCCGTTGCGGCGCCGAATGAACGATAACAACATGATCCTGGACCGAACGCCGGCGACTGTCCGCGCCGGCCCGGTCCGCCGTCCCCCGGCCGTGCCGGGACCACCAATAGGAGCCTAGAATGAACCCATTACCCGAATATGTCGGCGATCTGCCGAATATCTGCGGCCAGGAACCCTTGGTCGATCAGGTCGTGACTGCCGCCCGGGCCAAGCCCCTGTTCGCCAAGCACGGCGGTATCGACTTCAGCAAGGTACGCGCCGCGACCGCCATCGCGCTGCACCAGCATCAGCCGCTGATCCCCGCGGGCGGCGGTGACCTGCGCACCGCCACCCTGATCAGCAATCTCCAATACATGATGGAGAATCAGGGAATCGGGGATAACTACAATGCCGGGGCCTTCGTCTGGTGTTACAAGCGAATGGGCGAGTTCGTTCCGCAGTTGGTGGGCGAGGGCAAGTCACCCCGCTGTATGCTGGAATATTCCGGCACGCTGCTGCACGGGTTGCGCAAGATGGGTGAAAACCACGTCATTGATGCGCTCAAGAATATCACTTGCAATCCGGACTACAATCGCTGCATCGAATGGCTCGGGATGCCCTGGGGTCATGCGGTGGCGCCCTCCACCCCGGTGCAGGATTTCAAGCTGCATGTGCGCGCTTTCCAGCATCATTTCGCCGCCATCTTCGGCTGGGAGGCGCTGGAGCGGATGCGCGGTTTCTCGCCCTCCGAGATGGCGCTGCCCAATCATCCGGATGTCGCCTATGCCTATGTCAAGACGCTGGTCGACTGTGGTTTCCAATGGGTGCTGATCCAGGAACACTCGGTCGTGCAGGTCAGTAACGGCCGCAATCCGGAGCGCCCGCACATTCCGCACCGGTTGGTCTGCACCAATTCCAAGGGCGAGACCGTCGGCATCATCGCCATCATCAAGACGCAGGGTTCCGATACCAAGCTGGTCGCGCAGATGCAGCCCTGGTACGAGGCGCAGAGTCTGTCCCGCGTCGAACTGGCCGGCCACTCCATTCCGCCGCTGGTGACGCAGATCGCCGATGGTGAGAACGGCGGCGTGATGATGAACGAGTTCCCCGGCAAGTTCATGGAGGTGGCGCGGGCGTCCAGCCATGGGGATGTGCCCATGATGAACGCCAGTGAATATCTGGAGCAGCTGTTTGCGCTGGGTATCAAGGAGTCTGATTTCCCAGTGGTTCAGCCGATCTTCCATGACCGCATCTGGGCGCGCATGAAGCCCGGCGATGGTCCGGAGGTGCTGGCGAAAGTCATCGCCGACCTGAAGCAGGAAGACGGCCGTTTCCATATGGACGGCGGAAGCTGGACCAACAGTCTGTCTTGGGTGCAGGGCTATGACAACGTGCTTGGGCCGATGGAAGAGGCCAGTGCCTTGTTCTATGAAAAGGTCCTCAAGCCCGGTACGCCCACCGATGATCCGCGCTACCGCAACGCGCTCTTCCACCTGATGGCCTCCCAGACCAGTTGTTTCCGTTATTGGGGCCAAGGCCAGTGGACCGACTACGGCCGCGAGATCTGTCAGCGGGTGAAGGATATCATCCACTACGATTTCGAGTAGCCAGACTATTCCAACCCCAGAATGAACGTCCATTGCTGCGCCGTGACCGGCATCACCGAGAGCCGGTTGCCGCGGCGGACCAGGGGCATGCCGGCCAAGGGGCCGTCCGCGTGGTCTTTCAATTCGGTCAGCGCAATGGTCCGCCTCAGGTGGCGGAGGTAGCGGATCTCCACCAGATACCAGCGCGGGTGCTCGGGGTCGCTCTTGGCGTCGAAGTAGTGTGCCTGTGGGTCGAAGGCGGTGGCGTCGGGATAGGCGGCGCTTGACACCTCCGCGAGCCCCACCACGCCGGGCACCCGGCAGTTGGAGTGGTAGAAGAGCACGCCGTCGCCGATGCGCAGCTGATCGCGCAGCATGTTGCGCGCCTGATAGTTGCGCACCCCGTCCCAGGGCTCGCCCGCGGCGGCCCGCGCCGCCAGGTCGTCAATGCTGAAGGCGTCCGGTTCGGACTTGAAGAGCCAGTAGGCCATGGTGCCACCTTAGTATTTCGGCGTCTTGGCGCCTTGGCGTGAGCAATTGCCGGATTCAGGCCCAGGTCGGACCCAGCCCGGCAGCCAGGTGATGGAAATTGGCAAGCCGTTCAGGCGCGATCTCGCCCGCATCGACCGCCGCGCGGATGGCGCAGCCGGGTTCGCGGTCGTGCCGGCAGTCCGCGAACCGGCAGCCCTCCAGGTGGGGACCGAATTCGCGAAATCCCCGTTGCAGCGTGTCGCGGTCGATGGCGCCCAGACGGAAGCTGCGCACCCCCGGCGAGTCGATCAGGAAGCCGCCGCCGATCAGCCGGTAACAGGTCGCGGTCGAGGTCGTATGACGGCCGAGTCCGGTCGCTTGGGACAAACGGCCGATCTGGATGTCCAGGTCCGGCAGCAGGGTCTGCACCAGCGATGACTTGCCGACGCCGGACTGACCCACCAGGATGCTGGTCTGGTCGGCCAGGGCGGTGATCAGCGCGTCCAGGGTCGCCGGTTGCCGCAGACTGGTCCAGAGGATCGGGTAGCCGATCGCGGGGTAGAGTGCGAAGCGCGCCCGAAATGCGGCCTCGGCTGGGGCGTCGAGCAGGTCCATCTTGTTGGCGACGATCAGCGCCTGGACGCCGATCAACTCTGCCGCCGCCAGGTATTGATCGATCAGGTAGCCGCTGGGGTCCGGTTCAGGGGCGATCAGCACCACCAGACGCGTGAGGTTGGCGGCCAGCGGCTTGTCATGGCCGCCGTAGTCCGGACGGCTCAGGACCGAATGGCGGGGCTGGATGGCGGTGACTACGCCTTGGCCGTCCGCGGTGTCCTGCCAGACCACTTGGTCGCCGCAGACGGGATGGCCGATGTTGCGGCGCGCCAGGCAGTGGGTGATGTGTCCGTCCGCGTCCTCCACCGCCAGGTTGGCGCCATGGCGTACCACCACCCGTCCGGACCGCGGCGGGGCTTCCTCGGCGATCTCGTCGCGCACCGTGTCCAGCGCATTCTCGGCGCGGTCGGCCAAATGCTGACGGCGTCGCTCCTGGATCGTCCGAATCCGCTGGACCTGTCGTTCCGACAGCCGCCGCCGCGGCATCAGGAGCCCGGCTTGAAGTGGTAGAACCGGTCGTTCAGGAAGGTTGTCATCTCATCGATGTCCTCGTCGAACCAGCGCAGGCTCAGTGCGGTCTCACAGCGCCGAACCTGGCGGCCCAGACCGTCCAGGGAGGTCACCTTGCGGTCTGCGCGGGTATAAACTTCACTGCCGTGGCATTTGATGCAATGCTCCTGGTAGAGCGCGTCGGTGCCGCTGGGGGCGGCCGCGGCCTGGGGCGCCGGCGGGTCGGCAGCCAGCGGACCCGTCAGCGGGACGGCCAGTGCGAGGGTGCAGGGAAGTGCCAGGGCGATGCGCAGACGTCGTGTGATCATGACTTGGCTCCAGTCGGGTTGATTTGCCCATTGTAGGGATTGACCGGGCGCGGCGCACGGCCGGCCGCTGGTACACTGAGAGGCTGGCGCCCGCCGCGGCGAATAACAAGGAATCCGGCAATGGCTATGAGCGAACAAAACCTGATCTGGTTGGACCTCGAGATGACCGGTCTCAACCCCTTCACCGACCGCATCCTGGAGATCGCCACCGTGGTGACCGATCAGGATCTGCGCATCCTGGCCGAAGGCCCCGTGATCGCCGTCCATCAGCCGGAGGAAATTCTGGCCGATCTGGACGAATGGAACCGCAGTCACCACGGCGCCTCCGGGTTGCTGGAACGGGTGCGGATTTCCCCCTGGGACGAGGCCGGGGCGGAGTCGGAGACGCTCGCCTTCCTGGCCGGGCAGGTGCCGGCCGGCGCTTCACCCCTGTGCGGCAACAGTATTTGCCAGGACCGCCGCTTCCTGGCCCGCTGTATGCCGCGTCTGGATGCCTATTGTCACTACCGTAATCTGGACGTGAGCACGCTGAAGATACTCGCCCTGCGTTGGGCACCGGAAATCGCGAGCAGCTTCAAGAAGACCGGCAAGCACCAGGCACTGGACGACATCCGCGAGTCGATCGCCGAGTTGAAGCATTATCGACAGTATTTATTGCGGGTGTGATCCCGCCCGACGGTTTTCTGTTGTCCCCATAAAGACAACCTGGGTAGCCTCAATCCAGGACCGTGGTAAGGTTTCACCCGCGTTGACGCCGACCTGGAGCCGCCGACGGCAGTTCCAGGTTCCGGCCGCCGTGCGCATTCCGCGCGCCATCCGATCCCGAACCATTAGTCGCTTCCGCCCCGCGTGACCGGTGCCGCGCGCCGGTGGAGCCCGAGCCGAGAGAGGCGAAAGTCGATGATCAAACCCGTGGGTTCCGACGCTTTGCAACCCTTGTTCGTCTACGACCCGGACCAGCATCACGCGCTGATGCGTCAGGCCGAGACGCTGCCGTCGGTGGTGATCAGTTCCCAGGCCGCCGGCAACGCGGTCATGCTGGGCGCCGGCTATTTCAGTCCGCTGCCGGGGTTCATGAATGTCGCGGATGCGGTCAGCGTGGCCGAGACCATGCGCACCACGAGCGGCCTGTTCTTTCCGGTGCCGGTGTTCTGCCTGCTGGAGAGCGCCGCGCTGATCGGCGACGCCGGGCGCATTGCGCTGCGTGATCCCAACATGGAAGGCAATCCGGTGCTGGCGATTATGGACGTGGAGGCGGTCGAGACGGTCAGCGATGCGCAGATGGCGCAGCTGACCGAGCGGGTCTATCGCACTCAGGACCCGCAACACCCGGGCGTGGCCGCGTTCCACGGTCAGGGGCGCGTGGCCGTCTCAGGCCCGATCCAGGTACTGCACTTCTCCTACTTCCAGGACGATTTTCCGGATACCTTCCGCACCGCGGTGCAGATCCGCAACGCTATTGCCGAGCGCGGCTGGCAGCGCGTGGTCGCCTTCCAGACCCGCAATCCCATGCATCTGGCCCACGAGGAGCTGTGCCACATGGCCATGGAGCGGCTTCACTGCGACGGCCTGGTCATTCACATGCTCCTGGGTAAGCTCAAGCCCGGCGACATTCCGGCCCCGGTGCGCGACGCGGCCATCCGCAAGATGGTGGATCTGTACTTCGCCCCAAACAGCGCCATGGTTACCGGTTACGGCTTCGACATGCTCTATGCCGGTCCGCGCGAGGCCGTGCTGCATGCCTATTTCCGCCAGAACATGGGTGCTACCCACTTCATCATCGGCCGCGACCATGCCGGTGTCGGCGACTACTACGGCGCGTTCGACGCCCAGACCATCTTCGAGGACGAGGTCCCGCCCGGCGCTCTGGCGATCGAGATCTTCAAGGCCGACCACACGGCTTACTCCAAGAAGCTCAACCGGGTCGTGATGATGTGTGAGGCGCCGGACCACACCAAGGACGACTTCGTGCTGCTCTCAGGCACCAAGGTGCGCGAACTGCTCGGCAGCGGTATTGCCCCGCCGCCCGAGTTCTCGCGCCCGGAGGTTGCGCAGATCCTGATGGATTACTATCAGTCGCTCAATTGAACCGAACGGCGGCGCGCGATGAGCGGCAGGATGCCGGCATCGCTCAGCGGACCGTCGTAGAGGCCGGGCCGGCCGTCCGGCCGGCGGCGGAAGCGTTTGTAGGGCCAGACATATTGCTCGGGGCAGGTCCGCACACACTGCTCGATACCGCGGTTGAGGGCGGCCGCGGCGGTCAATTCGTCTGGGCTGTCGATGCCCTCCGGGGCGGGGAGGCAGTGCATCCGGAAGCCGGCAGCGTCCGGCAGGCGCTCCGCGAACATGAAGATGACCGGGGCGCCGGTGCGTCGTGCGAGCCGTTGCACCAGGAGCATGGTAAAGGCGGGGATGCCGAACAGGGGGGCGAAGCAGGCGCCCTTGTTCTCCTTGGGTTCCTGGTCCGGCAGCACGCCGACATAGTCGCCGCGCTCCAGTGCCTGGACCAGAACCCGAATCCCCCGGGCGGTGATGGGCGCCAGCTCGGCGCCGCTGCGGCGGCGCGCGGCGAGGATCAGGTCGTCGAGATAGCGCTGGGGTTTGTAGAAGATGGCGGTCGGACCCTGGCGGGCCAGATGCAGGCCGGCCAGTTCCCAGGCGCCCAGGTGCGGGGAGAGGACGATCAGGCCCTTACCGGGTTGCCGCTGCAGCAGTTGCGCTCCGCGAACCTCGCGCACCAGGGCGTGCACCTGTTCGACCGGGCGCAGCCACAGGTGACCGATCTCGAGATAGGTCTTGCCGAACTCCACCAGGTTGCGGTCGCGCAGCCGGATGAGCTCTGGCGGGCTCAGTTCCGGGAGGCAGAGTCCGATGTTGATCAAGGCGTTGCGCCGTTGTCGGTTGGGCCAATGGATGAACACCCAGCCGACGGCGGCGCCGATCCGATGGATCAGCGACAGGGGCAGACGTGCGGTCAGTTGCGCCAGGGTGCGGGCCATGCCGTCGGTTGCCCTGACCCGGAGGCGGCGCCAGCGGCTCAGTTGTTTCGCCTTCATCCGCATCGCCCGTGCGCCGAGGCGACCCGTACCGGCCGCTGCTTGCTACACTGTCCGCCGCGCGCCGCGGGTTCCGGGCGCGTCTGACGCTGCATGATAACGACCACCAATCGAGGTAACCCCGCGTGAGTGACGAACACCCAAAAGGCTTGAGCCCGCAGGAGGCACTGCGGATGTTGGAAGAGCATCCCCAGGCGGTCCTGGTCGATATCCGCTCCTCCATGGAGTTTCTGTTCGTGGGCCACCCCAAGGGGGCGGTGCATGTGCCATGGATCGACGAGCCGGACTGGACCGTCAACCCGCATTTCACCACGGAGATTCGCAAGCTGCTCCTGGGCGGTGCGGTCTGCGACCCGGACAGCCCCTGCGCCCCGGTCATCCTGATCTGCCGCAGCGGCAAGCGCTCGCTGGAGGCCGGCAAGGTCCTGATGAAGGATGGGCTGCGCGCGGTCTATCATGTGGACGAAGGGTTCGAGGGCGATCTGAACGAGCACCATCAGCGCAGCAGCCAGGGTGGCTGGCGTTTCCGCGGCCTGCCCTGGGAGCAGTGCTGACCGGTTCACGGCATCGGCGGGGGCGCGACTATTCGCGCTCCTCGATCCAGGCCAGCTGGATGGCTTCCAGGATCTTTTCACCGCACCGTGTCGGGTCGTCCGCGAACTTCGCAAGCGACTCGACCCAAACGCGCAGGTCCACATAGTTCAGGTAACGCGGGTCGACTTTCGGATGCGCCTCGTCCAGGGCGATGGCGATCTCCCGTGTGTCGGTCCACTTCAGTTCCATCGGCTTACCTCGCTTGGTGCTACCGCCGTTCCGAGACCATGTTGATGGTATAGCGCGGGATCTCGATCACCAGATCCGCATCACCCACCAGGGCCTGACAGCTCAGGCGTGATTCGTGCTCCAGACCCCAGGCTTTGTCGAGCAGATCTTCCTCCAGTTCATCGGCCGGGGCCAGCGAATCGAAGCCCTCGCGGATGATCACATGGCAGGTGGTGCAGGCGCAGGAGCGCTCGCAGGCGTGCTCGATCTCGATCCCCTGGGCCAAAGCGGCATCGCAGATGCTCACACCGGGTTCGGCCGTGATCACGGCGCCTTCCGGGCAGCTGCTCTCATGGGGTAAAAAGATTAGATTAGGCATGGGATTGACGTTGCTTATTCGAATGCATCGACGCGCTGCCCGGCCATCGCCGACTGGATGCTCTGGTTCATGCGTCGCTCCACGTAGCGGCCGCACGCCTGCTCCAGGGCACGGCGGGCATCGCCGATGCGCTTGGCATCAATGCTGTTCAGGGTGGCGGCCAGCGCGGTCATGGCGTCCTCGATCCGGGTGCGTTCAGCGGTGTCCAGCAAGGCGTCGCCGTCGCGCGTGAGCGCGGCACGCAGCGATTCGAGCACCCGTTGCGCCTCGACCCGTTCCTCACGTACGCGTCGCGCGAGTTGATCCTCGCCGGCGTGCTGCCGGGAGTCGCTCAGCATGGCGGCGATCTCGCCGTCGGTCAGGCCATAGGAGGGTTTGACCTCCACGCGCGCCGTGACCCCGCTGGTCAGTTCGCTCGCGGCGACCCGCAGCAGTCCGTCGGCATCGATCTCGAAGCTGACTTGGATGCGCGCCGCGCCGGCCACCAGCGGCGGAATGCCGCGCAGCTCGAAGCGTGCGAGCGACCGGCAGTCGTCCACCAGGTCACGCTCGCCCTGGAGGACATGAATCGCCATGGCGGTCTGGCCGTCCTTGAAGGTGGTAAAGGTCTGGGCACGTGCGACCGGGATCGTGCTGTTGCGTGGAATCAGCCGTTCCACCAATCCGCCCATGGTCTCGATGCCGAGCGAGAGCGGGATCACGTCCAGCAGCAGCAGGTCGTCCCCCGGACGGTTGCCGGCCAGCAGGTCGGCCTGAATGGCGGCGCCGATGGCGACCACGCGATCCGGGTCGATGTTGGCCAGCGGCGGCCGGCCGAACAAGGCCGCGACCCGCTCGCGGACCCGCGGGACTCGGGTGGAGCCGCCGACCAGGACGACCGCGTCGACCTCCGGCACGCTCACCCGCGCATCGCGCAGGGCACGCCGACAGGCGGCCAGTGAACGGTCGATCAGCGGGTCGATGAGGCCCTCGAACGCGGCCCGGTCCAGGGTGGCGGACCATTGGCGGCCATCCGGCAGGGTGAGCATCAGGTCGGCGGTCGGTGCGCTGCTCAGTTGCTCTTTGGCGGTGCAGGCCGCCTGCATTGCCTGACGCAGCGTCCGGTGGTCGGCGCCATCGCTGACGCCGGCTTGTTCCAACGCCCATTGGGCCAGGATGCGGTCGAAATCGTCGCCGCCCAGGGCGGAATCGCCCCCCGCGGCCAGCACCTCGTAAACACCGCGGGTCAGACGCAGAATGGAGATGTCGAAGGTGCCCCCGCCCAGGTCATAGATTGCGTGTATACCCTCGGCCGTTCCGGCATCCGCGTGATCCAGGCTATAAGCAACCGCCGCGGCGGTCGGTTCGCTCAGGAGTCGAAAGACGTTGAGCCCGGCCAAGGTCGCCGCGTCCTTGGTGGCCTGACGCTGGGCGTCGTCGAAATAGGCGGGCACGGTGATGACCACCCCGGCCAGCGGACCGCCCAGGGTGTCCTGCGCGCGCTGCGCCAGGGTCTTCAGGATCTCTGCCGAGACCTCCACGGGGGTCAGATCGCCACCTGCCGTGCGGATGCGCGGTACGGCCGCGTCCGGATTCACGAAGACGTAAGGAAGGCGACCACCCAGTTGCTTGACCTCCGCGAGACCGCGCCCGATCAGCCGTTTGGCTGACGCGATGGTGTTGAGCGGGTCATCCAGGGCGGCCGCTTGGGCAGGGTACCCGACCACCGGCGCCGCCGCAGCGCTGAAGCGCACCACGGAGGGCAGGAGGTGGCGGCCCTGCGCGTCCGGCAGGGTCTCGGCGACGCCGCTGCGCACGGTGGCGACCAGCGAGTTGGTGGTCCCCAGATCGATGCCCGCGGCCAGCCGGTGCTGATGGGGGGCGGCCGACTGACCGGGTTCAGCGATCTGTAACAGTGGCATCGGGTCTCGTCTGCGCGTTCACGGATGTTGCGGGGAAGCCATCCCGGCCGCCGATGAACGCGGCACGGTGTTCATTGGCGGATGGATTCGTCACTAATATCGGCCATCGATCAGCCCTTCCAGGTCCTCCGCGTCGCGTCGGCATTTGTCCAGGAACTGAAGCTTGCGGACGATCTCGCGGGCGCTCGTCAGGTTGGCCGGCGTCGGGTCCGCGAACAGTCCCGCCAGTTCCTTGTCGAGTGCCGCGCTCTGTTCGGCCAGATGGGTCAGCACCCTGGCCACCGCGGCATGGGGATTGGGGCTGCTTTGGGCCTCGGCGAGCGTCTCGCGCAACTCCATCTGCTCCATAAGGAAGGCACCGTCCTTGCTGGTTTCGCTGTCGGTCCCGGGGTCGCCGGTGTGTAGGGACAGCAGGTAGCGGGCGCGGGCGAGGGGGTCCTTCAAGGTGCGATAGGCCTCGTTGACCTGGGTCGACGCCTGCAGCGACACCCGCTTTTCATGATCCGCCGCGACGACGTAGCGATCCGGGTGGGTGACCGCCTGGAGTGTGCGATAGCGCTCGGCCAGGCGCTTGGCGTCCACGGTGAAGCCGAGCGGCAGCTCGAACAGCTCGAAATAGTTTTTGGAAAAGTCCAGCATGGCAAAATTCACCGCACCGATGCCTCGCTAGACGTTGAAACTCTCGCCGCAACCGCAGGCATGTTTGGCGTTGGGGGTGACATGAGCGGCAGCAGCGGGTGTCAGGGAGATGGTCATGGGCGTGTCTTCCGCGGGTCGATCCCAATGGGCAACGACGCGACCCCTGGGCCGCGCGTTGCAGGATGGGGAAATGCTAGGCGCTTTGGGAGCGCGAACGCAAGCGCAAGGTGTCCTCTGGTATCCCTGGTATCCCTTATCGCAATGCCGATGCCTGGGCCGGAGACCCGGTTGGCGATTACTCCGGCTTACGTTTGGCGGCGTAGTCGTGGATGGCCGCCTTGATCGCATCTTCCGCCAGCACGGAGCAGTGGACCTTGACCGGCGGCAAGGCTAATTCGTCCGCGATTTCCTGGTTCTTGATCTGTCGCGCTTCGTCCAGGGTCTTGCCCTTGACCCACTCGGTGAGCAGGCTGCTGGAGGCGATGGCGGAGCCGCAGCCGTACGTCTTGAAGCGGGCGTCCTCGATGACACCCTGGTCATTGACCTTGATCTGCAGGCGCATCACGTCCCCGCAGGCCGGCGCGCCGACCATGCCGGTGCCGACGTTGGGGTCATCTTTGTCGAAGGTGCCCACGTTGCGCGGGTTCTCGTAGTGGTCCAGAACCTTGTCACTGTATGCCATTGCGTTTCACCTCATGTTGAGGAGCTGTCAGCGCTCAGCCTGACGCTGAGCAGGCTGATACCTGCCATGCAAACCACGAACCAAAGCTGACTTTCAATGCCCAACCCATTGCACTGACTTGAGATCCACCCCGTCCTGATACATGTCCCAGAGCGGCGAGAGTCCGCGCAGCCGCTCTACCTGGGTGCGGATCTTGGAGATCGCATAGTCCACCTCCTCCGCGGTGGAGAAGCGCCCCAGGGTGAAGCGGATGGAACTGTGAGCGAGCTCGTCCTCGCGGCCGATTGCTCGCAGGACATAACTGGGTTCGAGGCTGGCGGACGTACAGGCGGAGCCGGAGGAGACGGCCAGATCCTTGAGCGCCATGATCAGCGACTCGCCCTCCACATAGGCGAAGCTGACATTGAGGTTGCCGGCGACCCGGTGTTGCGCATCGCCGTTCAGAAAAACCTGATCCAGGTCCTTGAGTCCATCCCACAGCCGTTCGCGCAGGGCCAGCACGCGCGCATGCTCCTGCACCATTTCGAGGCGGGCAAGGCGGAAGGCCTCGCCCATGCCGACGATCTGGTGGGTGGGCAGCGTGCCCGAGCGCAGGCCGCGCTCGTGACCGCCGCCGTGCATCTGCGCCTCGATCCGCACCCGCGGCTTGCGCCGCACATAAAGTGCGCCGATGCCCTTGGGACCATAGGTCTTGTGGGCCGAGAAGGACATCAGATCCACCGGCATGGTGTCCAGGTCGATCCGGACCTTGCCGGTGCTTTGGGCGGCGTCCACGTGCAGCAGGCAGCCGCGGGCGCGGGTCAGTTCGCCGATGGCGGCGATGTCCTGGATCACCCCGATCTCGTTGTTCACGTGCATGACCGAGACCAGGATGGTGTCATCGCGCAGGGCGGACTCCAGCGTGTTGAGGTCGATCAGGCCGTTCGGTTCGGGGTCGAGATAGGTGACCGTGAACCCCTCACGCTCCAGTTGGCGACAGGTGTCCAGCACCGCCTTGTGCTCGGTCTTGACGGTGATCAGGTGACGACCGCGCTTTTGGTAGAAGTGGGCGGCGCCTTTGATCGCCAGATTGTCGGATTCGGTGGCACCGGACGTCCAGGCGATTTCTTTGGGATCGGCGTTCACCAGCTCAGCGACATGGCGACGGGCATCTTCCACTGCTTCCTCGGCCGCCCAGCCGAAGGCGTGGGAGCGTGACGCCGGGTTGCCGAACACGCCATCCGGGGTGAGGCAGGCACACATGCGTTCCGCCACCCGCGGATCGACCGGGGTGGTGGCTGAATAGTCCATATAAATCGGCAGCTTCATGTCGGACTCCGCGCCGCCTCCGCCAGGCTGGAGGCCGGGGCGCTCGCTAGGGATAGAGACCGCGCGGCACCCCGTCGCGGGGCTTGCGCAATCGACCAGCCAGATCGAACCGGCCGGTCAGATCGGGGCGGTGACCCGCCCGCCCCCCACCACACCGAGCTTGATGTCGACCGTGGTGCAGGGTTGGGTGCGGTCGCCCGCGGGGTCGCGCCGATTCACCAGATCCTGCAGCGTGATGGTCTCCAGGTAGTCTTGGATGCGGTTGCTAAGGTCGAACCATAGCGCGTGGGTCAGGCAGGGTTGGCCATCCTGACAGTTGCCGGCGCCGCCGCAACGGGTGGTGTCCACGTTCTCATCCACCGCGACGATGACTTCCGCCACATGGATTTCGCCGGCGCAACGGGCCAGGTTGTACCCTCCGCCCGGACCGCGGACACTGGTCACCAGGCCGTTACGTCGGAGCTTGGCGAACAACTGCTCCAGATAAGACAGAGAGATACCCTGCCGTTGGGCAATATCGGCAAGCGCCGTCGGTCCCTTGCCGTGATGGATGGCCAGGTCCAGCATCGCAGTGACCGCGTAGCGGCCTTTTGTCGTCAGTCTCATGGTCAACGCCCTCCGGGGAGTCTTCCCTGCACATCCTACGTTACCCGACCTCATTGATCAATTAATGACTTGGATTTGACTTCAAGAGTTCCGGGTTGGGCGAGTCGATCACCACCGTATCCAGGTCGGCGTCATGGTCAAAGTGCGGCATGATTCCGTTGGCCTCCAAGGCGCGTGACATGGCCTCCATGCGGCCGTCCATGTGGTGGATGTGGTCGAGCATGCGGTTGATGGCGTTGGCCACCGGGTCCGGGGCATCGACGGTCGCGCCGTAGGCGTCGAAGCCGATGCGGGCCGCGGTATCGGCGCGGCGGCGCTGGTCCGCATCCCGCTCGCGCTCGATGATGCGGCCGGGCACGCCGACCACGGTGGCGCCGGCGGGAACCGTCTTGACGACCACCGCGTTGGAGCCGATCCGTGCCCCGTCGCCGATCTCGATCGGTCCCAAGACCTTGGCTCCGGCACCCACGACGACGTCGCGCCCCAGGGTCGGGTGGCGCTTGCCCGGCTGCCAACTGGTGCCGCCCAGGGTCACGCCGTGGTAGAGGGTACAGTCGTCACCGACCACCGCGGTCTCGCCGATGACGACGCCCATCCCGTGGTCGATGAAGAGGCGGCGGCCGATCTGCGCGCCGGGATGGATTTCGATCCCGGTGAAGAGGCGCGCAACGTTCGACAGCACCCGGGCGAGCAACTTGAGGTCGTGCACCCACAGCGTGTGGGTCAAACGATGAGCCAGCACGGCATGCAACCCCGGATAGGTCGTCAGGATCTCGAACCCGGTGCGGGCCGCCGGGTCACGATCGTAAATGCTTCCGATGTCCTCTCGCAGTTGGTCGAACATGCGCTTAACTGGGCTCCTGCTCCTGGTGCACCGCGACCGGACGGTGCGCGGTCTTGCGTCCCTGGGCGGCGCTGAGGATGCCGCGCAGGATATTGATTTCGATCCAGTCGGGGCGCGCCCGGTTGAACAGGCGCCGCAACCGCATCAGCAGCCGGCTGGATTGCTCGGGATCACGGAAGCCGATCTCCTGCAGAGTTCGGGCCAAATGGTCGTGGAAGGCGTCCAGGGCTTCCGCGGTTGCCAGTTCGCGCGGTTCCTCGGGGGTCTGCTCGCCCCGGCCCTCCCGCCAGGCACGACGGATTTCATAGGCAAGCACCTGGACGGCGGCGGCGACATTGAGCGAACTGAACGCGGGGTCGGTCGGGATCTGCACCAGATAATGGCAGTGGGCGAGTTCTTCGTTGGTGAGTCCCGAGCTCTCCCGCCCGAGGACCAGGGCCACCTCGCCCGCCGTGGCCTCGGCAAGCAGCAGGCGGGCCGCCGCGGGCGGTTCCAGCAGCGGCCACTCCACCGAGCGTTGCCGGGCACTGGCGCCGACCACCAGTCGGCAGCCGGTGAGGGCGCCCGTCAGGTCCTGATGCGTCCCCGCCCGCTGCAGCAGGTCATCGGCCCCGGCCGCGCGCGCCAGGGCCTCGGCATCGGGCGGGTGGCGGGGGTTCACCAACTCCAGGCGGGTCAGGCCCATCGTCTTGAGCGCACGCGCGGCGGCGCCAAGGTTGCCGGTATGGGTGGTCTCCACCAGCACGCAGCGGATGCGGGCCAGGGTCGTGTCGGGGTGCGCGTCCATGGGGTATTCAGCTTTATCAGAAAAGGTCACATTGTCAATCTTTGATCCGCACGTCCCTTGGGGTATCGTGTCGACCATGAATCCTACCGTGAATATCGCTATCCGCGCCGCCCGTGCCGCAGGCAAGGTGCTGCTTCGCTACTACGACCGCGTGGACCAGATCAAGGTCCAGACCAAGAGTCGCAACGACTTCGTCAGCGAAGTCGACCGCAGCGCCGAGCAGGTCATTATCCAGGAACTGCGCGCCCGTTTCCCCAGCCACGCGATCCTGGCCGAGGAAAGCGGTGCCCAGGGCCAGGGCGACCATCAGTGGGTGATCGACCCGCTCGACGGCACTGCCAACTATCTGCATGGCTTTCCCCAGTTCTCGGTGTCCATCGCCTTGCGGGTGCGCGGGCAACTGGAGTGTGCGGTCGTTTACGATCCGCTGCGCGAAGAACTCTACACCGCTGCCCGCGGTGAGGGTGCGCAACTCAACGACCGGCGACTGCGGGTGGCCGGTCGGCCGTCGCTCGACGGGGCGCTGATCGGCACCGGGTTTCCGTTTCGCGACCAGCGCCACATCGACGCCTATCTGGGCATGTTCAAGGACATGACGCTGTCGACCGCCGGCCTGCGCCGCCCCGGCTCGGCCGCCCTGGACCTGGCCTATGTCGCCGCCGGGCGCACCGACGGTTTTTGGGAGCTGGGCCTGTCGCCCTGGGACTTCGCGGCCGGGGCACTGCTCGTCACCGAAGCCGGGGGTACTGTGACCGATCTGAGCGGCGGTACCCGTTATTTCGACACCTGTAATCTGGTGGCCGGCAACCTCAAGGTCCATCAGGCGATGCTCGAGCTCATCGGCCCCCACTTGCGCGACTCGCTTAACGCCTGAAGTCGGTGTCGGCGCTGATTCCCTGGGCAAGTCATTGACTACCATAAAAATGCTGTATTTGACAGTCTTGCTCAGGCTTGCTAGCGTGACCGGCGAACTCAAACGAGGAGGCTGTACATCAGATGTCACGCATCGTTATTCTCGGCGCCGGTATCTCGGGGCACACCGTGGCCCGCTATTTGTCCATGTGGGTCGGCAAACAACATCAGGTCACGGTGGTCTCACCGAAACCGCAGTGGAACTGGATACCGTCCAACGTCTGGGTTGCCTGCGGCGAGATGACCGCGGAGCAGGTGACCTTCGATCTTGGGCCGATTTACCAGAAGGCCGGCGTGGAATTTTTGCTGGGTAAGGCTGTTTCGGTGCATCCCGAGGGCGCGGCGGAGCGCAGCCGTCCCTTCGTGCGGATCGAGTCTACCGATCCGGCCCGTGCCGGCCAGACCGAGGACGTTGATTACGACTTCCTGGTCAATGCGACCGGCCCCAAGCTCAACTTCGGTGCTACGCCCGGTCTGGGGCCGGAGGGGGGCTATACCGTCTCGGTTTGTACTGCCGAGCACGCCGTGGAAGCCAACGCGCGGTTGCAGGAACACATCCAGGCCATGAGGACCGGCGCGCGACGCCGTTTCGTCGTGGGCACAGGACATGGTATGTGCACATGTCAGGGAGCAGCCTTCGAGTATATCTACAATGTCGACCATTCGCTGCGTCAGGCGGGTGTCCGCGATCAGGCCGAGATCACCTGGATCAGCAACGAGTATGAACTCGGCGACTTCGGGATGGGCGGCGTCCACATCAAACGCGGCGGTTATATCACCAACGGTAAGGTGTTTGCCGAGTCGCTGATGGTCGAGCGCGGCATCAGTTGGATCACGCGCGCCGCGGTCAACAAGATCGAACCCAACAAGATCCATTATGAGACGCTGGAGGGAACCTACCACGAGTTGGACTACGATTTTGCGATGCTGATCCCACCCTTTGCCGGGGTCGGTTTGAAAGCCTTCGGTAATGACGGCAGCGACATCACCGCGGCGGTGTTTGCCCCCAACGGGTTTATGAAGGTGGACGCGGACTATAATCCCAAGCCCTTTGAAGAGTGGAGCAAAGCCGACTGGCCCAAGTATTACGAGACGCCGAAGTACAAGAACGTCTTCGCGGTCGGCATCGCCTTCGCGCCGCCGCACCTGATCAGCAAGCCGATGAGCAGCCCTAACGGTACGCCGATCAACCCGGCACCGCCGCGCACCGGGATGCCCTCGGCGGCCATCGGCAAAGCGGTGGCTGAGAATATCCGGGATATTCTCAATGGTAAAGCCACCGGACCAACCCACACCGCATCGATGGCCGAGATGGGTGCCGCTTGTGTCGCTTCCACCGGTTCTCATATCTTCAAGGGCAGCGCCGCGACCATGACGGTATTTCCGGTGGTACCCGACTATGAGACCTATCCGGACTATGGCCGCGATATGGATCTGACCTTTGGCGAAGTCGGTTTGGCCGGGCACTGGATGAAGTGGATTTTGCACTACGTCTTCCTCTACCAGGCGCAGCTCAAGCCCGGCTGGTCGATCCTTCCGGATTGATCGGCACGGATTCCGGTCTCATTCGTGGCGCATCCCGGTCGCTCCGACGACCGGTCGGGTTGTCCACAAAACCTTGCGATCACCTTGCCCAGCGGAGGTATGACATGCCCGCCAAGAACAAAGAGCCCTATAAGCAATCCTATTATCCACCGATGCCGACCGGTTTAACGCGCTACATGCGCCGGTCGCTGGTTTGGCAATTCATCCGCTTCTGGATCATCAATTTCAAGATCTTCAAGCTGTTGACTAAGTCGCATCACTAACGCAACGGAAAGGGGGTGGTGACGATGCTCGTTGGATGCTCGCATCCGCGAGCGAACGCCAGTTGATCCGCGTTGCCGGCATAGACCCAGGCGGTCAGCCGGTGCGCCACCGCGAAGTCCACCGCCTGCGCGATGAGGCGACGCCCCAGGCCCTGGCGACGCCAGTCCGGGTCCACGAAGACGCTGATATGCGCATTGCGCGGTGAGTCCTTGAATGGGGCGAACCAGCGTGCCAGACTCCAGCCGATGATCATATCGTCGTGCCAGGCCAGGAAACAGCGGACGTACGGGGGGCGCTCGCGCAGGATCGTCAGCAGGTGGGAATCATTGCCGCCCGCGGTCAGCGCGCGCAGGCGCTTGCGCTCGGCGGCCGTCACGCGCCGCAACGGCCTCGAGTCGAAACGGATGTCTGGTTGATCGGTCATGCGGGGTCAGGCTCATCGCGGCCCGGTCTGGGAGCGCCAGACGGTATTTTGCCACAGGAAGGATGCAGCAGCCCGCTCCCCTGGTTTCTTGCTGTTGACAGACGCGCTGTCGGATTGATCCGCCAAGGTGGATCGATCCGGCAATCGCCTTAGCAATGTTAGGATACCCCTATGTCATGCGCGCGCATTGCGATCTGTCCCGCAGGACCTGACTTCAGCCGCTTCGTCATGGGCTATTGGCGCCTACTGGACTGGGAATTGACCACGCACCAACTCATCGCGTTCATTGAGCAGGGGTTGGAGCTGGGGATCACCACCGTGGATCATGCGGACATCTACGGCGGCTACCGGGTGGAGCGCTGTTTCGGTGAGGCGCTCGCGCAGGCACCTGGACTGCGCGAGCGTCTGGAGATCGTTACCAAGTGCGGGATCGGGCTGGTCTCGCCCGAGTGGCCTGATCATCGCATCAAGCACTATGACACCAGCCGCGACCACATCCTGGCGTCGGTGGACCGGAGTCTCGCGAACCTCCAGACCGATTTCATTGATCTCCTGCTGATCCACCGGCCGGATCCGCTGCTGGACGCGGATCAGGTCGCCGAGGCCTTTCAGACCCTGCGCGCGGCGGGCAAGGTCCGCTGGTTCGGGGTGTCAAACTTCAATCCACATCAGTTCGAGTTGTTGCAGGACCGGCTGCCCTTTCCACTAGTCACCAACCAGTTGGAGATCTCTCCGTATCAGGTTGCGCCCTTTTTCGACGGCAGCCTGGATCAGTGCCAGCGGCGGCGGATCAGCCCGATGGCCTGGAGCTGTTTGGGTGGTGGGCGGCTGTTCAGCGGGGAGGAACCGTATAGCCAACGGCTGCGGCAGGTGTTGGGAGCGGAGGCGGCGGCGGTCGGCGGCTGCAGTCTGGAGCAACTGGTCTATGCCTGGGTCATGGCGCACCCGAGCCGACCGCTGCCGCTGATCGGCAGCGGTCGAATCGACCGGGTGCGCCTCGCGCTGGAGTCGGAGCAGATCGTCCTGGATCGGCAGGCCTGGTTCCACATCCTCCAGGCTGCCGCTGGGGCGGAGGTGCCGTGATCCTGAAGTCAGCCGGCGATCCCGTGGGAGCGGCCTCCGGCCGCGACCGGCCCTCGAGGGCTCACGAACGTCAGCGTTTCACCTCGGTACCGTGTCGCAGCCGCAGACCGCTCCACGGGCGATGTTGCCGGTCGGCAAGACGCAGACGAAGCACTTGACTAGGCCCGCTCCAGTCGATCGAGGAGGCGCCGTACCCATCCGGGTCCGCCATAGATAAGCCCACTGTAGACTTGCAGCAAATCCGCCCCGGCTGCCAGCTTGGCCTGCGCGCCTGCTGCATCCATGATCCCGCCGACGCCGATCAACACCGGCGCGGGACCCAGCGCTTGTCGCACGGTCTGGAGCAGGGCCGTGCTGCGGGCCAGGAGCGGCCGGCCCGACAGGCCGCCGCTCATGCCGTCAGTCGAACTGCGCAGTCCCGCGAAGCGGATGGTGGTGTTGGTCAGGATCAGGCCGGCGCAGCCCGCGTCCAGGGCCGCCCGGGCGCAGGCGATGGCGTCCGCGTCTGCGAGGTCCGGGGCGAGTTTCAGCAGCAGGGGGCGCGGTCGGCGCATGGCCTGGTTGGGGGTCTGGATGGCATCGACGATGCGCCGGACTTCATCGACGGTTTGCAGGTCCCGCAGGCCCGGCGTGTTCGGGCTGGAGATGTTCACCACGACGTAATCGGCAAGCTCGGCGAGTCGCTCGAAGCTCGCCCGATAGTCCGCGGCGGCGTGTTCGGCCGGGGTGACCTTGGATTTACCCAGGTTCACGCCGAGCGGCACCTGGAGGACGGCGCGCGCCCGCAGTCGGGTGAGGCGCGCCTGCATCGCCGCCGCACCGCCGTTGTTGAACCCCATGCGGTTGATGATGGCCTCATCCGCGGGCAGGCGGAACAGCCGCGGTCGCGGGTTGCCGGGTTGGGGCAGGGCGGTGACGGTGCCGACCTCCACGAATCCGAAACCCAGCCGCTGCCAGGCCGGGACCGCGGCACCTTCCTTGTCCAGCCCGGCGGCGAGACCGATCGGGTTGGGAAAATCCAAACCCATGACCCGGCGGGCCAGCGCGGGTCGCCGCGCGGCGTCCGTGTCAGGCAGGCCGCCGGCGAAGACCGCCGACCAGCGCGCGAGGAGCCCCAGCGTGAGACGGTGGGCCAATTCCGGGTCGAGCCGAAAGGCCAGGGGTCGGATCAGGCGCCACAAGCCCGTGGTGTCGTCGCTGTACATCATTGATTCCGAAAGTAATACACCGTTCCGGCGAGTCCTGCGAATCCGTAGTGTCGGCGCGCGACCATCCATGGCACTGGATTCCGGCATCCTGCCGGAATGACGCCGCAGCTGAAGTTGGAGCGGGGTACGATAGCGTTCGCACCTGATATCCGGACAGACTTTCGTGTAGGGGCGGGTTTGAAACCCGCCCCTACGTCCGGTAATCACGTCCGAAGGCTATAACACAGACCGGGAAAATCGCCCTTAAAGGCGATTTTCCCGGTTCAGGACTCGATCATCTGGTCCAGGCCATGCCCCGGCCGCACCATGGGCAGCACGTTTTCCGCCTTGTCGACCCAGCAATCCACCACCATCGGGTGCTCATCGGCCAGGGCCAGGGCGATGCCTTCATGCAGTTCCGCTGCGGTGGTGATCCGCAGGGTCTTGAGACGCGGGTAAACGTGCTTCAACCCCAGCAGATTGGGGATCTGGCGGCGGCAGTCTTCGTCCATCTCGGTGCAGTCACGATCGCAGTCGACGTTGCGGGAGAGACAGGTCTCGTAATGGTGTCCGTCGTCCATCATGTCCTCCCACTGGCGCACCATTCCCAGGTAGTTGTTGTTGAGCACAAAGATCTTGAGTGGAATCTGCTGCGCCACCACCGTGCCGAGCTCCTGGATGTTCATCTGGAAGCTGCCGTCGCCGTCGATCAGGACCACCGGCCGGGCCGGGTCGGCGAACCAGGCGCCGATGGCCGCCGGCAGGCCGAACCCCATGGTCCCCAACCCGCCGGAGGAGACCCACTGGCGGGGGCGCTGGAAGCGGTAATACTGGGCCGCCCACATCTGGTGCTGGCCCACCCCGGTGACCAGGGTAGCGTTGCCGCCGGTCAGTTCGGAGATGGCCTCAACGACCGCCTGGGGCTTGAGGTTGGGCATTGGCAGGTAAGGCATCGGCATCTGGGTGCGCCACTGCTGGATCAGGACCATCCAGTCCGGGTGGCTGGCGGTGCGCCCGGTGCCCAGCGCATAGTCAAAGAAGGCGTCCAGGCCAGCCACCAGATGGAGGTCGGTCGGCACTGTCTTGTCGATCTCGGAGGGGTCGATGTCGACTTGGGCGATGCGTTTGCCTTCGGCGAATCCGCGAACCGCCACCCGGTCATCGAAGCGCCCGCCAAGCGTCAGGATCAGGTCGGCGTCGCGCAGAGCATAGTTGGCCGGGATGGTGCCGTGCATGCCCGGCATGCCCAGATTGTGCGGATCAGCAAAGGGCACCGCCCCCAGGGCGTTGAAGGTGGTGGTCACCGGCACATCGAAGCGCTCGGCGAACCGGCACAGGGCGGCGGCGGCTTCCGCATGTATGATCCCGCCGCCGGCCTTGATCACCGGACGTTGGGCGGTGGCCAGGGCGGCGAGGATAGCGTCGGCCTGGGCCGCGTCGAATGCGATGGGCTCACGATGGCGGCGTCGCGGCGGATTGGTCTCGGTTACGCATGCGAGTTGCACGTCTTTGCAGATGTCGACCACCACGGGTCCAGGCCGGCCATGATTGGCGAGCGCATAGGCCTCCCGCAGCACCCACTCCAGGTCGCGCACGTCCTTGACCAGGTAATTGTGCTTGGAGATATGGCGGGTCAGGCCAACCGTGTCCACTTCCTGAAAGGCATCGGTACCGATGGCCCGGCTCGGTACCTGGCCGGTGATGAACAGGGTCGGGATTGAGTCCTTGTAGGCGTCCGCGATGGGCGTGGTGAGGTTGGTGGAGCCCGGCCCAGAGGTCGCCAGGGCCACACCCACCCGGCCGCTCACCCGCGCGTAGCCCTCAGCCGCGTGGCCGGCCCCGCCCTCCTGACGGCACATGATGAAGCGCGGGCAGGGTTCACCGCGGCGCATCCGCTTGTTCAGCTCCACATGAAGGGGGATGACGGCCCCGCCGGTGTGGCCGAAGATGATCTCGACGCCGAGATCGGTCAGCACATCGAATAACAGGGCGGCGCCGGTGGGGTGAGTGGGGGTCTCTGGGGCGTTCATAGTGATTCTGCGTTTCATGGGGACCAGTGCATCATGGCGACATGATCCCAGAAAAAGCGGTCAGCCGTAAGCTGCCAGGTAGAACCGGTGCAGACGTTCGACTTGGGGTCCGAGTGCCTCAGGCCCGCCGCCGTTGTCGATGATGTCATCGGCGCGGGCCAGGCGTTGCGCGCGCGGGATCTGGGTGGCAATGATGCGGGCGACCTCGGCTTCGCTCAGTGCGCTGCGGCGGCGTACCCGGTCGATCTGGACCGACTCTGGGCAGTCCACGACCAGGATGCGGTCCATCAGGGTTTCCTGGCCGGTCTCGAACAGCAGCGGGATCACCAGCACCGCGTAGGGGGTCGTCAGGCCCGCCGCCCGTTCCAGCATCAGGGCGCGGATCGGTGGGTGCAGGATGGATTCCAATCGCGCCCGCGCCGCGGCATCGGCAAAGACGCGCGCGCGCAGCGCCGCGCGGTCCAACTGTCCGTCGGGTAACAGGCAGTCGTTGAAGGCGCTGCCGATCCGCGCCAGGGTCGGCGTGCCTGGTGCGGTGAGGTCGCGGGACAGGAGATCGGCGTCGATGACCCCGGCACCCAGCGCCGCGAGCTGATCGGCCACGGTGGATTTGCCGCTGCCGATGCCGCCGGTGAGGCCGATTCTTAACACTGGGGTGATCGCCTCAGGTAACAACTTAGAAATCAATAAGACAACGAAAGAGCCGCCAAAGGCGCTCCTTAACGCACCTGTTCAACCTGTTAGTGGTTCCTAACCCAAACCGGAGAAACGCAGATAGGCGTCGTTGATCTGCTGACCCCAGATCAGGCTGATCCATCCGGCGGTGGCCAGGAACGGCCCGAACGGCATTGGGCGTCCAGGTTGATGGCGTCCGCCGAGGATCAGCAGGGTGCCGAGCACCGCTCCGGCCACGGCGGACAGCAGGATGATCTGGGGTAGGAACTGCCAGCCGAACCAGGCACCGAAGAGCCCGAAGAGCTTGAAGTCCCCGTAGCCCATGCCCTCCTTGCCGGTGGCCAGACGAAAGACCTGGAATACGGCCCACAGGCTCAGATACCCGGCCGCGGCGCCGATGATCGCGGACGCACTGTCGGTGAACAGCCCAAACAGGCTCAGCAGCAGACCCGCCCAGAGGAACGGGATGGTGATGCCGTCGGGCAGCAACTGGGTGTCGAAGTCGATGACGGCGAGCGTGATCAGCCCCCAGGTCAGTGCCAGCGCGGTCGGCGTCTGCCAGCTCAAGCCGAAGTGCATGACCACGATCAAGGACAGTCCGGCGGTCAGTCCCTCGATCAGCGGATAGCGCGCGCTGATGCGGGTTTCGCAAGCGGAACAGCGCCCGCGCAGGAACAGATAGCTCAGGATCGGGACATTCTCCAGCGCGCTGATGCGATGCCCGCAAGCCGGGCAGTGGGACGGCGGCCTTGCCAGATTCAGCACGGGTTCGTCGCCTGGCGTTTCGGTGCCGACAAACTCGGCGCAGTCCCGACGCCAGCCTGCCTCCATCATCCGCGGCAGACGCAGGATGACGACGTTGAGGAAGCTGCCTACGATCAGCCCGAGCACCAGAGTCGTCCCGTAGAGCAGGCCCGGGCTGTCGTTGAAAATGTCGATCCAATCCATCGTCAACTCCCAATGCGGTAAAGCGCAGATCCTTCAGGTGTCGGCGTCCGGTTTACAACCTGATCGTCGCCGCTTGACAGGATCTCAGACCAAGCGACAATCGTTGGCCACTAGCCACTAGCCACTAGCCACTAGCCACTAGCCACTAGCCACTAGCCACTAGCCTTAGACCACGGCCGCCAATTTGAAGATCGGCAGATACATGGCGACCACCAGGCTACCCACTAGGCCGCCGATGACCACCATGATCATCGGCTCCAGCAGGCTGCTCAAGCTGTCCACCGCATTGTCGACCTGCTCCTCGTAAAAATCCGCGACCTTGGCCAGCATGTCGTCAAGCGCGCCGGACTCCTCGCCGATGGCGGTCATCTGAATCACCATGTGAGGAAACAGGTTACGCTGGCGCATGGAGAGTTGCAGTGCCTGCCCGGTGGCGACCTCCTCGCGCATCTTGAGGACCGCCTCCTGATAGACGACGTTGCCGGTGGCCCCGGCCACCGACTCCAAGGCCTCCACCAGGGGCACGCCGGCGGCGAACATGGTGGATAGTGTCCGGGCGAAACGCGCTAACGACGCCTTGTTGAGAATGCCGCCGATGATCGGGATCTTCAGTACCGCACGGTCCACGATATCGCGGAACTTGCGTGAGCGCTTGAATATGTAACCAATACCCCAAACGGTGCCAATCACCCCGAGTAAGATGAGCCACCACCAGTCCCGCAAGATGTCGGAGGCGCCGATGACCAGCAGGGTGAAGGCGGGCAGATCGGCCCCGAAACTGCTGAATAGCGCCTTGAACTGGGGGATGACGAACATCAAAATCACCACCGTGACGATGATGGCCACCACGATGACCGCCGCGGGATAGAACAGGGCTTTCTTGATCTTGCCTTTGATCGATTCGGTTTTTTCTTTGTAGGTCGCGATCTTGTCCAGCAGGATGTCGAGTACGCCCGCCTGTTCGCCGGCCGCGACCAGATTGCAGAACAGATCGTCGAAATACAGCGGCTGTTTGCCCAGGGCCTCCGCCATCGCGGTGCCGCTTTCGATATCCTGCTTGATCGAGAGGATCAGGTCCTGCATCGCCGGGTTTTCGTGGCCCCGGCCGACGATGTCGAAGGCCTGCACCAGCGGCACCCCGGCGGTCATCATGGTGGCGAGTTGGCGGCTGAAGATGGCGATATCTCCAGGACCGATTTTTTTCCGTCCGCTGAAGAGCGGCTGCGCCTTCTTGGTGACCTTGGTGGGGTTGACCCCTTGGCGCCGCAGGTCGGCCCGCACGGCGGTAATGCTGGGCGCGCGCGTTTCACCCTTGACCCGGCCGCCGCGTCGGTCGGTGCCCTCCCACGCAAAGACGTAGGCCTTTTCGACCTTGGGCGGGGCCTTGTGTTGCGGCTTGGGTTTCTGGGTTGCAGCGAGTGCCATGGGCGTTCAGTGACTTCTTGTAATGACTTGGTGCGTCTGGTGACGTCCTTAGTCTTTGGTGACGCGATTGATCTCTTCCAGGCTGGTCACTCCGGCCTTGACCTTGCGCAGCCCGGATTGGCGCAGGTCGGCGACGCCCTCGCGGGCGGCCTGATCCGCCAATTGCAGTGAATTGCCGCCCTCCATGATGAGCCGGCCGATCGCCTCCGATACCTTCATGACCTGAAAGATACCGACCCGCCCCTTATAGCCCTTAGTGCAGCGTTGGCAACCGACCGGGCGGTAGATGGTGATGCCCTCCTCGATCTCTTCATCGGTGAAGCCCTCCTCGCGCAGGGCTTCGCGCGGCACCTCCTCGGGCTGCTTGCAGTGTGGACAGAGCCGTCGGGTCAGGCGTTGGGCCATGATCAGCAGGATCGCGGACGCGATATTGAACGGCGCGACGCCCATGTTCGCAAGTCGCGTCAGTGACTGCGGGGCATCGTTGGTATGCAGCGTGGAGAGGACCAGATGGCCGGTCTGAGCCGCCTTGACCGCGATCTCAGCGGTCTCCAGGTCGCGGATCTCACCGACCATGACGATGTCCGGGTCCTGCCGCAGGAAGGCGCGCAAGGCGGCGGGGAAGGTCAACCCAGTCTTGGTGTTGACATTGACCTGATTGATTCCCGGTACCTGAATCTCCACCGGATCTTCGGCCGTGGAGATGTTGACTTCCGGCTTGTTGAGAATGTTGATCGCGCTGTAGAGGGACACGGTCTTACCGGAGCCGGTTGGTCCGGTGACCAGGATCATGCCGTACGGCTTGGCGATGGCGGAGAGGAAGGCATCGCGCTGCTCGGGCTCGAAGCCCAGCGCATCGATACCGACTTGCGCCGACGACGAGTCGAGTATCCGTAAGACGACCTTTTCGCCGTACAGGCAAGGCAGCGTGTTGACGCGGAAGTCGATATCGCGTGTGCGGCTCAGTTTGAGCTTGATGCGTCCGTCCTGGGGCACCCGGCGTTCCGCGATGTTCATCCGCGACATGACTTTGAGGCGCGCCACCAGGCGGCCCGCGATGTTCAGCGGCGGGTTGGCGACCTCGCGCAGCAGCCCGTCCTGGCGAAAGCGGATGCGGAAGTATTTCTCGTAGGGTTCGAAATGGATATCGGAGGCGCTGTTGGTGATGGCGTCCACCAGGATCTTGTTGACGTAACGCACCACCGGGGCATCGTCCACGTTCACATCCGAGTCGTCGCGCTGGTCCTCATCTTCGTTGGCGATATCCAGGTTATCCAGGTCCGTATCCATGAGGTCAGTCATGGTGGTGTCCTGGGCATCGATGGCGCGGTCGATGGCGGCGGCGAGCTTGTCCTCCTCGACCAGCACGGCGTCGGTCGCGAGCCCCGTGTTGAAGCGGATCTCTTCCAGCGCCTGATCGTTGGTCGGGTCCGACAGCGCCAGGAAGATGCGGTTGCCGCGGCGGAACAAGGGCAGGGCCCGATGCTTGCGAATCAGCTTCTCATCGACCAGGGTCAGGGGCAGGTCGGCCAGATCGATCGCGGCCAGATCCAGCAGCGGAACGCCGAACTCATGGGATGCCGCGATGGCGATGCGGCGGCTGTCGAGCATCTTCTGCTCGACCAGATAACGGACAAAGGGTTCGCGCCGACGCAGCGACTCGGTGGTCGCGAAGTTGGCCTGGTCTTCGGTTAGCAGGCGGTCCCGGACCAAACGCCAGGCCAGGCCCGAGGGTTTCATGGTGGTCGGATTCGTCGCCATTGGCTGCCTGTACTGTCGGGTCGGCTGCGTTCTTGCGGGTGGCGATCACCCGCCGATGTTCCCGTGCGAGCGGCCATCAGGTGGCCGCCGCAACGATACCAGTGTCTTACCTGTTGACCGAAAATGCGAGCCTTACGTTGTTGGCCACCAGTCCGTTGTCTTTCTGCTCACTCTCGTTGACATAAAATTCCAGGATTGTTTCCCTGTTCATGAGTTGATCCTCGGTCACATCGTCAGCCAATTCATTGACATGACAGAAGACGCTGGTGTATGGCGAGCCCTCCGCCCGCGGGTCGGTGATCCACAGGTCGGGAGAAATGTGGTCCATGATGCGCAGGAACCCGTAACCCTTGTCCGCAATCCACTTGGTGCAGACACCGCGTACACATGAGGCTGGTTTTCCCCAGTCGTTTCGCGGCTCGTAGGAAACGGGCAGCAGGTCGGGAATCAGGAAACCGGAGTAGAACGCATCCACTTCCTGCTGGAGTTGACGGGAGACGTTCTTGAAACCGATCAGTTCCACCCGGCAGCCCTTGTTTTGCAGAGCGTTCACGACCTGTATGAAATCGCCGTCACCGGTCACCAGGAGGACCTGATCCAGTTTATCGGCTTGCAACATGGCATCGACCGCCATGTCGAGGTCGGCGTTGGCCTTGGTGGTCACGTTGCCGGCCTCGTCGGTGTAGCGGCGCACCAGCTTGACCGTGATCTTCCAGCCGAAGTCGCGCACCATCTGCTGGTACGTACGTGATTTTTTTGCGTATTCCTGGTCTTCTCGGGCGCGCTCGGCGTCGAAGGCCATGTACGTATTCAACCGCTGCAGCGCACAGTCCCCGCGGGCCGCGAAGCGGCGCAGGACGTCATAGCGCATTTGGTAGCCACCGTTGTAGCGGACATTTTCGGCGTCGACGAAGACGCCCACGCGGCAATAAGAACTCAAGCTGACCTCGGACAAATGCAAAGTGAAAGTGCGTCTTGAAGTAACGATGATTGGCGCCGACAATACACTTTCTGGTAAAGTTACGGTTCAGGGTGACACACCGCGCCGACCGGACGCGGTGTGTCCGCTTCGCAGTCGAGACCTATTTGTTCGCGCGATTCTCGATCAGATCGTTGACCACGGTCGGGTCGGCCAGGGTCGAGGTGTCGCCGAGTGAGTCGATCTCGTTGGCGGCGATCTTGCGCAGGATACGGCGCATGATCTTGCCCGAGCGGGTTTTCGGCAGGCTCGGCGCCCACTGGATGATGTCGACGATGGCGATAGGTCCGATCTCGGTGCGCACCATGGCCACCAGTTCTTTCTTGAGCGCGTCGGTTGGTTCCACGCCGGCCATGGGCGTCACGTAGGCATAGATGCCTTGCCCCTTGATGTCGTGGGGATAGCCGACCACGGCCGCCTCCGCCACATGCGGATGCAGCACCAGGGCGGATTCGATCTCGGCGGTGCCCAGGCGATGGCCGGAGACGTTGAGCACGTCGTCGATGCGCCCGGTGATCCAATAGTAGCCGTCCTTGTCGCGGCGCGCGCCGTCACCGGTGAAGTAGGATCCAGGGTACTGCTTGAAGTAGGTGTCGACAAAGCGCTGATGATCGCCGTAGACGCTGCGCATGATCGCCGGCCAGGGCTGGGTGAGGATCAGTGCGCCCTCGCCGGGGCCCTCGATCAGGGCGCCGGTGGCCGCGTCGACCAGCGCCGGGACCACGCCGAAGAAGGGCTTGCTGGCGGAGCCGGGCTTGAGCGCCGTGGCGCCGGGCAGCGGGGTGATCAGGTGACCGCCGGTCTCGGTCTGCCACCAGGTATCGACGATCGGGCAGCGCTCGTCGCCGACCACCCGATGGTACCACTCCCAGGCTTCCGGGTTGATCGGTTCACCGACGGAGCCCAGGATACGCAGTGACTTGCGCGAGGTCTTCTTGACCGGGTCTTCGCCCGCGCGCATCAGCGAGCGGATGGCGGTGGGCGCGGTGTAGAAGATATTGACCTGATGCTTGTCGACCACTTCCCAGAAGCGTGACATGTCCGGGTAGTTGGGGATGCCCTCGAACATCAGCGAGGTGGCGCCGTTGGCCAGCGGGCCGTAGACGATATAGGTGTGGCCGGTAACCCAGCCGACGTCGGCCGTACACCAGAAAATCTCACCTTCCTGGTAGTCGAAGGTGTACTTGTGGGTCATGGCGGCAAAGACCAGATAGCCGCCGGTGGTGTGCATGACACCCTTTGGCTTGCCGGTGGAGCCGGAGGTATAGAGGATGAAGAGCGGGTCTTCAGCGTCCATCTGCTCAGGCTCGCAGACCGCGTCCGCCTTGGCCATTTCCTCGTGGTACCAACGGTCGCGGCCCGCGGTCCAGGCGACGTTGCCGCCGGTGCGGCGCACTACGAGCACGCTGCCGACGTTCGGGCACTCCTGCAGCGCCGTGTCCACGTTCTTCTTCAGCGGCACACTGCGGCCGCCGCGCATGCTCTCATCGGCGGTGATGACCACCCGGCAGTCGGAGTCGAGGATACGGTCGCGCAGACTGTCCGGGGAGAAGCCGCCGAACACGATGGAGTGGGCTGCGCCGACGCGGGTGCAGGCGAGCATCGCGACCGCCGCTTCCGGGATCATCGGCAGATAGATGCACACCCGATCGCCCTTCTTCACCCCGCTGGCCTTCAGCACGTTGGCGAATTTGGAGACTTCCGCATGCAGTTCGCGGTAGGTGATCTTGCGGTCTTCCGCCGGGTTGTCGCCTTCCCAGATGATCGCGACCTGATCGCCGCGCTGTTCCAGGTGGCGGTCCAGGCAGTTGTAGGAGACGTTGAGCTTGCCGCCCTTGAACCAATTGATGTGCAGGTTCTCCGCGTCGAAACTCCAGTCGGTCACCGCCTCCCAGGGCTTGAACCAGGTCACGAACTGTTCGGCCTGTGCGGCCCAGAACGTGTCCGGGCTCTCGACCGACTGCTTGTACATGACCTCGTATTGCTCGGCGTTGATGTGCGCCTTGGCGGCGATGGCCGCGGGAACTGGATAGACCTTCTCGTCTGACATCTCGTTCTTCCTCTCGTTTTCGGGTGGTGGTGAAGTGGTGGTTTAGCAGCGGCGCCCGGGGTCTTCGTTGGTTTCCGTCAAGGGTGTGGTCGCGGGGAAGATAATACTAAACGCTCGTCCTAAGGGTTTCCAGGTAGGTTGAGCGGCAGTCCATACCGTTCCAACTTGCTGCGCAAGCCCATGCGCGACAGTCCCAAGGCGTCTGCCGCCCGGCTCTTGTTCCAGCCGTGGCGGGTCAGTGCCTCGCGCAGCAGGTACTCCTCCAGCGCCTCGACCTGTTCCTTGAGTCCGCCAGCGCCGGGCCTGTGGGGGGCTGAGAGCGGGCTGCCGCTGGTCGCGCCGGACGCACCACGCGCGCCCAAGGCAGCGCCGTGGCGCACGCGCGGGTCGAGCAGTTCGATGTCCAGCTGGTCGGTCGGGGTCATGATGAGCATGCGCTGGATCTCGTTGCGCAGCTCGCGCACGTTGCCCGGCCAGTCGTAGGCCTGGAGACATTCGAGCACGTCGTCGTTGAAACCGCGACAGGGTTTTCCCAGGGTCTGGATCAATTCGTTCAACAGGGCGCGGGCGAGCAGCGGAATGTCGACCCGGCGCTCGCGCAGGGGCGGCAGATGCAGGCAAACCCCGGCCAGGCGGTAGAACAGGTCTTCACGGAAGCGTCCGATCCGGATGTCCTGCGCCAGATCGCGATTGGTGGCCGCGACCACGCGCACGTCCACCCGGCGGCGGCGGTTGCTGCCGACCGGCCGGACTTCACCCTCCTGAAGGACGCGCAACAGCTTGACTTGAAACGCCGCGGAGACCTCGCCGATCTCGTCCAGGAAGATGGTCCCGCCGTCGGCCTGTTCGAACAGCCCGATGCGGGCGTTGATGGCCCCGGTGAAGGCACCGCGCTCATGGCCGAACAGCTCGCTCTCCAGAATGTCATCGGCGAGCGCGGCGCAGTTTTCCGCCACGAACGGCTTGTCGGCCCGCGGGCTGTTGTAATGGAGCCCGCGCGCGAACAGCTCTTTGCCGGTGCCGGACTCACCGGTGAGGAGCACCGGCACGTCATAGAGGGCGACCTGCGCCACCTGTTCGCAGACCCGGTTCAAGGGACTCTGCGGGCCGCGAATGATGTTGTCGAGACTGAAGTTGCGCTTGAGCTGAGCGCGGCGGTGTTGCATCCGCTGCTCTAGGGTGGGCGTCATGACCTTCATTTCCAAGGCCAGCAGTGTGTTTTCCCGCTGGAGCTGGTGCAGCCGGCAGGCGTTGCGCACGGCGAGCAGCAGCTGATCGGGGTGCCAGGGTTTGCTGATGAACTGATAGATTCCGGCGCGGTTGATGCCGTCGATCAGATCCTCGGCGTCCGTGTACCCGGAGAGGATCATCCGCACGACTTCGGGCCAGCGCTCGCGCACCCGGGTGAGAAACTCGACGCCGCTCATGTCCGGCATCCGCTGATCCGAGATGACGGCACGGATATCGTCCTGCTCCAGCCAGCGCTCGGCTTCCGCTGCGCTGGCGGCGGTGCGGCAATCGAACTCCTCATCAAGCGTGCGGTTGAGGGTGTCCAGTGACAAGACCTCGTCATCCACGACCAGGACGGTTGGTCGGAGCGTCGGGCGCGGGTCGGCCATGCCTCAGCGGCGCCCGCCCGACGCGGCACGCGGGGGGCGGGCGCGCCGGCTGAGGGTGTTCGGGGAGGCGCGGTCATGAACCGTTCCGGCGGCTGTCTTCAGCGGCTGGGCGCGGTCGGGGAACGGCTCTTGTACACGCTTGACCATTGAACTCCAGTGAGTTGTAACGGTAAAGCCACCATTATAAGTCCGATCGGTCTTCTGGGTTTGAATAGAACCTTAAGCCGGCGCGTCACGCGCACCGCAGGGCGTCCAGGACTTCGGCGAGTCGCCCCGCGCTGTCGTCGATGTCCTCCTGGGCGGCCAGCACCGCCGTCGGGGCCGCAGTCACCTCGATGGTGTTGAGAATCAGGCGGTCCTCCGAGTTGAAATGCTGCACCCACCAGAGGTTCTCGACCCGGGCGGCGCTCACCCGGCAACTCCCGTAGCCGCGCGACAGCAGGGTCACCGGCCCGGTGCCAAGCACCTGATCGAGACAGCCGAGATCCTGCTCGGTCTGCGGCAGCAAGGTCAGATTCACGACATGGGGCAAATCCCCAGGCCGATAGCGGGCGGCCTGTGCATTGACCTCCACCAGCACGCCGGGCGCATTCATCACGCCCGTGGGCCAGTGGTCCGGGATGGACGCCGCGGGGGGTGCCTCGCGAAAGGCTTCGGCGCGAATCAGGCCGGGCAGATCCGCAACCTCCAGGTAATGATCGGGGGTCACGGCGCCCTGGGGTCCGCCAGCATCGACCCACCAGACGCCCGCCAGCCGGGTTTCCTGAATGCGCGCGGCCCGCGGGCCGCTGATCAGTGCGCTGACCTCGCCGTCGCCCAAGGTCTGTTCGAGCAGCGCGCGATTGGCCGTGTCAAGGTCGGACAGGTCGATCACCACCGGCGGCGCCGCCACCCGATGGGCGGCGAGCGCCTGCTGCAGCCGCTCCAGCAGGGCCAGTGCGGGGCCGCACGCGCTGAGATCCTCCGCCGCCGGCAGCAGTGGGGGCTGATAGGTCGCCATCGTCTTGGGCATGGGCAGATAGTCGAGGGCCGCCTCGTCCGGGTCAGGCGGCGGCGTCCCTGGACCTGCGAGGCCGGTCGTCATCGGAATGGGGAACATGGGCGCGGCTCCGGGGGTGATGGTTGTTCCAAACTGGAAAACGCGTTCAGTGGTCCGCTTGTGCAACGCGCAGGAATTCCGGCAGTTGCGGCTCGCGACCCACCAGGTCCGGGAAGAGGTGGTCAAATTCCCGGCCGACCGCGGCGGCGTCGAGCGCGGCCAGGGCGTCCAGCACCAGCCGGGCGCGGGTCTCGGTCAAGACCTCACGGGCCGCCCCTTGGAATACCAGCAGCCAGACATTGGCCCGCTGCGTTCCGACCAGCCGGGTGTCGACCTGAATGCGCTCACCGGGTCCTTGGCACCAGGCCCAATAGGGGCCACCCTCAATGACCTGCATAGGGACGCCGATGCACATCAGCAGGCCCCTGCCGCGGCCAGCACTCGCGGGTCGCCGTGGCGATAAGCGCTGGCGGCACTGGGCCGGCCGGATTCGTAGACATCCAACGCCAGTGCCGGGTCGGGCAGGTCCCGCAGCTGGGCATGACCGCCCCCGTCGGGATCGCTGCCCGGGGGGCAGTGCACCCCAAAACCGGCCAGGTAGTCACGAGCGAGTGTGATGGCGGGCGCGATGCACGCCTTAACTTCGGGTCTCAGACTTCCGCCGAAGTCGTCGAGTTCAACCGGCTGCACGCCGATCAGTAATAGGTGCTCAGGGAACTCGCCCAGCAGGTCGGCGAGTGCCAGCACCTCCTGGAACCCGGTCTGATGCAGGCTCATCTTCTTGGCGCCCATGAATTTGGGAACCTCGGCGCCCTCGACCCGCTTGAGTGTCCCGGGCGGCAGACCGTAATCCACGGCATCGAAGACCACCAGCACGTCCGCCCAGCGCACCTGATCCACCAGATAGATCCCCTGGGTCCCGCCGTCGAGCAGTCGCACGCGGGGGCCGAAGCGATAACCCGCGGCCAAGGCCTCCACCACCCGCACGCCGAACCCCTCATCGGCCCACAAGACATTGCCGATCCCCAGGATCAGCACATTTAGATTAGGTTTCGGCATTCGGATTTGTCCACAGATGTCACAGATGTTCACAGATGAAGAAATACATCTATGTTTCTCGTTCCCATGCTTCAGAGATTGGGCAAGACTGTTGGTCCGCACAGCGGACCCTACAGATCGTCTTCAAGGCCGGTCATCCTTGAACATCCGCCAGCCGCTGATCATGGTACTGATCAGGCTTTGCCGCGACAGGATGTCCTCGCGGATGGCGGTGTACACGTGCAGCATGACGAAGATCGTGATGATCCACATGCCCCAGTGGTGCCACATACGCACGTCCTGGCTTTGTCCCACGAAGGGGATGACCCAGCCGAACCAGCGGTCTTGCCAGCTGCCGAGCCCGCTCTGCTCCGAGTAGAGCGCGAACCCGGTGAACATCATCACGATGCCGCCGACGGTGATGATGACCACCATGAACAGGTGCGCCAGCGGGTTGTGGCCGATATATTTTCGCGGTTCCTGCTCCAGAAAGGCGTACCAGCGCACCTCGTGCCACAGCTCGCTCCAGAAGCGCCGCCGCCAGAATGGCAGGGCGAAGAGCTGACGCGACCAGCGGTTGCCCACCATGGCCCAGTAGAGCCGGAAGAGGAAGCCCACCGCGAAGATGTAAGCCGCCGCGAAATGGGCGAACCGGATGTACCCCATGAGGTAATGGTCGCTGGCCTCCCCCGACAGGGTCGGCAGCGGGCTGCCGATGAGATAGCCGGTAACGGCCAGCACGGTGAGCGACAGGGCATTGGTCCAATGCCAGGCGCGCAACGGGGCCTCGTAGACATAGACCGCGGTGCGTTTGACGGTCGGAAGGGCGGTGTTCATCGGTGGTGATCTCCGCGGTAAAGGGGGTGAGGAACCGTTCACTAATCAGCGAAACAAGTTCATTGGGGAACGCCGTTGGCGTCAATCGAGTTGAGTCTGGCTCCCACGCTCCTGCGTGGGAGCAGGTGCGGGCGCTCCGCGTCCACGCAACAGACTGGATGCGGAGCGCCCGCTCGACACTCCCACGCTGGAGCGTGGGAGCGAGAAGACGCCAACGATTGTTCAGTAACCGCGTCGGGACCGCGGCTCACCGGACCTTGACCCGCGTCAGTTCCTGCCCGTCCGGGCTCATCACATGGGTCGAGCACGCCAGGCAGGGGTCGAAGCTGTGCAGGGTGCGCAGAATCTCCAGCGGCTGGTCGGCCACCGCCACCGGAGTGTTCATCAGGGCCGCCTCGAAGGCGCCGATGTTGCCCGCCGGGTCACGCGGCGAGCCGTTCCAGGTGGTGGGGACGACCGCCTGATAGTTCTCGATGCGTCCGTTCTCGATGACGATCCAGTGCCCGAGCGCGCCGCGCGGGGCCTCGGTGGTCCCGACCCCACGAGCCTCGCGCGGCCAGGTGTCCGGGTCCCATTTGGTGATGTTGGCGGTGGCGCTGTCGCCGGCCTTGATGTTGGCTACCAGTTTATCCTGGAAATAGCGCAGCTTGTGCACCGCCCAGGAGGCTTCCAGACCGCGCGCGGCAGTGCGTCCCAGGGTCGAGAAGAGCGCTTCGACCGGGAGATTCAGATCGGTCAGCACCTTCTCGACCGGCTCCTTGAACTCCGGAGTGCCTTGGGCGTAGCCGATTACCCAGCGAGCCAGCGGACCGACTTCCATGGCATGGCCGCGCCAGCGCGGCGCCTTGATCCAGGAATACTTCGCGCCCTCATCGATCTCCTGAATGTTGGTGCGTGTGCCTTTGGTATTGGGGCCGAGTACGAAATTGGGTTCGGTGACCCCGTCCCAGGGGTGCAGACCCTTGTTCTCGTCCTTGTAGCTGTACCAGGAGTGGGCAACGAACTCCTGAATCTGCTCGGGGTCGCGCAGATTCACTTCGTGGACCTCATTCAGGTTGCCGTTGATGATGGCCCCGCGCGGCAGGAGCTGGTTGGCCGCGGAATCGTCATTGGCCCGTTCCGGGATGTCGCCGTAGGACATGACGGACCGGCTGGAGAGTCCGCCGCCGAAGGTCCAGTCCTTGTAGAAGGACGCGATGGCGAGCAAATCCGGGATATAGACCTGATCAATGAAGTCGATGGTGCGGTCGATGATGGACGAGACCAGGTTCAACCGTTCCATGTTGATCGCGCCCACGGCCCCGGTGCCGTCGACATTGATCGCGCACGGAACCCCGCCCACCAGCCAGTTGGGGTGGGGGTTCTTGCCGCCGTAGACGGTGTGGATCTTGACGATCTCGCGCTGGAAGTCGAGTGCCTCCAGATAGTGCGCGACCGCCATCAGATTGGCCTCCGGTGGCAGTTTGTAAGCCGGATTGCCCCAGTAGCCGTTCATGAAGGGGCCGAGCTGGCCCGACTCCACGAAGCGCTTGAGCCGGTTCTGGACATCCCGGAACCAGCCCGGCGAGGATTGCGGCCAGGCCGAGATCGACTGGGCCAGGGTGGAAGTCGCCTTAGGGTCGGCGTTGAGCGCCGAGACCACATCCACCCAGTCGAGCGCGTGCAGGTGATAGAAGTGCACCAGGTGGTCGTGTGACTGGAGCGTCAACTGCATGATGTTGCGAATGGAGTTGGCGTTCTCCGGGATCTGGATGCCAAGCGCATCCTCCACCGCCCGCACCGAGGTCAGGGCGTGGGTGCCGGTGCAGACACCGCAGATCCGCTCGGTAAAGGCCCAGGCGTCGCGCGGGTCACGGCCCTTGAGGATGACCTCGAGCGCGCGCCACATGGTGCCGCTGGACACCGCGTTGCGGATCACGTTGTGTTCGTCCAGGTTCACCTCGCAGCGCAGATGACCCTCGATGCGGGTCACCGGGTCCACCACGATACGGGTGCCGGAAGTGTCCAGGGTGAAGCCGTTGGGGGTCTGGATGCTCATGAACGGTCCCCTGTCTGTTGCTTGCTCTCGCCGGGTTCACTGTCGCCGAAGGTGGCCGGTTTGCTGATGCGCTTGTAGGCGGAGACCGTCGCGTGGGCGGCCACGGCCGCGCCGACGGTGCCGGCCGCGACCAGGCCCACGCGATCGGCGTTGGCCTCGATGCCGAAGACCCGGGTGTCGGTGACATGGTCGTAGAAACTGCCCTTGTCCCAGAAACCGTCCTCGGAGCAGCCGATGCAGCCGTGGCCGGACTGGATCGGGAAGGACACGCCGTTGTTCCAGCGCACGGTGGAGCAGGCGTTATAGGTGGTCGGCCCCTTGCAGCCCATCTTGTAGAGACAATAGCCGCGGCGCGCGCCCTCGTCGTCCCAGCGCTCGACGAACTGGCCGGCGTCGAAATGCGGCCGGCGGTAACATTTATCGTGGATGCGCTGGCCGTAGAACATCTTCGGCCGACCCTGGCGGTCCAGTTCCGGAATGCGCTCGAAGGTCAGCAGGTAGGTGATGACCGCGGTCATCACTTCCGCGATCGGCGGGCAGCCCGGGACCTTGATGATGGGTTTGTCGTGGATGACCTGATGGATCGGTACCGCGTGGGTGGGGTTGGGGTGCGCCGCTTGCACGCAGCCCCAGGAGGCGCAAGAGCCCCAGGCGATCACCGCCTTGCAGTCGGCGGCGGCCTCTTTGAGCTGTTCGAGGAAGGGGCGCCCGCCGATGATGCAGGACATGCCGTCCTGGTTGAGCGGCGGATTGCCTTCGACCGCCAGAATATAGTTGCCCCGGTACTTCTCGCGGATCTCGTGGATGATCGCCTCCGCCTGGTGGCCCGAGGCGGCCATGATGGTGTCGTCGTAGTCCAGCGAGATCATGGATAACACTACGTCCTTCACCAGCGGGTGGGCCGAGCGGATGAAGGACTCCGAGCAACAGGTGCACTCCAGCCCGTGGAGCCACAGCACCGGAATGCGCGGCTTGGTCTGCATGGCCTCTACGACCTGGGCGGCGGCCGCCGGGCTCAGACCTAGGGCCGCGGTCGTGAGGCTACAGAACTTCAGGAAACTGCGGCGGGTGATCCCCTGGCGCCGCATGACCTCATAGAAGGTCTCGGTGGTCGGCATCTGCTCATCCCCTCAAGGTAGTCGGCCGCCGGCGATGGCCGCGGCTGAGTGCGCAGCACGGATTCAGCAAATGCCGGGCCAAGGGCCAGGCCGAGCGAAAGATGATTTCCTAAACAGTGAGTTGTTGGAAAGCGTCGGGCCAGCCGGGCCTGTGCACTGTCAAGTCTTCAACCGGTTCTGTAGCGGTGTGTGGCAATGCTGTTGGCAACTGTCCGGTGCGTCGGGCTGGTTTGGGGAAGCAGGATTCCACGCCAGTGCGCCAGGACGTGGTCTGTCGCCCGGCCGCCGGCATGGGAGTCGAGCCCCTACTCCCTGTGCCGAAAACGCAACATTCGTCACGGGTGTCTCTTTTTTTTCTCGATCGTGTTGCAAAGGGCTCGTGCGTCCTCTATGATTAGCCCTGCAAAGCACGATTGCTTTTGGTTTATGCAGTCCTTGTTGCTAAATCCACAACAGCGGAGATCACGATGAACAAGAAGTTACTCACCCTGGCAGTCGCTGCCGCCATGGCCGCCCCGGCCATCGCCTCTGCCGAAGCCATCCTCTACGGCAAGGTCAATGTCTCGCTTGACTATATCGATGTCGAGCAGAACGCCACGTTCTTCCGTCCTGGGCAGCAGGTCGGCCCCCGGTTCAACATGGCCACCTTCAACGGCACGGGCACCATCGACCCGACCACGAGCCTTGGGACCTTCAGCCCCGTCTACTCGGCCGGCACCGCGGCTCTGGGCACGCTGACGACAAACGGCCTGAGCAGCAATGCGACGGCGGCCTATTACAGCGCAGCGACTGCGGCCTTGAATTCGGGCGCAAGTCAGGACGAGGCTAAAGCAGCCGGTGTCGCCGCCGCGAACTTGTACAGCACCGATCCTACTAAGTTCCCTGTGGACAGCCCCGAACGCGCGGCCCAGGTCGCGAATATCGAGAGCGCCCGGGAAGCTGCCTTCGCGACCGGCGGGGCCGTGGCTGGTTATACGTCGCTTAACAATTATTTCAGTGCCCAGGCTGACTTGCTTGAGCAGAACTATGCGCTCGGTCGGATGACCGAAACCCAGTACCTGGATCAGGTTGAGCGGCTCGTTAGTTTGGAGCGCATCGCGGTCGGGTCCGCAGCCGTCGGGGCCTTCAAGTCCGGCACGAAGTTTAAGGGCTGGGGCATGGATCAGAGCTGGTTCGGTCCGGCCTCGCGCGTCGGTGTCAAGGGCTCTGAAGATCTGGGCAACGGTCTGAAGGCGGTCTACCAGATCGAACTCGGCGTCGACATGACCAACGCCTACCGCGATAACAACATCGTCAATGGTAACCGCGCTGACGGTTTTGCCTTCCGGAATACCTTCGTTGGTCTGGCCGGCGATTGGGGTACCTTCCTGCTGGGCCGTCACGACACCCCGCTGAAGATCTCCACCGGCAAGCTGGATCTCTTCTCCGACACTCTGGCGGACTACAACAACACCATCGGTTATCAGGATCTGCGCGCCGACAGCACGGTGGCCTATGTGTCCCCGAGCTGGAGCGGCTTCCAGTTCATGGCAGCCATCATTCCGCAGGGTGGCGCGACCGCGCTTGGCGTGTTCAACGAGGATGAAGACTCCATCGCCGGCGCCTACTCCCTGGCCGCGATCTACAAGAACGGGCCTTTCTATGGGTCTGTTGCCTACGAGTCGCTGGAGGCTGAAAACTTTGCGGCTGACGACGCCAACTACGAGCTGCTATACGGTCCCGGCATGACCGCCGAGTCCGACAACAAGTGGCGTGTTGGTTTGGGCCTGCTGGACTGGAACGGCTTCAGCCTGACCGCGATCTATGAAGACCGTGAGCACATCTATGGTGCCCCGGAAGATGCCGACGGCAATTTCTTCCAGGTCCAGGCCGGCTATGCGTTCGGCAACAACATGATCAAGGCGATGTGGGGCCGTGCCGACCTGAACCGTTGCGCCGATCCGAACAATGTCGGCTTCCGTTACACCTGCCCGTCGAGCGCCTTGGGCGAGTACTTTGCCGACAGCATCCTGGTCCAGAACAGCGAGAAGAGTTCTTGGGCCGTCGGGTATGACTACAACTTCAGCAAGCGCACCACCGCGTTCGCCCTGTATACCCAGGTCACGGACAACATCGAGGATGCGGATTGGAGCGGCTTCTCGATCGGCATGATGCACAGCTTCTGATGACTTAGAAGCCCGCCTGCGGGCGGCCAGGGATGGACTAAAAACGGGGCCTTCAGGCCCCGTTTTTTTGTCTTGTTGCGGCCAGCATCGGCAGGAATGGAGGTCTTAGGTAATTTCCGCGAAAGATCCGACCCGTAGGAGCCCGCTTGCGGGCGACGGGTGGGGGCGCAATGACTCGAGTCCGGCAGGTCACGTCGCCCGCAAGCGGGCTCCCACGGAGCTTGATTCTTGATAGCGTCTTATTCGGAAATCGCCTTCCTGTCAAGAAATTTCGGACCTGTCAGCCCCCCGCGGTCACTCCACCTTGAGCGTCTTCGGCCCCTGAGGCGTCCCCAGGATCAGCACATCGGCCGGCCGCAGGGCGAAGATCCCGACCGTCACCACGCCTGGCAGGTTGTTGATCTGTTGCTCCAGTTTGGCGGGCTCCAGGATGCTCAGGTGCTGGACATCCAGGATCAGGTTACCGTTGTCGGTGACGAAGCCCTCGCGCCACACCGGGGTGCCGCCCAGTTGAACCAGTTGCCGGGCCACCAGACTGCGTGCCATGGGGATGACCTCCACCGGCAGCGGGAAGCGGCCGAGGACGTCCACCAGTTTGGTCTCATCGGCGATACAGACGAAGTGCGCGCTCGCCGCCGCTACGATTTTCTCGCGCGTCAAGGCCCCGCCGCCGCCTTTGATGAGTTGCAACTGACGATTGGTCTCGTCGGCGCCGTCTACATAGAGTGCCAGGTCGCCCACGGCGTTGAGGTCATAGACCGGGATGCCGTGGCCCTTCAGGCGCGCGCTGGAGACCTCGGAGCTGGACACCGCGCCGTCGATACGGCCCTTGATGGTCGCCAGCGCGTCGATGAAGTGATTGACCGTGGACCCGGTGCCCACGCCGATGATACCGCCTTCCACATAAGCCAGAGCCGCCTTGGCGGCCTGTTTCTTTTGCTCGTCTTGTTGCATGGATGGACCTCGCTGAATCCGACGATGAACCAAGGGGTATCATAGCCGCTTCCGCGCGGCTGGACGCGCCGCTTCGTGTGGCTCAGGCTCCAAGAGTCCAAGGCTTCAGCCTTGGCCCCCGCCCAAGCGCAAGCTCCGGGGCGCCGCGCGGTGCCAAGCGTCATCTCTCTCGCCTCTGAAGGTTTCTGCATGCCGGACAGCTACATCGAACGGATCCTGAGGGCGCGGGTCTACGAGGTCGCCCAGGAAACGCCCCTGACCCTGGCCGCCCAACTGTCATCGCGCCTGGGGAATCAGGTGTTTCTCAAGCGTGAGGACTTGCAGCCGGTGTTCTCCTTCAAGCTGCGCGGGGCCTACAACAAGCTGGTGCATCTGAGCCCGGAGGTACGCGCCCGCGGGGTGATCGCGGCCAGCGCGGGTAACCATGCGCAGGGCGTGGCCCTGGGGGCGACGCGCCTGGGGGTGGCGTCCACCATCGTCATGCCGCGGACCACCCCGGCCATCAAGGTCCGATCCGTGCGGGCCTTGGGCGGCAAGGCGGTGCTCTTCGGTGATTCCTATGACGACGCCTATGCCCATGCGATGGAGTTGGTAGCGGAGCGCGGCCTGACCTTCGTGCATCCCTTCGACGATCCGGAAGTCATCGCCGGGCAGGGAACGATCGGCATGGAGATCCTGCGCCAGCATCCGCGGCCGCCCGATGCCATCTTCGTCCCCGTGGGCGGCGGCGGTCTGATCGCGGGAATCAGCACCTATGTGAAGTGGCTGATGCCGCAGGTGCGGATCGTCGGTGTGGAACCGGAGGACGCGCCGACCCTGCACGCGGCACTGGCGGCCGGGCGGCGGGTGGAACTCCCGCAGGTGGGTCTGTTCGCCGACGGCGTGGCGGTGCGGCTGATCGGGGAGGAGACCTTCCGTCTGGCGCGTACCCGGGTGGATGAGGTGATCCTGGTCAGCGCCGATGAGATCTGTGCCGCGATCAAGGACATCTTCGACGACACCCGCGGCATCGCCGAGCCGGCCGGGGCCTTGGCGGTGGCGGGTCTGAAGCGTTATGTTGAGCGCACCGGTTGCCGTGGTGAGCACCTGGTGGCCATCGAGAGCGGCGCCAATGTGAATTTCGACCGTCTGCGGCATATCGCCGAGCGTGCTGAATTGGGCGAGCGGCGCGAGGCTCTGTTGGCGGTAGAGATTCCCGAGCGGCCGGGAAGTTTCTTCGCCTTCTGCCGGGTGATCGGCAGGCGCCAGATCACCGAGTTCAATTATCGCTATGCGGATGCGCAGCGCGCCCAAGTCTTCGTGGGCGTGGAGCTCGGCCGCGGCGACGAGGAGCGCGCCGAGTTGATCGCGCGGCTCATCGAAAAGGGGTTCGGAGTGCTGGACATGACGGACAACGAAACGGCAAAGTTGCATATCCGCTACATGGTGGGCGGTCACGCCCCAGGCATCGCGGCCTGCGGTGCGACCGAGACCCTGGTGCGCTTTGAATTTCCGCAACGCCCTGGTGCCTTGCTCGATTTTCTGACCGGGCTCGGCAAGCGCTGGAACATCACGCTGTTTCATTATCGCAACCATGGCGCGGCCTACGGTCGGGTGCTGATGGGGGCGACGGTGCCGGCCGATGAACAGGCCGCATTCCGCCGCTCACTCGACGCTCTGGGCTATCCGCATTGGGATGAGACCGACAATCCGGCCTATCGGATTTTCGCGGGGCGCTTGCCTGACTCCGATACCGGTTGATCCTTGGCCGGACTGTTCACCACAGAGAACACAGAGAATTCAATGCGTTGCCCAGGCGATGGCGGCTTTGATCAGGGTTTCGTCCGCCCTACGGCCTAAACAACGACAACGACCGAGACGCCCACGGCGTCCCCTGATGGCCTTGGTTACCCTATGCTGCTGCTTCGCCGATAAAGTCCCCGTTCGGTCGCCACCGCGTCCAGCGGGATGTCCCAGGGTTGGGGTTGAATACGCTCCACCCGCTGGCATTCGTGCGCAATGCCGATCAGGCAGGGTCGGTGCCAGTGTGCGCGCCGGCGCAGGAAGCTCAGGGTGCGGTCATAGAAGCCGCCGCCCATGCCTAGGCGGTTGCAGTCGGCATCGAATCCGACCAAGGGCACCAGGATGAGGTCCAGGGTCCAGGCGAGCACCCGGCGTCGTCGCCGCCGGGCTGGTTCCGGTATGCCGAAGCGATTGGCACGCATCGGCTCGCCGGGTCGATAGGGCAGGAACCAGAGTTTACGGCCCTTGCCGGGTCGCAACATCGGCAGGAAGCCGCGCCGGCCGCGCGCGATGGCTGCTTGCAGGAGGGGTCCGGGGTTCAGTTCTCCGTCCGCGGGCCAGTAGGCGGCGATCCGGCGCGCGCTCAGAAAAGCCGGCGCGCGTCCCAGCATTCGGGTCAAGGCGATGGTATGGTCGCGTTGTTCTTGCGCAGAGAGCCGACGCCGCGCCGCGCGCAGGTCACGCCTTAATGCTCGAAGCGCGCTCAGCGTGGCAGCCCGCAATGGACAGCCGATACCGCCGATGGCGGGACGGGTTGGCCGTGGTCAGCGGCGGGCGTGGTGCATCGGTCAATCGGTTCGCGATCATCGGCACTGGTCAGAACCGAGCCCGAAGACGCTCCACTATCCACTATCCACTATCCACTATCCACTATCCACTATCCACTATCCACTAAAAAGGGGACACCCCCCGTCTGTGCCGTCGTGACCTTTGTTCTTGAACCGCAGGGTTCAAGTGGGAACAGTCGCATTGGCTTCAGGCTTTCCGCTCGTGGCGGACTTGCGCAACAGCCTCAGGGTCATGCTCCCGGGGTACAAATTAGGCTCAAGAAAATACCCAGGCCACGGTCGAACACTACAGGGGGTGTCTGAGGAGTAGGCTATACCCTTTCGGGCGATGAGTCCAGACCCGCTTCGGCGGAAAGCGCTTCCCCGATCCGCTCCTCCAGTCGAGCCAGCCGCCGCGCGAGATCGCTGTCCAGGCCGGGCTGTCCGTTTTGCACCTGCAGCAATTCATGGACGATGTTCAGCGCGGCCAGGACCGCAATGCGGTCGGTGCCGATGACGCGTCCGGTCTGGCGAATCTCGCGCATCCGGCTGTCGAGGAAGCGCGCCGACACCAGCAACTCGTTCTGTTCCTCCGCCGGACAGGCGATCCGGTAATCCTTGTCCAGGATCTTGATGTCGACTCCGATGGGTTGTTCGGTCACAGGCTCTCCTCCATCGCGCGCAGCCGCGACAACATGGCCTCGACCCGACTGCGCGCCTGTTCGGTCTTTTCGATCAACTCGCCGCGCTCCGCGACCAGAACATCCTGGCGGGCGCGCAAGGAGGTGTTTTCCTCTCGGAGGCGACGGCAGAGGTGGATCAGGCCGTCCACCCGGCGTTCGAGCTGAGCGATGTCGAAATTGGCCAAGATGCGGGGCTCCCAAGCAATTTTACGCACTATAGAAGGGGTGCGAGGCATGGTCAATCAGGCCGAAGCGCGTGCTATGATCGCGACCGACGTAAAGGCGGGCACCGCGGCGCCCGACCCCCACCGACTAACCGGAGGCTGCCACGGATATTCACTCTCAACAGAGCGGGGATCAGAACTGGAATCAGATCGGGCAACTGCTCGAGGTCAGCGCGCTCTCCCCGACTCCGAGCGAGGCGCAGGGCATCCTGTGCGGTCTGATCTGCGGCGGTGAACCGGACCCGGAGCGTGTCTGGCTCAACCAGTTGCTACAGACGCCTCTGACGGATCCGAATCGGGATCCGTCCCAGGTGCTGGAGGTTGGGTTCGGCACTGAACCGGCCGATCCACGCTGTGCGGCGGCGCGCGACGGGCTGCATACGCTGGCACAGCGCACCTTGGACGAGATCCAGGGCGCGGATATCGGGTTTACGCTGCTGCTGCCCGCCGACGATCGGCCCCTGGTCGAACGGGCGACCGCCTTATACGATTGGATCCGTGGCTTTTTGTTCGCATTAGGCGTGTTGGGGGTGTCCGCGCCTGAGCTTTCCGAGCAGGGCCGCGAGGTCTTGAGCGATTTTGCGACTCTCACCCGTATGGATCTCGACGCGCTGAACGAGGACGAGGAGGATGAAGCGGCGCTCGCCGAGTTGATCGAGTTCGTTTGGGTGGCCGCCATGTTGATCCATGACGAGCGGGGACTCCCCCGCCAGGAGGCGCGGTGACGCCCGCCGAGTTCCAGCGCCGTCGGCGCGCTTTGCTCAAGTCGATCGGCCCCGCGGGACTTGCGATCCTGCCGGCCGCGTCCGAGGTGGTACGCAACCGGGATGTCCACTACCCGTTTCGCCAATCGAGCGACTTCGCCTATCTGACCGGGTTTCCTGAGCCCGCTGCGGTCGCTGTCTTTGCCCCCGGGCGCAAGGAGGGCGAGTTCATTCTGTTTTGCCGTCCGCGTGACCCCGAGCGGGAGCAGTGGGATGGTCGTCGGGCCGGCGTGGAGGGGGCGGTGGCGACCTATCACGCGGCGCAGGCGTATCCGTTGAGTGATCTTGACGGGCTCATGCCGGGACTGATCGACGGACGTGACCGGCTCTTCTATCCCATCGGTGCCGATCCGGCGTTCGACGCACGGGTGCTGGGCTGGGTCAATCAGGTGCGTGCCAACGTGCGCAAGGGAGCGTCCCCGCCCGACACCTTCGTGACCATCGAGGCGGTGCTGCACGAGCAGCGACTCAGGAAAAGCCATTCCGAAATCAAGCGGATGCGCCGAGCGGCACGGATTTCCGCCGAAGCGCACCGGCACCTCATGCGCCGCTGTCGTCCCGGTCGGGTCGAGTCGGAACTGGAGGTCGAGTTCCAGCACCACTGTGCCCTGCAGGGCGCCCGCTGTCAGGCCTATCCAACGATCGTCGGTGGCGGGGTCAACGGCTGTATTCTGCATTACGTGGAGAACGACGCGTGCCTTGCGGACGGCGATCTGGTGCTGGTGGATGCGGGCTGCGAGCTCGGCGGCTACGCTTCCGATATCACCCGGACCTTCCCCGTCAACGGTCGCTTCAGTTCACCTCAGCGGGAACTCTACGAACTGGTCCTGGCGGCGCAGTTGGCGGCGATCGCCCAGGCGCGCCCCGGCAACCGCTGGATCGACCCCCACGAGGCAGCACTGAAGGTGTTGACCAAGGGGCTGATCCGGCTAGGGGTGCTGGCCGGCAAACCGAAGCAGTTGATCAAGGACGAAGCCTATAAGCCCTACTACATGCACCGGACCGGCCACTGGATCGGCATGGACGTGCACGACGTCGGACACTACAAGCAGGATGGCGCCTGGCGTATCCTGGAGCCGGGCATGGTGCTGACCGTGGAGCCCGGACTCTACATGCCGGCGACCGACGCGGTCCCCGCGCCCTATCGGTCGATCGGCATCCGGATCGAGGACGATGTGCTGATCACCGAGGACGGCAATGAGGTCCTGTCCGCGGCAGCACCCAAGGACCCGGACGCGATCGAGGCGGTGATGGCGCGAGAGTCTTAGAGCCTTAGATCGTACCGGCCAGTGCAGTTTTCCGTTTCTGTTTTTGATTTTCACATTCATTCGAGCGTCCATGCATCCAGAACCAAGCACCCGCCATTCCTCACCCGCCCCGTGCCAGGCTCACTTCGATCTGGCGATCGTCGGCGGCGGGCTGATCGGCGGGTCGCTGGCCTGTGCGCTGGCCGACACCGGGTTGCGGGTGGCCGTGATCGAGGCGGTGGCGGCGGATGCCGCGGTCCAGCCGAGCTACGACGAACGGGTGATCGCCCTGTCCTTGGGCAGCCGTCGCATCCTGGGAGCCATCGGTTTGTGGAACGGGATTGCACCAGAGGCGGAGCCTATCCTGCGGGTTCATATCGCCGAGCGCGGCGGCTGTGGCACCACCCGGCTCGACCACGCCGAGTTGGGGGTTGAAGCCTTGGGTTACGTGGCCGGCGCGCGCGCCATGGGGGCGGCCATCCGGACGGCCTTGGCGGCGGCGCCGCGGGTGGAATGGCTGTGCCCCGCGCGCTTGATCAGCCAGCGGCTGCACGCCGACCGGGTGGATCTCGAAGTTCAATGCGGCGGTGAGACGCGCCACCTGAGCACGCGCCTCCTGGTGGCCGCGGACGGCGGCGATTCGCTGATCCGGCGCGACCAAGGGATCGCGGTTGACGAGCGTCCCTACGGACAGCACGCCGTCATCAGCACGGTGACACCGGACCGGCCGCTGACCGGCTGGGCCTTTGAACGCTTTACCGACACCGGGCCGCTGGCGCTGTTGCCCATGACCGGGGGACGCTACTCGGTGGTCTGGACCTGTCGGGATACCGAGACCGCGGCGCTGCTGGGGCTGTCGGATGCCGACTTCCTGGCCCGGCTGCAGGGGCGCTTTGGGTTTCGGTTGGGTCGGCTGGGTCAGGCGGCGCCGCGTCGCGCCTATCCGCTGAAGCTCCTGTTCACGCCCGAGACCATCCGGCCGCGGCTGGTGCTCATCGGCAATGCCGCTCACACCCTGCATCCGGTGGCCGGTCAGGGGTTCAACCTGGGGCTGCGCGACGTGGCCGCCCTGGCGGAGGTGCTGGCCCCCATTGGTGAGCCGGCCGGTGAGCGCGGCTTCGATCCGGGCGCGGCGACGGTGCTCGCGGCCTACCGCGCCTGGCGCGGCCGCGATCAGCAGCGTACGGCCACCCTCACCGACACGCTGGCCCGGCTTTTCGTCAATCCTTGGCTGCCGCTGCGGTTGGGGCGTAACCTGGGCCTGCTGGGGCTCGACCTGCTGCCGCCGGCGCGGCACGCGGTGGCGCGCTATTTCATGGGAACCGGGGGGCGGGCGCCGCGTCTGGCGCGTGGTCTGCCCCTGAGTCGAAATCCAGCCGCGAGTGAACGCCCATGAGTACAGATTATGATTTGCTGGTCGTCGGCGGCGGCATGGTCGGTGCCGCGTTTGCCTTGGCCTGCTCCGGCAAGGGCCTGAATATCGGCATCGTCGAGGCGCGCCCGCCGCGCCGCGCGTGGCCGGCCGGCGAGGTCGATCTGCGGGTTTCGGCCCTGTCGCGCGCCAGTGAGCGGATGCTGGCGCGACTGGGTGCCTGGGAGCGCATTGGCGACCTGGGCGCCAGCCCCTACCGACAGATGCGGGTCTGGGACGCCATCGGCGGCGGCAGCATCCATTTCGACAGCACGGATCTGGGCGAACCGGATCTGGGGCACATCGTCGAGAACCGGGTGATTCAACTGGCGCTCTGGGAGCGGCTGGAGTCGCTGCCGGACCTGACGCTGATCTGTCCGGCGACCATCGCCGCGCTGGAGCGCACGGCCGCCGGCCCCGCACTGGTGCTGGCCGATGGGCGGCGCCTGGGGGCGCGGCTGCTGGTGGCCGCGGATGGCCGTGATTCGCTGATCCGCGACCTGGCGGGCATCCCCACCCACGGCTGGGACTACGATCAAAGCGCTATCGTCGCTACGGTCGTCACGGCCCGGTGGCACCAGGAGACCGCCTGGCAGCGCTTTCTGCCGACCGGTCCACTGGCGTTCCTGCCCCTGCGCGACGGGCGTTGCTCCATCGTGTGGTCGGCGGGCGGGTCACGGGCGGATGACCTGCTGGCGCTGGATGATGCCGCGTTCGGTCAGGCGCTCACCGACGCGTTCGAGCGCCGTCTGGGCCAGGTCCGGGTCGATGGTCCGCGGGCGTCGGTAGCACTGCGTTTACAGCATGCAGAGCGCTACGTGGAGCCGGGGCTCGCCCTGATCGGCGATGCCGCCCATGCAATCCACCCATTGGCAGGGCAGGGAGTCAACTTGGGGTTGCTCGATGCCGCTGAACTGGTTGCCGCGCTGGATGTTGCGTTGGCGCGCGGTCGCGACCTCGCATCACTATGGACCTTGCGTCGTTACGAGCGCGCCCGTCGCGGCGACAATTTGGTGATGCTGGCCGCGATGGACGGGTTCAAGCGTCTGTTTGGAAATGACATCGCGCCGGTTGTCGCGCTCCGCAGTTGGGGGCTCGATCTGACCGACCGGACGGCGCTCCTGAAGCGACGCTTCATGGACCGGGCCTTGGGTCTGAGCCCCGGTCTGCCGCCGTTGGCGCGGTCCTGAAAATAATTAGACTTGGAGTGGACGCACATTTTGGGTAGCCTTGCGCCCGGTCCGGGCCGGTCTGACGGCCTTACGACACGCGATGGTCACGTGCAGCGTCGGTTGTCGATGCGTTCGCTGCCCGCTCAGCGCCGACCGCGCTGGTAGGCTGTGACCCCGACCCACTGGTTTCGTTCCGAGTGTTGAGATCCTATGGCATCAGTTCCGGACATCACCGACACCGAACGCTGGGTCATTCAGACGACCCTGCGGGAGCGCTACGGGCGGGATCCCGCGTATCAACTTGCGGATGCCGATATCCGGCTGAATGCCGCCGATCGGGAGCTGACAACCTGCCCCGTGTTCTTCTGGCAAGCCGACGACGGCTGCAGTTTCGTCCTGTTCAAGACGGGCGAGCAGCAGTACAGATGTCAATTTTTCTATAAACCTTACAAGCAGATGGGCACGGGCATCGAAGCCTACGACGACCTCGCCGAGTGTGCCGTGGCGATTTTGCAGGCTCAGGCGGACTATGCGGCCGAACAACGTGGCGACCTGCCGTCCGCCGGCCCCTGAGCGATGCGACCGATGATCAGGGCCCGTGCGCTGTAAGAACAATATTCGAGACTGAACCAAACGAGGGGAGACCAATGACCGCGAAGAATGCCTTCTATGCCCAATCCGGCGGCGTCACGGCCGTGATCAATGCCTCAGCGTGCGGCGTGATCGAGACCGCCCGTGCGCATCCGGACCAGATCGCCAATGTCTACGCCGGCCGCAACGGGATCATCGGCGCACTCACCGAGGATCTGATCGATACCAACCTGGAGGCGGCCGAGAATATCGCGGCCCTGCGCTACACGCCCTCGGGCGCGTTCGGTTCCTGCCGCTACAAGCTCAAGAGCCTGGAGGCGAACAAGCGCGAGTACGAGCGCCTGATCGAGGTCTTCAAGGCGCATGACATCGGCTATTTCTTCTACAACGGCGGCGGCGACTCGGCCGACACCTGCTTCAAGGTATCGCAACTCTCCGCCACCCTGGGCTACCCCGTCCAGGCCATCCATGTGCCGAAGACGGTGGACAACGACCTGCCGATTACCGACAACTGCCCCGGTTTCGGGTCGGTGGCCAAGTACATCGCTACCTCGACGCTCGAGGCCTCGATCGACGTGCGCTCGATGTGCGCCACATCGACCAAGATCTTCGTGATCGAGGTGATGGGGCGTCATGCCGGCTGGATCGCCGCCGCCGGCGCACTGGTGGCCGATCAGGGTATCCCCGTCGTCACCCTGTTCCCGGAGGTGGAGTTCGATCAGAAGCGGTTCCTGGCCGCGGTCAAGGCCAAGGTGGCGGCGCATGGGTATTGCACCATCTGTGTCTCCGAGGGCTGTCACTGGCCCGACGGCCGTTTCCTGGCCGAGCAGGGCACACGCGACGCCTTTGGCCATGCCCAGCTTGGCGGCGCCGCCCCAGTGGTCGCCAACATGATCAAGGAGGCCATGGGCCTGAAATTCCACTGGGCGGTGGCCGACTATCTCCAGCGGGCGGCCCGCCATCTGGCCTCCAAGTCGGACGTGGAGCAGGCCTATGCCCTGGGCAAGGCAGCGGTGGAGTACGCCATCGCCGGCCACGGCTCCATCATGCCCACGGTGGTGCGCAAGTCCTCGTCCCCCTACGTCTGGGAGATTGGTCAGGCGCCCCTGTCGGCGGTCGCCAATGTCGAGAAGTTCATGCCCAAGGATTACATTTCCGAGGACGGTTTCGGCATCACCGATAAGTGCCGTGAATATCTGTATCCGCTCATCCAAGGGGAGGACTACCCGCCCTATGAGAACGGCCTGCCCAAGTATGTCACTCTGACGAACGCCCCGGTCGCGCGCCGGCTCGGTGCGTTCGCACTGTGACCTACTTGGTCGGCAGGGGGTCGCTGCCTCCTGCCGAGGCCCGGCTTGCATCATAAGAACAGGCCCGCCATGACTCTCGACCAGGCACGTGACTTGATCCGAACCCAGTTGCAGTTCGGCGGCGGCTATAACCGCAACGCTGTAAGGCTTATGCTGGGAGAGATCAGTCGCGCGCACGGCCAAGGGGCAGTGGACGGGCTGATCCGGGAACTGGAGCTTGAGGCCGCCTTCGGTCTGAAGCCCGGAACCGATTTCAGCGGGGTCGGCCGCCCGCCGGGCCCAAATCCGCAAACCTAGCCCATTTCAGGGTTTAATGATCGAGGAGTCACGTCACTATGTCATCGTTCGGTACGACTTTTGCCATCCTGTGCGCCCTGGTGGCGATCGGGTATGGCCTCTGGTCAGTCAAGTGGATACTCGCGTTGCCCGACGGCACCGCGCGGATGCGCGAGATTGCCGCCGCCATTCAAGAGGGCGCCCAGGCCTATCTCAATCGCCAGTACACCACCATCGCCATGGTCGGCGGTGTGCTCGCCGTCCTCATCCTGCTCTTTCTGGGCTGGGAGACCGCGCTCGGCTTCGTGATCGGTGCGGTGCTCTCCGGGGCCACCGGCTATATCGGCATGTACATCTCGGTGCGCTCCAACGTGCGCACCGCCCAAGCCGCCCATAACGGCCTTGACGCCGCCCTTCAGGTCGCCTTCCGTGGCGGCGCCATCACCGGTCTGCTCGTGGTCGGTCTGGGGCTCTTGGGCGTCGCCGGCTATTACGCCCTGCTGGGCGGTGCCGATCCGCTCAAACAGGACGCAATCCTGCACGCCCTGGTCGGTCTGGGCTTCGGCGGCTCCTTGATCTCAATTTTCGCCCGGTTGGGCGGCGGCATCTTCACCAAGGGCGCCGACGTGGGCGCTGACCTGGTGGGCAAGGTCGAGGCCGGCATCCCCGAGGATGACCCACGCAACCCGGCGGTCATCGCCGACAATGTGGGCGACAATGTCGGCGACTGCGCCGGTATGGCCGCTGACCTGTTCGAGACCTATGCGGTGACCACGGTCGCCACCATGCTGCTCGGCTGGCTCCTGATCAAGGACACCAACGCCGTCGTCTTCCCGCTGGTCCTGGGTGGCGTGTCCATCATCGCCTCGGTCGTCGGCACCTTCTTCGTCAAGGCGAAGGAAGGCGAGAAGATCATGAACGCCCTCTATCGCGGCCTGATCGTGGCCGGCGGCATCGCCGCGGTGGCCTTCCTGCCCCTGACCTTCCTGTTCAACCCGATCGGCAGCGGCGAGTATGCCGCGGCCCACAGCAACTTGTCCCTGTACCTGGCCGCCCTGGTGGGTCTGGGCCTGACCGGACTGCTGGTGGTCATCACCGAGTATTACACCGCCACTGAGTATTCCCCGGTGCGTCACATCGCCGCCGCCTCCCAGACCGGTCATGCCACCAACATCATCGCCGGCCTCGGCGTCTCCATGAAGGCGACCGCCGCCCCGGTGCTGGTCATCTGCCTGGCGATCCTGACCTCCTACTGGCTCGGCGGACTCTACGGCATCGCCATCGCCGCCACGGCCATGCTCTCCATGACCGGCATCATCGTGGCCCTCGACGCCTATGGCCCGATCACCGACAACGCCGGCGGCATCGCCGAGATGGCCAAGATGGACGAGAAGATCCGCGCCATCACCGACCCGCTGGACGCCGTCGGCAACACCACCAAGGCCGTCACCAAGGGCTATGCCATCGGCTCCGCCGGTCTGGCGGCCCTGGTCCTGTTCGCCGACTACACCCACGCGCTGGGCGGCAACACGGAGTTCAGTCTGAATGACCCCATGGTCATCATCGGGCTCTTCATCGGCGGCATGGTGCCCTATCTGTTCGGCGCCATGGCCATGGAGGCGGTCGGTCGCGCGGCCGGCGGCATCGTGAACGAGGTTCGTCGTCAGTTCCGCGAGATGCCTGGGATCATGGCCGGCACCCAGAAGCCGGATTATTCCCGCGCCGTGGACATGCTGACGAAGGACGCCATCCGCGAGATGCTGATCCCCTCCCTGCTGCCGGTGGGCCTGCCCATCTTGGTCGGCCTGATCTTAGGCCCCATCGCCCTGGGCGGCATGCTGATCGGCACCATCGTCACCGGTCTCTTCGTGGCCATCTCCATGACCGCGGGCGGCGGTGCCTGGGACAATGCCAAGAAGTATATCGAGGACGGTAACTTCGGCGGCAAGGGCTCCGAGACCCACAAGGCGGCGGTCACCGGTGACACTGTCGGCGACCCCTACAAGGACACCGCCGGCCCGGCCGTGAACCCGCTGATCAAGATCATCAACATCGTCGCACTGCTGATCGTGCCCTTGTTGTAGTCGATCCTGCTGTCCGGGGCGCGACTCGCGTCCCGGACAATGCAGTCGGCGTCGGCAGCCATGCCGACGCCCTTTACAAGGCCCGCAAGGGCCTTTTTTCTATTGTCAGCCGGGACCTGATCGGACGCTCAGCCGCCCGGAAACCCCCACCATTGGGATTTGCGGGGGGTTTTTGGCATACAATTGGACAGATTGGCGCCGAGGCGGGACCCCTGAGGGTCCTGTGCTGTTTTGTGCCTTTTCCCGTCACCCTTTTCAGTTCCCACGAGGTCGAGTCATGGATCTTTCGAAGGTCTCCCGCGGCGCTAATGTTCCAAATGAAATCAATGTCATCATTGAGATTCCGTCCCACTCCGATCCGGTCAAGTACGAGATGGACAAGACCACCGGGGCCATGTTCGTGGACCGCTTCATGTCCACCGCCATGCACTATCCCTGCAACTACGGCTATGTGCCCCATACCTTATCCTCCGACGGCGACCCGGTCGACGTGCTGGTCATGACGCCTTACCCCCTGATCTCGGGTTCGGTCATCAAGTGCCGGCCGGTTGGCGTGCTGACCATGACGGATGAGTCGGGCGATGACGCCAAGATCCTGGCCCTGCCGATCGATAAGCTCTATAAGGGCTTCCGCAACATCGAGAGTTTCCGCGATCTGCCGGTGCACATGCTCGACCAGATCGCCCACTTTTTTGAGCATTACAAAGACCTGGATGAGGGAAAGTGGGTCCGCGTGGGCGGTTGGGGCGGGGTGGATGAAGCGCGGGCCGAGATCATGGCCAGTGTGAAGATGTTCGAGGAAGCCCCGGAGAAGCCGGCGTTCTAGGGCGATTTCCGGCAAAATTCGCAATGTCCCAACTGACGCACTTCAATGCCGGCGGCGAGGCCCACATGGTGGACGTGGGCGCCAAGGCGGTCACCCGCCGGGTGGCGGTCGCGGAGGGCTTGATCCGGATGCTGCCGGCGACCCTGGCCCTGATCGCCGCGGGCGGGCACCAGAAGGGGGATGTGCTCGGCATTGCCCGCATCGCCGGGATCATGGGCGCCAAGCGGACCGCGGATCTGGTGCCGCTGTGTCACCCGCTGGCGTTGATCGGGGTGGAGATCGCGCTCGAGGTCCGCACCGCCGCATCGGCTGTCTACTGCCGTGCACGGGTTGAGACCACTGGCCAAACCGGCGTCGAGATGGAGGCGCTGTGCGCTGTTCAGATCAGTCTGTTGACCGTCTACGATATGTGCAAAGCGGTGGACCGCGGGATGACCATCGAACAGGTGCGTCTGCTCGAAAAGGCCGGCGGCACCTCGGGTGCCTGGTCGCGGTCCACCGACGTGACCGGCGCGACCGGCGCGACCGAGGTGACTGTCTGATGAATTCCTACTATCAAGGCGCGCGGTTTCTGACCGCCGCCACCCGGTTCGACCAGGCGCCCGAGGATCTGGGGCGCGAGGTGGTCTTCGCCGGCCGCTCCAATGCCGGCAAGTCCAGTGCCATCAACGCCATTTGCCATCAACGCGCACTCGCGCGGACCAGCAAGACGCCGGGCCGCACCCAGCAGTTGATCTTTTTTCGCTTGGACGACGAGCGCCGACTGGTGGACCTGCCGGGCTATGGCTACGCGCGGGTTTCCGAATCCATCAAACTCGAGTGGCAGGCGCATATGGCGGAGTTCCTCGAACGCCGTCGAGCACTCGCCGGATTGGTCATCGTGATGGATATCCGTCATCCGCTGACCGATTATGACCGGCAGATGTTGGCCTGGGGGCGGCGTGCCGACCTGCCGGTGCTGCTGCTCCTCACCAAAGCCGACAAGCTCAAGCGCGGGGCGGTGCTCGCCGCGCAACTCGGCGTGGAGCGCGAGACCGCGGCGGACGGGCAGGTCCTGGTGCTGACCTTCTCGGCCATGGAGCGGATCGGGGTGGGCGCGGTGCAGGCGGTACTGGACCGCTGGCTCGGGGTGGCGGAGTTGTCGGATGGCGAAGCGGATCCGGATCCGGGCGCAAACGAAGACGGATGAACCTGGAGCGAGCGGTCAGCGCTGACCGCTCTGGGCGAGCCGCGGACCCGCAACGCGCTGGATCAGTGGCCCTGTGGCGGGGGGGGTGCCTGCTCCATACCGCCGGCATCGGGCATAACTGGCGATGCCATCGGCCCCGGTCCCTCCGGATAGCCACCGTATCCCGGATAGCCGCCTTGAGGACCATACCCATAGCCGCCCTGAGGCATCTGCCCGCGCGGACCCACCGGCGGCATGGGGCCGTTCATGCCCGGCATGCCGGAGCCGCCGCGGCCGAAGACCGCCCGTGCCGCTTCCAGTTGTTCGGGGGTCAGTTCATCAATGGTCTTGCGGTACTTATCGAACTGTTCCTGGGCGGCCTTATAACGTTGTTCGGCTTCGGCCCAGGGTGGGGACTCCGGCATCTCGATCCCGCGCTCGGCGGCGCGCGTACGCATCTCCTGCCAATGCGCTTCCCGGGCGGCCTTGCGTTCTTCCGGCGTCATCTTCTGCATCTTCTCACGCATGGCCTCCCGCTGAGCGCGCATCGCGTTCATCTCCTCGGGTGTCATTGCGGCGCCGTGAGGCGGCATCTCAGGCATCCGCGGCAGGTCGGACCCGGCAGTCGCGCCGGCCCAGGGCGGTGTTGCGGGCAAGTCCACACCGATCTCGGCGGCCCGCGCGCGCAATTCCTCGTAGCGTTTGACGCGCTCCGCATCCATCTCCGCGCGACGTGCCTCGGACTTGGCACGCGCGGTGTCCATTGCGGTCGGCGCGGCCGCGGGCGCAGGGGTTGCGGCAGGTGTTTGGCCGACTGGGGCCGGAGCGGCCTGCGCCGGGGCCGCGGGTGGTTGATCCGCCCGGACCACACCCTGGCTCAGGGCCAGGGTGAGGGCGGCCGCGGACGCGATTGACAGAACTCGGGGGATAGCGAACATGCGGAGGTCTCCAAGAGTGTTTGCGAATCGATTGACGTGCTTCAGTGCGCGGGAGGACGGTGCCGACAGCGCCTTGTGCTCCCTCGTGCTCAGTGGCGGGGACCGGGTACAGTTGCATACTCGCTCCCCGCCGGGTGCGTCGCGGCCGGCCCTGAATTGCCCGCCCGCGGGCTCTAACCGTCCTCGCCGCAAGGTAAGGGCACCAGCGAGGTTTTTCATGTATATCGACGATTTGATGAACGAGAGTGGGGTGGCGTTCGGGACCAGTGGTGCCCGCGGACTCGCGGCGGCGATGACCGATCAGGTCTGTTACGCCTACACGGCCGGGTTTCTTGGCTATCTGCTCGCCGCGGGAGCCGTGCGGCCGGGCGTGGGCGTCGGTCTGGCCGGCGATTTGCGGCCCAGTACCGGGCGCATCCTGGCCGCGTGTGCCCGCGCCGTTCGCGATCTGGGCTTTCAACCGCGCCACTTCGGCCGCATTCCCAGCCCCGCGGTGGCCGCGTGGGGGATCGCCCACGGCTGTCCGTCGCTGATGGTAACGGGCAGTCACATCCCGGATGATCGCAACGGGATCAAGTTCAACCTGCCGACCGGCGAGGTGCTCAAGGCCGACGAGGCAGGCATCCGCGCCCAAGCGGTGACCCTCCCGGCGGGGCTGTTCGACGCGGCCGGGACACTCGCGGATGGGACGCCGTTCGCGCTGCCGATAGCGGAGTCGGCGGCCTATGATGCCTATGTGCGGCGCTATCTGGACTTTTTTCCGGCCGGCTGTCTGCGCGGTTGGCGGATCGGCAGTTATGAACACTCCAGCGTCGCGCGCGAGGCCTACTGGGATATTCTGACCGGGCTGGGTGCCCAGGTCACGCGTCTGGGTTTCGCCGAGCGGTTCATTCCAGTCGATACCGAGGCGATCCGCCCGCAGGATGTGACCCTGGCCCGTGATTGGGCGGCGGGCGGAGCCTTCGATGCGCTGGTGTCGGCCGACGGCGACGGTGACCGGCCGCTGGTGGCCGACGCCGCCGGTACCTGGCTGCGCGGCGACATCGCGGGGATCTTGTGCGCGCGCCAACTCGGGGTCAGTGCGGTCGCGACCCCGGTGAGCAGCAACACCGCGGTGGAGCGCTGCGGCGCCTTTGCCAAGGTCTTGCGCACCCGCATCGGTTCGCCCTTCGTGATCGAGGGCATGCAGCAACTGAGCTCCCAGGGACTGGCTCCGGTAGCCGGGTACGAGGCCAACGGCGGATTTCTGCTGGAGACTCCGATCCGGTGCGACGGCCGCACCCTGGCTGCCCTGCCGACCCGTGACGCGGTCCTAGTCGCACTCAGTCTCCTCCAGGCCGCCGCGCAGCAGGGTCGGAGCCTGTCGGACCTGACCGACGATCTGCCCGCGCGTTTCACCCACAGCGACCGCATCCGGGATTTCCCGACCGCGGTCAGCCAGGCGCACATTGCGGCCCTGACCAGTGGTGATATGGCGCATGACATCCAGGCCGTGGAAGCGCTGTTTGGCCGCCATTTCGGTCCGGTGTTCGGGATTGACTGCACCGACGGGCTGCGCATCACCTTCACCAGCGGGGAAATCGCCCACCTGCGCCCGTCCGGGAATGCGCCTGAGCTGCGTGCTTACACCGAGGCGGAGAGCCCGGAACGGGCGGCGCGGATGAACGCCATCTGTCTGGAGGTGTTGGCGGGGTGGCGTGATTAGGCTCGGCATCGTTGTCGGAGGACTGTGAAGACCATGGTCGCGCTTTGGATCAAACACGAGATCAAGACGTGCCCGCGCTGCGGCCGGGTGTTCGAGTGCAAGCTCAACAATCCGGTGCACTGCGAGTGCGCCGGGGTCCACTTGTCTGAAGAGACCCTGCTGCGCATTCAGGAGCAGTATCGCGACTGTCTGTGCCTGAGTTGCCTGACCGTGCTGGCGGGATGGGAGTCTGGGTAACGCGTCAAGCACGAGTGAAACACGGACTCAATCGTTGTCGTTGTCGGTAGGGGCACTGAAGTCGCCCCGACATGTCACCTCACCTTAACCCGCCGCTGTTCCAGCCCCTGCCAGCCAGTGCGCGACGTCTCGAATGAATGCACCGAGGTCCGCGGGAATCCGTTGAAGGTGGTCGTAGACCTGGCCAACGTCGAGTTCGAGGTAGCCGTGGATCAGGATGTTGCGGAAACGACCGAAGCCCCGCAAACGGGCGCGGGTGTGGGCGGAAATGACACCGGTCTCCAAGAGTGCGTCCAGACCCTGCTCATGGGTTTCCGGAAAGCGGTCGAAGTGCCCGGCGAGGATGTGGTTGGTAATGTCCAATGCCGCCTCTGCCGCGAGTTGGATGCCGCGCTCGGCGGCCCAGTGGGTGCGGAAATCGGCGATGAATGCCTCGCGAGGGATCGCCGCCAAGGGCTCCAGCCGACGCATGGTCTCGTCGAGTTTCTTCAGGCGTTGTTCAACGACGCGGGGTTCCAGTGTCACGCTGCTGTCCGCCGTGCACAGAGCGCGCTGAATTGGGCCCGGCGACGGTAGGCGGAGTCCTGGTATTCGCGCATGACGGCAAGCTCGAAGCGATTGACCAGCGATTGATCGCGGGCGAACAACAGATGTCCGGATTTGATGACCTGGAACTTGAGCACGGGGCCGGCCTGGTGGAGATCGATCAGGTCGACCGCGTCGTTGGCAATGCGATCGGTGATGTCGGCGCCCAGTTCCAGCAGGCGTCGCAAGCAGAGCGGTTGCGCCGCCAGCACGGCAAGATCCAGATCGCGCGGATGCTGGCACTTGGGGTCCGTCTGGGAGCCGAAGCAATAACCGGCCACCAGTTCGGACGCGTCGCGCAGGAGATTGGTCAGTCTCGCGAAATCGGTGTCGTCCAGCTTGCGCATCAGGGATGGGTCGGTTGCCGACGGTGAACCAGGCCGACGCTGGCCAGGTCGTCAGATTACGCCAGGCGCCACGCCGGCTCAAGCCGTCAGCCGGTCCGACTCACCAGAGAAATTCCTTGAGCGGCAGCCCCTGGCCGTTGTCACGGTAAGCCGCCTGGGCCAGGAAGAGTTCGGCGGCGGCCAGGGCGTCGCTGAGCGCGTTGTGGGCGCCGTAACGCGGCAGGTTGAAGCGCTCGCCGAGGGAGTGCAGACGCAGATCCGACGCCTTGAAGGCGGTTTGGCGCCGCTCGAAGGTCCGGTGGGCAAGCACTTGGGTATCCACGACCTGCACCGGCAACCCGCCGCCCCAGAGCCGACGGCAGGCGTTGCCCAGGAAACCGCATTCGATGCTGGCGTGGTGGGCGATCAGGACCTTGCCCGCCAGGACATCCAACAGTTCAGTCATCACGTCGACGATTTCCAGACCCCCGGCGGATTGGTCGTCCGTAATCTGATGGATCACGGCGCTGGCCTCCGGGATGGAGCGGTCGATCCGCACGACCCGGTGGCAGGTACTGCTCAGATCGATGCGGTTGCCGTGCAATACGACGTAGCCGACGCTCAGGATCAGATCGCGGGCCGCATCCAGTCCGGTCGTTTCCAGGTCGATCGCCAGAAAGTCGGTGGTCCGATAGTCCTGGCCCTTGAGCGGCAGCGGTTGTGCCAGATAGTCGCGCAGCGGGCAGCGCGGGGTGCGCCGCAACTGCCAGCGTCGGCGCCAGTCGAGCGGGGACAGCACGCCCCGGCGCCTTAGGTGAAGCGGCCGGTCTGGTAACGCTGCCCGAGCGCCTCCTGCATCCGGTCGATCAGGATGAAGGCGTCCTTCAGATGTCCGCGTTCCAGAGGTGAGAGTTCTTCCGGGGAGACAAAATTGTCCGCTTTTTCACCGCGGCGCAGCTGCGCCGCCTGGTGGCGCATCCGTAGGGTTCCGATGAATTCGGCGGCGTCGGTCAGATTGGCGGCGCCCTCGCGGCTCAGTGCGCCGTTTTCGGCCGCGATGCGCAGTCGCTCCAGCGTGTTGGTTTCGGTGATGCCGCTGGACAGGGCGTAGACCCGCGCCAGATCGATGATGGGGACGGTGCCCCGGTGCTTGATATCGAAGGTTTGGTCGTGATCGCCGCCGTGGATCAGCACGAAGTTGCGGAAGAAGCCGAGCGGCGGACGATGCTGGATGGCGTTCGCGGTCAAATAGGCGATGAAAATCCGGCTGTTCTTCGACAACCGCAGGACTTGGTCGTGGATCTCCTCGAACATGCCCTCCGGGTCATACACCGGCCGCAAGTCGAAGAAGACGCTGCACAGCATCAAGGCCATGGGGTCCGGGCGCTGAATCCAGGTGTTGAAATACTTTTTCCACAAACGCAACGGTTGACGCCACTTGGGGTTTCGGGCCATGACATCGCCCGGGCAATAGATGTAGCCGCAGGCATTGAGCCCATCGTTGACGAGGCCGGCCAGCGTGGCGAAATAGGCGTCGTCCTCCGGTTTCATGTGGTCGGCGATCAGCAGCGCATTGTCCTGATCGGAGTGGGCGGATTGCTCGCGCCGGGCCTGGGAGCCTCCAACCATCCAGGCATAGGGGACCGGTGGGGGGCCTAACTCCTCCTCGGCGAACTCGATCAGGCGCAGGGTAATGGCGTCGTTGATGGCGCTGATCGCCTGACCGACCTGATCCGCGGTGGCACCGCTGCTCACCAGATGCACCTGCAATTCGCCCAACTTGGAGCTGATCTGCACCAGGGTGTCCAGGTCGCGGGCGCGATGCACGTCGCCGACCAGATAGACGGCGTTGGCGCTCTGGACGCGGGTCAAGTCCGTCGTCGAGAGAATGCCGACGACGCGGCCGTATTCCATCACCGGCAGGTGGTGGACATTCAGCCGGGTCATGGTGATCAGGGCCTGAAAGCCCAGAGTCTCGGCGTCAACCGTGGTCAGCCGTTCGGTCATGATCTCGCGGACCGGCCGGTCGTAGGAAAGTCCCGCGGCGATACAGCGGCGGCGCAGGTCCCGATCGGTGATCATGCCGGCGAGCCGCTCGCCGTCCATGATCAGCAGGGAGGACGCCTGGAGCTCGGACATGAGCTGCGCCGCTTTGCGGATACTGGTGTCCGGGGTCGCGGGGACGAGGATGCGGTTGACCAGGCGGCCGACGTTCACGGTCATCAGACCGGAGCCCGCGGCCGGGGTCTCGATCATGGCGTCCAGGGCGCGCCGCAGCCGGTTGGTCGCCGATTGCTCGAAATGTTCGGCGAAGGCCGTATGCTGTGCGCGCAGGGTCTGGAGGTCCTCGCAGGGCAGCAGATAGAACAGCGCGTCCTCGGCGGCGTTGCCGCGAACGTTGGGGTCGTTCCCGTCTGGTTCGCAGGGCTTGGCCCACAGGTCGCCCTCGGCCAGCTTGCCGACCAGGTCGCCCTGAGGGTCACGCAACTCCACGGCCCCGCGGCGCACGATGTAGAGATAAGGCTGATCCGCATCCTCTGGAGGGAAGGCGCTGCCGCGGCGCAGGTAGCGTACCGAGAGCCGTTTCGGCAACCGCTCCAGGGTTTCCGCCGGGAGTTTGTCGAAGGGTGGGTGGTTGGCCAGGAATTCCTGGATCTCAACGAGTTCAACGTCCACGCTGAATCCCTCTTAGGATTGCACAACGGATTGAGAGGCTTTGGGTAAGCGGATCTCGTCCACCAATTGCTGGATCGCCTGCGGAGGTTCGGCGGTGAGACGGGAGACCGCATAGGCAACGGCGAAATTGATTGCCGCACCCAGGGCGCCGAACGCCTCCGGGGAGATCCCCAGGAACCAATTTTCCGGCAGATTGGCAGTCATCTCCGTCCCCCTGACGAAAAACCAGCCTTTGAACCAGAAGATATAGGTGAGGGTCGAGAGTAGACCGGCCAGCATTCCGAGGATGGCCCCGGTTCGGTTGGCGCGCCGATCAAAGATACCTAACATCAAGGCTGGGAACAGGGATGCCGCGGCCAGGCCGAAAGCCAGGGCCACCACTTCCGCGGCGAAGCCGGGCGGGTTGATACCCAGGTAGCCGGCGACGACGATGGCGGCCGCCATCGCGATCCGCCCCGCCATCAGCTCGGTTGTCTCCGAACAGGCCGGCAGGATCATGCCCTTCAGGAGGTCGTGCGAGATGGCCGAGGCGATGGCAAGCAGAATACCGGCGGCGGTGGAGAGTGCCGCGGCCAGGCCGCCGGCTGCAACCAGGGCGATCACCCAAGCGGGCAGGTGGGCGATCTCCGGGTTGGCGAGGACCATGATGTCGTTATCGATCTCGGTCAGTTCGTTGCCTTTCCAGCCAAACCCCGCGGCCTGGGCGGCGAAAGCCGGATTCTGGTCGTTATAGTATTGGATACGGCCGTCGCCGTTGCGGTCCTGCCACTCCAGCAGCCCGGTGGTACGCCAGCGGTTCATCCAGTCCGGGACCTGAGCGATTTCGAGGTTTGTCGAGGCTTCGCCGACCGGGCCGGTCTGGATGGTCTGCGTGAGATTCAGTCGCGCCATGGCGCCGATGGTCGGCGCGGCAGTGTAGAGAACGGCGATGAACAGGAGCGCCCACCCCGCGGAAGAGCGCGCATCCGCCACTCGCCGTACGGTGAAAAACCGGACGATGATATGCGGGAGCCCGGCGGTGCCGATCATCAGCGAGAGGGTCAGCAGGAACAGGTTGAGGGTACTGTCCTTCTGGGCGGTGAAGGCGCTGAACCCGAGATCGGTGACGACCTGATCGAGTTTATCGAGCAGGGACAGCCCGCCGCCGGCGCCGTCGCGCAGATACTCCGCGCCCAGACTCAGCTGGGGCACGCCGGTATCGGTGAGTTGCAGTGAGATGAAAACCGCCGGGACGCTATAGGCGAAGACCAGCACGCAATACTGCGCAATCTGCGTGTAAGTAATGGCCTTCATGCCGCCCATCACGGCATAGATCAAAACGATGCTCATGCCGATATAGACGCCGATTTCGAGATCGACCTCGAACAGCCGCGAGAAAGCGACACCGACACCCTTCATCTGGCCGATCACGTAGGTGACGGAGATGACGATCAGGCAGATAACGGCGACCAGTCGGGCGGTCTGGGAATAGTAGCGTTCGCCGATGAACTCCGGCACCGTGAACTTGCCGAATTTGCGCAAATAAGGCGCGAGCAGCAGGGCGAGCAGCACATAGCCGCCGGTCCACCCCATCAGGTACGCCGAAGCGTCATAACCGGCGAAGGCGATCAAACCGGCCAGCGAGATGAAGGAGGCGGCGGATATCCAGTCAGCGGCGGTCGCCAGCCCGTTGGCGATCGGATGAACATGCTGGCCGGCCACATAGAAGTCGCGTGTGGAGCCGGCGCGTGACCAGAAGGCGATGGCGATGTAGACGGCGACCGAGCCACCGACGATGAGCCACAGCCAAATCTGTAATGATGTCATGGCAGCGATTCCTCAGTCCTCGTGGATCTCGAATTTCTTGTCGAGCCAATGCATGGCCAAGGCGTAGACGAAAATCAGCAGGATGAAGCAGTAGATCGCCCCCTGCTGGGCAAACCAGAGACCGACTGGGTAGCCGCCGATCACGATCGCATTCAGCGGATGGACCAACAGAATGCCGAATCCGAAAGAACAGGTGAACCAGCAGATCAGCAGGCTGGTGATCAAACGCAGATTCGCCCTCCAATAGGCGGAACGATGCTCTGGTGTCATAGGTGTCATGGGTGTCCGGCTCCAGCGGGAGTGGCTTGGGTGGGGCTGAGGAACTGTTCAGCCCATTAGGGGACGTCGTTAGCGTGTCGGCATTGTTGGGTGGTCCTGCTGCGTATGTCAACCGACGTGAGCACAAAGACAGAAGCCCAGGGTCGCAACACGACCCTGGGCTTCTGGATGCACGGTGACCGGAACCCTGGCCCGGCCCGCTGTGCTGCCGCGGAACCTCCCTGTTCCGCAAACCGTCGTCCTGCTAATGGCTGGCGGTTCCCTCGGAGCCGATACCGGTCTCGCACCGAACCCGTTGCGCCGGGAAGAGCGCCCGCTCTTTCTGGGCCTGCTTGGAGTTATCCGTAATGGAGAACAGCCAGATGCAGATGAAGGCCAAGGGGATGGAGATGATAGCCGGATTGTCCAGGAAGATCAGGCCGACAGGCTTGCCGTCTGCGCCCATGTGGCCGAGCGTCTCGCCCCAGACTGCCTTGGACATCACGGTCAGCGTCAAGGCGCTGATGAGTCCGGCGAAACCGCCGACCAGCGCGCCGCGGGTCGTCATCTTGCCCCAGAAGATCGAGGCCACCAGCACCGGGAAGTTGGCGCTGGCCGCGATGGCGAAGGTGAGGCCGACCAGGAAGGCGACGTTCTGCTTCTCGAAGATGATGCCGAGGATGATGGCGATGATGCCCAGACCCAGGGTCGCGAACTTCGATACGCGCAGTTCCATGGTCTCGTTGCTGCGGCCGCGGGCGATGACGCTGGCATAGAGGTCATGGGAGATGGCCGAGGCGCCGGCCAGGGTCAGGCCGGAGACGACCGCCAGGATAGTGGCAAAGGCCACCGCCGAGATGAAGCCCAGGAACAGGTTACCGCCCACGGCCTCAGCCAGCTTGATGGCGACCATGTTGGTGCCGCCGAGCAGGCCCTTCGGGTCCGTGATCACGCCGTCCACCAGGGCGCCGGCTGAGAAGTAGGCCGGGTTCTGGGCGAGCAGGACGATGGCCGAGAAGCCGATGATGAAGGTCAGGATGTAGAAATAGCCGATGAAGCCGGTCGCGTAAAAGACCGACTTACGCGCCTCCTTGGCGTTCGGCACGGTGAAGAAGCGCATCAGGATGTGCGGCAGACCGGCGGTGCCGAACATCAGCGCGAGACCCAGCGAGATGGCATTGATCGGGTCTTTGATCAGGGCGCCGGGACCCATGATGGCGTCGTGCTTGCCGTGCGTTGCGACTGCCTGACGGAACATTTCCTCCGGGGAGAACCCGAAATGATTCAGGGCGGCCAGGGCCATGAAGGTGGCGCCGGACAGCAGCAGCACGGCCTTGATGATCTGCACCCAGGTGGTGGCCGTCATGCCGCCGAAGATCACGTAGATCATCATGAGCGCGCCGACGATCATGACCGCCATCCAATACTCCAGCCCGAACAGCAACTGAATCAGCTTGCCGGCACCGACCATCTGCGCGATGAGATAGAAGATGACGACGACCAGTGAGGAGATGGCCGCCATGGTGCGGATCTGGGTCTGCCCGAAGCGGTACGAACTCACGTCCGCGAAGGTGAACTTGCCCAGGTTGCGGATCTGCTCGGCGATCAGGAACATGATGACGGGCCAGCCGACCAGCCAGCCGATGGAGTAGATCAGGCCGTCGAAGCCGGACGCGAACACCAGGCCGGAGATACCCAGGAAGGAGGCCGCGGACATATAGTCGCCGGCAATCGCGAGACCGTTCTGGAAGCCGGTGATGCCGCCGCCGGCGGTGTAGAACTCACGCGCGGTGCGGGTGCGCTTGGACGCCCAGTAGGTGATGCCCAGGGTCGCACCGACGAAAATCACAAACATGTAGATCGCGGTCATGTTCAGCGGCTGCTTGTCAGCCGCGCCGGTGACCGCGGGCGCGGCCACCAAGGCGAAGGGGACGAGGAGTGCGGCCAGGATGGCCCAGGGGGACAGACGTTTCATCGCAGATCCTCCTGGATCGACTTGGTCAGGCGATCGAACTCACCGTTGGCCCGGTAGACATAGACCCCGGTCAGGAGAAAGGCCGAGATGATGACCGAAAGACCAACCGGGATGCCGACGGTCGTCACTGAGCCGGTCCACAGCGGCACGGCCAGTGATTTCGGGGCGTAGGCGACGATCATGATGAATCCGTAGTAGAAAAGGAACATCAGGAACGTCAGTATCCATGCGAAGCGTTTGCGTTTTGTGACAAGCTCCGCGTAGAGCGGGTGTCGGGTGATGGCCTCGACCGAGTCAGTAGTCATGGGCTTACCTGGTTGATTGAAAAAGTCTGAGTGGTGTTGCGATTGTCCCGCCCGGGCGGGCCTAACCTTTCCGTGGGCAGCCTATCGGCACTTGTCTGCATCCAAAGTACGAACACGAGTTGCTTCCAGGCGCGGTCGACCGGAGTCCAGGTCGTGCCCCGTTTTCAGTTGGTGTTCGAGAGCGCAGCGGGCCGGCCTGCGTGTCCATTGAACGTCCGAGCGGTACGGCGGGACGGGCCGATTGTGTTGCCCCAGCGCAATGCGTGTCAACGCTATCTGGGATCTTTCTGCGCAAACGCTACGGACGGGCCGTCCGCCGGGCGTGCGGGTTGGGTGCCTGGCCCCTGTTATCACGCCTGCTCAGGCTTTGCCAAGCTACCAGGGCTCTCTTACTATGCAGGCTTGGCCGAACGCCCAGTCCGGTGCGGGGCTTTACTTGCAGGATCGTCAAAATTATGAACTATGTGAGTACTCGCGGACGGGTCAGCCCCGTCGGTTTCGCTGAGGCAGTGATGATGGGGCTGGCGACCGACGGCGGCCTGCTGGTCCCCGCCGTCATCCCGCAGGTTGGGACGGACACCCTGCGCGACTGGTCGCGGTTATCGTTCCAGGACCTCGCGCTGGAGGTCATGTCTCCCTATGTGGGCGGTGAAATCCCGCGCGAGGACCTGCGCGGACTCATCGCCCGCGCCTACGCCGGCTTCTCCCATCCGGAGGTGACGCCGGTGGTCGAGGCCGGGGGCCTCAAGATTCTCGAGCTGTTTCACGGTCCAACCGCGGCCTTTAAGGACGTGGCCTTGCAGTTGCTGGGGAATCTGTTCGAATACCTGCTCAAGCGCGACGGCGGACACCTGAATATTCTTGGTGCGACGTCAGGTGACACCGGGTCGGCCGCCATCGCCGGGGTGCGGGGTAAGGAACGTATCCGGATACTGATCCTCCATCCGAAGGGCCGGATCTCGCCAATCCAGGAACGGCAGATGACCACGGTGCTGGACCCCAACGTCCATAACATCGCCATCCGCGGAACCTTCGACGATGGCCAGCGCATCGTCAAGGACCTGTTCAACGATTTGGCCTTCAAGGCCGAGTATCACCTGGGCGCGGTCAACTCGATCAACTGGGCGCGCATCCTCGCGCAGACGATCTATTACTTCTATGCGTGGGGCCGGGTGAGCGGCGGCGACCCGGAGCGGCGCCTGAGCTTCTCGGTGCCGACCGGAAACTTTGGTGACTGCTTCGCGTGTTATCTGGCGAAGCGGATGGGGTTGCCAGCGGACCGGATCATCGTCGCCACCAACCGCAACGCGATTCTCACGGATTTCGTGCACACCGGAATCTACGCGGCCGGTGAGGTCCACCAGACCCTGAGTCCGGCGATGGACATCCAGGTCGCCTCCAATTTCGAGCGTTATTTGTATTTTCTCCACGGCGGCGATGCCGCGATCGTCCGCGACCTGGTCGAGCAGATGCAGGCGAGCGGCCGGCTCACGGTGAAAGGGTCGCGACTCAATCAGGTACGAGCCGATTTCGATGCGACAGCCGTGTCCGATGCCGATACGCTGGAGCAGATGCGTACCACCTTCGCCGGCAGTGGCTACATCCTCTGCCCGCATACCGCCACCGGGGTTTGGGCGGCGCGGGTGCGGGGCAATGCGGTGTGCCTTGCCACCGCCCACCCCGCCAAGTTCAATGAGGCCGTGCAGGCGGCCATCGGTCAGGACGCTCCGGCGCCTGAGTCATTGCGCGGACTCATGGACAAGCCGACACGCTGCACGGAGTTGGACGCGACCACCCAGGCGGTGAGGGAGCACATCCGGGAGACCTTGGGCGCGGTGGGTGCCGGGCCGGGCTGAGCCGGTATGGCAGGGATGCTCGCGATTCTGATCGGGGTCGTGCTGCTCGGTGGCGCGGGACTGTTGTACGTCGAGTATCGTCAGGAGTCAGATGTCCTGCGCGAAGCGGCGATCGGTGCGGTCGCAGCCGTCGGCGCTGACCCCCGGCGCGACCCCGCGCGCACGCTGGAACGACTCACCCGTTGGGTCTACGACAACCAGGGGTTCGCCAAGAATTCGCGTTATTTCCTGAGTCCGCGATTCGGCCCGACGCCGTTGCAGGTGCTGGAATCAGGCGGCGATTGTGCCGACAAATCCAGGCTGCTGGCGGCCATGCTCGACGAGTTGGGTATTCCCAGTACACTGGTGATGCTCTACGCGCCGGACTATACCCGGCCCACGCACACGGTGGTGGAAACCCGGTTGCCCGGTTTTCGCGCCGTCGCCGACCCGGTATTCGATATCGTGTTTCCGGACGGTGTCGGGGGGCTGCTTGGGGTGTCGCAACTCAAGCAGCAGCCGGAACGCTTCGCGGCGCGCATTCATGCGCTTGCCGCCGAACGGGGTCCGGCCTCCAAAGTCGCCTTTTATCCGACCGAGCTGGAGAGCTACCGGTGGCCCAGGACCATCAATTGGGAGCGCATGCCGGCCACGCGCGTCCTCGGTTCAGTGCTCGGTTGGTTCGTTTCCCAACCCGATCTGTTGACGCGGCCGCGTCTTCTGGCCGAGCCCAAGCTACTTGTTTCGGTAGCGCTATTTTGGCCGGGGCTGGTGTGCGTCGGGCTGGGTTGGCTGCTGCTGCGTTGACTCACGGTGCTTGTAATCGCGTCCGCTCAGTGGCATGTCAAGCACCATCGAGATGCCAAACAAGTCCATTGGAGAACGCCTTCGGCGTCTCGGTCATTGTCGTCGTTCCTGACGCGTTTCTAACGTCAACGAGAGGTTGCATACGATGGCATCTGCTCAACTGACTGGCGCCAACATTGATCCGGCCGAAGTCGCCTACTATGAACGCTTGGCCCACCGTTGGTGGGATACCACCGGGCCTTTCTGGCCCCTGCACCGACTCAATGCCTTTCGCGTCGGTTACCTGCGTGATCGGGTTGCGAATACGCTGGGTTTGGATCCCCGGCAGGAGCGTCCGTTTGCGGGTTTGCAGGTGCTCGATATCGGCTGCGGCGGCGGCATCTTAAGCGAGTCCGTGGCAGGCCTGGGTGCCGCGGTGGTCGGCGTCGATGTAACCGAGAAAAACCTCGGTGTGGCACGCATGCATGCCCGGTGGAGCGGCTTGACGATTGACTACCGGTTAGCATCCGTCGATCAACTTGCCGATTCCGGGGCAGTCTTCGACCTGGTGCTGAACATGGAAGTGGTGGAGCATGTCGAGCGGCTCCCGGACTTTCTTGCGCACTGTGCGCGCCTGGTTCGGCCCGGCGGCGTCATGGTCGTGTCCAGCATCAACCGGACCGCCGCGGCGGCTTTGATCGCGATCTTGGGGGCGGAATACGTCCTGCGCTGGTTACCGAGAGGGACCCACAAGTACCGCAAACTGGTGCGTCCGGGCGAGGTGATCGCCGGTCTGGGCGCGGCTTATCGGGTCTTGGATCGGACCGGGGTGCGAGTCAACCCGTTCAACCGGGTCTTCTCCCTGACCAGCTGGATGGGGGTGAACTATATGCTCGTGATGCAGCGATGTGACCATTAAGCGATATCAGTAGTAATGCGCGGCCTTGTGAGTTGACAACCACGCCCGCCAGCGCGCGTCAAGCCCATCCACGCCACCGGGGAAACGTGAGCCGATGACGGACGCGGATGCCGAACGCTCGCCCGCGGTCGCTTGGGAGCGTTTCAGGATCTCGCCGATGAGTGGTCCGCCTTCCGGTATTGACATCAGGAAATACACCAAGGACCAGGACTGCGCTTCGGCGCGCTGATTCGGCGCGTTTTCGCGCTGCCAGTCGGGTTGCGACAGACCCAGCAATTCGGCCGTCGGGAGCAAGCTGTCGGTATTCCGCAAAGTCTGCACCGTCCGATCCAGCGGCGGGTCTGAAAAGACCGCGGTGGTATCGCTCAAGACCCGCAGCAACTGGAAATAACGCGTGAGTCCGGCGTGCAGCCAGCAGGGTGCGTACGGGAAATCGCTATGCAACAAGATCTCGCTCGTCTCCCCCGCCAAGGCTTGCGCCATCGCATCCGGGCTGGGTCTGTACCAGGTGACGAGTTCGTCGGTCGCGGGAGCGTCCTGGTGGCCCGGTGCGGCAGCCGTTTCAACCAGGCGGTCGTAGGCCCTCTGGTCAGGAAGCAGCCGGATGGTGAGGGTCGGCCGGGTCGGGAAGTCTATATCACATCGTCTTCGATAAACCTTGTCGACCGCACGCGGAATCGATTCGACCATATGGCTGATGCGATCGTGCAGGCGGAAGTCGACCGGCACGACGCGAACGATCAATCCGGTGTCGGCCTTGGTCGGGTTTGACGAAGCCGTGTCCGGTTGGGTTGCTTGTGCCGGGAGCGCATCAGGTGGGTGGTCGCTGAACTGCATGTTGCCATCGGCATCTCGCCATTGATATACCTTGGCAAAACTGACCGCCGAGCCAATCGAAAGGATCAGCAGCAGCGTAGCAGGGGTCGGAGCAGCGATCGTCATACTCGGCTTTTGGGGTTGAACCTCCTCGCCCCGATTTTAGCCGCTAAAGCGTCTTGCAAGATCTGTCCTAAACAATTCTTTACAAACGGGCCGGCCACAGTCGGCCGGAGTTTGCCCGAATCGATCAGGTCTCCGTGTATTCGCTTGCCATCTGTTCCTGGGCGACGCCAAGCGCGCTCAGCGCCGCCGCGCTGGCGTGCACCGCGGCGGCCGGCCCGGCGAGATAGAAGCGCAGGCCGCTGAGATCCGCATGGTCCGTTTGAAGTGCTGCGATCAGGTCCCCCGCCGCGTCGCTGGTCAGCAGCGTAACGCTGAAATTGTCCAAGGCGTCTTTGAGCGCGCGTCCCCAGCGGCTTTGGTAGTGCCCCTCGGGGTAGATGGTACCCCAGTAGAGGTGGAATGACTCGATCAGATCGATGGAGACGGCGTGCTCGATCAGGCTTTTCATGGGCGCGATGCCGTCGCCGATTGCGATGAATACCGTGGGTTCCGGTGCGTCCTCGCGCAGTACGAAGGTCCCCTGCGGACCGGTCACCTTAATCAATTGCCCGGCGTTAAGTCCGTCGAACACGGCCGCCGAGAAGGCGTCCGTCCCGCGGCGGACGTAGAACCAGAGATTGCGTCCGTTGCACGGACAGCTCGCAATCGGCAGGTCACGGCTGGCGCCGCCCTCCAGGGTCAAGGTGACACGCTGGCCGGCCATGAAGCGCAACGTGTGGGTGCGTGGGGTCTGGACATTCAGGCTTACCAGATCCGGGGCGAGCGACTCCAGCTTGCGCAGGCTGGCGCGGATCTCCTGGTGCGGCAGGTCTTGCACCGACAGCGCCTCGGCCGCCTCAAGGACCAAGTCGGTGACCGCCGTCGTCGAGCAGGTGAGAATGTAGCCCAACTGTTTCTCGCGCTCGCTCAGCACATAGTCGTGATCGCGCGTCCTGGCGACCTCACCGCTCAGCACGCGGACCTTGCATTCCCCGCAGTTGCCGCTGGCGCAGCCGTAACCCAGCTTGAGGCCGGCGCGCACCGAGGCATCCAGGATGGATTCGGCGCCCTCAATGAAGAAGTCGTGCCCGCTCGGGATCAGTTTACAGTTGGCAGCCATGATGCGCAGGAAAGTGTCTTTCGCCAGCAGTTGGGCCTTCTGGTCTGTCGTTGGTCGCTTCGCCAGTGCCTGGCGGGCTTGTGCAAACCAGTCTTGCAATGCGCTGATCGCCGCCGCGGATGGGCCCTGATCACCGCACGGGAGGGCCAGGAGCCGTGCGCCGACCTCGTCCAGCAGCGCCTCGGTTGCGGTCAGGGCCGACATCCGCTCGACCAGCGTCGCGCTCAGGCCGCGCAGACGTGCGACCAGGACCTCGGGGCTGGGCAGGATGGTATCGGCGTGCTGAGACTTCGGCACGGCAGCGGACTTGATCCGCTCCACCCGGATCAGTGCCTCGTCGTCATGAAGACTCACCGCCGGGTAGAGCAGCAACAAATCCTGGATCGCGACGGCACCCTCGAAGGTCTCGAGGTCGCCGCGGCGGATACGCCGCTGGATCTCGGCGCGGGTGACCCCGGCCAGGCGGGCGGCGCGAGAGAGACTCAGATAGCCCATGAACAGCGGTCTCCAGACGGGTGTCGGCCTCACGGTTGCAATTCCGACCCCGGCATCCCATTGATGACGGCGGATGGCAAGGTCACGCAACTCACAAGTAACATAGTCGATGTGCCGACGCGACGCAAAAGCACTGGAGGATTCCGTGGACCAACAAACCAAGCCGCTGCAAGCCTTCGTTAGTGGGCATCAGCCGGTATGACTACCGACGCCGATGGCGATCTCACGGCCGCGCTGCTCGATCAGCTGCGGGCGGCCGCGGCGACTGGCCGCTCATTGAACCTGCGCGGAGCCGGAACCAAGACCCGGCTCGGCCGTCAGGTCGCGGCGGGCACCACGCCGCTGGATCTGTCCGGACATGCCGGGATCATCAATTACCAGCCCAAGGAGCTGGTGGTGACCGCCCGCGCTGGGACCACCCTGGCGGCCATCGAGGCCGCGCTGGCCGAGCACGGCCAGCATCTCCCCTGCGAACCGCTGCGGCTGGGTGTCGGCGCGACCCTGGGCGGCACCGTCGCCTGCGGTCTCTCCGGCCCCGCCCGGCCGTCCGGCGGCGCAATCCGCGACCTGGTGCTGGGTGCCCGCATTCTCACCGGCCGGGCGGAGATCCTGCGCTTTGGGGGCGAGGTGATGAAAAACGTGGCGGGTTACGATTGTTCCCGCCTCATGGTCGGGGCGTTCGGGACCCTGGGCGTGCTCCTGGACATCAGCGTCAAGGTGTTGCCGTCTCCGGCCGAGTCCCGGACCCTGATGCAGGATTGTAGTCAAGCCGAGGCCCTGGTGCGGATGGAGCGGTGGGCGGCGCAGCCCCTGCCCATCACGGCCTCCTGCTGGGTCGACTCCGGGGGCGGCGGACGGCTGTGGGTGCGTCTGGCCGGGGCCGCCCAAGGGGTCCGCGCCGCGGCCGAACGCATCGGCGGCGAACCGCTGGCGGATGCGGATGCCGTCGCTTTCTGGGAGGATCAGGTCCGTGAACAGGGCCACGCCTTTTTCCAAGGCGACTTACCCCTGTGGCGCTGCGCTCTGCCGGCAGCGACGCCGCCCCTGGACCTGCCGGGTCCGCAACTCCTGGAGTGGGGCGGTGCCCAGCGCTGGCTGCGTAGTGGTGCCGCGCCCGCGGTGATCCGCGCGCTGGTCGCCCGCGCGGGCGGTCACGCAACGCTGTTCCGTGGCGGTGACCGCACCGGCGAGGTTTTCCAGCCCTTGTCGGCGCCGCTGCTGGCCCTGCATCGCAACCTCAAGCGTGCCTTCGACCCCGCCGGTATTCTCAATCCCGGCCGACTGTATCAGGACCTTTGAGGGCCACCCGTGCAGACCCAGATCCTTCCGGAGTTTCTTGCCACCCCCGCGGGACGCGAGGCCGATGCCATCCTGCGCAGTTGCGTCCACTGTGGTTTCTGTACCGCCACCTGCCCCACCTATCAGTTATTGGGCGACGAGCTGGACGGACCACGCGGGCGAATCTACCAGATCAAGCAAGTCCTCGAAGGCCATACCCCGACGCGTATCACGCAGCAGCACCTGGACCGCTGTCTCACCTGCCGCTCCTGCGAGACCACCTGTCCGTCCGGGGTGCGCTATGCCCGGCTGGCCGAGATCGGCCGTCATCTGGTGGAAGAGCGGGTCGCGCGGCCGGTCGGCGAGCGGCTGCTGCGCACCGCATTGGTCCGGCTGCTGCCGCACCCGGCCCGGCTGCGTCCGCTGCTCGGCCTCGGTCGGCTGGTGCGGCCCCTGCTGCCGGCCGCGCTGGCGGCCAAGGTGCCGCGGGCCTGTCCGGCCGGGGACTGGCCCGCGCCGCGCGGTCGGCGGCGCTGCCTGGTGTTGGCCGGCTGTGTTCAGTCGGTCGCCACACCCCTGACCAATGCGGCGGCGGCCCGCCTGCTCGACCGGCTTGGTGTCGACCTGATCACCAGTCCCGCCGCCGGATGCTGCGGGGCGGTCGCGTATCACCTCAATGCCCAAGACGAGGGCCTGGATGCCATGCGCCGTAACATCGACGCCTGGTGGCCTGAGATAGCGGCTGGTTGCGAGACTATCCTGGTCACCGCGAGCGCCTGCGCGGGCATGGTGAAAGACTACGGCGACCTGTTGCGCGATGATCCTGTCTATGCCGAGAAGGCCGCGCGGGTGTCGGCCTTAGCCCGCGATCCGGCCGAGTGGCTGGCGGCGGCGGACTTGAGCCCGCTGGGGACACCGGGTCGGGGTCGGCGCATTGCCTTCCACGCCCCCTGCACGCTCCAGCACGGGCAACAGATCAAGGGTGTGGTCGAAGGTATTCTCACCCGGCTCGGCTTTACCTTAAGCGCCGTGCCGGACGCTCACCTGTGTTGCGGCTCCGCCGGCACCTATTCGCTGACTCAACCCGAGTTGTCGCTTCAGTTGCGCTCGAACAAAGTCGCCGCCTTGGAATCTGGTGCGCCGGAACTGATCGCGACTGCCAATATCGGTTGTCAACTGCACCTGGGGGCCGGCAGTGGGGTCCCGGTGGTACACTGGCTCGAACTCTTGGACCCAGGCAATTGAAGCGTCAGGTTCAAATCCGCTAGAGTAACCAGCATGGCAGAGCGCGTCGGTTTCATCGGGCTGGGGATCATGGGTCGCCCCATGGCGCTGAATGTGCTGCGCGCCGGGTGGGACCTGGCCGTCCATGCCCGTCGCCCGGAGTCGATGGAACCCCTGGCCGCGGCCGGCGCCGCGACCTGCGCTAGTCCGGCTGAGGTTGCCCGCCACGCGGACATCATCTTCACCATGGTGGCGGACACCGCCGACGTGGAGCAGGTCATCCTCGGGCCGGAGGGGGTCATCGCAGGGGCGAGCCCCGGCGCCGTGCTGGTGGATATGAGCACCATCTCGCCCGCCGTCACCCGCTCCCTCGCCGCGCGGTTGCGCGAGCGCGGTCTGGCCATGCTCGATGCCCCGGTCTCGGGCGGTGAGGCCGGTGCCATCGCGGGCACGCTATCGATCATGGTCGGCGGTGAGGCGGAGGTCGTCGATCGGGTTCGACCGCTATTCGCGGTGTTGGGGCGCAACATCGTCCATGTCGGTGGGAGCGGTGCCGGCCAGGTCTGCAAGTCATGCAACCAGATCGTGGTGGGCGCGACCATCGTCGGGGTGGCTGAGGCAATCCTGCTGGCGCGTGCCTCCGGCGTCGATCCGGCGCGGGTCCGCGAGGCCTTGCTGGGCGGATTCGCCGCCAGTCGTATCCTGGAGGTCCACGGACAGCGCATGATCGACAGCAATTTCGCCCCTGGCTTCAAGGCGCGGCTGCACCAGAAGGACATGCGCATCGTCGGCGAGTCCGCGCTTGAACTTGGCCTGGCATTGCCGAGCGCCGCGACCATCGCCCAATACCTCAACGCCCTGGTCGGCCAAGGGTTGGGTGAAGAGGACTCCGCGGCCATCTATAAGGTCCTGGAGGCCATGAGCGGCGGTCGCAGTGCGCACCAGGAGGTTCATGGATAGCCCCGCAGACCGCGACGCGTGTCGATCTGCTGCACTCCCCGATCCACTCGGTGATCCGCGGTGGTGGGTCTTTTCCACCTATTTCGCCCAAGGCTTCCCCTACATGGTTGTGCGTGCCATGTCGTCGGTCTTCTTCACCGATGTCGGAATGTCCGAACGCGCATTAGGTTATCTCAACTTCCTGGGCCTGCCCTGGAATCTGAAGTTCTTGTGGGCGCCCTTCGTGGATATCTACTCCACCCGGCGCACCTGGATGATCCTGATCCAGGCTCTGCTCACCGTGCTGACGGCGCTGCTGGCCGGACTCTGCCTCGTCCGCGGGGATGGGGCAGGGTTACCCGATGCCATTCTGGTGTGTCTTTTCATCCTCATGGCGTTTCTCGCGGCCACCAATGATGTCGCCATCGATGGTTATTACATGGAGGGAATCAGCGACCCCAAACAACAGGCGGGCTATACCGGGTTGCGGGTCACGGCCTACCGTCTGGCGATGATCGTGGCGCGCTTTGGGATCATTCTGGCGGTTGCGGAGGTCGCCAAGCACGCCTTTGGCGGCAATCTGTACAGCGCCTGGGGTTGCGGCTTCGCGGCAGGGGCGGCGGTGATGGCTGTTCTGACGATAGTGCATCTGGTCAAGCTCCCGCGCTACCAGTCGCCGCGGGAACGCAGCGTCGGTGGTCGCCACGCGGGCGCGGCCTTCCTGAACTCCTTCGCCGCTTACCTCGAGGTCTCGCCGCGTCGCTCGCTCATCGCCCTGATCAGCGCCCCCCTGCTTGGCTTGGCCCTGAGTGCGGTACTCTTGGCGCTGGGCGTTCCTGGGGTACCGGCCCTGACCTATGGTTTCGCCTTCATGCTGATCGCGCTGCTGGCCCAGGCTAAACCCGTGATTGCGCTGAGCCTGGCCTTTATTATGTTCTACAAGATCGGCGATGAGATCATTTTCTCCATGGGCACGCCGTTCCTCAAGCGCTATCTATTAGTGGACAACACCCAGCTCGCCTGGATGAGCGGTCTGCTGGGGTTGGTGGGTTCCATCATCGGGACCACGATCGGCGGACTCTGGATCAAACGCACCGGGTTGCGTCGGGCCATCTGGCCGCTGACGCTGTTGATGAACATCAATATCCTCGCCTATATCTGGCTGGCCTATGAGCGCCCCCTGGCGACCAGCACGCTGGGATTCCTGACCATCGGGACCGTCTATACAATCGAGCAGATCGCCGCGGGTCTGGGTAACGCCGTGCTCATCGTCTATATCCTGCGCACCTGCAAACCCGAATTCAAGGCCGGTCATTACGCCATCGGGTCGGCCTTCATGTCGGTGTTCTCCGCACTATTCGGCGGTATGGGCGGGGTCATTGTCGAGCAGGTCGACTATATCGGGCTCTTCATAATCGGTTTTCTCGCCTCGCTGCCGGCCATGGCGCTGTTGTTTTTCGTGAAGATCAAAGATTGATGAAGCCGGTGAGAAAGCAGCTAACCTAGAAACAGCGGATCGCGCACACCGTTTCCTGCTGAACATACGCTTGCTTACTGGCGAGCGGTTTCTTGGGAAATGGCGCGCCGGAAGCGGCGCTCTTGGGGATAGGGGAAGATGTCGTCGAGACGGCCGCTGCGGATCACCGCTTGGCGGGCGCGCCACCAAGCGGGGTCGAGCAGGTCGCGGTGCAGTTCGAGAAAGACCTTGCGTATCCGCGGGTCGGTGAGCAGGAAGGTCGCGAACTCTTCCGGAAAGACGTCGTCCGGTCCGGCCGTATACCAGGGCTCCGCCGCCATCTCCATCTCCGGGTAGGGTGGCTCCGGAATCTCCCGGAAGTTGCATTCGGTGAGGTAGCATAGTTCATCGTAGTCGTAGAAGACGACCCGCCCGGCACGGGTGACACCGAAATTCTTGAATAAAAAATCACCGGGAAAAATGTTGGCCGCGGCGAGCTGCTTGATGGCGTCGCCGTATTCCCGGATGGCATGACGAATCTCATCTTGATCGGCTGTATGCAGATAGAGATTGAGCGGGGTCATGCGCCGCTCGATATAGAGGTGCTTGATGATGATCTGATCGCCGTCGATCTCCAGGCTGCCGGCGCATTCCGACTCCAGTTCCGCGCGCAGATCCGCTGAGATGCGCGCCAGCGGGAAGGCGACGTGGGAGTATTCCCAGGAGTCCGCCATGCGCCCGACCCGGTCGTGCATTTTCACCAGCAGGTATTTCTCTTTGACGATCTCGCGGGTCATTTCCTTGGGTGGTGCGAACCGGTCCCTGATCACCTTGAAGACGAACGACAATGACGGCAGGGTGAAGACGCACATCACCATGCCGCGGATGCCGGGTGCGACTTTGAATTCGTCCGAGGAATACCGCAGGTGTTTCAGGAAGTCACGGTAGAATTCGGCCTTGGCGTATTTCTGAAAGCCGATGGCGGTATAGAACTCGGCTTTTGACTTACGCGCCAGGAGTGGGCGCAGGAAGTCCACGACCGCGGCCGGCACCTGGGTGTTCACCATGAAATAGGCGCGGGAGAAACTGAAGATGTCGGTGATTTCGTCGTTGCCCAGCAACAGGGCATCGCAATAGAGTCCGCCCTGTTCGTCGTTGAGGATCGGCACCGCGAAGGGGGTTTGGTCCGCCCCATTGATGATCTTGCCGATGACATAGGCCCCCTTGTTGCGAAAAAAGGGCTCGGTCAGCACCGCGATCTGGAAGTTCTGCGCCAGCGCCCGATTGTCCGGGAAGCGGGAACAGATGGCGTGCATCAGGTTGCGGATGTCGTGGCGGCGGTCGCGGAAGGGGAGCGTGAACCCGAGTCCGTCCATGATCGCGCCGATGATCTTGACCATGCCGTCACGTGCCGGGTAATAGGGGCGGAAGATCGGGTTTTCCGCCTCCAGATGTTCGGTGGAGAACACCGGCCACACGAAGATATGGGCGCTGTTGTAATAGCGGCGGTCGAACAGGCGGCAGAACACCGAGTTGTAATAGGTTTCGGCCAATTCGGGCTGGCGGTGTTGCGGCAGCAGGCGCAGGTACTCCACCTTGACCCGCCGCCACAGGCGCTCGTCGCGGTTATGCAGGTGGAATTCGCGGCGCAGGATGCCCACGGTTTCCACCACGCGCTGATCGTAGTAGTCGATGCGCTCGCGGGAGGCGGTCTGGACCGCGGCCCAATCCGCGTTCTCAAAGCGCTGCCGCGCTTTGGCGGTGACTTCCCGGAACTGCCGGTAATGGCTGTCGAAGCCATCCAGGATGCACTCCGCGATCTGCTTTGCTTCGGTCCAGGCCATTGCGCTCTCCTCAGTCCGCGCGGTCGAGTCGGGCGGCGGCGACCAGGATGCCGTCCGCGTCAGCGTAGACCCAGTCGCCGGGCGCGAAGCTGACTCCGGCAAAACTCACCGCCAGGTCGCGTTGTCCTTCACCGCGGCGCTGGCTCTTGCGCGGGTTGGCGGCCAGGGCCTTGATCCCCAGGTCCATCCCGGCCAGTTCATCCGTATCACGCACGCAGCCGAACAGGATCACCCCGGCCCACCCCTGGGCGACCGCGCCCGCGGCGATCAGGTCGCCGAGCATGGCGCAGCGCAGCGAGCCACCGGCGTCGGCAACCAGCACGCGACCGGCACCGGGTTCGGCCAGCAGCGCCTTGATCTGGGTGTTGTCTTCGAAACACTTGGCGGTCACCACCGCACCGGCAAAGGCGCGGCGTCCGCCGAAGTCCCGGAAGATGGGATCACAGACCCGCACCTGGGTCTCGTAGTGGTCGTAGAGGTCGGCGGTCTTGAATGCCATCGGAGTATGGGCCTGGCGGATGGTTGAATCGTCGGTAGCGGAAAGCATAAAGGCAAACGGCGGCGAAGCGAAGGGCGCGCGGCGCTGCTGCCTAAGGACCGAACACCATTGCGGCCGCGCTCTGCCAAAGCGGTTCGCTCAGGCCATAGCGGAGCGCGAGTGCCAACGGGATCGGTCCCTGGGAGACCAGGCGGTCATGAAAGGCCCGCTCGGCGAACCCCGTGCCGTCGCGTGCTTCCTCGTGCGCCCGCGCCGCGTCCAGCAGTCGCCAGCCGAGCACGGCGGCCAGTGCATCACCCGGGGCGAGCACGATGCGTGCGAAGGCCGCCTCCGCGGCTGTCACCGTGAGCCCGAGTTGGCGCAGGCGTGCCAGCGCCTGATCGCTATCGATGCGACCGGTATGCAGGTGCAGGTCCAGTGCGGCCCGCCGCAGGCAGTCGCGCCGGGCGATCAGTGTCCAACGGTGCTGGTCGCCCGCGTGAACAGTCGTGCGTCCCGGCCGGTCCGTTACATAGAGGTGCCAGCCCCCCGTCAGTGAGACGGCGTTGGCGAGTCGGCGCGGCAAGCGCCGCGCTCGCGCCGCGTCGGCCAGCAATTCGCGAAACTGTTGCAGTCGGGCCGACGCCGCGACCGGCGCTGCGCAGCCTGACACGGCATCCTGATTCCGGTCGCCGGCCGGGGCGTCCGCCAAGTGATCCAGCGCGTCTTCAGTCGCGCGCAGCATCCCGGCAATGGACTCATCCAGGGTTGCCGGATCGCAGTCGATGCCATGAAGATAGCGCAACCGCAGTTGCAGGTGCGCGCTCCCGCAACCGGGTTCCCCCCGCGCGCGCGCGGCCAACTCGGTGGTCAGCAGGTGGCTGAAGCCGGCCAGGGCATCGGCGGCCGACTCCGCCAGGAGTTGCAGTTCCTGCGGCGCTTGCGCACGCTCGCGTAGCCAAGTGCCCCGCGCCAGGTGACGCAGCGAACAGCATCCGCTCGCGGCCTCCGCGGCGGCGACGCGCACCAGGGGCGCGCTGAGCGCCGCCGCCATCTCACGCAGTTGGGCCTGCGCCTGGCGCAGGTGTTCCGGTATCTGTTCCAGGAGCAGGGGCAGGGCACCGTCCAGTGCCCGCGTCGGGTCCAGGGTCAGGCGGTCGATCGCCGCGACCGGCAGAAAGTGCAGTGGGTCAAGCCGACGCCAGTCGCGCGTCAGGGACTCCTGATGCTCGATCCGCGCAGCGCCGGCGAGCAGTTCGAAATCCAGTTGCCGATCCGCGTCCAGCCTGGTGAATGCGATCTCATCCAGGCTCAGGATCAGGGTCTCGATCCAGCCGCGCAGGGCGGCCAGATCATCATCCTCTTGCGGCGGGAGCATGCGGCCCGACACCGGGAGGCCAAGTTCCAGGGCGCGGTCCGGGTGATAGCGAAACCAACCTTCATAAAATTCCGCGACGACCGCGTCGAATGCGGCCGTCGCGTCAAGCATCGCGGATCTCGAAGTCGTGGGTGACAGTAGCGACGGCACCGAGCATGATAGAGGCGGAGCAATACTTGTCGGCGCTCAGCTTGATCGCACGTTCCACCTGGCGGGGGTCCAGGCCTCGTCCGGTCAGGATGAAGTGGGCATGGATGCAGGTGAAGACCTTGGGGTCGGCGGGTGCCCGCTCGGCGGTCAGTTCGAGCACGCAATCGGTGACCTGCTGCCGCGCCTTGCGCAGCATCGAGAGCACGTCGAACTCGGAGCAGCCGCCCATCCCCAACAGCAGCAACTCCATCGGGCGCACCCCGACATTGCGTCCGCCCGCGTCCGGCGGGCCGTCCATGACGATCCCATGTCCGGACTCGGACTCGCCGAGCATGGCAACCCCATCGATCCACTTCACCCGAGCCTTCATGAACACCCCCTGAACAACCGATCCGGGACGCCGCCGCGGCGTCCACTGACGCCGCAGGCTACCATAGTTCGACAAGGCGCAGCTGCTCGCCTAAGATTCCAAGTTAACTCGCGCGTTGCCCCGCAGCGCCATTGCCCCACGAAGGCCGCGACCAATGACTATCCTGATCCCGCCCAAGCAAGAACCCCGCTGGCTCCAGCCATTCCTGTCTCACTGCCATACCAAGTCCTACGACAAGAACGTGGACTTCATCCGCGTCGGCGAGCCGGCGGAGAGTATCTATTACCTGATTGAGGGCTCGGTGGCCGCCGTCATCGACGACGAAGAGCGCCGCGAGCTCTTGTTGGCCTATATCAATAAGGGTGAGTTCATCGGCGAAATGGGGCTGTTCATGCCGCTGAACACCCGCAGCGTCATCGTGCGGACCCGCATGAAATGCAAGGTTGCGGAGATCACCTATCAGCGTCTCGATCGGCTGCTCGACAACGAATTGAAGGATGTGGCCAAGGAGTTTCTCTATGCCGTCGGTCTGCAGCTGTCGACGCGGTTGCGCCAGACCAGCCGTAAAGTCGGGCACTTGGCCTTCCTCGACGTGACCGGGCGGATCGCCGGCACCTTACTTGATTTGTGTAAACAGCCAGACGCCATGACGCATCCGGACGGCATGCAGATTCGCATCACGCGCCAAGAGATCGGGCGCATCGTCGGCTGCTCCCGTGAGATGGCCGGGCGGGTGTTGAAGAGCCTGGAGGAACAGGGGTTGATCAGCGTGGCGGGTAAGACAATCGTCGTCTTCGGCACCCGCTAGGATGGGCGTCGCATCAGAAAAACAACCGCCGCAGCTCGGTGCCCGGGTCGGGGGCGCGCATGAAGGCTTCGCCGACCAGGAAGGCGTGGACCCCATGGTTGCGCATCAGGGTGACTGATTCCACGCTCAGGATGCCGCTCTCGGTCACCAGCAGCCGGTCGGCGGGCACCGCGTCCAGTAGTTCCAGCGTGGTGTCCAGGGTTACTTCAAAGGTGCGCAAGTTCCGGTTGTTGATCCCGACCAGTCGCCCCGGAACGGCCAAGGCGCGCGACAACTCGGCGGCGTCGTGCACCTCTACCAGCACGTCCATGCCCAGTCCCTGGGCCAGGGTGCTCAGGTCGCGTAACCGCGCATCGTCCAGGCAGGCCGCGATCAGCAGGATGCAATCCGCGCCGATCGCGCGCGCCTCGTATACCTGGTAGGGGTCAATGATGAAATCCTTGCGAATCACCGGCAAACCGCAGGCGGCGCGCGCCTCGACGAGATAGGCATCGCTGCCCTGGAAGAAATCGATGTCGGTCAGCACCGACAGGCAGGTGGCCCCGCCGCGTTCATAGCTTGCCGCGATCATCCCCGGAGCAAAATCCGCCCGCAGTATCCCCTTGCTCGGACTGGCGCGTTTGATCTCGGCGATCACCGCCGGTTGGCCTGCCGCGATGCGTGTTTTCAGGGCCGCGGCGAAGCCGCGTACCGGTGGTGCCGCGGCCAGCCTGGCCTGGAGCGCGGCCAGCGGCAGGTGCGCGGCGCGAGCCGCCACCTCCGCGACCTTGCGATGACAGATCTTTTTCAGGATATCAGGGGTTCCGGGCATGGCTGAGGCATCTCGTGCTGAACGGTAGAGTCAAACTCGAAGACGAAAACCCTTCGCGATCCGAGTGAACGGTTCCTAAGCGATGGTTGAGGTCAGCGCAACCAGCGACTCCAGCCGCCGCAGTGCCTCACCGCTCGCGATGGCGGCATCGGCCAGCCGGACCCCCTCCGCCAGGGTCTTCGCCCGCCCCGCGGCATAGATCGCGGCGCCCGCGTTCAGCAACACGATGTCACGCGGTGGGCCGGGTTCGTTGGCGAGCACCCCGCGCAGCATGAGCAGGCTGGCGGCCGGATCCGCCACCCGGATGCGGTCGAGCCCGGCGCGGGGCAAACCGAAGTCATCCGGACTGATCCGGTAGCGGCTGATCACCCCATCCTTGAGTTCAGCTACCTCGGTTTCAGCCCCGATACTGATCTCATCCAGGCCATCGCGGGCATGGACCACCAGCACCTGCCGGCTGCCCAGGCGCTGCAGGACTTCCGCCAGCGGCTGGAGCAGCGACTCGCTGAAGACCCCGAGCAACTGATTGGGCACGCCGGCCGGATTGGTCAGCGGACCCAGCACATTGAAGACCGTGCGCACACCCAGTTCCCGTCGCGGTCCGATGGCATGCTTCATCGCACTGTGATGGCCGGGGGCGAACATGAATCCGACGCCCACCTCGCGCACACAACGCGCGACCTGCGCCGGGTTGAGGTCGAGGCGCACCCCCGCCGCCTCCAGGACATCCGCCGCGCCGGACTTGCTCGACACCGAGCGGTTGCCGTGCTTGGCGACATGGCAGCCCGCGGCCGCGGCCACGAACATCGCGGTGGTGGAGACGTTGAAGGTGCCGCTGGCGTCTCCGCCGGTGCCGACGATGTCCACCGGGAAGTCGAGCCCGGTGATATCCACCCCGGCCGCCAGTTCGCGCATCACGCCGGCGGCCGCCGCGATCTCCGCGACCGATTCGCCCTTCATGCGCAGCGCCACCAGAAATCCGGCGATCTGCGCCGCGGTCGCCCCGCCGGTCATGATCGTGCGCATCACCGATGTCATCTGCGCGCTATCGAGGTGCTTCCCCTCCACACAGGAGGTAATCGCCGATTTGATATCCATCGGTTACTCAGCGCCCCATGATGAAATTCTTGAGCAGATCGTGACCCTGTTGCGTCAGGATCGATTCCGGGTGGAACTGGACCCCCTGAATCGGGAGCGTGCGATGGCGCACGCCCATGATCTCGTCAGGGGCGCCGGCATCGGTCTGTGTCCAGGCGGTCATCTCCAGACAATCCGGGATGCTGTCGCGCGCGATCACCAGCGAGTGGTAGCGGGTCGCCGCGAAAGGGTTCGCCAGTTCGCTGAACACCCCTTGATTGCGATGGTGCACCGGCGAGGTCTTGCCGTGCATCACCCGGCGCGCCTTGACGATCTGCCCGCCGAACGCCTGGCCGATCGACTGGTGCCCCAGGCAGACCCCCAGGATCGGCACCCGTCCCGCCATCGCCTGGATCAGCGGCACCGAGATTCCGGCCTCGTTCGGGGTGCAGGGGCCAGGGGAGATCACGATCTGCTCCGGGTTCAGCGCGGCCACCTGCGCCACGCTCAGCTCATCGTTACGCACCACCCGCACCTCGGCGCCCAACTCGCCCAAATACTGCACCAGGTTGTAGGTGAATGAGTCGTAGTTGTCGATCATCAACAGCATTGCGAAGGTTCCCTGGGGGGTGGGGGCGACCCCGGCGCGGCCGGCCGGGTTACTTGCGCACGGGCTCACTGGGCACCAACGGCCTGGTGAGACCGCCCGGCTTGGGGTCCTCGGCCGGTGAGGTCGGCGGCTTGGGCTGGAACGGCGGACTCTTGGCGCCGGCGATGCCGGTGCCGAGCATGTTGACCGCTTCGGTGCTCTTGCCCGGGATTTCGAAGCGCATCTCCGGCCAGATGGCGAGGCCTTTGGCGGCGGACACGGTCCCGCCGGTCGCTTGATCGATGGTGGTCCCGCTCAGCGCGGTGCGCACGATCAGATCACTCTCGCCGGTGATGCCGGTGAGTTTGCCGGTCCCGCCGGTCAGTTTGAAGGTGCCGGTGCAGGAGCCCGGCTCGCCGTCACAGGTGAACTCGGCATAAATGTAGTCGCCGGTCGGGCTTTCGATGGTGCAGTAGCCTTGGCCCTTGATGGTGTTGGCGAGGATCTCGGTGATCTGGGTCGAGGGACAGGTGAACAGGGCGGCATCCAGGAGTCCCTGGCCGTGCTCGATGTACATGATGCCCTCAAAGGTGCCGATGAACTGGAGTTTGTCCACGGCCACCTGGTAAATCTGACCGTTGGCCTCCCACGGGGCGAGGATTTTGGCCGTGCCCTGCTCTGCCCACGCGGGGAGGGCGGCGGCGAGGCCGGCGAGGGCGAGCAGTGTGACGCGTTTGACCATGAAAGGACCTGCTGGACGGTAGTGCGCTGGCGCTGGGCCGCTTGAACGGGCCAAGTCTGCCGTCGCGCCGATGACCGGATGCCCGCGGCGCGGCGCGGCGCTGCCGCGCTAGGGCGCTGGGTCGGGAGCGGCGTCGGTGCCGGTCGTGATCGCCTCCAATTGCTCCATCGCCTCCCCGGCCTCCTCGGGCGAGTCGGATTGGACGACCGCGAGGCACTCGGCGATGTAATCGTCCATGTCCTCCGGGGCGACCTCATCGTCGATCGCCATCTGGCGGCAGGCGTCCGCCGTGTCTTCGGCGAGGCTGAACACGGGAAAGGCCGCCGCCAGGAACAGGGCGAGGGGAAGTGCGGACAGTAAACGCGTCATTGTTGCTCGACTCCTAAATCAAGGGTTTGTGCTCGGTGGTAGGGTTCGCATCGGGTCCGCGGTAGCAGAACGGCGGAGCGGTGCGCTAGGCTTGAGGATGATAGCCCCCCTGACCCCATCCGGTAAATCGGCGCTGGTGTCGATGCCCGTGGACGAACCTCAGGCGATGCCCAGGAAAAAACATCCCGACGGTGCCTGTCGGCAAGATCCGTCGGGGCTGTAGGGGCGACTGTAGGGGCGACTTTAGTCGCCCCCCACACTACAGGTCGCCGAATCCTGTTCCGGAAATCACCTCAAGCCCGCGGAGTCCGCATCATGGATAGCCCCGTGTTTCACCCCGTTTCGTCTAGCAGCGGCTGGCGCCGACCCGTGGGAGACGCCGCTGATCCGCCGCGGGGTCTGACCCCGCCGGCGCTTCGGCGATGAGCGTCCCCGCGCTCGCGGCGGCGAATGGCGCGGCGTTGCTGCTCGGCTGGCGCGAGTGGGCGGCCCTGCCGGATCTCGGGCTGACGCTGATCAAGGCCAAGGTGGACACCGGGGCGCGCACCTCCACCCTGCATGCCTTCTACGTCGACCCCTTCGAGCGGTGCGGCGCGCCCTGGGCGCGCTTCGGCATCCATCCGCTGCGCGGACGCACCGACGTGGTGGTTCACGCCGAGGCGCCGGTCATCGATCGCCGCCGGGTCTCGGACTCCGGCGGACACCGCGAGCAGCGCTACGTGATCCTGACCCGATTGACGCTGGGCGGTGCGACCTGGCCCATCGAACTCGGCCTGTCCAACCGCGAGACCATGCTGTTTCGCATGTTGCTGGGACGCACCGCGTTTGCCGGACGCGCCCTGGTGGACCCCGGCCAATCCTTTCTCACCGGGCGCCAGTCGCGTCCGGCTCGGCATTACGGGAGGGGCTGACCCGCCAGCCGGCTCCGTCTGCTCGCCCATGGACTCTCAATCCAAACGCGGGAGGTCGTCGAAGACATTGGGGTTCATCATTTCCTGGGTCGTCGCCAGGTTGCCCGCGGACAACAGAATGAAGAGCCGATCCGGGGCTGGCTGAAAGACATGGAATTTGCTGAAGGTGGTGACCTAGTCGATGCCTACGTTGGTGCGGTAATCGGCCGCCATCACCAAGCCCTCGTCAAGGGGCAGGCTGCGGCAATCAAGGAATGGAAGATTAGGTCTTGGCGGTGGGGTTGGCGGGTGGTCGGCGCAGCGGCCTCATGTCTACCACGCTGCGGCCGGGTGCGATCAAAAACCGATGTGGTCGCACGAACGCCTTAAGAACATACGAGGACGGGCAAAGCCCGCGCGCGATGGTCTGGACCTGGCGTCGATCGGGCATGCCCATCCGTGCTGCGTCGAGGTCGCAAGGATGGGCATGCTGCGCTATTGCCCATCAATCTCAGTTTGTCCATGATCGTCGCTCCGGCCACAGCGCTCACCCGGATTTATCCACAGATGTCACAGATGTAACAGATGAAGAAAAACCTCTGTGTTGACCTGCGACATCTGTGGATGAACCTGTCGTTGCTGGGCCGCGGGGGAAGGTGGCAGGAACGGGCCTTAGATACCTGCGCAGGGCCGACCCGATTTCGTCGTGCCACTGCTGCGCTCCCATGATATTCGTTTGGCTGAACCACAGGGGTACGCCGTGTCGGCGCAACGTGGCGGCCACGCGGATGGTGAAGTCGTGATCGAGGCTGCAGTGCGAGAGGAATGCCTCATTGGGTATCATGATACCGAGACCCAGGCGCTACGCGGCCGCCTTGAGTGCCTGCGCGATCTGCTGTAACCCCGCGTCGTCGGTGTCCGGGTCTTTGCGATCGGCCAACTTGGCGTCCGCGCGCGCATGGCTAATATAGACCTGCATATTCGATACCTCGGCAGCGCCCGGCTGCGTGCAACGAAGATCACAGCCATTGCCCGAGAATTGTAGTCCATTTCCGGGCTGACCGGCACGCGTTCGCGGCAATGTCCGCATCGGTCGCGTTTCACTGGTCGCCGCGGGACCTGTTGGACCTGGGCTGGCCGCGCAGAAGGTCGTCGCATCGCCATTCAGCAGCGTCGACCTGGCCCATCGCGCGCGTCCTGTCCAACCGCGAGACCATATTGTTTCGCATGTTGATTGGACGCACCGCGTTTGCCGGACGCGCCCTGATGGACCCCGGCCGCTCCTTTCTCACCGGGCGCCAGTCCCGTCCGGCCCGGCATTATGGGAGGGACTGACCGGCCGGAGCCGGCTCCGTCGGCCCCGGCGTGCCGCCCGCGGGCGGCGCCACCGATCGCGCCAGTCCGACCAGGGCCAGGAACTCGCCCCGGTAGCCGTAGGGGTCGTGACCGCGGGCGTCACGGGCCAGCGCGAGCACCTGGTCGTAACCGAAGTCCCCGGTGTAGCGTGCGCCACGCAACAATTGGCCGAAACCGGCGACCGCCGCGGCGAAGCGGAAGCGCTCGCTGGCCGCGTGCCGGTCGGGAAGCACCTGGGCGCGCGTGAGCGGCCATTCGATCAGTTGGCTGGTGTCGCCGTCCGGCTGTTTATAGCGCAGTCGCAGCAACCCGAGCTCGTCCCCCCGGACCGCGGGGGCCGCGTCCGGCTGCGCATAACGCAACGGCTCGGTCAGGGCGCCGCCGCTCCCCTTCAGGGCGATCTCATCGAGAGCGATGACCCGGTGACCGGCGCCGATATCGCCGGCGTCCACCGCGTCATTGTTGAAATCCTCGCGCCGCAGGACACGGTTCTCATAGCCGATCAGCCGGTATTCCTCGACCGCCGCGGGATTGAACTCGATCTGGATCTTCACGTCCTTGGCGATGGTCAGCAGGGTGGCGCCGAGCTGCTCCACCAGGATTTTGTTGGCCTCCTGCAGGGTATCGATGTAGGCATAATTGCCGTTGCCGGCGTCCGCCAGCTGCTCCATCAGCCGGTCGTTGTAGTTGCCGGTCCCGAAGCCCAGGGTGGTCAGCGCGATGCCGCTCTTGCGCTCGGTCTCCACCTGGTTCTTCAGGGCCTCGAAGCTGACCACGCCGACATTGAAATCGCCGTCGGTGGCGATAATGACGCGATTGATGCCGCCCTGCACGGCTCCCTCGCGGGCCAGGTTGTAGGCGAGTTGGATGCCGGCCCCGCCGTTGGTGGAACCGCCCGCGCTCAGGCGGTCCAAGGCGGCCTCGATCTTCGCCTGCTGGTTGCCGGGGGTGGGTTCGAGCACCAGGCCGGCGGCCCCGGCGTAGACCGCGATCGCGCCGAGCCGCGCGCCTGATCAAGAGCGCACGGCCCAGCACCTGGGTCCGCCGCTTGTCCCTTGCGTCGGGCCGGGTCCCGCGTATGCTTGCGCGGCAGCGAACCCCTTGTCAGGTATCCGCCCATGTCCGTTCCCGCGTTACAGATACCCGTCCTGCCGCGGTTGCCCACCGAGGACGATCTCCCCTATGAGGACGGTATTCCGATGGAGTCCGCGCGACACTTTGCCCAGCTCGAACTGCTGATCCAGACCCTGCTGCCCTGGGCCATCGCCCGCGGCGACGTGGCGGTTGGCGGCAACCAGTTCGTCTATTTCAGCGGCGCGCAGGTTCGCGGACGCCAGTTCCGCGGCCCGGATATCTATGTGGTCACCGGTGTGCGCCGCCGCGAGCGCAAGTCCTGGGTGGTCTGGGAGGAGGGCAAGGGCCCGGACGCCGTCGTCGAGTTGCTTTCCGAGAGTACCGCCGCCTTCGACAAGGGCGAGAAGCGGTTAGTGTATCAGGATCAGTTGCGGGTGCCGGCCTACTACTGGTTCGACCCCTTCAACCCCGAGGACCGCGCCGGCTTTGTGCTGCGTGGTAACCGCTACCGTCCCCTCATGCGCGATGTCGACGGCAGCCTGCCGGTGGCGGTGCTCGGGCTCAAGCTCGTGCTGTGGGAGGGTGAGTTCGACGGCATCGCCGCGACCTGGCTGCGCTGGGCTGATCGGGACGGGTTGCTGCCGCTGCCGGTCGAGGTCGCCAGCCGACGGGCCGCGGCGTCCGAGACGCGCGCCGCGGCCGAGCGGCTGCGGGCCGACGCCGAACAGGCCCGGGCCGAGACTGAACGCATGCGCGCTCAGACCGAGCGGGAACGGGCCGAGCAAGCCGAACAGGAACTCGCCCGCCTGCGCGCGCTGCTGGCCGGGCCGGGCAATCCAAACCCGCGGAAGGGATAGGGGTTCAGGCGAGTGCCGATGCGCACGTACGAACGCCCGAGCAACCTGCCCTGGTGAGCCGGGTGGGCCAGGACATCCGTACCGTCGGCCTTGAGCAAAATTGCAGCCACGGGGGAGTGGAGATCGCCCTTCAACGCGACCAGGCCTCTGTGTTCCATGAAATCATGGTTTATAGACCTGCATGTTCTTCGATACCTCGGCAGCGTCCGGCTGTGTGCAACGAAGATCACAGCCATTGCCCGAGGATTGTCGTCCGGTCCGGCATTACGGGAGGGGCTGACCCGGCGGAGCCGGCTCCGCCTGCTCGCCCATCGACTCCCAGTCGAAGCGCGGCAGTCCGTCGAAGACACTGCGGATCCCCTGATTCCAACTGGTGGAGAGGGCGCGCAGGGCCGGGTGGTCGGCAGTGAGCTTGAGCCGGTGCGTCAGGGTCAGGGTGTCCTTGGCATAGATGGCGACCTCGAAGGGCGGCCCGACCGTGACATTGGAGCGGGACGTGGCATCCAGCGACACCACGCACAGTCGCGCCCCGTCTTCCAATGAGAGCCCCGGCTTGGCAATACGGTCCAGGGCCGGCTTGCCGTACTTGTTCTCACCGATCTGCAGATAGGGGGTCTCGGGCGAGGCGGAGAAATAATTGCCCTGGGGATAGATGAGATAGAGCCCATGCGGCTGCCCGGCGATCTGGCCGCCCAGAATCAGCGTGGTCCCGACGCTGACCCCGCTTTGGCTCAGCGCCGGACCATGGTCGCGCTGCACCCCCAGACTGACGCGGCCCACATAATCGGCCGCTTCAAAGAGATAATCGGCGGTCAGCAGGCCGCATTCCTTGGCGCCCGGATCCTGGGCGCGGTCGAGATCGCGCCGAATGCGGTTCATCACCTCCTGCGTGGTCGCCAGGTTGCCCGCCGACAACAGGATGAAGAGCCGGTCCGGGGCCGGTTGAAAGACATGGAGTTTGCTGAAGGTGGTGACATAGTCGATGCCCGCGTTGGTGCGGGAATCGGCCGCCATCACCAGACCCTCGTCGAGGGCAAGGCCGAGGCAATACGTCATGGGGGTGTGGCCTGGTCAGGAATGTGGGGAGAGGGTCATTCGCCGGTGCACCGACGGCGCCGCCGGGCTGGAGTCCGCGGTGTCTATTCAGGTCTACCATGGTGCGGCCGCGGCGTCGAGCAGCAGGGTGCGGCGACAGCAGTGTCAAATTCGGGTGCTCCTGGCCGGCAAAGTGTCGGCGGTGAGGCCGATGGTGGATGCGCGACGCTTATCCACGCTACAAAACCGGCTCCGCGGTGGGTTGGATAAGGCGCGCCGCTCGGTGTCAGGACTCCGGCACGGCGGTCGCGCACGCCGCATCCACCTTAGCGGCTGAAGTCAGCGCCAGAAACGCGTCCGTCGGCATGGGCTCGCCAAAGAAATAGCCTTGAAAATAATGACAGCCCAGGGTGGCGAGCAGATCCCGCTGCGCTTGGGTCTCGACCCCCTCGGCGAGCACGCGCAGCCCCATGGTCTGGCCGAGCACGATGATCGTCCGGGCGATCGCCGCGCTATCGTGGTCCGCCGGCAAGTCGCGCACGAATGATTGGTCGATCTTCAACTGCTCCAGGGGAAGGTGCCGCAGGTAAGCGAGGGAGGAATAACCGGTGCCGAAATCGTCCAGCGCAAGACCCAGACCCAGTGCCTTGAGGGCGGACATCGTGACGATGACCTCATCCAGTCGGTCCACCAGCAGGCTCTCCGTCAGCTCGAGTTTGAGTCGCCGCGGGTTGGTCTGGAAGCGGTCGAGGGTGGCGACCACTTGGTCGACGAAATCCGCCTGGAGGAACTGGCGGGCGCTGACATTGACTGCCAAGGTCAGGTGTGCGGTTTCCGGTTGTGTCGCCCAGGTCGCCAATAGGGCGCAAGCGGTCTCCAATACCCAGTGGCCGAGGGGCAAAATCAACCCGGACTCCTCGGCGACGGCAATGAATTCCGCGGGTGAGACCAGGCCGCGGATCGGGCAGTGCCAGCGCACCACTGCCTCGGCACCGACCAGCGTACCGTCACAGTTCACCTGGGGCTGCAAGAAGAGCTTGAACTGCTGTCGGCGCAGGCCTTCCCGCAGACCGTTCGTCAGGGCGGCGCGCCGGGTGACCGCGGCCTGCATCTCCAGGTCAAAGAAACGCAAGGTATTGCGGCCCGCCGCCTTGGCCTCGTAGAGGGCCAGATCGGCCTGTTTCAATAGCTCATCGACACTGCTTTCCTGCTTGGAAAACAGGGTGATGCCGAGACTCACGCTGCCCAGGTACTCCTGTTCCTGAAGATGGTAAACCTGGCTCAGTGAGGTCAGGATGGTGTCGCCGACGGTTTTGGCCGCGGCCGCGGCCTCGGTCAGATCCGAACTCAGGTCCTCGAGCAGGACGACGAACTCGTCCCCGCCCAGGCGGGCGGCCGTATCCCGCTCGTGGACGATAACGCTGAGCCGTTGTGCGATCTGCTGCAACAGGACATCACCCAGATCGTGTCCCAGGGTGTCGTTGAGGGTTTGAAAATCATCCACGTCGATGAACAACAAGGCCCCGGCACGATGGTTGCGCAGGTTGGCCGCGACCGAACGCTGGAGCCGATCCAGCATCAGCCGCCGGTTCGGCAACTGGGTGAGCGGATCGAAAAAGGCCAGGCGCGTGATCTTGGCCTCCGCGTTCTTGCGCTGGGTCATATCCGTCTGGGTGCCGACGTAGTTGGTGACCCGACCCTGTTCATCCTTGACCGCGGAAATCGTCACCCAGTCCGCATAGACCTCGCCGTTCTTGCGCTGGTTCCAGATCTCACCCTGCCAGAATCCCGCGGTGCGCAGATCCTGCCACAACGCCCGGTAGAACTCGGGCGACTGGCGGTCCGACCGGATCAGCCGCGGCGTCTTGCCCACGGCCTCCGCCGCGGCGTACCCGGTTGCTCGGGTGAAGGCTTCGTTGACGCGCAGGATCACGCCCGCGGCGTCGGTGATGAGCATGCCTTGCTGGGATTCGAAGGCCGCGGCGGCAACGCGCAGTTCGGCTTCGGCTTGGTCGAGCGCGCTCATGTCCGCATCCATGCAGAACATCACGGGCGATCGGCCGGGAACGGCGACGATGGTATGGCTCGAATAAACCGGCACCCGATAGCCATCCTTATGTTTGAGTGCCAGGCGCGAGGGGGGTGTTCCCTGCCCGGTCTCGAACATTGCGCGCACCGCGGCCGCGGTCTGCTCATGCAGCTCGGGTGGAATGATCAGGTCGAGCAGGTTGGAGCCCAGGGCCTCGGCCGCGGTGTAGCCGTAGATGCGCTCCGAGGCGCGGTTCCAGTAAACCACGGTTCCGTCGGGGAGATAGCCCTGGATCGACATGGCATCCGCTTCCTCAAAGAGTTTTTGGAAGCGCACCTCATTGTCCTCGCGGGAGGGCTTGCCTCCCCAGGGTGTCGGATCAGCCTTGCGCTCCGCCATGCCGGTTCCTGTCTGCTCAGTATTAGGTCCGCTAAGTATGACAAGATTCCAGAGTGCTGCTGAGAACGAGCACACTGATCGCGGGTAGCGGGAACGCTCGCCCAGGGGGGGCGCGCCGCGGGGCCGGGGGCAAGGCGCTGGGGATCGCCCGGTCGGGGCCCGATGCTAGCCGGACTTTCGGAAGTATGCCTCGAGGGTGTTGCCCCCCCCGGCGGCGTCGGCGATGCCGAAGAACACGCGCAAGGCCAGGACCAGGGCCGGGCCTAAGGCAGGCGGACGGGCCCGGGCGGCGATGCGGGCCTGATCGAACCAGGTCACGCTCTCGGCGTGCACTTCCTCCAGTCCGTGGCGGCGCATGAGCGTGGCGAGTCCGCTGCGGGTGAAGAAGCTGAGGTGCACCGGCGGGCTGATGAACATGTCGCGTCGTCCGCTCAGGAGCGACAGCCAGGAGTGGAACTGGGGGACGGCGATGACGGCGATCCCGCCGGGGCGCAAGAGCTGGCGGACCAGGGTAATGGCGCGCTCGGGGTCGGCGAGGTGCTCCAGCACCTGGCTCAGCAGCACCGCGTCGTAGGTCGCCGCCCGGGTGGCGACGAAGGCCTCGTCGAGGAAGCCGTTGAAGGGCTCGACCCCGTTCCTCTGTCGATAGCGGGCGCGGGCCGCCGGGCTCGGTTCCAGGGCGTCCACGGCGAAGCCGACGGCGATCAGGGCCTGGGCTTGGAGGCCGTCCCCGGCGCCGACATCCAACACCCCCGGCCCTGGGGCGAGGCGGGACAACCAAGCGGCCATGCGCTGGGCACCGCCGGGTTTGCCCACCGCCCGCGTCGACGTCGGCCGATCCGGGTCCGCGACTGTCCCGGGGTTCCGGTACAGCGCGGCGAGCTGCGCAAGGGGCGGGCGCGGCATCACAAACCCGCTGCGGCAGGAGCGGCAGCGGCACACGCCGTAGTCCCCCCGATCCGTGCGCTTGACGAACCAGGGGCGGAGCCGGCCAGTGCAGGCGGGGCAGGGGGGAAGGTTCGGGGAGACTGGCGCAGGCTCGGGCATTTACGGATAGGAAAATCAATCACCCGAGACCGGATTGGCCCTTGATCATAGCCGCGCTGACGACACCGGGCAAGCGCGTTTGCGACTGAGTCGGGAGGTCTGGGCCGCTTCGACCACGGCACAGTGACGGTCCTCAGTTGCGGCCCGTGTCACCAGCGCAAACACGGGGCGCTCTTGCGGCGCATTGACCACTGCACCGATGGACTTCCCCGTATCGGGTCCAGCATACTCCGGACCTGACGTGTGACGACGGTCGCGCCCGTTTCCCGGCGGGTCGTCGTGGTAACCCACCCCAAGACATCCAGGCCCGTGAGTGTCCGCCATGAGTATCGATTGGAACCTCTATCCCTGCCAGGACCTCTACGACGAGCTGGTGGCCGCCCCCGGCCAGGGCCGTGACGCCTTCGCCGGACTCCTTGATGACCTGAAGGCTCTTGGTCCGGACGAGCTGGTCGCGCGCCAGGAGGCGGCGGAAGTCGCCATCAAAGAGATGGGCATCACCTTCACCGTGTACTCGGAGGAGGGCGGCACTATCGATCGCGCCTGGCCCTTCGACATCATCCCGCGCATCATCCCCAAGTCCGAGTGGGATCGGGTGGAAGCCGGGCTCAAGCAGCGCGTCCAGGCGCTCAACCTGTTCATCGACGACCTCTATCACGACCAGCGCATCATCAAGGACGGGGTCTTCCCGGCCGCGGTGCTGGCCAAATCGGTCAACTTCCGACCCCAGTGCGTGGGGGTGAACCCGCCGCTCGGAATCTGGGCGCACATCTGCGGCTCGGATCTGGTGCGGGATGCGGACGGGACCATCTACGTCCTGGAAGACAACCTGCGCGTCCCCTCCGGCGTCTCCTACATGCTCGAGAACCGACTGGTGACCAAGCGGGTCTTCCCGGAGTTGTTCGAGCACTATGCCCCGCTGCCGGTGGACGATTATCCGTCCCAACTGTTCGACACCCTGGCCGCACTCTCGCCGCGCCCGGCCGACTACCCCCAGGTGGCCGTGCTGACGCCGGGTATCTACAACTCGGCCTATTTCGAGCACTCCTACCTGGCCCAGCAGATGGGCTGCGAACTGGTGGAGGGGCGCGATCTTTTCGTCGACACCGACGACTGCGTCTACATGCGCACGGTGGACGGCCCCAAGCAGGTGGACGTGATCTACCGCCGGATCGATGATCTGTTCCTCGACCCGGAGGCCTTCGACCCGACTTCCACCCTGGGGGTGCCGGGCCTGATGCGGGCCTGGACCGCCGGCACCGTGGCACTGGCCAACGCCCCGGGGGCCGGGGTGGCGGATGATAAGGTGGTCTATGCCTTCGTCCCCGAGATCATCAAGTATTATCTGGACGCGGACGCCATCCTCCCCAATGTGCCGACCTACCGCTGCATGGAGCCCGAGGCGCTGGCCTACACCCTCGCCAACATGGAGCGGATGGTGGTGAAGCCCGCCAACGAATCGGGCGGTTACGGGATGCTGGTCGGTCCGGCCTCCACCGCCGCGGAGCGCGCGCAGTTCGCGCGGCTGATTCAGGCCGACCCGCGCAACTATATCGCCCAGCCGGCGCTCAAGCTTTCCACCGTGCCGACCATCGTCGGCCGCGGGCTCGAGCCCCGGCATGTCGATTTGCGCCCTTTCATCCTGTCGGCCGACCGCCAGCAGGTGACCATGGGCGGGTTGACCCGTGTCGCCCTGCGTAAAGGCTCGCTGGTGGTCAACTCCTCCCAGGGCGGGGGCAGCAAAGACACTTGGATCGTGCCCGATTGATCCGCATCCTCAACGACCAGACTGAAGGGGGCCGCCGCGATGCTGTCGCGCGTTGCTGAAAATATCTACTGGCTGGCCCGCTACGTCGAGCGGGCCGAGAACACTGCCCGCATCGTCAGCGTCAACGCCAACCTGCTGTTGGACCTGCCGCGCGGCATCGCACCGGGCTGGCAGCCGCTGGTCTATATCACTGGGGCCAACGCCTGGTTCGAGGAACACTACCCGGACTACGGCGAACCCAATGTGGTGCATTTTCTGATCGGGGACGAGCGTCACTCCGGCTCCATCCTCTACGCCGTCGCCGCGGCGCGCGAGAACTGCCGCACCATCCGCGACTTCGTGCCGCGCGAGGCCTGGGAACTGCTCAACGAGCTTTACCTCTACGCCCGTGATGAGCTGGAGCGGGGCACCACCAAGGGCGGACGTCACGGCTATCTCAAGCACATCATCCAAAGCACCCAGGGCATCAACGGCCTGCTCTCCGGCACCATGCTGCATGACCAGGGTTACGAGTTTCTGCATCTGGGGCGTTTCATGGAGCGGGCGGACATGACCACCCGCATCATCGACGTGCGCTCCGCCAACCTGCTGCCGCATGCGACCACCGACCTGCAGCCCTTCGAGACCATCCAGTGGGTCAGCGTGCTCAAGTCCATGACCGCGTATCAGGCCTACCGGCGCAGCGAGCAGGTGCGGGTCCAGCGCGAACGGGTGCTGCGCTTTCTGTTCCAGCACAAGGCGTTCCCGCGCGCCGTCTGGCACTGTATCGAGTCGACCCGCCAGAGCCTGGAAAAGCTGCCGCGCAAAGATGCCGCGCTGCGGGTGGCCGGCCGGGTCAAGCGCAACCTGGAAGCGGCGGAGCCCTGGCTGCTCGATCAGCAGCAACTCCATGCCTATGTGGACGAGCTGCAGCTCTCGATCGGCGAACTCCACACCGAGATCGCCAAGACCTGGTTCCCGCCGCCGCTGGTGCTTGACGCCGCGGCCTGAGGTCGGCCGGCCCGGCGCTGCGGTCGATTCGGGAAAAGGGTCTACCGCATGCTGATCAAGGGCCAGGACGTCTCCCATATCGTCTTCGGCAACACCCTGCCCGCCGACGGACTGCTGGGCAAGCGGTTCGACTACATGCTGTCCAATCCGCCCTTCGGGGTGGAATGGAAGAAGATCGAGGCCGCGGTGCGCAAGGAGTACGCGCAGCAGGGCTTCAGCGGGCGCTTCGGTCCGGGCCTGCCCAGGGTGTCGGACATGTTCTACAACACCGGCATCAGCACCTATGTTTGGATACTCTCCAACCGCAAGCCCGAGCACCGCGGCGGGCGGGTCCAGCTCATCGACGCGAGCCGCTTTTGGCAGAAGCTGCGCAAGAGCCTGGGGAGCAAGCGCAAAGAGATGTCCGACGAGCACATCGCCACGGTCACCCGGCTCTTCGGCGATTTCGTTCAGGCGCGGCTGGCGGTGCTGACCGATGTGGCCGGCGAGGAACTGGGCCGCCAGGTCCTGCTCGCCGGCGAGGCCGATCCGGTCGCGCCCCAGGACGGCAAGGTCCGGGTCATGCCGATCTCGCGCATCTTCAGGAACGAAGTCTTCGGCTACCGCACCATCACCGTGGAGCGGCCACTGCGGGACGCCTCCGGTCAGCCGGTGCTCGGCCACAAGGGCAAGGCCAAGGGCCAGCCCCAACCCGACCCCAAGCTCCGCGACACCGAGAACGTCCCATTGGCCGAGAACGTGACCGACTATCCCACGCTCCGCGCTCTTCGTTACACATATGTGGCTCTGACACATCGCAAGCTGTTGATTTCAGTACGTGACCATACTGTTGGTCAAGAGCAACTGAGTCTTATAAAACAGATACTTACTGACTTATGTGTAACGAAGAGAGCTGAAGGGCCAGGGCCAACCCGAGCCGCTGCTGTCGTTCCCGGGCGGTGCGCTGATCCACTTCGCGATAAGCAACGCGCGGATCGCCATGACGACCCGACTCCAGGGTCCGGAGACCCGCTTTCTGCCCTTCGATCGCGGCGACGCGGGCGGGGCCGGCAACCCGCCGAACCCCGACGGGCACCGCAGCGCCTATGGTGCTGGTGGTCTCGGACCGCCGGGTGCTGGACGATCAGCTTCAGGAGGCGCTCTTCGGACTGGACGAGCGGGATGTGATCCGCGACGAGGCGCTGAAAGGTGTTCTGCGCTGGGTCCGGCTGCATCCTTACAACATCGCGCAGAAGGTGCAGGTGGTGGTGGAACACTTCCGGGAGACTATCGCCCCGCTCCTGCACGGCCAGGCCAAGGCGATGGTGGTGGTCGGCAGCCGGGTGGAGGCGGTGCGCTCGATGACCCGGTACATCCGCGATCAGGGCTATGCGATCGGCGCACTGGTCGCCTTCTCCGGCGAGGTGTCGGACCCGGAGTCCGGCGCGGACCCCTTCACCGAGCGCAGCGCGGTCCTGAACCCGGCCCTGCGCGGGCGCGATCTGCGCGAGGCCTTCGCGACCGATGCCTATCACCTGCTGCTGGTGGCCAACAAGTTCCAGACCGGCTTCGACCAGCCGCTGCTGTGCGGCATGTACGTGGACAAACGCCTGGCCGGCATCCAGGCGGTGCAGACCCTCGCAGATCTTCGACTACGGCAATACCGCCATCGAGAAGCGGGCCGTTTTCTACAAGCGCCTGCTGCCGCTGCTGGATTTCGGGCAGGCGCGCGAAGGGGTGGATCTGTCGAAGCGGCGGCTCACCCACCATGGGTTGGCGGATCAGGGCAAACGCAACCTGTCGCTCACCGGCGGCGAGCGCCTGGCGCCGATGACGCAGGCCGGCAGCGGGGACGTGCGGGAGCAGGCGCGGGCGCGTTTCGCCGAGATCATCGCGGCGGTCAACGATCTCTTCGAGGGCGCCCTGACCGACGACGACAAGCTGGTCTATGTGAACAACGTGCTCAAGGGCAAGCTCTTGGAGTCCGAGACCCTGGTTCAGCAGGCCCGGAGCAACACCAAAGAGCAGTTCGCGACCTCGCCGGACCTCGCCAACGCGCTGCTGAACGCGATCATCGACGCCTGCGCCGCCCATGGCGCCATGAGCAAGCAAGCACTCGACTCCGAGCGGGTACGCCGCGGTCTTCAGGACATTCTGCTGGGACCAGGGCAGCTTTGGGAGGCGCTGCGGGAGCATGACGACGGGCCACGACCGGTCGAGGGTCGCTGACGCCCATCCCGCGGTCCCCCGTGGGAGCGGCCTCCGGCCGCGATGGGGCCGCGCGGGATCGTCCCGTCATGCCGGCAGGAATCCTGTGTCTCGGTACCACGGGACGCTGGAGCGTCAATGCCATTAAGTGAAGCGCCGACGGCGCGGCTTCTCGTTCCCACGCTCCGCGTGGGAATGCCGGGCGGGCGCTCCGCGTCCGGTCTTGGCGCCGGACGCGGAGCGCCCGCACCTGCTCCCACGCAGGAGCGTGGGAGCCAGAAATCGTGGGTTTTGTAGGGGCGACTTCAGTCGCCCCTGCGGCCCCTGCGGATCTTGCCGACATGCGCAGTCGGGGTCTTTATTCCCGAGAATCGCCGAAGGCTCCGATTTCCGCCCCGCTCCGGCCAGGGGCGGCCCGCGCGGGTTACAATCGCCGCGTCGACTTCACTTACGGGGCACGTCAGATGGATTCATGCCTGTCCGTTTTCACCCGGCGCGGCCGGTGGGTGCTGCCCATGCTGCTGTTGGCGCTCGCGCTGTCGGGCCTGGCCCTGGCGGTACCGGACGCGGGTCCGGACCCCTTCCCCGCCGAGCCCATCCTGCGACTGGACCCTGGGGGCCATACGGCTGCGATCAGCCGCATGGACGTGGATGCGGGCGAGCGCTGGGCGGTCTCGGGTTCGCACGACAAGACGGTCCGGATCTGGCGGCTGGCGGACGGGCGCTTGGAGCGCACCCTGTGGGTGCCGGCCGGCGCGGGCGATCTGGGCAAGGTCTATGCGGTGGCCATCTCGCCGGATGGTGGGCTGGTCGCGGCCGGGGGTTGGACCGGCCCCGGGGCAGACCAACAGAACATCTACATCTTCGACCGAGCCGACGGCCGGCTGCGCCACCGCATTCCGGGGCTGCCGAACGTCGTCTTCCACCTGGCATTCAGCCCGGACGGCCGCTCGTTGGCCGCCACCCTGGGCGGTGCCAACGGTCTGCGGGTCTATGGCGTCCCTACCGACGGGGACGGACCCTTGCCCGAGGTCTTCACCGATCCGGGCTTTGGCAACGACAGTTATTGGGCGGCCTTTGCCCAGGACGGACGCTTGGCGACCAGCAGCTATGACGGCCGGGTGCGGCTCTATGGCCGCGGATTCGAGCGATTGGCCGACATCGAGACCCGGGGCGGAAAGCGGCCCTTCGGACTCGCCTTCTCGCCGGACGGCCGGCGGTTCGCGGTGGGCTACAAAGACAGCACGGCGGTCGAGGTGCTCGACGGACAGACCCTGGCACCGCGCTTTGCTGCGGACACCAAGGGTGCGGACAACGGCGATCTGGGCAGTGTCGCCTGGTCCGCAGACGGCAAGACACTGCTGGCCGGCGGGCGCTATGCCGATGGCGACCGGTTCCCGATCCGGCGCTGGCGAATCCAGGGCCAGGCCACCGGTCCATTCACCGAGATCCGCCCCACGACCAACACGGTCATGTCCATCCGCCCGCTGCGCAAGGGTGCGATCCAAACTGATGTGGTTGCCGGAACTGTCACGCGGCTTGCTTAAC
>JACDZJ010000009.1_pt1 | contig 104277 bp, 86 predicted proteins | sample 7365721 | NCBI WGS metagenome assembly JACDZJ01 (sample SAMN15143480, study PRJNA637477) | pond metagenome | biome: freshwater wetland ecosystem [ENVO:00000243]; feature: pond [ENVO:00000033]; material: pond water [ENVO:00002228]; isolation source: pond water containing pink berries ... | reverse complement strand
CCGCTTTGAGCGGCTCACGATCGAAAGCCCCCGGCTTTGCCGGGGGATTGTTACTGGATCGCGGGCTTGCACCCCTGCGAGCGAAAGACCAACCGGTATCGCTTGGTCCCCTGCCCGCGGGCTTAGCCGAAGCCGCAAGGTGCGTATTGGATGCGGTCGCAGATAGCCGGATCACACCCCTGCAAGCGCAGCAAATATTGTCGGGCATGACCGGGGTTGCTCGGATTGTCGAAACCGATGAACTCGCCAAGCGCATTGAAGCCTTGGAAGCAGCGACCGGGGGCAACCATGATTCGGTCCGTTGACCGCCGACTTGCAAGGCTGGAACAGCGGGTCGGTGTCGGCGCACATCCCCCGCTGGTTGTCCTTTGGAACCCAGAGGACCCCGACCCGACCGATGGCCGCCCTTGTATTCGCGTGCAGTGGGTAGATGCGCCATTGCGCGAATGGACCCCGCCCGCGGTACCGAAGCCGACACCCTGGAACGAGCCCCCGCCCGAACATGAATCATCCTAAGGCGCCGCGCTACGCGACGCCCCGGCGATGCCCCTAGGGGCGCCTAGCAGATCAGTCTAGATAAGATTTAACCACATCTTTGAGCTTGTCGGAGAAGTTATAGATGTCATCAACGGCTTCAATAGGCACACGGGTTTCCGTTTTATTATCATCAAAAAGACCGATATATTTCTTAGTGCGATTAAAGTGCAAACGGCAAATTGGTTTACGGTTGTTATCATCTAAGAGAATGCCGCAGTAACTCTGAGTGTCACGCAACACAATGCGCTTGCAGTCAACGACAGACCTCACAATGGCTTTAACAATATAATAGCCTTCAGTCTCCTCTTCCGACGTGATAATCTTTGCTTGAGCATCATCTGATTCAGTAGCCGGTTCAATCGGGATTTCTTGAAGTGATGGCAGAGGTAGCCCTGCGGTAGAGTTGATGGCTGACTTCAGTCGCTCATTGATCTGTTCATTCAGAAATTGAGTAGCTGCTTTGCGGACCAAGACTGCAAACTGTTCTTTAACTTTTTGTGTGATAGAGCCCTCGTAAACCCTCGCTGCAAGAAGTTTTATGAACTCATCGTCAGGGTCACTGAGAAGCGATGCCATTATCCTTTTTAGCTGGCTTACATACTTTAGTTCACCAGCAGCATTTATTATTGACCCGATATCAAACGACGACTTAGACAGCTTTGCCAGTTCTGGTACGACATATTCATCAATATTGAGAAGGTCTAATTCCAGGAACGGTTTCTCGTCCATTTTATTCGGGGCATCAAGGTCCGTGAAGAACTTATATACTTGCCCGTTTGTCAGCACGCCTATCCTGGCATTAGTTACATGGAAATATCTGAAAAGCTGTCCTGAATGATTAATATTCAATACTTCTCCGTACTTTTTTACCTCAAATAGAATCTGGATTTCTTTCAAACCTGTAGCTATTGCCCGATGAATTGCGTAGTCAATTTTTTCGCCTTTCTTTGTGCCAATATCGCAAACGAATTCAGGAGTCACTTCAGTCGGGTCAAAAACATCATACCCCAAAATGGTGCTAATAAAAGGCATTACAAAAGCATTCTTTGTTGCCTCTTCAGTATGGATGACCGAACCCTGCTGTCTAATCTTGTTGGCCAGGATGCTCAGCTTCTCAATTAATTCCATGGCTTTCTCTCATATTGGTGGGTGCCGGTGTAGGAAGTTTCGCCAGCATCTGATTCCCAACAAGGGAACCCCATCAACATCCCATGGAGGAACACAGGTTGTCAAGTCATCAACCCCCTCTGGCGGCCTTCGGGCTGCTGTATGCCCTTTTGATCTGGAGTTATCGCTATGCTTATGATTCGTGACGCTGAATTCTTCGCCATGCGCCGGGCGCAGTTCGCCGCATGGGTCCGGGCGCATCGTGACCGCCTTGACGCCCTGGCGCGGGCACTGAGCGCGGGAACGGACCCGGAGCCCTACCTTACCGCCATCGGGGACACGGCCATGTCTCGCGCCCGTGCGCGGAACCTGGAAGCAGACATTGAGCGCGAGCGTGCGAGAGATCTTGGACAGCCCTGGGATCGGGAGTTTGATGACATCTTACGCAGGGAGTCCGACGAACACGCGGCGCTTGCCTTCGCGGCCCGGTACTACAAGTGCGAGCCGACCCGCGAACATGCGCAAGCCTTGTTGGCCCGGTTGGTGGAGCGTCGGGCGGCACTGGAGCACGCCATCACCTGATCGACCCCCAAGCTCCCGAGCGTTTCGCACGCGAAACGCCCGCCCCCATGTGCGTACACGATGACGGTAACCCGGTCGAGTGATAGCCTAAGCCTATTGTCACGATTATTGCTTATTTCTCGCAAGATATTGATCGTATTGATAAGCAAGAATCATACCGGAAGCATACCGATAGGCAATCCATATCAATCGATCACCTTACCGACAACGTGTACGCAGGGATAACCCGCCCCGGACCGCAATCACCCCCTGTTCCCCCTGGGACGGCACGCACCCTGCCGACCGTGACCCTGCAACCACGTCGGGCGCATGAACCAAGCGGGGCGCGTCGCTCGGTGATATCCTCTCCCGGAGCCCTAACCGGACCGCCGAAGGACAGGGGAGGGGGCGCTTTTCATGTAGCACTTTCGTAGCACTAGCGCGCAACAAAGCTCAATAAAGGGTCTATTATGAGCAATCAAGCGCAACACGATACAAGACACAACCCCTTGAAAGTCTTAGCAAAGTCTGCGCTAAGTGGTTGTATTCCTTGGGGATGCTACTTGATTTGTAATCAGCGGGTCGGGGGTTCAAATCCTCTCGCCGGCTCCAATAAAACCAAGTGGTTCGGTGCATTAACGAATCCTTTTAGTGTCCGCAAGTTCAGCCAGGGTAACGCTCAATGCCATTAAGTTAAGCGCCGACGGTGCGGCTTCTCGTTCCCACGCTCCGCGTGGGAATGCCGGGCGGGCGCTCCGCGTCCGGTCTTGGCGCCGGACGCGGAGCGCCCGCACGTGCTCCCACGCAGGAGCGTGGGAGCCAGAATGGCTTAACTTAATGGCATTGAGGGTAACGCTGGGGGAACGAAAGGCTCGCGTTCGGCCTTGTTCTGGCGCGTTATGCCCGTTCGTCGGGCGCCGCTGAGCGGTAGGATCGAGAGTTCACCAACGACGCGAGGGGAACGTGCCATGACCGCAGAGATTGAAAGCCTGGTCCTCGAGCATCTGCGCGCGATCCGGGCAGACATTGCCGGCCTCAAGCGGGAAGTCACCGGCAACAGCGTTCAGCTATCCGCAATGGGGCAACAACTGGCGGGACTGACCGCGGCGGTCTACGCGGGCAAGTCCGACATTGACTAAATCAAACGGCGGTTGGACCGGGTTGAACGGCGGCTGGAACTGAGCGAGAGCCATTGAGCGGTAGGTCAGTGCACCGAACTTCAGGGCGAGCGGGTCGCGTACCTTTGCGTACTGCGCGTACCAAGCACACCACGGACCGCTTCTTGGTCAGATTCCAAATCGGGCAGGTGGTTTGCAGGCGACGCCAGGCGGGAATAGGGCTGCCCGTCAGTCCGAAAGCGGCGCGGACGGTGGCGAGGTTGGTTTCAGCGGGTGACACGGCGCGCTCCAGTAGGGTGCACAGGTTTGTGTAACTAATGCCGTCCGCATGTTGTCGGCGCCTCTAAAGTCATTCGGCGGGACAGGGTCAGGCGGTGAAGGGGCCGCCGTTCGGGAGCTACCCTAGACCCGGCCGCAACGGTCAAACCAGCTTCGCGACCTTCAACAGAACGCCGATGATGATGGTCGTTTGCAGAAAGCCCATGCCAATAACCCAGCGGGTCAAGTCGGCTTTCGTCTCGGCAAGGTCGCGCTTCAATTCCAGGCGCAAGACTTCAATCGCGTGCTGTAGGTTGTTCTCGTGCTCGGCAACTTCGGCCTTGGTCGCCATCTGTCGATCAAGGATTTCCGCCAGAGCACGGGCCTGGGTGACGGCTTGTTGCTCGCTGAACCCGCCCGCTTTGAGGGTTTCGGAATAGGCCAGGGTGTCAAGAATGAAGCTGGTCATGCGCTCAGTCCTCGGTCAATTCAAGGCGCCGTTCAATCCGCTCGACACGGCGCCTCCGTCCTTCCAGGTCGGACTTGCCAGAGTAAACCGCCGTTGTCAGGGCGCCGACTTGCTGCCCGAGCGTGGCAAGGTTTAGCTCGATGCTCGTGAGTCGTTCGCCGTGATCGGTTTGGGTTGCGCGAATCGCTCGCAGGTGTTCCAGGACCAGGCTTTCAATGTCTGCTGTCATCGTGGGTTCTCCGGGTGAAAGGCTGTAGGTCACTTGGCGGCGGTCCGGGCACGGGGCGGAGGCTCGGCAACCGTAACCGATAGTAACCAGCCCAATCAAGGCACCGCGATCAACCGCGCGCTGCAACCGGCCCCGGCAGTTAGGTCCGCCAAAAGACCGCGTCGTCGCGGTGGTTACAAAATACCCCTTTAGCCGCTAGAGTAACGTGCCGTGCCCCCGCGGCGCCGCCGTCCGCCCGTTCTGTGCCGAAGGACCCAACGCCAGGTAACCGCCGTGAGCAACCCCTTCTTCGACCGGCCGATCCTCAACTCCCCTTACGCCTATCCAGCGCGCCACTGGGAACTGGACGACACTGGCCAACCGACCCAGAAGATTGTCGAGGCCCGGCGTCGGGCGGAGTTCATCACGCCTATTCCCAAGCCGAAGAAGCAGAAGGGCGCTCCGAAGCAGTTCGACCTGGCATTCGATGAAGGCAAAGGACTGAGCACGGAGGCCCAGCGCTACGACCACACCGCCATCATCAACGCCGTCCGCCAAGAGGTCGACCGCTGGCGGCTGGACCCCGATCCAAACCACTGGCGGGTCACCCCGGAGACGGCGCGCCTCCTCACGCACTGGCGACAGCACCCGTTCAGCAGCCTGCGTCCCTTCTTCTGCCAGATCGAGGCCGTCGAGACCGCCATCTGGCTCACCGAGGTCGCACCCCAGATCGGCAAGGCTGGGGAGCGCTTCCTGACACATCTGACCGACGCCAATCACGACGCCAACCCGGAGCTGATGCGCCTGGCACTCAAGCTCGCCACCGGCGCCGGCAAGACGACGGTCATGGCCATGCTGATCGCCTGGCAGACGGTCAACGCAGTGCGCCGACCCGCGGCCAAGAAATTCACCCGCGGCTTCCTCATCGTCGCACCAGGACTCACGATCAAGGACCGCCTGCGCGTGCTCCAGCCCAGCGACCCGGACAGCTACTACGCCAGCCGCGAACTGGTTCCGGGTGATCTATTGGACGACGTACGGCGCGCCAAGATCGTCATCACCAACTACCACGCCTTCAGGCGGCGCGAACGTATCGAACTCTCCAAAGGCGGTCGGCTATTGCTCCAGGGCCGCGGCGGCGATGCCTTGGACACCCTGGAGACCGAGGGGCAGATGCTCCAGCGCGTCATGCCCGACCTGATGGGCCTGAAGAACATCTTGGGCATAAACGACGAGGCCCATCACTGCTACCGGGAGAAGCCCAACCACGACTTGGAGGGGGACCTGAAGGGCGACGACAAGAAGGAGGCCGAGAAGAACAACGAAGCGGCCCGCCTCTGGATTTCCGGCCTGGAGGCCGTCAACCGCAACCTGGGCTTGGCCCGCGTCTTGGACCTTTCCGCCACCCCTTTCTTCCTGCGCGGCTCCGGCTATGCCGAGGGCACCCTCTTCCCCTGGACCCTGAGCGACTTCTCGCTGATGGACGCGATCGAGTGCGGCATCGTCAAGTTGCCGCGCGTGCCGGTCGCCGACAACATCCCCGGCGGCGAGATGCCGATGTTCCGCAACCTGTGGGAGCACATCCGCGCCAAGATGCCCAAGAAGGGACGCGGCAAGTCGGAGGCACTCAACCCGCTGGACCTGCCGACCCAACTGCAAACCGCGTTGGAGGCGCTCTACGGACACTATGAGAAGACCTTCGCCCTCTGGCAGCAGGCCGGGGTCGCGTCGCCGCCTTGCTTCATCGTCGTCTGCAACAACACCTCCGCCTCCAAGCTAGTCTACGACTACATCGCCGGTTTCGACCGCACCAATCAGGATGGCACCACCGAGTTGGTGCCCGGCCGGCTGCCCCTGTTCCGTAACCACGACGAACACGGCAACGCACTTCCGCGACCCCGCACCCTGCTGATCGACAGCGAGCAACTGGAGTCCGGCGAGGCCCTCGACGACAACTTCCGCGCCATGGCCGCGGATGAAATCGAGCGCTTCCGCCGCGAGATCGTCGAGCGCACCGGCGACCCGCGTCAGGCCGAGAACCTGACCGACCAGGACCTGCTGCGCGAAGTCATGAATACTGTCGGCAAGCCCGGCCGACTGGGCGCCGATATCCGCTGCGTCGTCTCGGTGTCCATGCTGACCGAGGGCTGGGACGCCAACACCGTCACCCATGTGCTCGGGGTGCGGGCCTTCGGCACCCAACTTCTGTGCGAGCAGGTCATCGGCCGGGCGCTGCGCCGCCAGTCCTACGACCTCAACGAAGACGGGCTCTTCAATGTGGAATACGCCGACGTCCTCGGCATCCCCTTCGATTTCAACGCCAAGCCGGTCGTGGCGCCGCCTCAGCCGCCACGCGAGACCATCCAGGTCAAGGCCGTGCGTCCCGAGCGCGACGCACTCGAAATCCGCTTCCCCCGGGTCGCGGGTTATCGCACCGAACTGCCGCAGGAGCGCCTGACCGCCGAGTTCAACGACGACTCCGTGCTCGAACTCACGCCCGACCTGATCGGCGCCACCCGCACCCTGAACGCGGGGATCATCGGTGAACCGGTCGACCTCGACCTGGTGCATACCGGGGATGTGCGGCCATCGCAGATGGTCTACGAGTTGACCTCTTACCTGGTGCTGAACAAGTGGCGCGACGCGAATGACGAACCGCGGCTCAACCTGTTCGGCCAGCTCAAGCGCATCGCGCGCCAGTGGCTCGACGGCTATCTGGTGTGCAAGGGCGGCACCTTCCCGGCACAGCTCAAATACAAGATGCTCGCGGACATGGCCTGCGAGCGGATCACTGCCGGTATCACCCGCGCCTTTATCGGCAAGCGCCCGATCCTGGCCCTGCTTGACCCCTATAATCCGGTCGGCTCCACCGTCCATGTCCGCTTCAACACCAGCAAGACCGAGCGCTGGGAAACCGACTCCCGCCGCTGTCACATCAACTGGGTGATCCTGGACAGCGATTGGGAGGCCGAATTCTGCCGCGTGGCGGAGGCCCATCCGCGGGTGCGTGCCTACGCCAAGAACCATAGTCTGGGGTTTGAAGTACCCTACCGCTATGGCTCGCAGATGCGCCGCTATCTGCCTGATTTTGTCTTGCTGGTGGATGACGGCCATGGCGAGGACGACTTGCTGCACCTGACCGTCGAGATCAAGGGCTACCGCCGCGAAGACGCCAAAGAGAAGAAGGCCACCATGGACACCTACTGGGTGCCCGGCGTGAACAACCTCGGCACCTTCGGGCGCTGGGCCTTTGCCGAATTCACCGAGGTCTATCAGATCGAGGCCGATTTCAAGGCAAAGGTCGAGAGCGAGTTCAATAAGATGATCGAGACCGTCGCCCCGACCCCGGCGGACGATGTGTAACGCCAGCGGCAAGTCGATGAGGCAATGGCAGCTATCGACGCACTGAGCGGGAAGATCGATACCGGCGGACGAAAATTCACGCGGGAAGAGATGAATGAGCGGTGATTTCTTCTCTTCTCGTTCCCACGCTCCGCGTGGGAATGCAGTCTTGGCCGCTCCAGCGGCCGGAGCGCCCACGCGACCCTGGAGCGTGGGAGCGAGCGCAACTCTGCTCATCAAAGGTGCAAACTCCATGTTGAAAAGCTATGAGGCCGTGTATGAGAAAGGACGCCTGAAGTGGTTGGACGAGCAGCCAAATATCGAGTCGGCCCGAGTCATCGTTACGGTCCTTGTCGAAGGCGTTGTCAAGGCCAAACGCCGCTCTCCTCCCGCATCCATGGCGGGAAAGGTGGAGATCATCGGCGACATCGTTTCTCCTCTTGTCGATGAGGAGGATTGGGAATGTCTGAAATAATCGTCCTGGATACCCATGTTTGGTTGTGGTACGTCAACGGGAATTGCGAACGATATCCCCCCGCCTGGGTGGAGCGCATCGCGACTGCCACCCGCGTTGCCGTTTCGCCCGTCTCCTGTTTTGAAATCGCCTTGGCGGAAAAGCGCGGGCGAATCAGCTTAAAGTGTCCAGTGGACGAATGGTTGTCAGACGCACTGGAGCCTGCCGGCGTTGAGCTGCTCCCGTTGACACCCACCATTGCGACACGCGCAGTCACTCTGACCCCCGCCCATCGCGACCCATTTGACCGCATGATCATTGCGACAGCCTTGGAGAATGACGGCATGCTCGCCAGTGTTGACGGTCTCTTTGTCCATTACCCGGAACTGACCGGCCGTCTGCTGAAATAAGGTTTATACGATGGCCCCAAAACCAAAGACCCCGTCAGTCACCGTCGCCACGCTGACCCACGACGAGGCCACCCGCAGGAACATCCCGACGGCCGAATATCAGTCGGTGATGCAGAAGGACGAGCAGGACCCGATTCCGGTGATCTATACCCGTGGCGCGGCCGGGCTTGATGAGGAAAAGGAGGAGCGCAACCGCGACCTCGACCCACAACTCGTCTGGCGAGGCAAGGATCAGCAGGATTGGAGCGATCTCGTCGTCCACGCGCCGCCGCTCTATATCCAGGAGAAGGTCCACCCGAAGGTCCTGATCGACGACCTGCTGCGCCAATCCAATCTGCCTGCCTCATCCGGGGGTGAGGGAGAGCAGTTCGACCTCTTCGCCGACTTCAACGGCATCCCCAAGGACGCGGACCGGACCGAGTTCTACCGGCACGACCAGAACTGGTCCAACCGCATGATCCTGGGCGACTCGCTCCAGGTGATGGCGAGCTTGGCCGAGCGCGAGGGGCTGCGCGGCAAGGTCCAGTGCATCTATCTCGATCCGCCCTATGGCATCAAGTTCAACAGCAATTTCCAGTGGAGCACCACCAGCCGGGATGTGAAGGACGGCAATGTCGGTCACATTACCCGTGAGCCGGAGCAGGTGAAGGCGTTTCGGGATACCTGGCGGGATGGCATTCATTCTTATCTGACCTATTTGCGGGATCGGCTGACTGTCGCGCGGGATTTGCTGACCGATTCAGGGTCGATCTTTGTGCAAATTGGGGATGAGAATGTGCATCGGGTGCGTGTACTGATAGACGAGGTATTCGGGCAGGAGGGCTTCGTTTCACAAGTGGTTTTCAGAAAGACAACCGGTAAAGCCAGTGGCGCGCTTGATAACACATGTGATTATTTGTTGTGGTTCAGCAAAGATCGCTCCCGCCTTAAGTTTCGGCCCTCATTCGAAGGCCGATCGCACTCTGATGACATGAATGTTCGCTTTATCGAAGCGCAGGACGGACACCGTCGAGGGATGACGAAAGAGGAAGCCGAAGGAACGGTCGCCTTGGGAGACGGGGATCGAGCCTATCGATACAATCCGTTGACCAGCGCGCGATCTCCTCAGGCGAATGATGTACGCAGCTACGTTTTTCAAGGACAAGCATTCACCCCAGGGAAGAGAACCTTTAGTACGAACTTACGTGGCCTTCAGCAGTTGGAGAAAGCAAATCGACTACACGGAATAGGGAACTCACTAACGTACGTCCGATATTTTCATGACTTCTCCTTTAAGCCCAGAAATGATATATGGGATGACACTCGCCAGAGCGGCTTTGGCGACGAAAAAATTTACGTGGTGCAAACGGCAACGCGTGCTATCGAGCGTTGCATACTGATGACGACCGACCCCGGAGACTTGGTCCTAGACCCCACCTGCGGTTCCGGCACCACCGCCTATGTCGCCGAGCAGTGGGGTCGCCGCTGGATCACCATTGACACCTCACGTGTCGCACTCGCCCTGGCCCGTGCCCGCATCATGGGCGCTCGCTATCCCTACTATCTGCTCGCGGATTCGCGCGACGGCCAGATCAAAGAGGCCGAGGTCAGCCGCACCGCACCATCCTCCCAGCCGACCCGCGGCGATATCCGCCACGGATTCGTCTACAAACGGGTGCCGCACATCACGCTCAAGTCCATCGCCAACAACAGCGAGATCGATGTCATCTGGGACCAGTGGCAGGCGACCCTGGAGCCCCTGCGACAGCGGATGAACGCCGCCCTCGTAGGATGGGTAGAGCGCAGCGAAACCCATCCTCCCGCCGCGAAATCAGGCGATGGGTTTCGCTCCCGCTCAACCCATCCTACAAATTCATGCGCACCCTTCGAGGAGTGGGAGATACCGCGCGAGGTGGATGTGCATTGGCCGCAAGACGCCAAGACGGCCCATGCCGACTGGTGGCAGGCCCGCATCGCCCGCCAGCAGGAGATCGACGCCTCCATCGCCGCCAAAGCCGAATCCGAGTACCTCTACGACAAGCCCTACACCGACAACAAGAAGGTCCGCGTCGCCGGCCCCTTCACCGTCGAGAGCCTGTCGCCGCACCGCGTGCTCGGCGTCGATGAGAACGACGAACTGGTTGACCCCAACGAGAAGCAGGTGGCCGATTCGGGGGCGGGCTACGGCGAGAAACAGACCTTTCCGCAGATGATCCTGGAGAACCTGAAGGTGGCCGGGGTGCAGCAGGCCCACAAGGAAGACCGCATCACCTTCACCTCGCTGACGCCGTGGCCCGGCGATCTCGTCTGCGCGGAGGGCCGCTACATCGAAGGCAACGGCGAGACCGGCACCGAGAAGCGCGCCGCCATCTTCATCGGTCCCGAGTTCGGCACGGTCACCCGCCCGGACCTGGTCATCGCCGCTCGCGAGGCCGGCGACGCCGATTTCGACTGCCTGATCTCCTGCGCCTTCAACTACGAGGCCCACGCCACCGAGTTCAGTAAGCTCGGCCGCATCCCGGTGCTCAAGGCGCGAATGAACGCCGACTTGCACATGGCCGAGGACCTGAAGAACACCGGCAAGGGCAATCTGTTCGTGATCTTCGGCGAACCGGACATAGCGATCCTGCCCGCCGATGACGGCCAGGTCCGGATCAAAATCAACGGCGTGGATGTCTTCCACCCCAGCACCGGCGAGGTCCGCAGCGACGGCCCCGAAGGTATTGCCTGTTGGTTCATCGACACCGACTACAACGAGGAGAGCTTCTTCGTCCGCCACGCCTACTTCCTCGGCGCCGCGGACCCCTACAAGGCGTTGAAGACCACCCTCAAGGCCGAGATCAACGAAGAAGCCTGGGCCACCCTCAACAGCGACACCTCGCGCCCCTTCCCCAAACCCGCCTCCGGGCGCGTCGCGGTCAAGGTCATCAACCATCTGGGGGATGAGGTGATGAAGGTGTTCCGGGTGGTATGACATGAGTTCCACGTTATCCCAAGTGCTGTGGATCAGCGACAAGAGGACGCCTAAGTGATCACCCGATTGACACTGCGCAACTTCAAGAGTGTGATTGAACAAGTTTATGACTTTACCCAGTTTGACTTGCTGGTCGGACGGAATAATAGCGGTAAGAGCACGGTGCTTCAGGCGCTTGCTATCTGGCAATTCTGTGTAGATGAGTTTCACCGGTCTCAACGCAGTGGAACGAAAGGCATCCAGGTTGTGCTTCCCAACTTCACCGCACTGCCATTGCCGGAATTTAATCTGCTCTGGAAAGATCGCACGGATCGCCGTTGGCCAATGGTCAATGGAAAAAAGAAGCAGGAATATATTCTGATTCACATTGACGTCGAGTGGCGAACAGAAGTCGGGGAGATGGACTCGTTCAGTGTCGAGTTGCGTTACCACTCGCCACAAACGATTTACGCCATACCCAGCGATGGCTGGGCAAAGTTCCGCGAATGCGAGAAATCGGGAAATCTTCCGAGGATTGCTTATGTACCGCCGTTCTCAGGTTTAGAACCCGTCGAGAAATGGTTGGATGTCTCTCCCATCCGTCAACAGATAGGCAAGGGGCAGCCCGGCAGCGTGCTGCGAAATCTGCTCTTACGGGTTTGCTCCCCATCGCCAGACGAGCCGGATGATAGCAAAGGCAACAAGCATATTGGTCCGCCGGTCGACTGGCAGGAAGTCGCCGCCATTATCGACCGCTGGTTCTCGGTTAAGATTCGCGAGCCAAGATACGAATCTGGGAAGGATGTCTATATCACGGTCGAATATCGTCAGCACGGAAAGGATTACGACATCATCGCCGGAGGTAGCGGATTTCACCAAACCTTGACGCTACTGGCCTTCCTTTACGGCTATCACCCAACAACAATTCTGCTCGACGAGCCGGATGCGCATCTACATGTGAATCTGCAGCGCGAGATTCTTGATTACTTCAAACGTAAGGCGATTGAGAGGAGCACGCAGTTTCTGATCGCCACCCACGCCGAGGAGTTCGCCCGCGGGGTCGATGCTGCTCAGATTGTATCGCTCCTGAGCCAAGCCCCCAAGCGCATTCAGTCTACGCCTGAAGTACTGCGTGCGATGGCTGAAGTGTCAAATGAGGAAATCACCCGACTGATGGCGTCACCCTACATCCTTTATGTGGAGGGCGAAAGTGACGAGCGGATTCTGAGGGGGTGGGCGGATCAGTGCAACGCCCGGGCGGCCATGGACCGCGTCTGCTTCAAGAGTATGGGTGGTGGGGGTAAAGGGTACATGAAGCAACACGCGGACGAACATTTCGCCGCGCTAAAGCAGATTATTCCTAGCGCGTCGCGAATGATGTTATTTGATTACGATGACCACGCAACCTGGCACCCGCCAGCCGCAAACTCAACGGTGGTCGAGTGGAAACGCAAGAACATAGAGAACTATTTGCTTGTGCCTGACGCCTGGAAGCGCGCGGCTTTGGGTCAGCTTCGATACGCCGAGGACGAATTGTTCGCGCCGCCGACGATTCAGACTATCGATGCCTTCTTCGTTGGCGAGAACTTGACTCTTCCGCCAGGTAAATCGTGGCGCAGTGTATCCGCAAACGTATTTAGTGTTGTGGATGGCAAGCGGATACTATTCGAAAATGACGAATCACTTTTTCAGCAACTCAAGAAAGCGAGGGAGCCCGTGCGCTTAATACGTGAGGAAGTCGCCATGGTGATGCGGGCCGACGAAATTCACGACGATGTCCATCATTTTTTTGGTAAGTTGGTTTCGCTGATCGGGACTCACTGATGGACTTCCGGATCGCCGACACCTTCACCGACAGCCTCGTCCGCCTGACCGGCGACGAGCAGAAGGCTGTCAAGACCACGGCGTTCGACCTTCAGGTCAATCCGGCCAATCCCGGGCTGAGCTTCCACAAACTGGATGACGCAAGGGACAAGAACTTCTGGTCGGTGCGCGCCAGCGGTGATATCCGACTGATCGTGCACAGGTCATCCGACAGCTTGTTGCTTTGCTATGTGGACCACCACGACCGCGCCTACGGCTGGGCCGAGCGGCGCAAACTGGAGACCCATCCGCGGACCGGCGCCGCACAGTTAGTGGAGATTCGCGAGCATGTCGAAGAGATCGCGGTCCCGCGGTACGGCGAAGTCGCGCCGTCTGCACCGGTGAAGCCGCCGCTGTTCGCTCAGCGACCCGATGCAGAGCTATTGGGCTACGGCATCCCGGTCGAATGGCTCGCGGACGTGCGCCAGGCCAACGAGGACAGTCTGTTGGAGTTGGCCGGCCAGCTCCCGGCCGAGGCGGCAGAGGCGTTGCTCCAACTGGCCACCGGCGGTCAGCCGCTCGTACCGCGACCGCGGGCCGCCCCCGGCGTCGATCCCTTCGCCCATCCCGACGCCCAGCGGCGCTTCCGCCTCATGGGCGATCTGGAGGAGCTTGAGCGTGCCCTGGAGTACCCCTGGGACAAGTGGACGGTCTTTCTCCACCCGGCCCAGCGTCAGTGGGTGGAGCGCGATTTCGCGGGGCCGGCGCGGGTGTGCGGTATGGCGCCAACGCCGCCAGTGCGCCGGGGTTTCGGTGCAGCGGGAACTGAGACGGTGGAAGGTGGCGACGAACAGGGCGGCGGGGAGGAAGCGCGTAGTGTCCTCGTCACCGCGGATCAGTGCCGCCGCGAAACGCTCGTACAGTCGGCGCATCTGCACCCGATAGGTGTCGAGGTCGCCGGCTTGGTACGCGGGGTGGGCTGACTCCGCGGTCGCGTCTCTGAAAGTGGAAGCGGGTACCGTCGTTTCCGGTATCCGTCAGCGCGTCCATGAAGCCGAGCACGGCGATTGGATTGGTCAACGGCTCATCGCTGTAGAAGACGACCTCGGCGTCCGGCGATTGCCGGGCGGACTCCCGAATCAGTTGGACCGCGTCAGCGATCCGGGCCGCATCCATTTTCAGCGGCAGATGTGTCCGCTCTTGCGGGTAGATGCCGGAGTAGGTGCAGTAGGCACAGGCGCATTCGCCCCTGGATCGACGGGAGGAAGTCCGGGGCATCGAACGCGTTGTCGAGCCAGGGCGGCAGGTCGTCGGTCAGGAGCAGGTCTGCGATCAGCGCCGCGGGCAGTTCAATCCGCGCGGCCAGCGCGGCGATATCCGGCCTAGACCATCTTACAATCGGCTGCTGGAACCGCGTAGGATGTGCAAATCCCGCGCGCGGCGATCTGGAGGTAGGCATCGCGGTGCTGAGTGGGCGAATCCATCCGCCAAGCCGACCGGCTTGCGAGCCCTTTTGACAGACCCTGTTCCACATCATGCGCTTTGACGTCAGCAACGACCAGATCAAACGAGCCAACGTGCCTCACGAGATCTTTCTGACCAACCTGATCGGTAACCACATTCTGATCACCGTTGGCGCCGGGGGCCTGGCGGGGTCTTTCCCCTGGGTGATGGCGATCATCCCCGCCATTTCATTCGGCCTGCTGGGTTACATTCTGTGGCGGGCCAAGCGGTCCAAGGCCAGTGACCCCTGGTATGTGATGTGTCACTGGCAGGTGTGCGCGCGCCGCAGCCGCATCTTCCTCTTCATGCTACTGTTGCTGCTTGCATTCGTGGTGCTTGGCTGGGCGGCACACACCTATGGCGGGATGATGAAGGAGGCGGTGATCGCCCTGGTCGCCGGCACCGGCATCCTGCCGGTGATGGTCACCGTACTGGTGCTGGTGATCGTGGAGTCCGACGCACTCTATCACGCCAACCAGGCGAAACTGCCGGCCTGGGTGGTGGAGCGGTTCCCCAACCCCGAGGCGCGGATCATTCCCGAGGCGCTTGCGGCGCAACATCACGAAACCCGAGTCTAGACGTTCTCAATCGCGCATTCAGCCGCGGCTGGATGCCGCTCCCATGCACCTGTTGCCGGGCGAGTATGAGGTCATGATGTTGAAACCCTGGTGGACTCGTGACCCGGTCTTGCGTCTGCTGTCGGACCTGATCATGGCGGAGTTGTCCCGGCTGCGGCCCGGTCTGCTCGGGGTGCGGCGTGCGCCGGATGCGCGGCTGGGACTGAGCGGGCAGGGGGGCGCCGACTTGCATCCGGATCTCGGGGCGCTGGGTCTCGACTCGCTGGAGTTTCTGGATCTGGCGACAGCCGTCGTGGTCCAGTTTCATCTGCACGAGACCGGGCTCGATGATGCCCTGATGGCGGACGCTCGATTGGATCATTGGGTGGAAACGATCCTGCGCAGCCGGGCGCGCTGGGATGAGGCGATCAGCTTCCAGACCTCAGGGTCCACCGGCCGACCGAAGATCTGTACCCATCGGATGGCCTTTCTGGAGCAGGAGATCGCCCACTTTGCCGATCGGCTGCACGACCGGCGCCGCCTCCTTTGCGCCGTACCCAGCCACCACATCTACGGCTTCCTGTTTTCCGTGATGCTGCCGGCCGCTCTGGGCATCCCGGTGCTCGACGTGCGTGACGCGCTGCCGGGCAGCGCACTGAGACAGGCCCAGCCGGGGGATCTGCTGATCGGCCATCCGACCTTTTTCGATTTGGCGACACGCGGTCCGGTGTCGGTCGCTGCTGATATCGTTGCAGTGTCTTCCACGGCACCCTGCCCGGAACCGGTCTGGCGGCGGCTCGGCGAGTCGGGGTTCGCCGAGATCATCGAGGTCTATGGTGCCTCGGAGACGGCCGGTATCGGTGAGCGCACTGCGCCGGATGCGCCTTTCCGGCTGCTGCCGCAGTGGTCGCGTGATCGCGGCTCCAACACGCGCATCGCCCGTCTGTTGGTGATTGACGAGGCGGTGCCGGTCGAGTTGCCGGACCAGGTCCAGTGGGTCGATGACAACCGTTTCCATGTTCTGGGACGGCGCGACGGTGCGGTGCAGGTCGGCGGGATCAATGTGTTTCCGCGACGTGTCGAGCGTTGTGTCCGCGAGCATCCGGAGGTCGCTGACGCACTGGTGCGTCTGGCCGGTGCCGAGCAGGACGGACGGTTGAAGGCATTCGTCGTTCCAAGCGCGGGGTGTGCCGATCCGCAACACCTGTCCGAGCGGCTCCACGTATGGCTCGCCGAACGGTTAACGCCCGCGGAGCGGCCCCGGACCATCACCGTCGGTGCGCAGTTGCCGCGGTCGAGGCTCGGTAAGTCGATCGATTGGGATTAGGCGAAAGGGCGGTCAGCAGTCAAGGTGGTGATGGCTTCGCGAATGCCTGCTCCGGCGGTACGGGATGCGACCACAGATACCCTTGCCCCCAATCACAGTCGAGATCTTTGAGCAATGTCAGTTGCCGTTGCGTTTCGATGCCCTCGGCCACCACCTCTTTACCGATGGAATGCGCCATGGCGATCATGCCGGCGACCAGATTGCGGTCGCGTGGCGTCTCGACGCCGCGAATGAACTCGCGGTCGATCTTGAGACTGCTGATCGGCAGTTCACGCAGATAGGCCATGGAACTGAAGCCGGTTCCGAAATCGTCCAGCGACAATTTGATCCCTCCACGATCCAGGACGTGCAGTGAGGCCTTCACGCTCGGTGTCATGCGCAGCAACAGCGATTCGGTGATCTCGATTTCGAGCAGATCCGGCGGCACGTCCGCCGCGTGCAGGTCTGCCAGCAACCGCCCTGAAAACGAGCGGGCCTCCAGGTCCGCGGCCGACACATTGATGGCGAGCAGTGCGCCTTCGCTATCCTGTTCGAGCAGTTCACGCAACAGCCGGATGGATTGGCGCAGCACGGCGGCCGTCACCGAGCGGATCAGGCCGTTGCGTTCGGCCGCCGGGATGAAATCGCCCGGCATGATGAGATCGCCGGCCGCGGTGCGCCAGCGTGCCAGCACTTCAAAACGTCGCTGCCGGCTCCGGGCGGTGATCGGAATCTGCTGCTGGAGCAGGATTTCGATCGCGTCCATGGGCGACCGGCCGAGGATCGCGCGGTCGATTTCCAGCCGTTTCAGTGCCTGTGTTTCCAGGTTCTGATCGAATGGGCGAGCACAGTTGCGTCCTTCGTCTTTCGCCCGATACAGTGCCAGATCGGCCTGCTTGAGCAGTTCGCCCGGTGCCGAGTCGGCGCCGCCGATGGCCAGACCGAGCGAACAGGTGATGGAAAAGCTGTCGCCCTCGACGGTGATCGGCCGGCGCAGTGATCTGACCATCCGTACCGCTTGCGTGAAGGGGTCATCGTCCGGCTGTTGCGGCAGCAGCAGCACGAATTCATCGCCGCCGAGTCGGGCGGCCAGCCCATCGCCAGGCAGGGCCGCGCTGATCCGCTCGGCCAAGGCGCATAGCAGGATATCGCCCTTGTCATGGCCAAGGGTGTCGTTGATGGTCTTGAAATGATCGATATCCAGAAGTGCGACTGAGAAGGTGCTGCCGTCGTGCCGACTCGACGCAATCGCTTCGGCCAGGGCTTCGCGAAAGCGCTCCCGGTTCGGGAGTCCGGTCAGGGCGTCATGCAGGGCGCGATGGCGCATCTCCTCGCGTGACTGACGCAATTGGTCGCCTTGACGCGCCAGCGACTGGGCCAGCCGTTTGAAATGCGCCGCATTGGCGACGATCACTTGCTGGATCAGATTTTTCAGCGCCAGCCCGGTCGCCAGCGCGACCTTCGACCAGGGCCGCGCGTAATGGGTCCGTTCTTCCTGCCAGACCTGGAAGACACGGTTCGGCCAACCGAAAGGACGGTCATTGTCCCCGCCGGAAAACGGCAGTGAGGCCGGATCGGCGCCCCAGTTTACGGCGTAGTTGGTGTTCCGGCGGCCGAACACCAGGATATCCTCGCGCCGTTCGTCGACGAAGATGACCATGACACCGGCCAGCCGTTGCGGGTAGACCGCCGCCGGCTCAAACTCGGCGGAAAGACAATCGGTATTCCAGACCGGTCCGGGACGGGTTTGCAGAAAGACAAGCAGCGCCTGAATCTCGTCCGCCGACAGACTGAAGTCGTTTCCGATGAACAGTGGTTGGCCATGATGGTAGATCTGCACGGCGTCGGCGCCGATCAGGTCGCACAGCAGTTGCTCCTTGCCGATGAAGCTCTCGGGAAAGGGCTGCTCGATGTCGATCTCGCAGACGATCCGGTTGACCTCCGCCATGCCCAGTTCGCTGGCGCGATTGTGCTCGCGTTCCTCGACCAGGGCCAGCCGCGTCGACAGCCATCCGCCCAGTTCGATCAGCCGGCGGCGCGCATAGGCGGTCACCGGATGCGGCGCGCGATGATGAAAGATCAGTAGTCCCCAGAGTCGCTCCTCGAACATCAGCGACAGCGACATGGAACCATTGACCGAAAAGCGCTTCAGATAGTTGCGGTGAATCGGCGACTGGGCGCGCAGATGGGCGATGCCGATATCGATGGCGTCGGTGGCGAGTGTTTTGCTCAACAGCGGGACGTCGGAGTGATCGCGGCTGGGGGCATAGCGCAGCGGCGTCTCGCGATAGAGCGCACGCGCCTGGCGCGGGATATCCGTGGCAGGATAGCGCAGCCCCAGGATCGGCGGCCAGGCATCGGGGAGCAGACTCTCGGCGATGACGATCCCATCGTCCTCGGCTTCGAACCGGTAGGCGACCACGCGCTCGAACCCAGTCAGATGGCGCAGCGCCGCGACGGCTGTGCCGCAGACTTCGATCGCATCGGCGCAGGCGTGCAACCGCTGTTGGAAGACCTCGACATCGAAACCGCGCAGGCGCTCATCCATCGCCATTTCACCGCAGGGCTCGACCTCCAACAACAGCCGCTCGCGCCAGCGATGCAGTCGTACGTCGAGCGGCAGCTCTCCCACGGGGGCCGTCACGCGAAAGAACGACGGATAAAAGGCGGCGGCGTCCGCCGCCGCCCCCAGGCAGGCGTGCAGATCGGATGCGCCCGTCGTCAGGGCCTGGCTCACCGGCGCGCCGAGCAGTTGCTCGGGTTCCAGCCCAAGATACATGCCGGTGTTGGCGCTGCAGGCATCGATTTGCAGCGTCTTGGGGTCGAGCACCAGCAGACAGCCGAACGGCTGAATCAGGCCGCAGGTGGCGATCGGTTCCGCATCGCACTGGGAAAAATCGAACGAGGCCGCGGACAGACCGGCCATGGTTTCGCAAAACTTGCCGGAGATCAGGTCATCGGCTGCCTGTTCGTTGCGCGGGGGCAAGCGGCGTAGCGGCTCGACGACGATCCAGAATTCCCCAGGGCGGTTGGAAGCGCGCATCGCAATGCGCACCTGCACCGGCCGCATCTCGAAATCGAACACGAACTCGAAGGTGGTGTTCAGGTTGCCGGTCAAGACGCCGCGGCGGAACCGTCCGTAGAATTCAGGAACGATGGTGCAGGGCGCCACGTCCGAGAAGAAGTTTCGCCCGATCACCGCCGCCGGTTCGCGATTCGCGATCTCGGCCTGCGACCGGCTGTAGAAGAGAATGGTCCCATCGGCATCGACCCGGATCGCTCCGCAGGGCAGTTGGTCCAGTTGCTCTTCGGATAGGGCGTCCAGGTGCTGGGGGTCGTGCAGGTCGATCGCGTCGTCGAGGTTCATGGATTGGTCGTATCTGGTTAGCCGGTCGGCGACTGGCGGGGCCGCTCGCTGTCAGCACGGCATCGCCGACATTATGCCATCGGTGCTGGGGATCGCTTTGAGATCTGGTTACCGGCCCGACGCTTGCCGGAGTCCAACAATGACCCCGTGGGGGGCGCGTCACGAAGCGTGAAAAATCATCCGCTGTGGCTCAGCGTGTACACGAAAAAGAAACAATGCGCCCTGCTTCACTTGCTTGCTCTGCCGCCGGATGTAATCGCCGGTCAGGTTGACGCGCTATTGAACCGGCTGCGCGCTGGTGCGGTTGTGCCAAGGAAGAGAATCCGTCATCCTAACAGCGATGTGACGGGGGAGCCGCCGTCGCGACAGCGATCAACGAAGCTGACGCTGGTCAGTTGCAGCGGAATACCGAGCGCAAGTCATCGAGGTGTTCAATGTTGGAAAATGTTCAATCGGCGATCCTGCAGAAACTAATCGATGGTGGAGATACCACCGTAAGTGAGACGGCCACCTGGCCGTCCGCTCTCCGCGAGTCACTGCGGATCCTCGTGTGGGATTTGTATGTGGTGCTGCGTGACGAGCGTTACGAGATCACGCCCGAGGGAATCTTCGAGTTGCGCAGACTGAAGCGCCTGCGATAAGGTTCGGCACCGCGCGTGACTCCCGGCAAGCTCAGGACGCGGGACGAATAGTCGATTGTTCACGGGAGGCATCATTCGTTTCGCCTTTTTTCGCTTCATCAAGCCATACTCACTCGAGATCGAGACCGCGCTCGAACGGAACATTCGAGTCATCCCGGTCTTGTTACAGGACGCCGCCATTCCAAGAGCAAAGGATCTGCCTGGTGCGCTTGCGAAACTGACGCAGCGTAGCGCCATTGAAATCCGCGATACCCACTTCGATCTGGACACGGCGCAACTGATCGCGATACTGAGGCCGTCCTGGCGGAACAAACTGGCCCGCGTCCTGTCTCGGTGGCCGGTGTATGCCGGATAACGAATGATGAAGGCGATGACGCTCTAGCGATTGCCAATAAGCGGAACCGGAAAAACGTTGCGCACTTGCTGAAGCCGTCAAGAAATCGCGGCAAACGCTGATCCAACAGCCATTGGGCGTATGACGGCCGTTCTTGAACTCATGCCCTGCCGCGGAGGGACCCTTTGCTCGCCAACCCCGTCCACCATCTCCACCCCTATCCCTATTTCACCGTTGAGCCGGCGTTTTCGCCCGCGGTCGGTGCCTGTCTGGAGGGGCTCTTCGAGCAAGATCTGCCATGGCGTGCGCACGGCGGCTCGTTCTATGAGGTCCGCAATTGCGACCTGACCGAGCGGATCGACCCGAACTTGCTCGCCGCGGTGGTCGAGCGCATGCGCACACTGACCGGGCTGCCGCTCACCGCACGGGTCGCGGTCACCGCGCAAACCATGGCGCCGGGCCAGCGGATCGGAGTCCACAGCGACCGGCCGCTGGTGGGATTCGAGGCGGTCCGCCTGGTGGCGCAATGGAACAGGGAGTGGCAGGCGGAGGATGGCGGTGTCCTGCAGGTGCATGATGACGCGGCCGGCACCCGTGTCTGTGCGACTGCGGCCCCGCGGTTCAACAGCGCCTTGGGCTTCATCCTGCATCCGGGTTCCTACCACTCGGTGACGGCAACGGCCAAGCCCCGGCGTACGCTGGTTTTCAACTTCTGGCATGTCGGCAACAGCCCGGCGCTGGCCGACGCGGTGAAGGCGCTGTTCGCGCGCATGCAGTTCGACGGTCTGCCGAGCCTGCTGGACCCGCTCCGCGTCGCGGCCGAGCAGTCCCTCCCGGAACAGCAGACCTACCGGGCACTGCTCGTCGCCACCGCCCTGCAGCGGTGGGGTTTGCCGGAGCGCGTCATCCGTGACGGCTACCAGTCCGCCACCGTTCCCCCGGAATCGCCGGGCACTGACTCAGCCGCCGCGGCTGCCGTTGCCTTGGCCCAGTGGGCCGCGCAACTCTATATCGATGACTTTGATCTGGCGCAGTGGCAGCGGCTGAACGTCGCGTTGGCGCCGCTGCAATCGACTGACCGCGCGTCGCTTGCGGCCTTTTGCGAGGTCGCTTTTCCTGATCCTCGTCAAGGCCGTCGCGTTGCCACCGGATAATAGTCCTCGTCGAGAATCTCCGATTCGCGATACGGACAGACCGCGGGAAAAGTCGTAGTGGGCAACTGGCTTTCTTTGCTGGCCAGCATGACCGCATCCGTATAGGCTTCAGCGATGATTTCTACCAGGATCGCCTGCAAACCTGGGGTCTTCTTCAAGCGCTTGGCGATCCGGTCACGTTGTTCGATGATGGTGGAGCGCCAGCTCCGGCCGTCGAACTCGCGCCACTTGTCCGCCAGCTGCGGCAGTTGATAGTCCCATTTCAGCAGGTGGGCCAGCAGAATCGTCAGGCGATTCTCCAGTTCGCGCTGCTCGCTCTTACCCATGTCATCGAGCTCTTCCAAGAGGTGCGCGGTATCGAGCGCGTCATAGTTGCCGCTACGCAGTAATTCGGCGTTACGCTGCGCCCAGGCCGAATAATCGGTGTGGTACAGGTTGCTGAGTTCGGTCATGGTATCAGCGCTTGGAATAGGCCCGCCGGCGCGGGCTCTTGGTGACCATGGGACCGGTGTTGCCTATTTCGCCGCCAGCGCATCCAAGGCCTTAGCCGGGATGATCTGCCCGTTCAGCGCCGCATCCTTGGCCGAGCGTCCATAGGCCACCGCCAGCAGGGTCGAGTAATAGACCACCGGCATCTGGAACTTGGTGCCGTAGGTCTGGTTGATCTGATCCTGATAAACCTCGACGTTCATCTGGCATACCGGACAGGGGGTCACGATCAGGTCGGCGCCGTGGTCGTAAGCGGCCTCAATAATGCCCTTGACCATTTCCTGGGATTTTTCCGGTTCCGAGAAGGCCAGCGCCCCGCCGCAGCATTGGACCTTCTTTTCATAGTCCGGGATGGAGTCGCCGCCGAGTGTCTCGACCAGCTTGTCCAGATACTTGGGGTTCTCGTAGGACTCGCCGGCGATGCCGAAGGGGCGGTTGGTCTGACAGCCGACATAGCCGGCGATCTTGATGCCTTCCAGCGGCTTCTTGACCCGCGCCTGGAGTGCCTCGTAACCCAGGTCTTCGATCAGCACCTCGGCCATGTGCTTGATCGGTGTTTCATTGCGCAGCTTCAGACCGGCCTCGGCCAGCGCCGTGTTGCATTCGGCCAGCAGGGACTGGTCCTCGTGCAGCCGTTCGGCGGCCTCGCGGGTGGACAGCCAGCAGGCGGCGCAGGTGGCGACGATGTCCTGACCGGGGTGATGCTGCTCGCTGAGCGCGATGTTGCGTGCCGAGAGTGTCAGCCGCGGCAACTCACCGCCGCCGGCATAGCCGATGGAGGCGGCGCAGCAGTTCCAGTCGGGGATCTCGTTGAGCTGGACCTCCAGCTCCTCGCACATGGTCTGAACCGAGATCAGATAGTTGGATGAGGAGGCGCCCTTCTGGGAGGAGCACCCGGGGTAGAAGGAATATTCGCGCTTGGCCATGGATGGGTCCTCTACTCAGGCGCCCGCGGGCGGGCCGTTTTGGGCGATGCGGGCGTCTTCGAGTTCCTGCGCTTTTTTCAGCACCTTGTGGAAGCCGGCCAAGTCCTTGACGGCATGGCCGCCGAAGGCTTCCTTGGGGTTCATCCGCCCGGTCTTCATCATCGCCATGCCGAGCTTCTGGTTCTTGAGCGCGACCTTGATCCCATCGCCGAAGCCGTTCATGAAATAGAGTGCGAGGCCGAGCTTCAACTCATTGACGCGCCCCTTGACCATCAGATTGTCCCAGAACATCTGAGCAAACTTGGCGGTGGGGTTGGTTTTGGGCACCAGACCCAGACGCTTCGCGTAGTGCGCCAGACCGTGCATGATGTGGGTGATCGGCAATTCCCGCGGGCAGCGCACGATACAGTTGTAGCAGGAGGTGCACATCCACACCGATTCGGACTGCAACACCGCCTCGCGCTTGCCGGCGCGAATCATCATGAAGATCTCCTGGGGCGGATGCTCCCAGAACTTGCCGAGCGGGCAGGAGCCGGAGCACACGCCGCACTGCATGCACATCTTGACCCATTCACCCTCCTCGACATTCGCTTCAACCTCCTTTAAGAAGCTGTTGCGATACCGCTCGATCATCGCCGTATTCAGTTCGCCCATGAGACGCTCTCCGCAAATTTGTTCTAAACCTGAGATAATTCAAATTTTTACTAAAATTTGAATGGGCTCATGCCGATCCGCGTGATGGTTTCGGCCATCTCGTTGAGGATCGCCGGGGCGCGCTTCAGGTCGGTGATGGCGACTTCATGGACCGCCACCCGCTCGGTTTCCAGGTTCAACTGGGTGAGGGTGTCGCCGACCTTGGAGAGTCGCTCGGCCGCCATCGCGGAGCCGCGCACGAAGTGACACTGATAGTCGTCATCGCGGCGGCAGCCCATGAGCACAATGCCGTCATAGCCGGAGTTGAGCGCATCGGTGACCCATGACAGGCTGACCGACCCCAGGCAGCGCACCGGGATGACGCGCACGAAGGGGGTGATGTGCTCACCCGATTGCGCGGCCATATCCAGCGCCGGATAGGCGTCGTTCTCACAGGCCAGACAGAGGATACGCGGCTTTTCGGAGAACTCGTCCGGGACATCCACGGCCTTGAGCTGCTGACCGACGGTATCCACCGAGTAGTTGTCGAAGGAGATGACACGCACCGGGCAGGCGCCCATGCAGGTGCCGCAGCGGCGGCAGCGCGACTCATTGAACTGCGGGTAACGCTGCTCGTCCTCGTTGATGGCACCGAACGGGCATTCCACGGTGCAGCGCTTGCACTGGGTGCAGCCTTCCTTGCGGAAGCGCGGGTAGGAGAGGTCGCCGACCCGCGGGTGAGCGGCCGAGCCGCGCGCGGCGTTCTCCAGTGACTGGATGGCCTTCATGGTGGCGCCGACCGCGTCGTCCATTGCCTGTTTCAGGTCCATCGGGCGGCGCACCGGACCGGCGGCATAGATGCCGGTGCGGCGGGTCTCGTAGGGGAAGCAGATGAAATGGCTGTCGACGAAGCCGTGCTTCAGGTGCGGCAGGTCCGTCCCCTGACGGTAGTCCAGGTTGAGGATCGAGGGTGGGGCGACCGCCAGCGCGGCGCGGGCAGCGGCCTTTTCTTCCTCGGTCGGGGCCTCGTCGACCGCAAGCTGGGCATAGGGGTCGGGGCCGGTGTTGGGCACCTGGCCGGTGGCGAGTACCACCAGATCGCAAACCATCTCGGTGTCTTCGTTGAGGATGAGGTCTTTGAACTTGACCCGCAGGTCGCCGTCGGCGGCGACGACCGCGGACGCCTGGCCCTTGGTGAAGGTGACCATGGCCTGCTGGCCGGACCGATAGAAATCTTCACCGGCGGCACCTGGGGTGCGCAGGTCGTCGAACAGGATGGTGGCGTCGCAGCCCGGGTTCTGCGCCTTGAAGTACATCGCCTGTTTGATGGACTCGGTGCAGCAGAAACCGGAGCAGTAGGGCAGATGGCCGGCGTTGCTCGAACGCTGGCCGGCGCACTGGATGAAGGCGACGGACTTGACCTCGCGGCCGTCCGACGGGCGTTTGATGACGGCGCCGTTGGCCTGCTTGGCGAGTCGTTCAAACTCGAAATTGGTCAGCACGTCCGGTGTCGTGCCGTAGGCGAATTCCGGGAGTTGGTTGGCGTCGTAGGGCTTGTAGTCGGTCGCCTGAACAATGGCGCCGAAATTCTCGGTCAGGGTGCGGCCCGAGTCCACACTGATGTCGGCTGAAAATCGCCCCGGCGCGCCGGACGTTTTGGTGATCTTCGCATTCAGGTGCACCGTGATACGCCCGTTGGCCATGACCTGTTCGATCAGGTCATCCAGGCCCGGGTCCTCGGGCTGAGGCAGGTCGACATCGTTGCCGCCGGGCACATCGAAGGCCGCGGCGCGGAAGGGGACGCGCTTGTAGAGATCCTTCCAGACCCCGCCCAACACCGGTTCGTCACACACCAGATGCACCGGGTAGCCGGCCTTGGCCGCCTCGACCGCCGCGGTCATGCCGGTCATGCCGCCGCCCACCACCAGCAGGGTCTTGTTCAGCTCCTGCTCGCCGGACGACTCCGGCACGGTCATGAACTTGATCTCGGCCGCCGCCATGCGGATGTAGTCGTCCGCCATCTCCTGGGTGGTCTCCTGATGCGCGTCCCCGGCGGGCCGTGACCAGATGACACCCTCGCGCAGGTTGGCGCGCGACATGGCGACGGTCGGAAAGCTGAAGGCCTCGACCTTGGAGCGCCGTGAACAGGCGGCAATCATGATGTGAGTGGCGTTGCCCGCATCGATGTCGTCCTGAATCAGCTTGACACCCTCGGCGCCGCACAGCATGGGGTGTTGTTTGACGCTCGGCAGTTTGCCCTCGCGGGTCGCCACGGCCTGGAGCTGTTTGGCATCCAACCGCTCGCCGATGCCGCACCCGGTGCAGATGTAACCGGCCAGTTTCTTCTCGGCTGCCATGGCTTAAACCTCCGCTCGGGCAACGCTGTTGACGACCTGGATGGCGCGCAGCGCCGCCCCGGTGGCATGTTGGACCGCCCGGTTGACATCGAGCGCATCGGCGGCACCGCCGGCGGCGAAGACTCCGCCATTGGCGCTAGCGGCCTCGATGAAGCCCTCGCGGTTCAGGACGATAGGCACCGGGAAGCTGGCCGGGTCCACGGCGGGCTCCATGCCGATGGCGAGCACGACCAGGTCATGGGGTTCGGCGAACCGCTGGTAGCCCTCGGTGTCCACGCCGTGGACGACTGGGCTGCCATCCTTGTCCTGCGTGATGGAGGCCGGTTTGGATTTGATGAACTTGATGTTCTGGTTGGCGCGGACTTTCTGATAGAAGTCCTCGAAGCGGTCGATGGCGCGCAGGTCGATGTAATAGACGTTGATCCGCGCGTCCGCGCCAAAGGCGTCGATCACGTAAGTGCACTGCTTGAAGCTCGCCATGCAGCAGATCCGCGAGCAGTGCAGCAGGTGGTTGCGGTCGCGCGAGCCGGCGCACTGGATGAAGGCGACTTGCTTCGCCTCCTTGCCGTCGGAGGGGCGCACCAGCTTGCCGCCGGTGGGGCCGGTGGGATCGGCCATGCGCTCGAACTCGACGCTGGTGATGACATTGGCGAAGCGGTCGTAGCCGTAGGGCTGGATCTTGGCCGCGTCGTAAGGCTTCCAGCCGGTCGCCCAGATCACCGCGCCGCAGGGGAAGTCGATGGTTTCTTCCTGCATTTCGAGGTCGATGGCGTCGTAGCGGCAGGCGGCTTTGGCCCGCTCGGCGTCCGGTGTGCCGATGATGGCCGGGTCCAGGACATAGCGCGCCGGGTGTGCCATGCGGTAAGGGAGGTAGGCGCCCTTGCGCTTGCCGAGCCCGTAGTTGTACTCGTCGTCGAACTGCGCCGTGACCGCCGTTGCGCAGTCACCACACGCGGTACAGTTGGCGTTCACGTAACGGGGGGAGAGTTTGACGGTCGCCCGGTAGTTGCCCTTGTCGCCGGCGAGCCCGGTGACCTCGGCCATGGTCAGGATGGTCAGGTTGGGGTTCTGCTTGGCGCGGCGCTGATTGATTTCCAGCCCGCAGGTTGGAAAACAGAGCTTGGGGAAATACTTGTAGAGCTGGGAGACGCGGCCGCCCAGGTAGGGACGTTTCTCGACCAAGACGACGCGTTTCCCGGTCTCGGCGGCTTCGAGCGCAGCGGTCATCCCGCTGATGCCACCGCCGACCACCAGGATGGTCTCGTTGGTTGCGACAACTGCCGTCATGGAACTTCCTCCGTCTTCGCGGACAGGGCAGGGGAACGACGGTAGCGGCGCGTGGTGCGGGCGGTCGTTCGGGGGTGTATCGGACCTTGCCGGGTCCGAATATCGGAAGTCGCTAAGATACCTGCGCAACCGCACGGCGGCTAGGGCGGGGACCAATTAACTCCATCGCAATTTTCGATGGTTTGATAGAGCGGTGTTATCGCCTCAGGTTTTTGCTGCCAAGCCGCGATACCATCGCCACAACAGGACGATCAGACCGGCCGTGACGACCAGGGTTGCCCCAAGCACCCACGGATTGAGCTGACGAATGACCACGAGTATGGCGTGCAGGTTTTCGTCCAGATAGAAAATCCCGAGGGCCCAGGTGCCCGTCCACAGGGCGGCGCCCAGTGCGTTGAACAGCGCGAAGCGCGGCCAGGGCATTTCCAGAATACCCGCGGCGATGCCGTTCAACTGGCGTGGTCCGTCGAAGAACCGGGCCAGGACGATCAGCCAGCCGCCCCAGCGGGCGAAACCCGCCTCCACCCGTTCCAGCTGCCGGTCGCTCACGCGCAACCGGCGCAACAAGGCGCGCCCGCCCCAGCGTCCGATCAGGTAGCCGAGGGTGTTGCCGACCGTGGCCGCCAGGAAAGCCGCCGCCAGCAGCCAGCCGATCTGCAATTTGTGGGTGGTCGCCGCGTCGGCGGCGGCGGCCATCAGCAGGGTTTGGCCAGGCGTCGGGATGCCGACCCCCTCCAGACCCACGGCCAAGGCGACTGCGCCGTAGCCGTAGCGGTCGAGCCAAGGCTGGACCTCGGCGATCTCGTGTTTGATGTCCTGTGTGACGCGGCGGGCGAGCGGCTCGGCCGGGGCTGCCGCTGCCGGGACCGCGTCCACTGATCCAACGACCCGCGGGGCGGCGGCCGGTTCGGCGGTTGCCGCGGCACCGCCCGAACACCCGATCAGGACGAGCCAGGCCAGGGTCAGATGAAAGACCAAGCGGATCGTCGGGCTGTGGTTGTGCATAATTCGGGTCACCGATGGTCAATGCCGCCTGCGCAGTGCGGCAGGCGAGGCGTTTCTTGTTGGAGCACGATGTTATCCTGGCTGCCGGCAGCGCGCTGCTCCTGATCCATACGCTGGGGATCTTGTCCGCGATTCACGCGGTGGCCGGGGTGCGAACGCCGCAGGGCGCCATCGCCTGGGCGGTGTCCCTGGTGACCTTTCCCTACCTGGCCCTGCCGCTGTACTGGAGCTTCGGCCGCGACCGCTTTCAGGGCTACCTGGACCCGCTGTGTGCGCTGACCCTGGCCGGGGCGGATCAGCGGGTCGCCGGTGTGCGGCGGACACTGGAGTCGGTGCGGGCCGAACTCCCCGCCGAACGCGCCGCGGAGTTGGATGTTCTGGCGCAACTCGGCGGTACACCCTTCACCAGCGGCAATGTGCCGACGCTGCTGGTCGACGGGGACGCCACCTTCGCCGCCATCTTCGCCGCGATCGAGTCGGCCGCCCGCTGCTGTCTGGTCCAGTTCTTCATCGTCAAGGATGATGATCTGGGCCGTCGGCTGCAAGCGCTGCTGGTGCGCAAGGCCGCTGCCGGGGTCCGGGTCTACCTGCTTTACGATGAGATCGGCAGCCATGGGCTGCCCCCGAGCCTACCTTGCCCCGTTGCGCGCCGCCGGGGTCGCGGTGTCGGCCTTCCACAGCACCCATGGTCGGCGCAACCGCTTCCAGCCTACGCGTTCCTCGCGGCGGCGGACCGCACCGGTATTCAAATCTATCGCTACCAGGATGGCTTCACGCATCAGAAAGTCGTGCTGGTCGACGACGCGGTATCCAGCATCGGCAGCGCCAATCTCGACAACCGTTCGCTGCGGCTCAACTTCGAGATCACCGCGATCGTGGTGGATCGGGGCCTGGCCGCCGCGGTGCACGAGATGCTGGAGGAGGACTTCCGGCGGGCGCGACGCGCCGGCGCGGCCGACCTCACGCAACGGGGGTGAGCCTTCGTTGGGCGGTGCGCGCGGCGCGGTTGCTTGACCCGATATTATAGCTGCCGAGGCGCGCGGCACTTCACCCTGTCGACGCTTGCTGCTAGTATCCGCCCCGGTTCGGGCCGCGCTGCCGTCAGCGCGGGCCAATCGACGTGACATTATTTACTTTCAATCAGTTACACGTTTTTTGCACAGGTCTCGGGAGTTTCAGATGTCCGAAGTCCGTTATGAGGCACACCCCGCGAGCTTCCGGATGCGCCCTTTTGCCACCGTGATCACGGCGCTGGTCATGGTGGCCGGGGTCGTACTCACCGGGTTCGGTGAGCGACTCGCGCCGCTGATTGGGGCCCCGCTGTCCGGACAGAGCGCACAGTATCTCGGCGTCGCGCTGTTCGCGATCGGCGGTCTGGTCCTGTTCTCCTGGTATGTCCCGGCCCGTTTCGATCGGCTCACGATTACGGATGACCGTTTGTCGCGGGTGCGCGGCCTCTTCGACAAACACTATACCGAGGTCAGTCTGGACTCGGTGCGTACTCTGCAAGTCAACCAGAGCCTGACGCAGCGCCTGCTCGACATCGGTGATCTGACGATTTTCACCACCGGTGATCAACCCGAATTGGCGATGCGCGGTCTGCCGAACCCCGAACGGATCCGCTCGCTGGTGCAGGGCCGGGGCGCCTGATCCAGCGATCCCAGCCGTTGGGCGGCCGTGGTCTCGATCACGGCGCCGACGTCAGGCGATTTCCGTCAACCCCGGCAATCGTCGGGGCGCGCATTCCGCAACCACTGATCCGCTCAATGCGCCGCTGCATCGCTTGAGTCGGGCACACAGAGGCATACCGCATGTTCGAATGGATCGCGAGCCCCGAGGCCTGGATTTCGTTGGTCGTCCTGACCGCGCTAGAGATCGTCCTGGGGATCGACAACATCATCTTCCTGTCGATCCTGGTGGGTCGCCTGCCGGCGGTGCAGCGTAACCGGGCACGCATCCAGGGGCTGGCGCTGGCGATGATCACCCGCATCGCGCTGCTGCTGTCCCTCGCCTGGATGATGCGCCTCACCGAGCCCATGTTCACCATCATGCCCGAGTTTGCCGCGACCCTGCAGGACGCGCACCTGCGCGATGCCCTGGCCGTCTCCGGGCGTGACCTGATCCTGGTCTTCGGCGGCCTGTTCCTCTTATGGAAAAGTGCCGATGAGATTTTCGACAGTCTCGAGGGGGACGAGCACACCGCCGAGGTGCACGCTCCCTCCCGTTACTGGATGGTGCTCGCCCAGATCGCCATCATCGACATCGTGTTCTCGCTGGACTCGGTGATCACCGCTGTCGGGATGGCGCAGCATGTGCCGGTCATGGTGATCGCCATCATCATTGCGGTCGGGGTCATGATGTTGGCCGCCAAGACCATCGGCGATTTCGTCGAGGCCCATCCCAGCATCAAGATGCTGGCTTTGAGCTTCCTTATCCTGGTGGGTGTGGTGCTGATCGCCGAGGGTGTGGGCCAGCACATCCCCAAGGGCTACATTTATTTCGCGATGGCCTTCTCAGTGGCGGTGGAGATGCTCAACATCCAGGTGCGCAAGCGGCGCGCGGGGGCGCTGGATCCGGTGCATCTGCGCGGGGAGCCGCATGCGGCCGAGGAAAATGGTGTGAACTGAGGCGGTACTCAGACGTAGGGAGTTTCGCAGGACGCCGCGGCAACATGCCGGTCGGTGTGCCCGGCGGAGCCGCGTTGGCGGAACAGCAGGGCTTCGGTCTGGCGCAGGCGGCGACTGAGTTCCCGCGCCAGATTCATCATGATCAGGGTGAATGATTCAGGATCGGCCGCGTAGAGTTGATAGAGCAGGGCGTTGCCGATCCCCAGCGCGAGACAGTCCTCGGCCGCACGCACGCCGGCGCTGCGCGGGTAGAGGTCGATCAAGGCCATCTCGCCAAAGCAATCGCCAGGCCCCAGTCGACCGATGACCTCCACCCGTTCGCCAAGGGTGCGGTGGACCTCCACGCGGCCCGAGCGCAGCACGTACATGGTCTCGCCGCGATCTCCCTGACAGAAAAACCAGTGTCCGGCCGGCGTGATCACCCGCTCGGCCCGCGTATTCAGGTAGTCCAGTGCCCGGTTAGGGACGGCGCCGAAGATGGGCATGTCGCGCAGCAGGGCCAGTTCATCCGGCAGGTTCGGAGCCGCTGGGCTTGAACCGGGCGGCGCGGCGTTGCTCGGCATCAGTGTCTCCTGGTCAGACCGGCGCTGCTGAAAAGCCGCGCGGCCGACGTTCAGCCCGGGTGACCATTGCTGTCCGTCGGGGCCGTCAGGTGTTCGCGCAGCCAGTCCCGGATCTGATGGGTGGAGCGCGCTCCGCTGAAACGTCCGCGTTCCTCGCCGTTGTGGAACAGGATCACGGTTGGGAAGCCGCGCAGTGAATAGCGGCCGGCAAGACGCATATTCTCGCCTTCGTCGACCTCCAGTTTAGCCAGCCGGATGGCGCCGTCCAGTTCCTTGACGATCCGCTCCAGGTGGGGCGACAGGGCATGGCAGGGCGTGCACCAATCAGCCCAGAAATCGACCAGGATCGGGTGCCGGTGGGACGCTTCGATAACCGCGGACTGAAATTGGGTCAGGTCGGTGTCGAAGATCGGGGGATTGGTATCTGATTGAAGCAACATGCGTGTTCGCGGACTGTAACCAACTGACCGCCGATTGTATCAGTAAGACTGGGGCTGTCGGCGGGTCGTTTTCTCCCGGCGCGGACGGGTTGCGCCGCGCGCGGCCCATTCGACAACATGCCGCGATCGAGCGTGGATGGTGGTTGCCGTTGTCGCCGGGAATCACGAACCCGCTTGGACCCAGGCTGTCGTCTAGGCTATGGTAGTCGCCCCGAGCGGCGGGGGCCGTTCGCTCACCATTTGGAGATTGCTGATCATGTCCCTACTCGACACACCGCGTGCCGGCTACCCCCTGACCCGCATGCGCCGTATGCGCCGCGATGCATTTTCGCGGCGCCTGATGTGCGAGACCACGCTGACTCCCGATGACCTGATCTACCCGGTGTTTGTGCTCGCAGGCACGGGTGTCCGGGAGCCGGTGGCGTCCATGCCGGGGGTGACCCGGCTGAGCATCGACCTGCTGGTAGCCGAAGCGCGCGCGATTGCCGCATTGGGGGTTCCTGCCATGGCGCTGTTCCCGGTGACGCCGGCGTCGGCCAAGTCCGCGGACGCCCGCGAGGCCTTCAACCCGGACGGCTTGGCCCAGCGCGCGGTGCGTGCCGTGAAGGACGCGGTGCCGGAGCTGGGGGTCATCACCGATGTGGCTCTGGACCCCTTCACCACCCACGGCCAGGACGGGCTGATCGACGAACAGGGCTACGTGGTCAATGATCCCACCGTGGACGTGCTGGTCCGTCAGGCGGTCTCGCACGCGGAAGCCGGGGCCGATGTCGTGGCGCCGTCCGACATGATGGACGGGCGGATCGGCGCCGTGCGCACCGCCCTGGAGGCGGAGGGCCACATCCACACCCGAATTCTCGCCTATTCCGCCAAGTATGCCTCCAGTTTTTATGGCCCGTTCCGTGACGCGGTCGGTTCCGCGGCGAATCTGGGGGGCGGTAACAAGTACACCTATCAGATGGACCCGGCCAACACCAACGAAGCCCTGCATGAGGTGGCGCTGGACCTGGAGGAGGGTGCCGACATGGTCATGATCAAGCCGGGGATGCCGTATCTCGACATCGTGCGGCGGGTCAAGGATCAGTTTGGTGTTCCCACCTTTGTCTATCAGGTCAGCGGCGAGTACGCGATGCTCAAGGCGGCGAGTCAGAACGGCTGGCTCGATGAGCGCGCGGTGGTGCTCGAAGCGCTACTCGGCATCAAGCGTGCCGGGGCCGACGGGATCCTGAGCTACTACGCCAAGGACGTGGCGCGCTGGCTGGCCGAGTGAGCCCAAGCGCACCATGACAGACCGCTATGCCGTGATCGGTTATCCGATCGCCCACAGCAAGTCGCCGCTGATCCATGCGGCCTTCGCCCGGCAGACCGGACAGGATTTGGAGTACACCCGGATCTTGAGTGCGCCGGACGCGTTCGCCGACACCGTCAGGTGTTTCTTCGGCGATGGTGGGCAGGGATTGAACGTGACGGTGCCGTTCAAGGAACCGGCCTGGCGGTTGGTCGATGAGCACAGCCCGCGGGCCGCGACCGCGGGGGCCGTCAACACGCTGATCCGACTGCCGGGTCGCGGTCTGCGCGGCGACAACACCGATGGCGTTGGGCTGGTCAGGGACCTGACCGGCAATCACGGCTTCGACTTTGCCGGGCGGCGGGTGCTGCTGCTCGGGGCCGGCGGTGCGGCCCGGGGCGTGCTGCGCCCGCTGCTGGAGAGCGGGCCGGCGGAACTGGTGATCGCCAACCGCACCCTGGACAAGGCCGCCGCACTGGTTGCCGCGGTCGCCGACCTCGAGTCCGGCGGCGCCGCGGTGCGTGCTTGTGGTCTTGCGGACCTCGGCGGCGCGGACAGTGGCCCGACAGGCTTCGATCTGATCATCAACGCCACCTCGACCGGACTGACCGGCGCGGTGCCGGCCATCGCGCCGTCGGTGCTGGCGCCCGGCGCCTGGACCTATGACATGGTCTATGCGGATACTCCGACGCCCTTCTGCCGCTGGGGTCTGGCCCAGGGGGCGGCGCGGGCCATCGATGGGCTTGGGATGCTGGTGGAACAAGCCGCCGAGTCGTTTTATCTGTGGCGGGGGATACGGCCGGAAACGGCGCCGGTGATCGACCTGCTGAGGCACGGCGCAGGCGAGCGCCAGGGGTGATCCCCGCGGGCGGCAGGACGGGACGACACTGACAACGCCTCAACGAATCAACGTCAACTTAGGATCGAAATGTATGGAGTTGCTGCCAACGACCGCCGTACTCGGCTTGGGTTTGATGGGCACCGCGATCGCCTTGCGCCTGCATGCGCAGGGGGTCGCGGTCACCGGCTGGAATCGTGGTGCCGAGCGGTCGCAGGCCGCGGCCGCCGCCGGGCTGGCGGTGGCGGCGGATGCCGCGACGGCCATCGGCGCCGCGGATCTGGTGCTGCTGGTGCTCAGCGATGCCGCGGCCATCGAGGCAACTCTGCTTGCCCCGCCCGCCGCCGCGGCGTTGCACGGGCGGCTCATCGTGCAGATGGGCACCATCGGCCCGGAGGAGAGTCGCGCACTCGCCACCCGGCTGGATGCCCTGGGTGGCCGCTACCTGGAGGCCCCGGTCCTGGGCAGCCTGAGTGAAGCCCGGGACGGTCGGTTGATCATCATGGTCGGCGGCGATGAGACACGGTTCACGCAGTGCCGTCCGGTGCTGGAGCGGCTGGGCGCGCAGCCGCAACGGATCGGCGCCGTCGGTCAGGCGGCGGCGCTCAAGCTGGCGCTGAACCAGTTGATTGCCGGGCTCACCGCCACTTTCGCGCTGAGCCTGGGTCTGGTGCGCGCCCAGGGGATCGACGTCGATCAGTTCATGACCCTGCTGCGCGGTAGCGCGCTCTATGCGCAGACCTTCGACAAGAAGCTCGATAAATACCTGAGCCATGACTACGGGACCGCCAACTTCCCGCTCAAACACCTGTTGAAAGACGTTTGCCTATTCCGGCAGGCGGCCGCGCCGCTCGGGCTGGATACTGCCCTGTCCGGCGCCATTGAGGCGGCCTGCATCCGTGCCCAGGATCTTGGTCTTGGTGACCAGGACTATTCGGCCATCTACGAGGCCCTGAGTCGCGGGTGAGCCGGTCGGGTGGATCAGGTCCGCGGTCCAGTCGTGCCGGTCCGGGATGACGCCGGGCCGCACCGCATCCGCCAACCGGCGCGCGTCGGCTGGTCAGGGTTGCTGCTGGCGCTCGGTTGCTGGTTGGCACCGCTCCCGGCCGCGGCGCAGACGCCGCGACCGGAGTCGATCGAACCCATTGACCCGGGCCGTTGGATCTCCGATCTATGGGATCCGGTGGCGTCTTATGGCGGGCTCCTGACCGACGACAACTTGGAGGACGTGGTGATTCTCGTGCACCGGCGCGAGGCCTTCGGCGATGATCCTCTGCATCCGTCGGGCAGTCGCGCCTTGGCGATCTTTAGCCTGACGGACGCGGGTGTCTACCGCCGCGAGGTCCTGGCCGAGGACCTCCTGCCATGTGTCCAGTGCATGGGGACCATCAACCGTAACCCGGATGCCGTCCCCTTCGAGATCGACATCGCGGACCGCGAACTGACGGTGAGTTGGATCAGCAATGCGGATGGTTTGGTCTATGTGCGCCTGACGCTTGCCTGGGACGCGCGGGAGCAGGCCTTCGGCTTAGCCGCCGACGAGGTGGTGCGGGGCGATGGACAGCGCGGGATCGCGTGGCGGCGGCTGCGTGACTACCGCGGCGGACGCGCGGTCACCGACGGCACAGCGAGTGACTTCACCCCGCGTTTCATCCCTGCCGAGCAGGTAAAGGCGGCCGATTACCGGTAGTTCGCTGTCGAACGTGATAACCGAACGTAGGGGCGTGTTTGAAACCCGCCCCTACACCAAGGTGCGCAGGCGATAACAACCCTAACCGCCGCCTCGCCGCGCCAGCACCCGCGCCAGGGCGCCGCGGGCGCGGTTGCTCGGCACCGCAAAGCCGATCCCGACATTCCCGCCGGTAGGACCCATCAGAGCGGTATTGATGCCGACCACTTCGCCGGCCAGGTTGATCAGCGGTCCGCCGGAATTGCCGGGGTTGATGGAGGCATCGGTCTGAACCAGTTCACCCAGCCTGGCGTCGCCCACGCCGCTGCGCCCCACGGCGCTGACGATCCCCGAGGTGACCGTCTGGCCCAGGCCGAACGGGTTGCCGACCGCGATCACGAAATCGCCGACTTCCAGCGTTTTGGAATCGCCGAACGGGAGCGGTGCGATGTCGACCGCGGGGATCTGCAGTACCGCCAGGTCGGTGCCTTCATCCGCTCCCAGCAGGCGGGCCCGGTAGCTGCGTCGGTCCTTGAGCGTCACCTCAATGGCGGTGGCCCCGTCCAACAGATGTTTGTTGGTCAGCACATAGCCGCGTTCGCTGTCCACGATCAACCCGGAACCCACGCTCTGGCGCCGTTCGGTGTCGCCCTCCTCGGGCACCTCCATGCCGAAGCGCTCCATGAACCGGCGGAAATCCGGATCGCTCAGCAGCGGGTTCTCCTCGATCCGCACCACCGCATCGACCGCGACATTCACCACCGCCGGGGTGACGCGCCGCAGCAGCGGCGCCAGCGATGGATAGGCGGTACCGGGCTTGCGGAACAGGAAGGTTTCGCGCGACGACGGGGCCGCGGCCCGACCGCTCAGTACGCTCAGCGTTTGCGCACAGCCGGCGAGTGTTCCGGTCAGCGCAAGGCAGACTAAGACCCGACCGGCCGACCGGACGGCGTCGGCCGGTTGATGGTGCTTTCGCGGTCGCGACAGGCGCGGCACAACGTCGGGTTCACGCACGATGACATCCTGTTAGGGCTTGGGGACCGGCGGCAGGCCGGCCGCGCATCCGGTCAGCCGAACCGATCAGCGGACCAGGGCGCTTGCCACGCGCCGCCGCAGGCCGGCATCCACGGGTTGATTGATCAGCAGGGCAAAAGGCGTCCAGGTGCCGTCGCGTCGGACATAACCCGCATAGGCGCTGACACCGGTGAGGGTGCCGGTCTTGGCGCGCACGTCATTGTTGCCCTCCTGCACCGGCATCAGGTCGCGGTTGGGGGCGAAGGCATTCATCACATCCACCAACTGGCGGGTCGAGAGGCGGTTGCCGCGCGACAGTCCGGCACCATCCTCGATCTTGAAATCGGCCCATTTGAATTTGCGGCGGGCAAACTCAGTCATGGCGCGCTGGGCGGCGGCGATACTCACCCGGCCCTTGCCCTGCGGGTCGGCGAGCCGCAGGAAGAGCGCATTGGCGACGAAATTATTGGAGTATTTCAGCGTCGGCGTCAGCATGGCCGCCAGGGTGCGGGTGTTCTTGTGCCGATAGACCAGCTTGGAGCCACCCGGCAGGGGTGCGATCTCCTGCCCGCCGGAGACTTCGATCCCCGCCGCTTGGAGTTTGGCCGCCAACAATTCGCCGAAATAACCGACCGCCGTCAGCCGTTGTTTGAGATTCACCCGCTGGGTGCCGGCTCCGCCCATCTTACCGAAGCGGCGCGCGGTGTCGGTCAGCGGGGTTTGGGGTTCGGCGCTGGACACGGTGGCGCCGCTGCGGACCAGGTTGACCGTATTGAAGTTGGCGGCCAGGGCCGTCACCGGTGCGTCGTAGGGATTGTTCGAGGCCGACCGGCCGGCGATCTCGACATCCTTGTCAAAGTAGCTGTCGTCCAGCCCGATGCCGGTCACGCGCTTGACGCCGGCGGACTTGAGCCCCTGGGCGATCAGGTCCAGCTCCTCCGAAACCAGATAGGGATCGGCGCGTCCTTTCACCCAGAGCCGGCCCTGGCCGTCCTGGTAGAAATCGGTCTCGAAATGATAGTCGCGGCCCCAGGTGTCGATCGCCGCCAGGGCGGTCAGCACTTTCATGGTCGAGGCCGGCATCAGCGGCAGATCGGGGTTGTGGGAGACCGCGGCCTTACCAGCCCCCTGGACCAGCAGCCCCGCTTTGGGCAGCCCTTGAACCTGAGTCACGGCGTCGGCCAGGGCGGGGTTGCCCCAGGGCAGGGCGCACAGGGCCAGCAGGCCGCTGAACAGCAGGGAAGGCAAAGGGGGCAGGGCGTGCTGGGCTGGGCTCATGGGTCTCTTCGTCCGGTCACCGTTGGAGGATGCAAGCCGGTTAGGATAGCCCAGAATCCAAGCGCCTTGAACGTACTTTGCGATCTTTGCGGCGTTGCGCGACAACGGCTCTTTCCGGGATTATCCTGAATTCAGACGTTTCGCATCCCCGCTTCCGAGGCCCGCCATGCACCGCCGCAGACTGCCGATCGGCATCCAGACCTTCGCCAAGATCCGCGCGGATGATCATTACTATGTGGATAAGACCGGCTTCATCCGGCAGTTGACCGACGAAGGCACCCAGTATTTTCTGTCACGTCCGCGCCGCTTCGGCAAGTCGCTGCTGCTCGATACCCTGGGGGAACTCTTCGCCGGTAACGAAGCGCTGTTCCGCGGACTGCTGATCCATCCGCACTGGGACTGGGCCACCCGCTATCCGGTCATCCGGATCAGCTTCGGGGGCGGTATCGTACAGGATCGCGTGGCACTGGAGTATAAGATCGGGGAACAACTGCGCATTAATCAGGACGCGCTGGGGCTGCGCTGCACCGAAACCGGGAGCGGCGCCTGCTTCGCGGAGCTGCTGCGGCTGGCCCATGCCGCGACCGGCCAGCGGGCGGTGGTGCTGGTCGACGAATACGACAAACCGATCCTCGATAATCTCACCGATCCCGCCACCGCGCGCGCCGCGCGCGACGGGCTGCGCGATCTCTATTCAGTCATCAAAGACAACGATGCACATGTCCGCTTTGTGTTCATCACCGGGGTGAGCAAGTTCAGCAAGGTGAGCATTTTCTCGGGGTTGAATAATCTCAACGACATCACCGTCGACGCTGCTTATTCGGCACTTTGCGGCTATACCGAGCAAGACGTCGAAACCGTCTTCGCGCCTGAACTGGCGGGTCTGGACCGGGATGACATCCGGCGCTGGTACAACGGCTACAACTGGACCGGGGAAGCGGTTTACAACCCCTTCGATCTGTTGCTGCTGTTCCAGAAGCGCGAGTTTCGCACCTGGTGGTTTGAAACCGGCACGCCGACCTTTCTGGTGGATCTGCTCACCGCACGCGGTTACTTCACCCCCCATCTGGCCCAACTGCACGCATCAGAAGCGCTGCTGGCGAGTTTCGATGTGGACGCCATCGCAACGGAGGCCCTGCTGTGGCAGACCGGTTATCTCACCTTCACCGGTGCACGGCGGATCGGCGCACGCACCGAATACCGGCTCGGTTATCCCAATCTCGAGGTGGAGAGCGCCTTGAATGATGCGTTGCTCAAAGGGCTGATGGGTGATCCCATGCAGGCCGAGCGCGCCGTCACCCGGCTCTATGACGTGCTGGCAGCCACGGATTTCGCGGGCTTCCGAGCCCATCTCGACAGCCTGTTCGCGGCGATTCCTTACCAATGGCACACCGGCAATCCCATTGCCCGTTACGAGGGTTATTACGCCAGCGTCTTCTACAGCCACCTGGCCGCGCTGGGCCTGGACTTGACGGCGGAGGACGCCAGTCGCCAGGGCCGGGTCGATCTGACGCTGAAGTTCAACCGCCGGATTTGGCTGTTCGAGTTCAAGGTGGTGGAGTTGGAGCCCGCGGGGCGGGCTTTGCAACAGCTAAAGGAGCGGGGCTACGCGGACAAATACCGGGCCGCGGGCCAGCCGATCCATTTGATCGGCATCGAATTCAGCCGCGAGCAGCGCGGGGTGGTCGGGTTTGAGGTCGAGACGCTTCAGGAGTCACCATGAGCGTCTCAGTACGCGTCAGCGACGCCCTTTACCAGGCGGCCAGTACGACCGCCAAGGCTGAATACCGCTCCATCCCGCAGCAGATCGAATTCTGGGCGCAGCTTGGCCGTGCCGCCCTCGACAACCCGGACCTCCCCATCGACCTGGTACGCGACATCCTCATGTCGCGGATGGTGCCGGTAGCGGATGCGGAGCCCTTCGTCCCGGAAGGCCGACCCGGTGGCTGAGGTCCGGATCCTCCAGATGCCGCCGTTCAAGCATTTTTTTGCTTTCTACATCCACCAAATCGAGATACCATCCGTCAGTAGGGGAAGTTTGGCCGAGTGCCCTCGGTGCAGCCGTCGAGCATTCCTCTGAAGCACCACAGGCAACACCTGTTGGAGTCCGGTGCCGTTAAGGACTTCAGGGTCTTGCGTTTGTCAGGACAGCGACGCACTCGAGTACCCCGATGAATCAGAACAGCCGCGCACACTTCGCCGCGTTTTGTCTCCTCGCAGCCGTGGTCCCCTCCACGGCACTCGCCGTCAGTCTCGCCAACGGCAATTTTGCCACCGGCGACTTCACCGGCTGGACCCTCGACACCGATGGTGGCCCCGGCAGCAGCAGCGACTTCAGCGTCATCGGCGCCCCCGGCACCTACAGTGCTCGGATCGGAGCGGACTAATGGAGCCTTCCGGGCGACATTTCGAGCGTACCGCTCAACGCCGTACTCTTCGCCAACACCTTGAGTCAAGCGCTGGACACCACCCTGTCGCCAGGCGCGGCAATCCACCTGACCTTTGACTGGCTTTTCACCGGGGAGGATGGCGACCCAGCAAGCGGCGATATCTTCTCCGTGGCGCTCAACGACGGCTTCGGCAATCTTTAGGGCGCTGACGGACTGCTCGGGTTCCTGATCGACCCGCGGACCAGCTACGGCAGCAACACATTCAGCGTCGTGCTCGACAGCACGACGTTCGCCAACCGGACCGGTTGGTCCCTCGACTTCCAACTCGCCGTTGGCGTCGATGGGTTCGGTCAGCCCAACGGCCTTGGTTCCGCCGTCCAGATCGGCAACGTCACCCTGACCGAGGTCTTTGCGACGCCGACACCGGCGCCGCTGGCCCTGATGCTGCTCGCCCTGCCAGCCCTCGCAAGCCTTGCGAGGACGCCAAGGCCCAGCCGCACGCACCGCTAAGCAGGCCCCCGACCGGCACCGCAGCAACCTTCACCCTTTGGCGTACAGGAGCCCCGCCATGTCCATCGGACCTTCCGCACCGATTGCGAACATCCATGGTCGTCGCCGGCTGCACCAATCCATCGCCTTTCTCGCGGCCTTCTGGTGGACCCTCCTCGCCGGTCTCTCCGCGCCACTGACCACGGTTGCCGACTTCACGCCCCGCGGCGGCGTCGCCGTCGAGACCACGCTCCCAGTCTTCGAGCGCATCAATAGCCAATACAGCGTCTATGCCAATCTGCGCAACGACAGCACCGAGCCCCTGAGCGGACCCACCCGCTTGGTGGTCGCAGAGTCTAGCCTGGCCGTTCAAAATGCCGAAGGCACGACGGCGGCCGGGGAGCCCTGGTTCACCATCTCGACGTCGCCGGACTTCCAACTCGCCCCGGGCGCGCGGACCAACCGTCTGCGGATCGGTTTTCCGATGGAACGCACGAAATTGACGCACCGCTTCCGCGTCGAAACCGATGTCCCCAACCGCCCCCCGGTCGCCAACGCTGGAGCCGACCAGACCGCTCGCGTCGGCGCCATCGTCACCCTCGACGCCAGCGCCTCCACCGACCCGGACGGCAACCCGCTGACCTTCGACTGGTCCTTCCTCGCCCGCGCCCCCGGCAGCACCGCCGCACTCTCCGGCCGGACGATCCTCAACCCCAGCTTCCAGCTCGACCGCTTCGGCAACTACGACATCGGACTCACCGTCTCCGACGGCCGGGGCGCCAGTGCCACCGACAGCGTGCGGGTTTCCACCCTCAATAGCCCGCCCATCGCCAACGCCGGACCGGATCAGACCGCCCGGGTCGGCACCAGCGTCGAACTCGACGGCAGCGCCTCCACCGATGTCGACCGCCAGCCGCTGACCTACCGGTGGGCCCTGGCCCCGCCGAACGGCAGCACCGCCGCCCTCGACAACCTCCAGGCCCCGCGGCCACATTTCACCCTGGACCGCCCCGACAGCTACCTGGGCACCCTCATCGTCAACGACGGGATCGAGGACAGCGCCCCCGACAGCGTCACCGTGACGACGGAGAACTCCAAACCGGTCGCCAACGCCGGCCCCGACCAGTCGGTCTTTGTCGGCACCATCGTCACCCTGGACGGCAGCGCCTCCAGCGATGTCGATGGCGACGACCTGGGCTACCTCTGGTCCCTCACCGCCCCGTCCGGCAGTGCCGCCGGGTTGAGTGACGCACATGCCGTCGCGCCGACCTTCGCCGTCGATCTGCCCGGTCCCTACCTCGGCCAGCTCATCGTCAACGACGGCAACCTCAACAGCGACGCGCACACCGTCACCGTCTCGACCGAGAACTCCCGCCCCCTGGCCTGTATCGCCCCGGTAGCGTCCGCGCAGACGGGCGACGCCATCAGCCTCGTCAGTTGTTCCACCGACGCCGACGGCGACCCGCTCAGCTTCCAATGGTTACTGACCAGCGCCCCGCCAGGCGCCGGCCCGGACCTCTCCGGCACCGATGCCGCAGTCGCCACCTTGGTGCCGAACCTGCCGGGCATCTACGTCGCCCAGCTCATCGTCAACGACGGCACACTCCCGAGCCAGCCCGCGACCGTGACGGTCACGGTGAGCCTGCCGCCGCCCCCGAACCACGACCCGTCCATCGACTCCACCCCGCCCGCCGCGGCCACCGTCGGCCAGCCTTACCGCTACGCCGTCACGGCCACGGACCAGGACGGCGACACGCTGACCTATAGCCTCACCGTGGGTCCCGCCGCCATGGCGATCGACCCCGCCGACGGCCTGATCCAGTGGACCCCGGCCGAGTCCGATGCCGCCGCCTCGCCCGTGGCGGTCGGCATCCGGGTCACGGACGGACACGGTGGAGTCGCCACCCAAGCCTTTGAGATCGCTGTCCAGCCCGCGACCCTCCAACCCGTGGTCCCGACCCTGGTCGGCCAGCCCAGGGCCGCCGCGATGCAACTGATCACCGACGCCAAGCTCAGCCTCGGCACCCTGAGCTACCAGCACGACGCGCTCCACCCGGACGGCCAGGTCACCGCCCAGACCCCCGCGCCCGGCACCCTGGTGGACCTGGGCACCCCGGTCGCCCTCACTGTCTCGCTCGGTCCCGACCAGGGCTTGCCGCCCAACCCGGAGACCGTCGCACCGCCGCCCGACCCCACCGAGGTCACGCCGCTGCACGAGTCGGTCGATTTCCTCTATACGGGCGACAACCCCATTCAAACCGGCGTCGCCCCCGGCACCCTAGCGCCCGAGCGGATCGCCGTGGTGCGCGGTCGCGTTCTCGACCGCGATGCCCAACCGCTGCCCGGTGTCCGCGTCACCCTTAAGGACCACCCCGAACTCGGCCAGACCCTCACCCGCGCCGACGGCGCCTATGACCTCGCGGTCAATGGCGGCGGCCTGTTGGTCGTCCAATTCGAGCGTAGCGGCTATCTCCCGGCCCAGCGCAAGATCGACACCCCCTGGCGCGACTTCGCCACGCTGGACGATCTGGTCCTGCTCCCGCTCGATGCACAGGTGACCGTCATCGACCTCGCAGACAGCACCCGGCCCTTCCAGGTCGCCGCCGGCAGCGTCGTCGCCGATGCCGACGGCAGCCGCCAGGCCGCCGTGCTGATCCCGCGCGGCACCAGCGCCAGCATGACCCTGCCCGACGGCAGCACCGTACCGCTCGCCACCCTGTCCCTGCGCGCCACCGAATACACCGTCGGCGACCAGGGCCCCGCGGCCATGCCGGGCGAACTGCCCCCCAACTCCGGCTACACCTATGCCGTCGAGCTTTCTGCCGACGAGGCCCTCGCCGTCGGCGCCACCCGCATCGATTTCAGCCAGCCGGTGCCCTTCTATGTCGATAATTTCCTGAACTTCCCGGTCGGCGAGATCGTCCCGGTCGGCTGGTACGACTACGCCAAGGCCGCCTGGGTGCCGTCGCCCAACGGGCGGGTCATCAAGGTGCTCAGCATCGACGCTGAACGCCGCGCCGTGCTGGATGTCGCCGGCACCGGCCAGGGTGCGGATGCCGCCGCACTCGCGGCGCTGGGCATCACCGACGACGAGCGCGCGACCCTGGCGCAACGCTATGCGCCAGGTGCCAGTCTGTGGCGGGTGCAGATAGAGCATTTGACGCCTTGGGATTGCAATTGGCCTTGGGGGCTGCCGCCCGTGGGCGATCTGTTGGATTGGCTCAAGGACGCGCCCGGCGCGTCGGACGACACGCCACCTGACCCGACAGATAGCGACTGCCGTGACGGCTGTGTCATCAACTCGCAGCGCCAAAGCCTCGGCGAGAGCATCAACCTGGTTGGAGTACCCTTCGACCTCCATTACAGCAGTGATCGTGTTCCGGGGCGCACCGACGCCAATACCATCGACGTTTCGATCACCGGCGGACCCGAAACCCTGGCCAACAACCTGCAAGGTGTTGATCTGACAATCGAGGTAGCCGGACAGCGCATCGAGCGACACTTCCCGGCAGAGGCCAATCAGACCTTCTCATGGAACTGGGACGGCATGGACGCCTATGGCCGGCAAGTCACTGGGATTCAAGACGCAACCATTACATTGAATTACCGGTACCCGCTCGTCTACTACGGGGCCGGGGCCGCCTTTCAAGCGAGCTTCGCGCAATTCGCCGATCCCAGCATGACGCCGATCGGGCGGCGCGGCACCTACACCGGGGCTCTTGAGCGCAAGTTCACCAAAGGGCTTGGGGTCCCGACACAGGATACGGTCGGCCTTGCGGCTTGGTCGCTCGGCATTCACCACAGTTACGGGCCGGAAGAGATCCTGCTGTACGGGAATGGGGACCGGCACACCGCCAAGGCTCAGGTCTTCAACACCGCGCAGCAAATGGTCTTTAACCTTTCTCCTTCCGGCGATATCGCCATCTCGAAAGAGGGCGTGCTCTATTTCGTCTACGGTCATTCCATCTGGAAGCGCGACGCGAATGGCCTGAGCGCGTTCGCTGGCAATCGGTCGAGCAGCGGCTTCGCGGGCGACAACGGGCCGGCGCTCAACGCGCGTTTCAATAACCCCGTAGGGCTAGAATTCGGTCCGGACGGCAGCCTCTATGTTGCCGACAGCTCCAACAACCGCATTCGCCGCATCGCACCGAACGGCATCGTCACCACCGTCGCCGGCACCGGTGCTTATGCCTATACGGGCGATGGCGGCCCGGCGACCGCGGCAGCGCTCAAGGCCCCGCGACATGTTGCGGTGGGAATCGACGGCAGCTTGTATATCGCGGATCGCTCTAGCTTCGCGATCCGTAAAGTCACCCCTGATGGCAGGATCACCACCATCGCGGGCAATGGAGCCGCCGCGTTCGTGAGTTTCGGTCCTGCGGTAAACTCATCCCTGTTCTACCCTAATGGCGTTGCCGTGGATCCGGCCGGCAACGTCTACCTGACGCATTCAAATTGCGAGGTCTTCAAAATATCTACGGAAGGTATCCTTTCCCGTTTTGCCGGCAACACGTATTATAATTGCTACACTGGATGGAATGGCTTCGCGGGCGACGGTGGTCCCGCCGTGTCCGCACGGCTGAATCAGCCCGAAGGCATCACGGTCGGCCCCGACGGCAATGTCTATATCGGCGATGCCCGTAACGGCCGCATCAGGCGGGTGGATCGCAACGGGATCATCACCACCGTCGCCGGCAGTGGCAGCACCAACGCCTATCAAGGCGATGGCTACCCCGCCGTACAGACCAATCTCTCGGTGCCCGACTATCCGACGTTTGGCCCCGATGGCCGGCTTTACGTCATGGACGATGGCGCCAACCGCCTCCTGCGCATCAGCGCATCGCTGCCGCGCCTGAGTGCCGACCAACTGACTGGGCTCGGTAACATACTGGTCGCGAACCCGGCCGGCACCGAGGGCTACTATTTCGACGCGGCCGGCCGTCATCTGGCCACACTGGATACGGTCAGCGGCGCCGTCCTGTATACCTTCGGCTACTCCAGTCTCGGGACCCTGGAGACCGTCACCGACCGCGACGGACGCATCACCCGCATCGAGCGCCGCGCCGACGGCACCCCCACCGCCATCGTCGCCCCGGACGGCCAGCGCACCACGCTGACGCTGGACTCCAGCGGCTGGCTCGCAAGTGTCGCCGACCCCGTCGGCAACACCCACCGGATGACCTACACCGCGGGCGGACTGCTGACCGGATTCGAGAAGCCGAACGGCTACCGCTCCGCCTACACCTACGACGCCCTCGGCCGCTTCCAGACCGACACCGACCCGGCCGGCGGCGGCTGGACACTGGAGCGTACCGAGGAGACCCGCGGCTACACCGCCGGCATGACCAGCGGCGAGGGTCGGGTCTCGCGCTTCGCGGTGGAATCCCTGACCACCGGCGACCGTCGCCACACCAACACCGCCCCGGACGGCACCCTGACGACCACCCTGTTCGCCACCAACGGCAGTGAGACCACCAGTCTCCCGACCGGGATCACCTTGCGACGCCAGGAAGGCCCCGACCCCCGCTTCGGCATGGTCGCGCCCGTCGCTACCGAGCAGAAGACCACCACCCCGGCCGGCCTGATCCGCACCCTGACCAGCAGCCGCACCCTGACCAGCAGCCGCACCGCGACCCTGGCGACCGCGAGCGACCCCTTCAGTCTCACCGCCCTGACCGAGACCACCGCGGTCAACGGCCGCGCGACCATCGCGACCTACAGCGGCGCGACCCGCACCTGGACCCTGCGCACCCCGCTCGGGCGCACCGCCACCAGCACGCTGGATGCCAAGGGCCGCGTCACCGCCAGTCAACTCGCCGGCCTCGCCTCCACCGCGCTCGCCTACAACGCCGACGGGCGCCTGACCGCGATCGCCGAGGGCGCCGAGGTCAACGGCGGCGCCGATGCCCGGCTCACCGCACTCGCCTACCACGGGAGCGGTCCGCAACAGGGCTTCCTCGCCAGCCTCACCGACGCCGCCGGGCGCCAGGTCGCCTTCGCCTACGATGCCGCCGGCCGACTGCGCGAGCAGGCCCTGCCCGGCGATCGTCTGGTCAGCTACGACTACGACGCCAACGGCAACCTGCTGAGCCTCACACCCCCCGGCCGCCCCGCCCACACCTTCACCTACAACGCCGTGGACCTGGTGGCCAGCTACAACCCGCCGGCCGTCCCCGGCGGCGGCAGCACCAACTACCAGTACAACCTGGACAAACAACTGACCCTTGTCCAGCGCCCCGACGGGAAGACCCTCGCCTACGACTACCATCCGGAGTCCGGCAAGCTCACCGCGCTCATCATCGACCGCGGCACCTACCAATACAGCTACGACGCCGGCACCGGACAGCTCACGGCCATCCAGGACCCCGCCGGGGGCCGACTGACCTACGGCTACGACGGCAACCTGCGCACCTCGGTCGCCTGGTCCGGGGAGGTCTCCGGCAGTCTCGGCCTTGCCTACGACAACGACTTCCGCGTCCGCGAGATCAAGGTCAACGGCGCCGACCCCATCGCCTACACCTACGACAACGACGGCCGGATCATCCAGGCCGGCGCCGAGACCCTGACCTATCGCGCCGACAACGGCCTGCTCGAACGGATCACCATCGGCAACCACACTGCGACCTACGGCTACAACGCCTTCGGCGAGCTCGCCTCCATCCTCGAGCGCAACAACGACCGGACCCTCTACGAGGTCCACTACACCCGCGACAAGCTCGGGCGCATCGAGACCAAGACCGAGACGATCGAAGGCACCGCCAAGGTCTACCGCTACGGCTACGACGCCGCCGGACGCTTGGCCCAGGTCGAGGAAGACGGCACCGTCACCGCCAGCTATACCTACGACGCCAACGGCAACCGCCTGACCGCCCCCGGCCTGACCGGCACCCCGGTCTATGACGACCAGGACCGGTTGCTCGTCTACGGCGGCGCCACCTTTACCTACACCGCCAACGGCGAACTGCGCACCAAGACCGAGGGCGGGCAGACCACGACCTATGACTACGATGAGCTTGGTAACCTGATCCGGGTCGATCTGCCAGACGGCAGCGTCATCGAGTATGTGATCGACGGGCAGAACCGGCGTGTCGGCAAGAAAGTTGACGGCGTGTTAATCCAAGGGTTCGTCCACCAGGATCAGTTAAACCCAGTAGCTGAATTAGACGGAGACGGGAATATTGTCAGTAGATTCATATACGCGAGCAGACGTAACGTGCCGGACTATATGACCAAGAATGGAAGGACATTTCGGATCATCAGTGATCACCTTGGCAGCCCGCGTCTGGTTTACGATATTGACGCTCTGGGTGTTGTTCAGCAAATTGAATTTGACTCATTTGGCAATACTCTCATGAATACGAACCCAGGCTTTCAACCATTCTGGTTTTCGGGAGGGATAGTGGACAATGATACGGGGTTCGTCCGGTTTGGGAAACGCGACTACGACGCGGATGGTTCGAGGTGGACCATGAAAGACCCTAATCTTTTCACGCTTATAGAGTCCAATTTTTTCGCTTATGTCGGCAATGACTCGGTGAATACTACGGACCCCTCTGGTCTAAACTGGTTTTGCCAAGAAAATACTACTTCTAATTGGGGGCTTCATCAGCGCGTCGCACTGCGAGACAACTTATTTAACCTTGAGTCTGGAATGAGTTTTGGTGCATATGACGGCTATACGACCAGGGGCAAAGTCCAGGACGACAGTGGCGCTTCAGCGACAGATCTTGTGCAGTGTACCTATGTCACACAAGATGAGAGTGAGAGAATAAAGTCGGCGCTGGAGAGATTGCTCGGGAGAACACATCCCTATCCGACCACTGTTCTTACCTGGCTTCCTGGGGCGTTCCATCATAACTGTAGAAGTTGGTCGGAAGAAGTCTATGAGAATGTCGAGCGAGAACTGAAGAAGGCGAGAGAATAGAAGCCCGCGTAGCCTCCGCGGCGGGACGGGGCATTCGCCCCGTCCCCAACGTTTATCCCGTCGCTGACCGTTGGTATGAGCCCGCAGCCCGCGTAGGGCGGAACGCGAAGCGGTTCCGCCATTTGCGGGCGGCACGACGCCGGACCGACGGGACGGCTCTTCATTTGGCTTCCGGTTCCGTCGGTGGGCACAATGGCGGATCGCCCTGCGGGCATCCGCCCTACAGCGTGGCACGGGCTATTGGCTTCGCATCGAGCGGTCGCCCTATCTTCGACCGCTGAGTGAGGCAGGCGGCTCTTTGAAAAGTGCAGCCGGGATACGCCATCCGATCCAAGACCGTTGAATCGAAATACTGGTCGAGTCCCGGGCGAGAATAGAGGTTACCGAGTTGAGCACGCTACGCTACCGAGTCGATACCCGCCTGGCCAAGCTGCTGTCGGAGAACAACCGCTCATCCGAGGCCGCCCTGAAGGAGTTGGTCGATAACGCCTGGGATGCAGATGCGGAGACCGTGCGTATCAGCCTGCCCAAGCCCATGACCAACCAGCCGATCATCATCGACGACGACGGCACCGGCATGACCGCCGAGGAGTTGCAGCGGGAATACCTGCTGATCGCGAGCGACCGGACCCAGCGTCGCGGACAATTCACCGCGGGCAAGCATCGCAAGGCCAAGGGTCGCAAGGGCATCGGCAAGTTCGCCGGCCTGATGGCCGCGCATACCATGCGGCTGGAGACCTGGGCACGCGGTCGCAAGGCCGCCTTCGGCCTCTCCGCCGCCGACTACGATGCCGCCCCCGATATCGAGCGGCTGGCGATCCAGTGGGTAGGTCGGGTTAGCGAAGCGTAACCCGACGGCTGCGGCGCCCGTGTCGGGTTACGGCGCGCGCCACGCTCGGCGCAAATGGCAGGGTCGGAAGGGCGTGCCTAACCCGACTTACGGGTCTGGCTGAGAAATGGCGCCAATCACCACCAACAAAAAGGAGTGGTTACGCCAAAGCGCCAAGCTCGCAAAGATTTCTTAGCCCGCGTTTGGCGCAACACCAAGCGGTTCCGCCATTTGCGTGCGGACGCGATGATCAGCCGGGTCGTTTTTGCCGTACAGTAGGTGGATGTGGCCGATGTGCGGGTTGTCTTGAACGGTCAGCAACGCCTTATCGAGGACGTCGCGATAGGCATCCGCCTGCGCTTCACCCCAGGTTTCGAGGCTGTATTGGAGGATGTCGGTAAAATCGTCAACCGCCCTGGGGGAGAGGATCAGCAATCGCTCAAGACCTGACATCGGCACTCACTGTCTTGCCTTTGCGTGCATTCTCGAGTGCATTACCGGTGATCTGCTTCAATAGCGTCGGGCCGTAGGTCACACCCTCGCCACGCGCCAGTTGCTCGTCACCAACGGCAACCGCGGCCCGCAGCAAGGCAACCCTCTCGTCTTCTTCGCGCATACGACGGATCGCGTCGCGGACGACTTCCGACGCATTGCTGTAGCAGCCGCTATCGACCTTGCCTTGAAGATACTGCTCTATCTCCGGGGATAGGTTGATGTGCATAGCCGTGGGAGATCATGGAAAGTGAGTGTCGGAGATTTAAACATGATACGGCCATGATCGGCAAGGTCGCCACCCTGGAACCTGAGACCCTGGGCGACCGCGCCTCGTGGTGTCGGAATAGCTCGCGTCGGGCGGAACGCCAAGCGGTTCCGCCATTTACGTGCGGCACGATGCCGGACCGACGCGACGGCTGTCCAAGTGGCTTCCTCGAGGGCTTCCTGAATCAGAAGCGGTAGCGTTTGTGCGCGGCCTTGCCTTCGCTCTGGATGCCGGGGGCGGTGGCCAGGAAGCGCCGCCGGGCCTTGTCGTCGAGTCCGAGTGCCTTGAGGGTCTGACCGACCTGGCTGGCGCCGTAACCGCCGTCGGGCAGTTCGGGGCAGCGTTCGCGCAGCCGGGCGATGACCCAGGTCGGATCGCTCAAGGGGTCGGGGTTCGGTGCGGCCGGGGCCGCGGTCGGTAACGTAGTCCCCCGAGCCGGACGGAGTATGCCCCATCAACCGCGGCGGGACGGGGCATTCGCCCCGTCCCGAACGTTTGATTCGTGGCCGAGCGTTGATTGGAGCCGGCAGGTTCGGGGAAAACGTTTCGGACGGGGCGAATGCCCCGTCCGGCATGTTGAAAGGCGGTCTGCGCGGGACCATCGTGCCTGAAATAGCTATTTCAGTACATCCATGTTAAAACTCGTTTTCGGCAATGTGGCAGGACGCGATGGCGCAGCCGGCTGGAGTGCGGCGTACGGGCGCGCGGGGGTATAGCTCAAGCCCGCGTAGGGCGGAACGCGAAGCGGTTCCGCCACTTGCATGAGTCACGGCGCCGGCCGGTATGCGCCACCTTGCCCGCTAGGCCCGCCCGTGCAACACTTCGGGTTAGATCCCAGTCATCCAATCGGCCTGTGCGCCCCACCGCCATGCCCCGCCCCCCGCGCCGGCGTCTACGAGCGCGCCCGTCCGCCCGGCGGGCGCGGGCGCCGCAGGACGGCTCCTACAAACACCTGTTCTCCCACCCCGAGATGGTCGAGGGCCTGCTGCGCGACTTCGTGCAAGAAGACTGGCTGGCGCTGATCGACTTCAGCACCCTGGAGAAGCAGGGCGGCAGCTATGTCACCGATGACCTGCGCGAGCGCGAGGACGACATCATCTGGCGGGTGCGGGTGGCCGGGGAATGGCTCTATGTGTACCTGCTGATCGAGTTCCAGAGCCAGATCGACCCCTGGATGGCGGTGCGGATCATGGTGTACACCGGGCTGCTGTATCAGGACCTGATCAAGAGCGGGGCGGTGGCGGCGGGGCAACCCCTGCCGCCGGTGTTTCCGCTGGTGCTCTACAACGGCAGCGGGCGGTGGACGGCCGCGCGTGACATCGCCGAACTGATCGTCCCGCTGCCCAACGCCCTGGCCCGCTACCGGCCCCAACACCGCTATCATCTGATTGATGAGGGGCGCATTGGGGAGGAAACGTTGGGGCAGGCGACCAGTGTGGCGGCCGAATTGGTGCGGCTGGAAACCCTGGCCGCCGAGGGGCCGGAGGCGCTCCGCCCGATTCTGCGCCGGCTCAGCGCCCGCTTGCGGGGCCCGGGCTCCGCCAGCCTGCGGCGGGCGCTGACGGTCTGGTTCGCACGGGTCTTGCTGCGGCGCCTGCTGCCGGACGAGAATCTGCCGCAACTGAATGATTTAGATGAGGTCGAGACGATGCTTTCCGAACACGTTGACGAGTGGACGCAGAAGTGGAAGCGGGAAGGCTTGCGGGAAGGCTTGCGGGAAGGCTTGCGGGAAGGCTTGCGGGAAGGTGAGCGCAAAGGCAAGCTGGAAGGCAAGACCGATGCGCTGGAACGCCTGCTGCGGGTCCGTTTTGGTGATCTGCCCCCTTGGGCGCAGGCGCGTATTGAAGCGGCGACCCTCGGCCAGTTGGACGCTTGGCTGGACGGCCTCTTCCAGGCCCCGACGCTGGATGTCCTGCTCGGCGGCCAGCCGCCCGAGCCGCGCCCACCCGCGGGTTGATCTGTTTGCAAGACTGTCGCTACGACAAAGGAGCGTGGAAACCGTGAGCATGCACGTTGAACTAGGACGCCTGCTGCCGGCTTGGAAGCGCTTTCGGCAGGCGACTGACATCGGTCCCATCCGTGACGAGGCCCACTACCTGCGAATGGTAGCCACGCGGGAGGCACTACTAGACGAAGTGGCGGGCGATGAACAACATCCAGCGATGGGTTTAGTCGATATACTCGGTGACCTGATCGCGGACTACGAGGCGGGCGAGCCGCCGCTCCCGGCGGCGTCCGGAGTGGACACGCTGGCGTTTCTCATTGAAAAACATTGACTTACGCGATGCGATCTTCCCGAGATCGGCGACGAGAGCGATGTCCGAGAGGTCTTGGCGGGGCGACGGGAACTCGACATCCGACAGTTGCGTGCACTCGGCCAACGGTTCGGCGTGTCGCCCGGAACATTTCTCTGAACCCGGCGCTGTCGCCAATCACGGCGATCCGCGAACGGGGGACTAAGGCGATGGCTGTCAATCGATAACGGTTTTCACGACGGTCATCCTTGGTTTTCGATCCGAGAAATCCAATAACCCGGACGCTTGCGATGATGGGCAACCGCCGTGATCTGCAGGGCGTCCCCAACGACCCGAAAGAATATCGCGTACGGAAAGCGGGCTAATCCGATGCGCCTGATCCCTGATGGATGCACCAAGCGCCAACTATGCGGGCGATTCAATGCCAGTTCGAGAGCGCGCTCAAACTCCGTGATCAGTGCGGCACCAAGTCCGGGTTGGCGGTCTTCATAGAAACGAATCGCGTCCAGATATTCAGCCTCCGCACCGGGCAGGAAGTTGTGCCTCACCTCAGCAATGCCCGCGCCTTGACCGCAACGGCCTCGCCGGGAATCGCTTGCACCAGGCCGGCATCGCACTCCTCGGCCCGCCTGGCACTTTCTTCGCCCCAGAGACGATCGAATTCGGCATCATTCGGTTCTTCCAGACTCAACAGCAGTCGTTGAGCGAGCGCGGCCCGCTGTTCCAATGGAAGGGTGAGCGCGGTGGATTCAAGCTGTGAGAACGTCATGGTGACACCTCGAAAAAACCAATAACCGGTATCGACAAATACCAATTGCTTCACTTCCCCTGCCCGACGAGATAACGGTCGTGCCCCGCTGCTCAGGCCGTCCGCCGCAGCAGCGACTCGACCACCCAGCGCAGCGGGTCGGCGCGGCTGGGGAAGACGGCGACGGCGGTGAGTGCGTCGGTCAACAGGTTATTGGCCATTTCCTTGGCCTCGCTCAGGCCGACGACCGAGGGGTAGGTGGATTTGTCGAGTTCCTGATCGCGTCCGCGGGTCTTGCCGGTGACGGCGGTTTCAGCGATCACGTCGAGCACGTCGTCCTGAATCTGGAAGGCCAGACCGACACATTTGGCATAGCGGTCCAGGCGTTCGGCGTGTTCCACATCCAACGGACTCTCGGCGAGGATGGCGAGGCGCACGGCGGAGCGGATCAGGGCGCCGGTCTTGTGGATGTGGATGTGCTCCAGCATCACGCGGTCGAGGTGCTTGCCCTCGGCCGCCAAATCCAGGGCCTGGCCGCCGGCCATGCCGCGCGAGCCGCTGGCCTGAGCGAGGGCGGCGACCATGCTGACGCGTGCCGTGGCACTGAGGTCGTTCGCTTCGGCCAGGGTCTGAAAGGCGAGCGTCTGGAGCGCATCGCCGGCGAGGATGGCGGTCGCCTCGTCGAACGCCTTATGGCAGGTCGGGCGGCCCCGGCGCAGTTCGTCGTCGTCCATGGCCGGCAGGTCGTCATGGATGAGCGAATAGGCGTGGATCAGTTCCACCGCGGCGGCCGGGCGGTCGAGCAGCGCGGGGGCGACGCCCAGGGCCTCGCCGGCGGCGTAGCACAGCAGGGGGCGGATGCGTTTGCCGCCGCTCATGACGCTGTAGCGCATGGCCTCGTGCAGGCGCGTGGGCTCGATCTGCGGGGCGGGCAGGAGCTGGTCGAGCGTCGCCTGGACACGCGCGATGCAGCGTGCCCGAAAGGAGTCCAGTTCTGATTCACTCATGTGGGGTGCCGGGTGTCTTCGATGGAGGACTGAAGGGTTCGGGCGCGGCGTCGGGCCGGCCGTCGGTGAGGATGCGGACCCGCTGCTCGGCGGCCTCCAGGGCCTGGCGGCAGGCGCGGGTCAGGGTGACGCCGCGCTCGAAGGCGCCCAGGGACTCCTCCAGGGTCATCTCGCCCTTCTCCAGGGCGTCGACGATGGCCTCCAGTTCGCTCAGGGATTGCTCGAAGGGGGGCGGGGCGGTGGCAGCGGCTTTCTTCATTGGGTTTGCATCTGGGTTTAGAGCTACGGTAGCGTACCGCAGTTTGACGGTCAAACCGGCGAGTGCCGCGTCTCCGTTATCACGCCCGATACCACGCCCGATATCATCCAGGGCAAACCAGAGGGACAACCGATCCGCCCATGACAGGCAATTACGACGCTTCAGCAATCGAGGTCTTGAGCGGCCTCGACCCGGTGCGCAAGCGCCCCGGGATGTACACCGACACGACCCGTCCCAACCATCTGGCCCAGGAGGTGATCGACAATAGTGTCGATGAGGCCCTGGCCGGCCACGCCCGGACCATCGAGGTGGTGCTGTACGCCGACGGCTCGCTGGAGGTCAGCGACGACGGCCGCGGTATGCCGGTCGATATCCACCCGGAGCAGGGGCTGCCGGGGGTGGAGGTGATCCTGACCAAGCTCCACGCCGGCGGTAAATTCGGCGGCGGCAGCTACAAGTTCTCCGGCGGTTTGCACGGGGTCGGCGTGTCCGTGGTCAACGCGCTCTCCAATCGTCTGGAGGTTTGGGTGCGCCGCGCCGGACATGAGTACCACATGGCGTTCGCGCATGGCGACAAGGCGAGCGAGCTGGCGCAACTCGGCACTGTGCCGCGCGGGCGCAACGGCACCCGGCTGCGCTTCTGGCCGGACCCCAAGTATTTCGATACCCCGAAGTTCGCGCCCAAGCCGCTGATCCATTTGCTGCAGGCTAAGGCGGTGCTGTGCCCCGGCCTGACCGTGCGCTGGCGCGATGAGGCGGCCGGCGAGGCGCATGTCTGGTGTTACCAGGACGGGCTCCAGGACTATTTGCTCCAGACCCTGGGCGACTGCGAGACGGTGCCCGCCACCCCTTTCGTCGGCGATCTGGAAGGCACCAGTGAGGCCGCGAGCTGGGCCCTGGCCTGGGTGCCCGAGGGCGGGGAGCCGGTGGCCGAGAGCTATGTGAATCTGATCCCGACGGTGCAGGGCGGCACCCATGTGAACGGCCTGCGCAGCGGGCTCACCGAGGCGGTGCGGGAGTTCTGCGAGTTCCGCAACCTGCTGCCGCGCGGGGTCAAGCTGGCCCCGGAGGATGTGTGGAACCGGCTGGTCTACATTCTCTCGGTGAAGCTCATCGATCCGCAGTTCTCCGGTCAGACCAAGGAACGGCTGTCCTCGCGGGAGTGTGCCGCCTTTGTTTCCGGGGTGGTCAAGGACGCCTTCAGTCTGTGGCTCAACCAGCACACGGCGGAAGGTGAACGCATCGCTGAACTGGCCATCAACGCGGCCCAGGCGCGGCTGCGCGCCGGGCGCACCGTGACGCGCAAGAAGATCACGCAGGGTCCGGCGCTGCCCGGTAAGCTGGCGGACTGCACGTCCACCGATCCGGATCGCAGCGAACTCTTTCTGGTGGAGGGTGATTCGGCCGGCGGTTCGGCCAAACAGGCGCGTGATCGGGAGTTCCAGGCGATCCTGCCGCTGCGCGGTAAGATTCTGAACACCTGGGAGGTCGATCCCGCCGAGGTCCTGGGTTCCCAGGAGGTGCACGATATCGCCGTGGCCATCGGCGTGGACCCGGGCAGCGACGACCTGGCGCGGCTGCGCTTCGGCAAGGTCTGTATCCTGGCGGATGCCGACTCGGACGGCGCCCATATCGCGACCTTGTTGTGCGCGCTGTTTCTCAAGCACTTCCGTCGTCTGGTGAGCGAGGGGCATGTGTATGTGGCGATGCCGCCGCTGTACCGGATCGATGTCGGCAAGCAGGTCTACTACGCACTGGACGACGGCGAGAAGAAGGGTATCCTTGACCGCATCGCGGCGGAGCATCTCAAGGGGAAGGTCAACGTGCAGCGTTTCAAAGGATTGGGTGAGATGAACCCGGCGCAGTTACGGGAAACCACCATCCATCCGGACACCCGCCGACTGGTCCAGCTCACCATCGAGACGGAAGACCAGAGCAGCGCACTCCTCGACATGCTGCTGGCCAAGAAGCGCGCCGCCGATCGTCGCGCCTGGCTTCAGGAGAAAGGTGACTTGGCGGAGGTCTAAAGATGCGGCTGAATTCTTCTGTTCGGGCTGAAGCGTAAGTGACCGAGGGCACAAAGTATGCATCCATTTCAATTTGCCCACGCTGAGGGAGCCGACTGGCGTGTGATCGCGGACGACTGTCTGGACCGGCTCGGCACGGTCCCGACCGGCGCCAATCTGGGCTTTCTCTATGTGACGGATTCGCTGGCCGATGAGCTCGGCGACTTGCTGGCCCATGTGCGCACCGCCACCGGGGTGCAGGCATGGGTGGGGGCCGTGGGCATCGGCATCTGTGCGACCGGCGTCGAATACTACGAGGAGCCGGCCGCGGCGCTGATGCTGGGTGAGTTTCCGTCTGACGGCTTCCACGTCTTCCCGAGTGTGGTCAATGACTTGGATGCGTTCGATGCGCACAGCGGCGCGTGGATCGCGGCCCATCGACCGCTGCTCGCCTTGGTCCACGCCGACCCCGCGAACGGGGATACCGAGGACCTGATCAAACAACTTGCGCAGCGCACCTGCGCCGGCTTTCTGGTGGGCGGGTTCGCCAGTTCACGCGGCACCACCTACACGATCGCCAACGGCCTGCATCAGGACGGCATCTCCGGAGTCCTGTTCGCCGAAGAGGTCGGGCTGATCACCCGCCTCAGTCAAGGCTGCTCACCCATCGGTCCGCACCGCACCATTACGGCCTCGCAACGCAACATTCTGGTCTCGCTGGACGGCCGGCCGGCGCTGGACGTGCTCAAGGAGGATATCGGCGCCGAGTTGTCGCGCGACCTGATGCGGATCGGCGGGCAAATCTTTGTCGGGCTGCCCATTCAGGGCTCGGACACCGGCGACTATCTGGTCCGCAATCTGGTCGGCATCGACCCCAACGAGGGCCTGGTGGCCGTGGGCGATCTGGTCGAGCAGGGCCGGGAACTGATGTTCTGCCGACGTGATACGGCCACGGCTCGCGAGGACCTGGACCGGATGTTGCGGTCACTCAAAGGGCGGCTGAGTGCCCCGCCGCGCGGCGGAGTCTACTGTTCCTGTCTGGGGCGCGGTGCCAACCTGTTCGGACCCGACTCCGCCGAGTTGAAGCAGATCCGCGATACGCTGGGCGATTTCCCGCTGGTCGGCTTCTACGCCAGCGGCGAAATCTCCCAGGACCGGCTCTATGGTTACACCGGGGTCTTGACCCTCTTTACCTGAGCGCGCCGCTTGCTGGTCGGGCCTGCGCCCGACCAGTAGCCGTCGGACGTGATAGCCGGACGTAGGGGCGGGCTTTGAACCCGCCCCTACACGAGAGTCTGTCCGGATCTCAGGTACGAAGGCTAAGCGACTGTCAGCTCCCTGCGTGTCCTCGCTTTTTCATCAGGTTCATGATGAGTTCAGTGAGAATCAACTCCATCGCGTAGATCATCTTGCCGCCGGGAATCACCAGCGTATTGAAGCCGGTGATCATGGTGCCTTCAATCAGGCCCCGCAGTTGCAGCTTGTACTCCACGCTGGGCTTGGGTTCCAGGAAGTGGATCATCACCAGGCTCTGGTCGAGCGTCGGGATATTGGCGACGCAGAAGGGGTTGGAGGTGTCGGTCAGGGGGATGCGCTGGAAGTTGATATGGGTGCAGGAGAACTGCGGCAGGATGTAGTGCATGTAGTCGTGCATGCGCCGGTAGATGTTGAACATGACATCCTCCTGGCTATAACCGCGCTCCTTGGTATCGCGCTGGATTTTCTGCACCCACTCCAGGTTGATGGTGGGGCAGACGCCGATCAGCAGATCGACCTCCTTCGCCATGTCGATGTCGCCGGCCACCACCCCGCCGTGCAGCCCTTCGTAGAACAGCAGATCCGAGTCCGGCGGAATCGGCTCCCAGGGGGTGAAGGTACCGGGCTCCTGACCGAATTTGACCGCCTGCTCCTCGTCGTGGATGTAATGTCGGCGCTCACCCGTGCCGGTGCGGCCGTAGTTGCGAAAGAGTTCGAACTGCTTGTCGAACAGATTGCCCTCCGGGCCGAAATGACTGAGATTCGTGCCCTCGAGTTTCGTCTTTGCCAACTCCTCTTTCATCTGTTTACGGTCGTAACGATGAAAGCTGTCGCCTTCCACGAAGGCCGCGCGCGCTCCGACCCGGTGAAAAATCTTTTCGACAGCCTTCTTGACGGTGCTGGTGCCGGCCCCCGACGAACCGGTGACGGCAACGATGGGGTGGTTTCTGGACATGGGGTTCTCCTCGATACTCTCGTTATTTCCAGGCTTGGTTTGAGGTGCCGAGACCGGCTTTGGGTGTCGCCCCGGTGCCGAGCGGGAGGCGGGGTCGCGGCCCATCGGGCACGGTTTTGGGGTCTCGGTCGTTGTCGTTGTTTAATCTATGTCCGACGCGTTACCTAATTCGTCGCAATCAACTCGCGTACCCGCTCGATCATCGGTTCCAGGGCAGCGGCGGCGGCGGGCGTCAGGGTGTAGTTTGAATACTCGAAGAAGGCGCCGGCGGCGGAGACCAGGTAAGCCTCGGGTTCATGCTGGTAGAGCGTCTGACTCCAGGCGAGGAGTTCCCGCGGGTCCAGGAAGTGGGCCATGGTCGACATGGCGGAGGCATCCGGGGCAAGGCTGCGGACCCGTACTTCGCCCGGCTCACCGTCGACCGTGGCGTCGAGAAAGATCACCCGGTCGGCCCCGAGGATGTCTTCCACCAACTCGGCGGTGAGGATATGGCGGGAGATGACGTTGACTCCCGCGGGCAGGGGGCCGGCCGCCAAGGCGTCCGCCGCCAGCGGGCCGATGGCGTCGTCACCGCGGATGGGGCTGCCGTAGCCGATGATCAGGGTCTTGTGCTGGATCATGTTATCTCTTGCAGGTCCTTACTTGCTGGGCAGTACCATCCGTGGCGGCTTCCTTCCGGCATCCTGCCGGAATGACGCTGCAACTTCAGGTGGAACGGGGTACTAGCCCCGCGTCAACCGATCAACCACCTGACCCGCGGCGTCCTTGAGTTCGATCAGCAGCGGCATTTGCCCGAACGCGTGTGAGGCGCAGGACAGGCAGGGGTCGTAGCAGCGGATGACGGCTTCGACCCGGTTCAGCATGCCTTCCTGGAGGTGGTTGCCGTCGACATAGGCGTCCGCGACCTGACGGATGGCCTGGTTCATGGCCAGGTTGTTGTGTCCCGTAGCAATGATCAGGTTGACCCAGGTGATGAGTCCGTCGTCGTCGATGCGGTAGTGATGCATCAGGGTGCCGCGCGGCGCCTCGGACACACCGATGCCCTCGTCGCGGTTGCTGCGGGCACGGGCGCGGACGCGATGATCCAGGATGTCCGGGTCCTTGAGCAGCCGCTCCATCATCTCGATGGCGAAGATGATTTCGACCAGCCGCGCGTAGTGGTAGTGGAAGCTGCTGGTGATCGGACCGTATTCCTGCAGCATGTGGAACTCGGCCAGGGCCACGTCGGCATAGGGGGTGCCGCAGGCTTCCGCGTTGTTGAGTCGCGCCAGGGGGCCGACCCGATAGACGCCCTTGGGATAGCCCATGGGCTTGTAGTAGGGGAACTTCATGTAGCTGAAGTCTTCCACCGCCTCGCCCACCAGACGCTGGTAGTCCACCGTCGGCACCATGTCTTCCACGATCCGCCCCTGGGCGTCCTTGATGCGCAGAAAGCCGTCATAGTGCTCGAGATTGCCCTTGGGCGTGACCAGGCTCATGAACATCGTGGGCCGGGTGCCGAAGTGGCTGGTCTCGTCCTTGAATTTGGGGACCAGGGTCTTGAAGAAGCCATAGGTGCGCTTGGCGATCTCCAGCCCCTCGGGCAGGAGCTTGAGGATCGCTTCGCGCTTCTCCTGGGTCAGGGCCTCGGCGACCCCGCCCGGAACCACCCAGGTGGGATGGATCTTCTTGCCGGCCAGGATCTCGATGATCATCTGGCCGATCTGCCGCAGCCGAATCCCGTCTTTGGCCAGGGCCGGGTCCTGACGCATGACCCCGAAGATATTGCGGGTGGCCGGGTCCGAGTCCCAGCCCAGCAGCAGGTCGGGCGAGGACAGATGGAAGAAGGACAGGGCGTGGGACTGGGTGATCTGGGCGAGATTCATGATCCGCCGCAGCTTCTCGGCCGTGGGCGGGATGGTGACCGAAAGCAGGTGGTCACAGGCCTTATTGGAGGCGAGCACATGGCTGACCGGGCAGATGCCGCAGGTCCGGGCGGTCAGCGCCGGCATCTCGCGGTAGGGGCGACCCTCGCAGAACTTCTCGAAGCCGCGGAACTGGGTGAGGTGAAACCGGGCGTCCTCGACCTCGCCCTGGTCACCGAGCTGGAGTGTGATGCGGGCATGACCCTCGATGCGGGTGACCGGTTCGATGGTGATGGTGCGGCTCATGGGTTCATTCCCCTTGGAAAAGTCGGTTTAGAGGGGCGCCGGGTGCGGTGCGGGTCACTCGGGCGCAGCCCCGCCCTCATTGGCCAGGGCGCGTGCGGTGATCTCGCGGTAGAGCGAGACCATCTGCGCGGCGATGTCATGGAGTTCCGGATGGCGATCCAAGATCGCTTTATTGTTGTTGGAGTCGTCAAAGACTTCGCTCAGGAAGTCAATGTCGGATTGATTGAGGGTGCCGCCGGCATCGACCTTGGTCTTAATGCCCAGAATGCGCGGCAGGCGTTGCGTGCGCATGCGGTCAAGTAAGACAACGATGAGTCCGTCTTCGCTGCCGTGTTCGTTAGCGGTCATCGGTGGTCATTCCTCTGCCATCAGGCGCCGAAGCGGGTGACCCGACTGGGGTCGGGCGTGCGTCCCTCGATCAGCTCGTTCAGTACATAAAAGATGGCGTCGGCGTGGGGCGGACAGCCGGGAACGAACACGTCGACTTTCACGCAGCCGTGGATCGGGCGTACCTGCTGAAACAGCACCGGCACGCCCACGGTCGGCAGTTGCGGCTGGAGGTCGACATTCTCGCGGTAGGCCCGATCGATGACATCCGCCAGCTTGAAGGGGTTGCGCATGGCCGGGACATTGCCGTTGACGGCACAGTCGCCAAGGCTGATCAGGAGTTTGCAGTGTTTGCGGAACTCCTTCGCATGATGCAAATCCGACTCGGACGAGATCGACCCTTCAAGAATACCGACATCCACCTGCTCCGGCAGTTCCTTGGTGTCCACCAACGGACTGTAGACGATGTCGATCTTCTGAGCCAGGTCCACCAGCCGCTCGTCCATGTCCAGGAACGACATATGGCAGCCGGAACAACCGTCCAGCCAGGCGGTTGCGACGGTGATCCGCGGGGTTGCAGGGGTTGTCATTGGGCGTGCCTCCGGCGGGCAAGGATGGGCAGGAAATGTTGGTCTTTAACCATCTCGCCGGCCGAGGTTCCCTGCTTCACCAGGGCACCGGTCGGGCAGACCTGGACACACTTGCCGCAGCCGGTACAGGTCTCGCTCTCACCCCAGGGGCGTGCCAGGTCGGTAATGACCCGGCAGTCGCTGCCGCGGCCCATGACGTCCCAGGTATGCGCGCCTTCGATCTCATCGCACACCCGCACGCAACGTGTGCAAAGGATGCAGCGATTGTGGTCCAGACGAAACATTTCGTGTGAGGAGTCCACCTCGTTGCGGACCTGGCGGTAAGGCACGCGCACATGGTCGACGCCGCATTTCTGCGCCAGCCACTGGAGCTCGCAGTGACCGTTGGAAACGCATACCGAACAGACATGGTTGCGCTCTGCAAAGAGCAATTCCACGATGGTGCGACGGTAGCGCTGCAGCCGCTCGGTGTTGGTCCGGATGTTCATCCCCTCCGCCACGCGGGTGGAGCAGGCGGCGACCAGCCGACCCTGACCGACGACCTCCACCAGGCACAGGCGGCAGGCGCCCCAGATGCTCAGGCCATCCATGTAGCAGAGACTGGGGATCGGGATCTTGTTCTCCCGGCACAGTTCGATGACGGTTTCATCGGCGCGGGCCGAGAAATCCTTCCCGTCGATCGTGAGTGTAACGACGCGGACATTGGGTTGTGGGGCGGGTGGGGGCATGGGTGCTCCGGGTGTCGTCGTGTCTCTTTAGTCGGTTGCTGGGCGTTCAGGTGCCAATCGGTACGACCGGGAATGACGGATTCCAAATGACTCACTCTGCCCAAAATTCCATATTGAGCAGTTGCTCTATGCCAAACGGGCATTCCGCCGGAAATGTCGCCAACACAAGGCCGGTTTCCAGGGCGGCGCGGCTGCGGGCCGCCGGATAACGTCGTCGGAGAATCTCCGGGAGTTGCGTCGCGAGGCTTGGGCTGTCCTCCAACAGTTCAGCGATCTCATCGCGCGCATTGGCAATGGACAGTCGCCAACTGACGCCGCGCAAGCCCGGTTGATAGTGCCACTTGAGCAAGTGAACGACGAGGACCTTCAGATGACTGCCCAGGGCATGCTTCTGGTTCTTGCCCATGTCATCAAGCTCCTCGGCAACACGCTCGATGTCGACCTCGGACACCCGTCCGTCGCGCAGCCGGGCCGCGCTTTCCGTCGTCCAGGCGTAGAAGTCCGAATCAGGTTGCGACTGCATCACTCGGATACCAATTTCGCCTCATACTCGTCACGGAAATACCTCAGAGTCGACAGCACCGGGTTCGGTGCCGACTGCCCCAGTCCGCACAGGCTGGTGGCCTGAACGACTTCACACAGTTCTTCCAGCAGGGCCAAATCCTTCTCAGTTCCCTCCAATTTGGTGATGCGATCCAGGAGTTCGTGCATCTGCCAGGTGCCGGTGCGGCAGGGGATGCACTTGCCGCACGACTCGCTCATGCAGAACTCCATGAAATAGCGCGCCACGTCCACCATGTCGCAGGTTTCGTCCATGACGATCATGCCGCCGGAGCCCATCATCGTGCCCAGGGTCTTCAGGCTGTCGTAATCGACCGCAATGTCCAGGTGCTGGGCGGGAATACAGCCGCCCGAGGGGCCGCCGGTCTGCACCGCCTTGAACGCCTTGCCGCCGGGACAGCCGCCGCCGATCTCTTCGATGATCTCGCGCAGCGACATGCCCATCGGGACTTCGATCAGGCCGATGTTCCTGATCGATCCGGCGAGCGCGAAGACTTTGGTGCCCTTGGATTTCTCGGTCCCGATCCCGGCGAACCATTCGCCCCCGTGCGTGATGATCGGGGCGATGTTGGCAAAGGTTTCCACGTTGTTGATGAGGGTTGGATAGCCCCAGAGTCCGGCCTCGGCGGGGTAGGGGGGGCGCGGGCGGGGCTGGCCGCGCAAGCCCTCGATACTCGCCATCAGGGCCGTCTCCTCGCCGCACACGAAGGCTCCGGCACCGAGGCGAATCTCGACCTCGAAGCTGAACTGCGTCTCGGCAATCTTGCTCCCCAGGAAGCCGGACCGCTTGGCCTTGCGGATGGCGAGTTCCATGCGCTCGACGGCCAGCGGGTACTCGGCGCGGACATAGACGTAACCCTTGGTGGCGCCGATGGCATAAGCCGCGATGGCCATGCCCTCCAGCACCCGGTGCGGGTCGGACTCCAGGACCGCGCGGTCCATGAAGGCGCCCGGATCACCCTCATCCCCGTTGCAGATGACATACTTCTGGTCGGCCGGCATCTTGGCGACCGTGGACCATTTGAGGCCGGTCGGGTAGCCGCCGCCGCCGCGGCCGCGCAGGCCGCTGGTCGTCATTTCGCGCAGCACGTCGCCCGGTGTCATCTCGCTCAGCGCTTTGATCAGGCCGGCATAGCCGCCCGCGGCGACATAACCGGTGAAGCTCTCCGGGTCGATGAGCCCGGAATTCTCGCGCACGATCCGTTGCTGACGGGCGAAGAAGGGCTGATCGGTCGGGGTGTGCAGCCGCTCCACCGGGGTGCCGCCGACGCTGGCCAGCACCTCCACCGCGTCGTGTGGCTTGACCTCCCGGTACAGGATCGAATCCGGGATGGTCCCGCCCTTGGGTGCGATGGCCACCATGGGGCCGGCCGAGCACAGGCCCATGCAGCCGACCCCTTTGACCTTACAGGTCCCGCCGCCGTCGCCGCATTCCGCCTTGAGCGCCTCGAGCACCGGCAGCGAGCCGCCGGACTGGCAGGCCGCGGCGACGCAGACGCGCACCTCGTGCGTGATACCGTCGTCGCGGGCGCGGTATTCCTCGGCCTTCTCGGCCAGATCGTCCAGATTCATGCGAGCTCCTCCAGTTTGGCCACCAGTCGGTCCGCGGTCTGTTTGCCGGCGAGGTTGCCATTGACGACCACGGCCGGAGCCAGGCTGCAGGCGCCGACGCAGCGGGCGGTGAGCACCGAGAGCCGATCGTCCTCGGTGGTCTCGCCCGGCTTGACCCCGAAGCGCTCTTGTACCGCGTCCACCAGCGATCCCGCGCCTTTGATGTAACACGCCGTACCGGTGCACACCACGCAGGCGTGGCGGCCCTTGGGCTTGAGCATGAAGAGGTGGTAGAAGGTCGCCACCCCGTAGACTTTGGACAGGGGCAGGTCAAGCGACCCGGCGACGAAACGCATCGCGGGCTCGTCCAGATAACCGAAGGACTCCTGCACGCTGTGCAGGGTCTCGATCAAGGCGTGCCCGGCATAGCCGTTGCGACGCATCGCGGCATTGACCAACTTCCAGCGCTTGTCGTCGCTGGGTAGGGCGGGCCTGGTTTGCAGCAAGCTCATGTCCCCTCCTAATCGGGGCCGTCGTAAGGGGTGGGTGTGGCCGTGCGGATCGTGCTCCCGATACCCGGCGACAGGTCCGGGACCCATGACAGAGTTACGACACGCTTGGCAGGGTAAAGACTAACGCGGGAACGTCGTTTGGTCCATAGTAAGTTTTTGGTTTTTCGATACAATATATTTGAATATTATCGTATTACCATGCGCTGTTGGACGCGCCGCGGCATCATGAGTGGCGCCCGTGGATCGGTTGAAAGTAGCACCTGGGCTAATCGAGGGCGATCCGCTGCCAGGCCCCTGAGCGCCAGCGCAACGCCATCATGGTCCCCAGGGCGGCCACGTAGACGAGCAGGGCGGCCCAGCCCCCCAAGGCGCCGAGTCCGAACTGCGGCAGCCAGTCCACCCAGCCCTCGCCGGGGCCGAAGGTCAGCATGTGCGCCAGCGGCAGAAAGCCCAGCCAGGACAGGAGGAGGGTCATGAGCGCCGGCAGCCGCACATCCCCGGCCCCGCGCAGCGCAAACCCGCAGCCCAGATTGAGCCCGTCGAAGATCTGATAGGCGGCGCCGAGCCAGATCAACAGCGCGGCGGTCTCCACCACGGCACCGGCATGCGGGTCGGCCGGATTGACGAAGAGCGGCATCAACCAGGGTCCGGCGGCGGCAAAGACCAGGCTCACCAGGCCCATGTAGGCGACGGTGAGCGCGATGGCCGTATTGCCCAGCCGCCGCGCCCAGTCGCGGTCGCCCGCCCCGATGGACTGACCGACCAAGGTGGTGCCCGTGCTGGCGATGCCGATCGCCGGCAGGTAGGCGATGGAGGTCATCATCATGGTGACTTGGGTGGCCGCTCCGGCGACCGTGCTCAGGTCCACCTGCATCAGCTGAAAGAGGCCGGTACCGATCAGATCCGCGGCCGGCAACAGGCCCATCGGCAGACCCAGGGCCAAGGCCCGAACCATGGTGGCGGAGCGCGGACGCCAGTGGTGGTGACTGGCGAACTCCCGGCGCGTCCGGTGACTCAGGAAGATCCAGAGTCCCAACAGGAAACCGAGCGCCTGCGCGGCCGTGGTGGCCCACGCGATCCCCGCGACGCCGAGCCCGAAGCCGAACCCCAGGAGTTGATTCAAGACGACGTTCGCCACGCCCACCACGGTCATCAGGGCCAGCGTGACCCTGGTGCGGCCGATGCCGTTATAGAAGCTGGTGAGACACCAGAGTGCCACGCCGGCGACCGATCCGGCGACACGCGGGAACCAGTAGTCCAACGCCAGGGCTTCGATCTCGGGCGGGAGCCGGGCCGGCGCGAGCAACCAGCCTCCCGCCAGCCCCGCGGCCACGAACAGCGGGCTCATCAGCAGTACCACCCAGAGCCCGCCCCAGACCGCGGAAGCAGCCCGTGTGCGGTCTCCCGCGCCATAGGCCTGGGCGACCAAGGTCTGCACCGCCATGGCCGCCCCGCCCACCAGCAGCAGGATCACGATAGTGAACCAGAAGACCCCGCCGACCGCCGCGGTCGCCGCGGCGGAAATGCGGCCGAGGAACCAAGTGTCGGTCAGATTCAGCACCGCCTGAATGCCGCTGTTCAGGAACAGTGGCGCCGCCAGCGCCACCACCGCACCCAGATCCACCCGTCGCCGGCCCGCGTGATCCAAGCGCAGGGCGGGCAGGGCACGGGGCAGCAGCGGGAGATCGGGGAGACTGGGATGCATGGAGTCGGCGGGACGGCAAAGCCGCGACCCTGCCTGAGGCGGTCGGCGGAGTCAACCAGCACGTGATATCCGGAACGGTCTTGAGTTTTCGGTTTTTCGTTTTCAGTGAAGAACCATCAAACATTGGGTTACGAAAAGCGAGAAACGAAAAGTCAACAACGACGGGTATAATCAAGGCCCCGCGGTCGGCTCGACAACCCGACCGCGGCGACCTAGCATGGCGGTATTCGCCCATTGACCCGGAGGATGCAGCGGATGGAAGCGCACAAACTCAACACCATTGCGGACCTGTTGGTCAGCCCTGAGGAGCGGGTTGAACTGATCAACGGTGAGATCGTTCGTCGGCCTATGGCGCGCGCCGAGCACGGGGTCGTGCAGCACCGTGCGGGAGTCGAGTTGGGTCCGCTGGACCGCAAGTCCGGCCCCGGCGGCTGGTGGATCATCACCGAGGTGAGCGTCGCTTACGACTTGCATCAGTGCCCATGTCACGATCTGGCCGGTTGGCGCAAGGAGCGGATGCCGCAACGCCCGCAAGGCGTCATTGATCTGACGCCGGATTGGGTGTGCGAGATCGTCTCGCCCGGTCACGAGCGCAAGGACACATTCACGCTGTTTCTGCTGCTGCAGCGTCACCGTGTGCCCTTTTATTGGCTGATCTGGCCCGAGGACCGCACCCTGATCGCCTACCAACTCGACGGCGAACATTACCGGATCATCGCCACGCTCGCCGAGCCGGTCCAGGCGCGCATCCCGCCGTTCGATGACATCGAACTGGACTTGGCCTACATCCTCGGCGACTGAGTCCGCATCGGAGCCTGCATGAGAACGACCGTCACGCCCCGCGCCGTCTGGCTCGCAACGGCCGCCGTCGCCGCGGCGGTGGTGCTGGCGAGCCTGGTCTTGACCGCCTGGCTGGCCCTCGACCCCTGTCACCTGTGTATCTTCCAGCGGCTGCTCTTCATGCTGGTCGCCGGGTTGGGACTCCTGGCCGCACTGACCCACGGCCTGGTCCAGCGCCTCGCGGGGGGACTGATCGCCCTCGCGGCGGCGGCCGGCGCCGCGAGCGCGGCCTACCAGAGCTGGCTGCAGGAACAGCCGCCGGATGCGATCTCCTGCGTCGGCGGCCAGCCGGGGCTGATCGAACGGCTGGTGGAATGGCTTGGCCAGCAAGTCCCGGCGCTGTTCCTCGCGACCGGGTTCTGCGAGGAAAAGGAACTGCTGATTCTGGCGCTGTCGCTCGCCAACTGGGCGCTGCTGTGCTTTTTGCTGACCCTGGCCGCGGCCTGGTGGGCGCTGCGCCGCGGCGCCCGTCCGGCAGCGGTGCCGGTGCCATGATTTCAATCGACGATCGAACTCCAGGAGACTGATGATGCCCATCACCCGCCGCCGCTTTCAGCGCATCCTGCTTGGTGTGCTCGGTGCTGCCCTGATCCTCCCGGCGCGCGCTGCCGAGCTCATCGAAGGCCGTGACTGGCGTGCGCTGATGCCGCCGCAACCGGTCAAGGACCCCGGCCGGATCGAGGTGCTGGAGTTTTTCTCCTACGGCTGTCCGCATTGCAGCCAGCTCAATCCGCTGATCAAGACTTGGGCGGCGGGCTTGCCGCCCGACGTGACGTTCGAGCGGGTCCCCGTGACCTTCGGCCGCGCGGCCTGGGCGAACGTCTCACGGCTGTATTTTGCGCTGGACCAGACCGGAGATCTGGCGCGCCTGGATCAGGCAGTGTTCGATGCGATCAGCAAGGAGCGCCGCAACCTGTTCACCGAGCAGGCGATCGTCGACTGGGTTGCCGATCAGGGTATGGATGCGGAGCAATTCAAGGCCGCCTTCTCGGGCTTCACGACTGAGACGCGGTTCATCCGCGCCAATGCGCTGGCCGAACGCTACAAGGTCGATGCGGTGCCGATGATCGTCGTCGGCGGGCGCTATGTGGTGATGGGCACGGCGGCGAAGGGGTATGAGGACTTGTTCGGCATCGCCGACGGGTTGATCGCCAAGGCGCGTGCCGGCGCCGTGGGCCAGGGCGGTTGAACTGAAAAAGCGATCATGTGTTATCACAACGCTCTGGAGGCAGTCGAAAGCTGGTCAGGCCGGCACCGATCTGATCGGCCGACAATCCAAGCGCCCAGGCCGCCGCGGTGGCGGCCAGCAGGTTTCGCACCTGGCGATCGTCGCATCCGTCCCCGGTCATGGGAACCAGGGTCAGCTCCACCAGCGGCGTTTCCGCCGCGCCGTCGAGCAACCGGATCATCCCGTTGCGTTCCACCACCGCCCGACCGCCGGCCGCGCGCTGGGCAGCGATCAGCGGATGTGCCGGATCGCGGGCAAACCACAGGACCGCTCCCCGGCAACGTTCGGCCATCTCAGCGACCAGGGGATCTTCGGCATTGAGTACGGCGCTGCCCGTGGGCAAAACCGCTTCCACCACGCAGCGTTTGACCCGGACCAGGTCATCCGGCGTCGCGATGCCGCGCGGTCCCAAGGGCGCGTCCGTACCGATCGTGGTCACCACGCCGACCTGGCAGCGGTCAAAGCCCAAGCCCTCCTGCAGGATGCCGGTACGCGCGGTCGCCAGCACCGCCGCTTGGACGCGCGGATGCTGGAGTGCGGCCCGGGCGCTGCGCGGCCCGGTGGCGTCGCGGGGGTCGATGCAGCGCGTGCCGATGCGCAGGCCGTCGGCGGCGGCCGTTGCCACCAGGACGCCGGTGCCCTGCAGGAGGTGGGCAATGAGTCGGGTGGTGGTGGTCTTACCCTGAACGCCGGTGACGGCGACCACGGGGATACGGCCGTCTGCACGGGGCGGGAACAGCGCGTCGAGGATGGCCTCGCCAACCGGGCGCGGTGACCCGACCGAGGGCTCCAGGTGCATGCGCAGCCCCGGTCCGGCGTTGACCTCGATGACGGCGCCGCCCTGTTCCTCCAGGGGGCGGCCGATGTCTTCGGCCAGGCAGTCGATCCCGGCGATGTCGAGTCCGACCACCTGGGCGGCTTCCACGGCGCGGGCGGCGACCTCCGGGTGGACCTGATCGGTGACATCGATCGCGGTCCCGCCGGTGCTCAGATTGGCGTTGCGGCGCAGCAGGATGCACCGCCCGGCGGCCGGCACCGAGTCGGGTGTCAGGCCCTGCTCGGCCAACATGGTCAACGCAATCCCGTCCAATTCGATGAGACTGAGCATGGTCGCATGACCGGCGCCGCGGCGCGGGTCCCGGTTGATCGCCTCGACCAGTGTCCGAATGCTGGAGCGGCCGTCGCCGGTTACCTGCGCCGGCTCGCGGCGGGCGGCCGCCACCAGACGCTCGCCGATCACCAGCAGGCGGTGGTCGGCGCCGGGGATGAAGCGTTCGCACAGAATGGTGGAGCCTTCTTCGCGGGCGGCGGCGAAGGCCTGCTCGACCTGCTCACGTGTACTCAGATTGGCGGTCACACCGCGGCCGTGGTTGCCGTAACGGGGCTTGACCACGACGGGTGCGCCCAGTTCCTCGGCGAAGGCCCAGGCGGCGTCGGCGTCCGTCACCGTGCGGCCGGTCGGGACCGGTATCCCGGCGCAGTCCAACAGCATCCGCGTCAGATCCTTATCCTGGGCAATCGACTCGGCGATGGCGCTGGTGCGGTCGGTCTCGGCCGTCCAGACGCGCCGCTGCCGGGCGCCCCAGCCGAGTTGCAGCAAATTCTCGGTGCTGAGCCGACGCACCGGGATGCCGCGTGCGCGGGCGGCCGCCGCGATGGCGGCGGTGCTCGGCCCCAGGCGGACCTCCCGGCACAGGTTGCGCAGCCGTTCGCAGGTCTCAGTGACGGGGAACGGCCGATCGTGGATGGCGGCGAGCAGCAGGTCGCGGGCGCTCGCGACAGCGGCGCAACCAAGCGCTTCCTCCTCATACCGGATGGCGACCTTATAGACCCCGTCTTCCTGCGTCTCGCGCGCCCGGCCGAAACCCACCGGGGTGCCGGCCAGCGTCTGGAGTTCCAGTGTCACATGTTCCAGGCAGTGGGCCATGTAGGTGCCCCGGTCCAGTCGCTGGAAGAAGCCACCACGCTCGCCCACGCTGCATCGGTGTTCGATCATCGCCGGCAGCCAGGCCTTGATGCGGTCGTTGAATCCGGGAATTTCCTCGGATGAGGTGTCCTTGATCTCACCCAGGTCCAGTTCCAGCTCGATGACCGGGAAATGAGCCCAGATGTTCGGTCCACGCAGGACCCAGAGGCGGCGGATTTCAAGCATTTGGGTTAGTGGTTAGTGGATAGTGGATAGTGGATAGTGGATAGCGGGGGGAGGTGAGTTCATTCAGGGCAGGGGCGGTCGTCGTCGCGGCCGGGTTTTGGTTATTGTCTGGATCATGGATGAATCATCCACCGAATCATCTATCCACTATCCACTATCCACTATCCACTATCCACTAACCACTTCTCCGTGCCAACTGCACCGGCCAATCCTTGCCGATTCAACCCGGGGTCGCGGCGGCCCAGGTCTTCGGCCAGACGGGTGCGGACATAGGCGACGGTTTCATCGATCGAGTCGGCCTGCACCAGCAACAGATCGCCGGGTTGGGCAAGCCAGAGTGCCGTTTCGACCGCGTCCTGCCAGCCGTGGATGGTGTCGACTTCCCGGACCCGGTCGCCGGCCGCCAGCCCCTTGCGAAACAGCGACATGATTTCACCCGGCAGACGTCCACGGACATACTGGTCTTCGTAGAGGATGACCCGGTCGAAGGCCTGGCCGAGAAGTTGGCCTTGCCGGATCAGATCGGCGTCGCGCCGATCGCCCGCCGCGGAATAAACGGCGATGCGCCGGCGGTGGGGGAAGACTTTCAGGGCATCGATCATCGCCAGCAGCGCCGAGGGGTTGTGACCGTAGTCGAACACCGCGGTGGCGCCGTTGATGGTCAGCACATTGAAACGCCCCGGACTCTTGTCCAGATCGGTACCGAAGGTCTCCAGTGCCGCACAGAGTGCTTCGATGGGCAGTCCCAGCGCCCACAGGGCGGCGGCGCCGGACAGCGCATTCTCCACCTGGAATCCGATACGGCCGCTGTGGGTCAGGGGGATGCGGTCGAGCGGGAGCACCAGTCGCTCCGCCTCGCCCTCGGCCAGGACCAGATCCGATCCCTGGATGCAGGCAACCCGCCCGCCATGACGGCGGTGGTGCAGGAGCACGGGATGTGCGCCGTCGCGGGCGAAGAACAGGATCTTGCCTTTGCAGTGATCCGCCATGCGGACCACCAGCGGATCAGCCGCGTTGAGCACGGCCGTGCCCCAGGGGGCGACGCCGCGCACCACCGTCTGCTTGACCTCGGCCAAATCCTCGACCGTGTCGATCGAGCTGAGTCCCAGGTGATCGCCTTCACCGATGTTGGTGACCACGGCCACGTCACAGGCGTCGAAACCCAGGCCCTCGCGCAGGATGCCGCCGCGCGCGGTCTCCAGCACCGCCGCATCCACCTCGGGGTTCAGGAGCACGAGCCGGGCGCTCTGGGGGCCGCTGCAGTCGTCCGTGTCGATGCGCCGATTAGCAAGATAGATGCCGTCGGTGCAGGTCATGCCGACGAAGCGTCCGGAGACGCTCAGCCCATGGGCGACCAGACGGGTGACCGTGGTCTTGCCGTTGGTGCCGGAGACGGCGACGATCGGAATGCGGCCGTTCTCCCCAGGGCGGTAGAGCGTGTCGAGTAAGACCTCGGCGATGGGGCGCGTGTGCACCGCTTCCAGATAGCGATCCAGCGGCGGGTTCGCGATCACCTCACTGACCTGGCCGCCTTGGCCTGCCAGCGGCTGGGTGAGGTCGGCGGCGACGAGCCGAACCTCCGCGCGCTCAAGACCGAGGACGCGCGCGCAATCCACCGCCCGGGCGCAGACCTCCGGATGAATCAGGTGACTGACATCGGTGACCGTAGGACCCCCGCCGTTGTCGTCGCGGCCCGGCTGCCAGGCGAGCGCCGCCAAGACGCGGCGGCCGGCGACAAGTATCCGGTAGTGCTGACCGGCGGCGGGTTCTTCCGTGCAGGTGACGCCGACGCAGGCGAGCAGGGTTCGCAGCAGGTCGTGCTCGGTTGTCGTCGGCGGCACGGCGGCGGCGTCGCGCGGGGCCGTGCCGCCTTGGAGCCGCCGCTGACGCGCCCCATAGCCTAACTGAAGTACGTTGTGTGCGAGCCGGCGGGCGGGAATGCCGCGTGACTTCGCCGCGGTCATCAAGGCCACGCAGGTCGCTGACGGCCGTGCTTCCTGGGCCAGTGCGCGCAATCGATCCAGGCTGGACGGGAGGTCGTAGACGGTATCGGTCAGTGCCGACCGGCAGAGCGCGACGGCGACGGCGGCGCATTCCTGCGGGGGCAGTCCGTCCTGAAGCTGAAAGGCCAGCCGATAGAGCCCGCGCTCCGACGTCCGGCGAATCTGGCTGAATCCCGGTCGCTCACCGGGCCGCGGGCTGATGCGGGCGGCCAGTTCCAGGATGGTCGCCAGTAACGCCCGCGCCAGCCATTGCTCGTGCTTGAGGTGTCCCTGGTCCGCGGATGGTCGGCGGGGGAGGTCCAGGCCAGGCAACAGATCGGTCAGCCGCGTGCGCAGACGCTGACTGGCCGCCGCGAGGTCGTCGGGCGAATGGTCGGACAGGTCGCACCAGATCTCGGCCATCGGTACGTCGGCCCAGAGGTTGGGGCCGAGCAACGCGCGCACTCTGCGGATTTCCACGGTTTGATCCGAACTGACTCGATCGTACGGGCGAGGGCTTCCGGTCGCGCATCGGGTCGCCGACCGGGCATCGGTCAGCGCCTTGCGGTTCCAGGGCATCAAAAAACGTCGCTGATTTCGCGCCCGCCGCGAAACCCGCGCTCAACCCTCCATGGTCCGCAACAGCGACGAGCGTGCACGGGCTCGGGGCGGGAGTAGGGAGGACGGATGCGGATACTATGACGGGCGTCGCTGAATGTCGAGATCCACGGGGCCGGGCGCGCGTCATGCATTCGACAACCGATCGAGCGTCAGGCGATCAGAGCGCGAACAGAACACGTAGGGTATGAAAAACCCGGCGCGTTCTGGTCAAGTCCCGATGCAAGTGCGACCATTGGCGCCAGCCGGTCGGTTGATGACTCTCCACTCGTCTTTTCACTCGCCTTTTCAGTATGCAGTCTCGTGGTCAACGCAACGTCTCACTTTGAACCTGGCGCCTCGGCGCAGGCCACCCCCGACGACCCACGCCACCCGCGCGCGACCGAGCTCGCGGGCCAGCTGGCGCCGGACGAACGTCCGCTGGGTTGGTTCGAGCCGGACCTGGATCAGCGACTCCAGTATGTCGCCGGCCTGGTCTGCCTGACCGATCGTCGCCTGTTGGCCCTGGACCCGGCGGCCGCGCCCGGCACGCCCTGGGATGCCTGGTCGCTCGCCGACCTGAGGCGCGTGCGCGCCGGTCAGCGCGGCGCTGCCGGCATTCTCGAGGTCCTGGGCACGGGGGAACGGATCAGTTCCCGGCGCTACACGGCCGCTCGCCATGCCGCGGCGCAACAGTTCGCCGCGCGTTGTACTGCCGCCATCGGCCGACACCATGGCGCCGCCGCCGACGCGGGGGCCGATCAGGGGACCATCTGTCCGAGTTGCGGCGCCGTCATTCCGCCCGCGCAGACCGAGTGCGTGTTTTGCTCCGCGCCGCCGTTGCCCCCACCCGGCCGTTCACTCTGGCGTCTGGTGCGGTTTGCCCGTCCGCGCGCGCGCCTGATCGCCGTGGGTTTCGCGCTGATGCTGGGCGGCACCGCGGCGAGCCTGGTGCCGCCCTATCTCACCATGCCCTTACTGGACGAGGTGCTGATCCCGCATCAAAGCACCGGCGCCCCGCTCGACTACCACCTGGCCACCCTGTATCTGGCCGGCCTCGGCGGTGCGGCCCTGCTCGCCTGGCTGCTGGGGTGGGGACGGACCTTCGTCATGTCCGTGGTCAGCGAGCGGATTGCTGCCGACCTGCGTGGTCAGACCTACACCCACCTGCAAGCGCTCTCGCTGGAGTTCTTCGGCGGCAAGCGCACCGGCGATCTGATGGCGCGCATCGGCAGCGACACCGATCGGATCTGCAATTTTTTGTCCGTGAGTCTGCTCGATCTGGTCAACGACCTGCTGAGCATCCTCATGGTCGCCGTGATCCTGATCTCCATCGATCCCGTGCTGGCATTGGTCACGCTCGCGCCCTTCCCGATCATCGCCTGGCTGGTTCAGCAGGTACGCGCCCGGCTGCGCCATGGGTTCGAGCGCGGCAGCCGCGCCTGGGCGGACATGATCAGCGTGCTGGCGGACACCATCCCCGGCATTCGGGTGGTCAAGGCGTTCACTCAGGAGCAGCGCGAGATCGAACGATTCGGTCAGGCCAACGAGGGGGTGGTAACCGCCAACACCAGGGTCAACACCGTCTGGGCGTTCTTCGGGCCGACGGTGACCCTGCTCACCGATCTGGGTCTGCTGGTGGTCTGGGTCTTCGGGGTCTGGCAGGCCGGCCAGAACACCGTGACCGTCGGTGTGCTGACCGCCTTCGTCGCCTACATCGGGCGCTTCTATGCGCGATTGGAAGCGCTGTCCCGTCTGGTGGGCGCCATTCAACGGGCGGCTGCGTCCACCCATCGGGTGTTCGAGATCCTGGATCGGGTGCCGAGTGTCCCGGAGCCGAACCAGCCGGTGCTGCCGGGGCGGGTACGCGGCGCGATCGAGTTCCAGGGGGTCTCGTTCAACTACGGGCCGCGGCGCGTCCTGCACGACCTCAATCTGACCATCAGTCCCGGTGAGATGGTGGGGTTGGTGGGCCACACGGGCGCCGGCAAGACCACGCTCGTCAACCTCATCTGCCGCTTCTTCGACGTGGCCCAGGGCCGGATTCTGGTGGATGGTCACGACATCCGTTCCTTCCCGGTCGAGGCGTACCGGCGCAACATCGGCATCGTCCTGCAGGAGCCCTTCCTGTTTTTCGGCACCATCGCCGAGAACATCGCCTATGGCCGCCCGCGGGCCACGCGCGCCGAGGTCATCGCCGCCGCCCGCGCTGCCAGTGCGCACGAGTTCATCCTGCGCCTGCCGGATGGTTACGATTCACTGGTGGGGGAGCGCGGCCAGTCGCTCTCCGGCGGCGAACGCCAGCGCATCAGCATCGCTCGCGCGCTGCTCACCAACCCGCAAATCCTGATTCTCGACGAGGCGACCTCTTCGGTGGATACCGAGACTGAACGCGAGATTCAGGGGGCGATCGACAACCTCACTCAGGGCCGCACCACCATCGCCATTGCGCACCGCCTGAGCACCCTGCGCCGTGCGGATCGGCTGGTTGTCCTGGAGCACGGACGGATCAGCGAGGTCGGAACGCACAAGGCCCTGCTTGACCGGAAGGGCACCTATGCCAGGCTCTACCATGCGCAGTTGGAGCAGGCGAAACAACAGATGACGCTGTGAGTCGGAAGTATGAATGATGAATGATGAAGTATGAACTCAGATGCCTGAATTTCAGTTGCGGATCGACTCCTGGGGGCGGCTTGTCTATAGCGACGAGACGGGCGGCGAACATGCCGATGCGGTGCCCGTGCGGGCGTTTCCGCTCACGGACCCTCACCATTGGGTGATCATTTGTGACGCGCAGGGACGGGAGCTGCGTTGTATCGAGGATCTGGCCGCCCTGCCGGACGCGGTTCGCATGGTCTTGGAGGACGAATTGGCGCGCCGTGAGTTCGTGCCGCAGATCCGGCGGGTGATTCAGGTTTCCAGTTACCTCGAACCCGCGCAATGGGAAGTCGAGACCGACCGCGGGCGGACCAGCTTCGTTCTCAAGACCGAGGACGATGTGCGGCGGCTCGGTCCCTACAGCGCCCTGCTGCTTGATTCCCAAGGCATCCGCTACCTGGTCATCGACACCCGCGAGCTGGATTCCTACGGGCGTCGAGCGGTTGATCGGTATCTCTAGAACGGTTGATTTCTAAGCTGAAAAAGTCCTTCAGGGTAGGCGGGGCCAGGCGTGACACTGTACCGGTGCGCTGTGGTCAGGGAATTTGCTCGGTGAATTGACCGGGAACAAGGATGCTGATGACCCCCGCCCAGTTGCACAGGAGCTTGGAAGTGTCATTCAGCGTCGGCATGTTGCCGAGCATGACGGTCGGCGCGCCGGGTGCCCAGGGGGCCGTGGTCAACGGCACACAGGGCATGGGGGTCAAGACGCCCAGCGCGGCGGAGGTGGCCGATGCGACGGTCGGGTTGGCCAGGCTGGTGCACATGCCGAACGGCATGATGTTGACCATCGGCTTGTTGTCCATGATGTTGGCGGCGGGCATGTTGCCGGTCATCATTTGATTGGTCGGCAGCACGGTGAGCGTGCTGGGTGCGAGGCCGAAGCTGCATTGCAGCATGGCTCCGGAGCAGACGTGCATGGGCATTGGAATCTCCTAAGCCGGTGCCACCGGCCGCGCGAGCGTCACCCGCTGCTGGCCGAGTCCGGTCGCACCGACGGCGAAGCGCAGCAGGGCCTCGCCGCTCTCGTCCGCTGCATAGTAGGCGCTGACCGGGCCGAACAGGGTGCTGAGCTCAACGGCATTGCAGGTGGGCAGATAGACGCGCAGGACGCGTGGGTCATAGTAGCGGAAAAAGAGCGGTTGACCGTCCGCGCCCCAGACTGACAGCAGCGCGCGTAAGTGCATACGCAGCTTACGCAATCCGGCAGGGGAGGCGGCGAGAATGCCCCAATGGCTACCTACTCCCTGGGTCAGAAACAGCCCGGCGAACGGCGAACGGGGCGGCAGTTGGACCAGATAGGGCGCGGCCTGAGCCAACTCGGGTTCCAGGTCGCCGGGCATGAGACAGACATGCGGCAATTGCTGCTCGGTGAGCAGTGTCGGCAGATTGGCGATGGAGGCGCCGTCGAGCACCGCGTAAAGTCGCAGGCGGTGCTCCTCCGCCAGGGACTGCTGGAAGGCTTGCACCAGGGTTTGGTCGATCACGTTGCGGCTCCGCGGGGGCTGGGCGCTCAATTACCGGTTTTGGGCGGCTTGCGCCTGGCGGGCCGCCTCGCATTTGGCACAGAACGGGGTGCCGTTCTCGGCTGCCATGGCCAGAGCCTGAGCCTGCGGATTGGCCGCGGCCGCCGTGACCGCATCAACCGCCTTGACTGCCGCGGGCAGTGCCGGCGGCTGCTTCGTTGGCGGGGTGCGTGTCGCCGCCGCGGAAACCTGACCCGGATCGGCCGTAGCGGCCTCCGTGGGTGCCGTGGGGGCATCGGGCGAGCAGCCGGAGCCGGAGCCGGCCGACCCGCCGCTGTTGATCAGCACCGGGGTGCCGGAGATGGTCACACCGGCCGGGCCGACCACGATGAAGCCGCCCCCCGCCTTGAGCGTGACGCTCATTCCCGCCTCGATGACGACATTCATGCCGCCTTTGATGTGGACTTCCTGACCAGCGTCGAGCCCGTATTTGGTTCCGACCTTCTGCTGGAGGTCCATCCCGGCCTTGAGCGAGACGGTGCCGTCCACTTTTTCATTCTGGTCACCCGCCACGGTCAGGTGTTTGTCGCCGTCGACCTGCTCGAACTGATCGGTCACCACAATCAGATGACGTTCGTTACCGACCCACTCGTAGGTGTCGTGCTTGACCCGCAGGTCCTGGTCCTTCTCGGCATGGATGAACAGTTGCTCGGAGCCTTTCTTGTCCTCCAGGCGGATTTCGTTGAAGCCGCCGCCGCCTTTGCTGGAATTGCTCTTGAGCGTCACCATGGTCGCCTGGTCCGGCAGCGTATAGGGCGGCATGCAGTCGGCGTTATAGACGCGGCCGGTGATGATCGGCTGATCGGGGTCGCCTTCCAGAAAATCGACGATGACCTCCTGGCCGATGCGCGGGATCATCAGGCCGCCCCAGCCCTTGCCCGCCCAGACCTGCGCCACGCGGACCCAACAGGAACTGTTCTCATCGGCAGTGGCGTAGCGGTCCCAATGAAACAGGATCTTGACCCGTCCGAACTTGTCGGTCCAGATCTCCTCGCCGGACTTGCCGACGACGATGGCGGTTTGCGGACCCTGGACGACCGGCTTGGGAGTCACGCGCGGCGGGCGGTAGGGGACCTGGGCGTCCATGGCACTCAGCGTACACTGAAAGACTGGCCCGGCCGGGATCAGGTCGCTGGATCCGAAGTCGTCGGAGCGCAGTTGGTAGTCGGCGGAGAGGATCAGGTACTCGCGATTCTGATCGGCGCGCGGATGTTCGGTCAGGGTGAACAGGTTGCCGCAGGCAAGACCACGGGCGTTGCCGGCCGCGTGCGCGATTTCTTGGTCGGCCTGGTGCTCCTCCAGCCGGATCCGCGCATAACTGTCCCCATCGCTGGTTTCGGTGTAATCGCCCTGGAAGTCGAAGACTTCCATCCCCGACAGCGCGTGGCTCTTGGGGGCGCTGCTGCGGGAAAGCAGATTCTTGCGCGGTGCCGCGAAGTCGAAAGCATTGTGGACGAAGGCCCCCGCCCGGACCCGCTGCGTCACGCTCCAGTCGTCGATGCGTTCAAAATCGCGGGACGCTGCCGCGCCGGGCGGGAAATAGCGGACCTCCGCGTAGCCGGATGCCGACGCGTGGGCGCTGTAGCTGTCCGCGAGCACCAGGACGTGCTTTCCGTCGGTGTGCTCGTGGAAATAATAGATGCCCTCATGCTCGAGCAGACGGCTGACGAAGGCGAGATTGCTCTCGCGATATTGAACACAGTAGGTCCATTGGCGGTAGGTACCGGACAGGCGTTCCTCGAAGTCGGTGAAGCCCTGGTCGCGAAAGACGGCTGTGACGATGTCCGGAACTGTCTGGTCCTGAAAAATCCGGCAGTCGGCGGTGCGCGACAAAAACCAGAGCCAGGGCACCAGCTCGGCACGATACAGGCTGTAGGCGCCATCGAACCCGACGTGGGAGAAGCGGCTGATGTAGCCGTTGAAAAAGCGCCGCTCTTCCGACGGCAATACCAGCGCCACCGTGGCCGGCGTGCCCAGGAGATCCGTCGCGCTGATGTCGGTTTGCGGACTCAGCAGCGTGAGCTGGTACTCGAACGGTACGCTGAGCTGCTCGGTCGCGGTCATGCTCGCCAGCAGCAGTGCGTCCGGGCCGAGCGCGGTGTTGACTGATATCGAGCGAGTGGCTTGACTGGGCGGCATGATTTAACCCTGTGTTCAGGTGGCCTCAGTATAGCCCGTACCGCGGGAAAGCGGTCACTGCCATGCATGGATGTTCGACCGGACCCACAGTTCACCGACCAGCGGTACCCCGCATGACAGCACCGGGTTCCGGCAAGCGCTGCGAACCGCCTGATCAGCCGCCGCTGTTGAGCGGCGTCAGAATCCGCCGCCGGTGCGGAAGCCGCCGCCTCCCCCACTGCTGCCGCCGCCGCCCCAGCTCCCGCCCCCGCTGCCGCGGCTGATCCGGCCGACGATGTCGTCCAGGCTGCCGGTGCCGCCGCCCCAGACGGTCCCGCGGCCGAAGCCGCCGGAACCGAAGTCGGGGTCCGCCTGTTGGGGCCGATAGCGCTGCTGCTCCTGGAGGATGCGCCAGAGGTTCCGGCGATCGAGCATGCCGTTGATGAACTGTCCCAGCATCATCGCGATCATGGCCTCGTCGCCGAAGGTGGAACCGGGGCGGTCGTAACGGTGGCGTTTGAAATCGGTGCGCAAGGATTCGACCTCGCTCAAGCGTTGTTGATGCTGTCCCAGTGCCTCGCGCAAGCCTTGGAGGGAGGCCTCGTCCCGGCGCCGTTCGTCGTCGCGCTGCAGCAGGCGGGCGACAATCAGGTCGTCGTCCGGCAGCGGGGTGGCCAGGGCCTCGCGGCGCAACTCCATGAGATCATCGCGCTGCACCTCGGCCGCCAGGAGGCTGACGGCCTGTTTGGTGTACTCGTCCTCGCCGGCGGCGAAGAGCGCCTTGCGCACGACGACCGCCTGCTGGTCCGTCTGGAACTGCGCGATGCGCTGATCGACGGCCTCGAGTGCGGCCTGCTCGGCGGCGAGTTGGGCCGCGAGCGCGGGGATGCCGTCGGTCGCCTGCGCGGCCTCGTCCAGTGTCTTGAGCGCCGCAAACGCGGCCTCGGCCTGGGCTTTGAGACCTGCCGCATGGTCGTGCAGCCGCTCCGGGATTTCGTTCAGGCGGGCATAGTTGGCGCGGGCGTCCGCGTAACCGATGAGGTGGGCAACCTTGCCGTCGAGCAGCGCGATCAGGCCGCGCTTGCGATAGTCGGGGAGGCCGAACTTGCGTTCCCACAGGTACATGAAGAGCGGATCGGCCCGGTAGGAGGCGCCCTTTTGCTCGCGCTCATCCGCGCTGCGTTGCGCTTTCTCAGCGGCGTGCATGGCCATACGCTCCGCCTCGCGGGCGTGCTCGCGCTGCGCCTGATAGGTCGGGTCGGTTTCCAGCCGGGCCTGGGTCCGCGCCTCGGCCGCGTCCAGCACCGCAGCGGCGCTGTCCACCTGACCGGCCTGGGCGGCGCGCTCGGCTTCCAGGGCTTGGCGGGCGGCGGCGGCTTCCCGGCTCTGCTGTTCGAGTTGCGCGACCGCGGCCTGACGCTGGGCGAGCAGCGCCAGGATCTGCCGCTCGGTCTGATCCAGGTGTTTCACCATGGCCGCGTCGGCAAGTTGGCCCAAACGGACTCGCGCCAGCTCCCGGTAATCCTGGGTCTGGGCCTGGCGCTGCGCGTCGAGCCGCTGATTGACCGACGCGATCTGCGCCTCGACCGCGGCGACCTTGGCCTGCGCCTCGGTCAATGCCTGATCGATCGTGGCCAGAGTCTGTCTACCGGAAACCATGTGCTTCTCCTGGAGCGTCATGAACACAGATGTTTTCCTTCATCTGTGATCATCGGTGACATCTGTGACATCTGTGGACAATTCCGGATGGTCGTTTTGCCGAACGGTGATCATGGCCCAATCGCCCTACCACGTCGTGATCGCGCCGCCGGTGGTCTTCAGCTCGTACTCGGGTACCAGGGTGCCGCGTGCCTTGTAGCCGAACCGGTCGCGCTCGATGATGCCGTCATCGCGCTTGTCGCGGGCGACAGCCTCAAAGGTGCTCTGATCGACCCGCAGCCCCCAGACCTTGACGCGCTCGATCCGCTTGGTCTCCTCGTTCTCGACCGGCACCGTCAGCACCCGCCCCGCGGGGTCCACTGCTTCCACGATGATGTAATAGTTGCGGGCCTTGGTATTCAGATCGGGGATACGCCAGACGCCGCTCTGCTCGTCGGCACGGTTGACGATCCGCAGTCGGTATTCCTGACCCAAGGCGATGCGCGCGGCATCCAGCTCCGCGATTGCGAGCTTGGCGCCGTCCTTGTCATTGTCGCGCAGCGCCGCTTGACCGGCGTTGAAATAGCGCTCCAGGGTCCGGCGCGCCTCATCGGTTTGGGCCAGGGCAAGCGCCTGGGTATGGACACGGGCCAAGTCGACCGGTAAGGCGGCGTTGGGAGCGACGAAAACGAAATGGTTGATGACGGCGACCAGCACGGCGGCCCCGACCAAACCGCCGATCCACTTGCCCCAGCCTCCGCGGTTGATATAGATCCGGGCCAGCCGGATGCCGATGGAGTGAGGCGGCGGCTTATAGGTGAAGCGCTCCTCCTTGAGCGCCGCCACGCCCTGCTCAATCACCTGGTCCGGGACATCGATGCCTTGGGCCGCGTAGATCTTGCGCAGGCGCTCCTTGAGATCCTCCTCCCGGCCCAGGTCGTCCAGTTCGTTCCTGACGATGCGCTCGCGTCGCCGCAGCGTGTCGACCACGTCCATGGCAAGCATCACCTCGTCCAGCGGCTGCCGGCTGTCGCCGCGGGGGCCGCTGTCGTGACCGCCGCCGCCGTGCTCATCGGGCGGCCTGACTCACCAGGCCCTGGCCCTGCTCGGCCAGGCGCGCCAGCTTGCGCTTGCCGTCCTCGACCGCGTCGCGGATTTCATTGGCGTTCTGGGTGCTTTGCTTGCGCATGTCCTCGATGATCTCATGCGAGCGGGTTTGCCAGTTGACCACGGAGTCCACCAGCTTCTTGACCGCATCGGCCCGAACCGTCGGTCCATAGCCGGCCCGCACCGCCGCCTCCTGGACCTTGCCGCCGATGTCGGCCAGGACCTCCAGCGACTTGCTCACCCCCTCTTTCATCGCCTCGACTGTCTGCGTGCCCTCGTGCAGGCCGAACATCCCGGTGAAGGAGGCGCTGAGCGCGGTCAGGACCACTTCGTTGGTGCTGAAGAAGCTGACCGCCTGGGCATAGACCCGCTCCTTGGCGTTGGTGGTCTGGAGCAGGCGCGCCATGACCACCTCGGAGGTGTTGTAGGAGATCGTCAGATTGTCGGACAAATCCTTGGCGATCTGGTAGCGCTTCTCTTCCTGTTGCAGAGCGCGCACCTTCTCGTCGCGCGCCAGCTCCAGGCGGGCGCGGTCGGCCGGTTCCTGGGAGGTGTTGGCTTCCACCGCCTGCATCGCCGCGGCGAGTTCCGCCTTGGCCGCGTCCAGCTTGCCCTGGGCGGTCTTCAACACTTCCAGGGCCAGCACCTCGGACTGCTTGAGTGCGCCGCGGAAATCCATGTAGGCATTAAGAATTTTCTGCTCGCGCTGGATTTGATCGTTGGTCGAGGCGGTGACCTCGAGATAGGTGCCCTTGATCTTGTCGAAGCGGCTGGCGATGTCGCCGCGCGTGACCTTCATCCAGACGTTGCCCATCCGCTCGAAAGTATCCAGCTTGCCGTCCTCGATCTGCTCGACCATCGACTTGGCATCATCACGAATGCTGTTGAACGCGTTGGTGATCTCCTCGTAGCGGCTGCCGATCTCCATCGCCTCGACCTGTTTGCGCACCACGTCGTTGAAGAGCGATGCTTGGTTCAGGGTGCGGGCGATGGCGGTGATCCGCCCCTCGTCCAGGACCGAGATTTGGTTCAGCAGGGCAATGATCGGCTCCACCTGCTTGCCGCTGTCGGTGGGGACCAGTCCCAGATCGTGCAGACCATTCATGGCCTTATCCAGGTACTGCATGGGGGTCGCGGCGGCAGCGACGGCGGCGGCGTTGGCGGTCGCGGCGGCGGTCGCGGTCTCGGTCGTGCTCATGGTGCCTCCTGGGACAGGGGTTGCGGGACTGATCTTCCGGTCGTTGCGCAGTCGACACGGAGGGGTGCCGATCTGGGGTGCGGCTTTCTTGCTGCCCCAATGTAGCGCCGAACGGTGGCTTTCTAAAGCGTTCGCGGCCGTCGTTTGCGAATGGACCAGGACTCGACCTGGAAGAACCGGCCCTGCGCGTCGCGTGCCTTGACACCTACCGCATCGGCGCCCGTGTGGCGTCACGGCGGCGGCGGGTGCTGCTTGATTGACATCGGTTGCGCCGGTTGCCACCATGACCACAGCCACGAGTTACCAAGGGCGAGCCCAGCAACGCATCCAGCCCGGTGGCATCGACCCGCAGGGTCAGGCTGGCCGCACCGGCGGTGCGCTGCACCCCGTCATAAGACCCGACCGGCAAGGCGAACAGCAGGTCCTGGGCCGTCTGCTCCAGGTCGTCCTGGTCGGCGGCGGTCATCGCCCCCGCGGTCTGCGGCGGCGCGCGCAGGTCCACCCGCACGGTCAGCCAACCGGCGGCGGCTACCTGGTCGCGCAGGGCGGCGGCGGGCGCCGTCAGTCCTGCCGCAGCCTGGCCCAAGACCGGACTGAGTGTCAGTATCGACCAGCAAAACAGCAAGGCCGCGCGCTGCGCGCGCGGCCCCGGCTGGCGTTGGAACAGTTTGAAAAGCATGTGTATTTCCCGTTTTTTTGGATGGGTTTGCACGAGCGGGAGGACGGTAGCATAGCCCCGGCGTTGTGTTCAATCCACGCGTAGTCGGGGTGCTTATTCCCGAAAATCGCCTTGGACTCATTCGGGGTGCTGCACGGCCGAGTGGGGTGCTGATCGACCATCAGACGCCGGGCTTCGCGCGTACGGGTACAAGCACGCGCCGGAAACTGGCACACTTAGTAAGGCGAGCCGGGGACACCCGTCCCCGGCGTCATGCTCCCACTGATGAGGCCTCCGAAAGAATTATGAGCGACACGGTCAAGTACCTGCTCGACGAAGAACACCTGCCCAAGCACTGGTACAACATCAACGCGGACCTGCCGGTCCCGTTGGACCCGGTCCTGCATCCCGGTACGCAACAGCCGATTACCGCGGATGAGTTGGCAGTGATCTTTCCGCGGGCGGTGATCGAGCAGGAGATGAGCGCCGAGCGTGAGATCGCGATTCCCGAGCCGGTGCGCGCGGTCTATCGGCAGTGGCGTCCCTCGCCGTTGTTTCGTGCCCGCCGCCTCGAACAGGCACTCAAGACCCCGGCCAAGATCTACTATAAATACGAGGGCGTGAGCCCGGCCGGCAGCCATAAGCCCAACACCGCGATTCCGCAAGCCTTTTACAACAAGATCGAGGGTGTCAAACGGATCGCCACCGAGACCGGTGCCGGTCAGTGGGGTTCCTCGCTGGCGCTCGCCGGTTCCTTCTTCGGGCTGGAGATCGTGGTCTTCATGGTCAAGGTCAGTTTCCAGCAGAAGCCCTACCGGCGCGCTTTTATGGAAGCGTTCGGCGCTCAGTGCATCGCGAGCCCCTCCGACACCACCGCGTCGGGCCGCGCCATCCTGGCCGAGCATCCGGACAGCACCGGCAGTCTGGGGATCGCCATCAGCGAGGCGGTCGAGATCGCCGCCCAGCGCGACGATACCAAATACGCCCTGGGCAGCGTGCTGAACCACGTCCTGTTGCATCAGACCGTCACCGGGATCGAGTCGATGCAGCAATTGGCGATGGCGGGCGACTATCCGGACCTGATCATCGGCTGCACCGGCGGCGGCAGTAACTTCGCCGGTCTGGCCTTTCCGTTCCTGGGCAAGCAACTGCGCGAGGGCGGCAAGATCGAGTTCATCGCGGTCGAACCCTCGGCCTGTCCGACCCTCACCAAGGGATTGTTCGCCTACGATTACGGCGACACCGCCCATCTGACCCCCTTATGCAAAATGTTTACGCTCGGTTCCAGCTTCGTGCCGCCAGGCTTCCATGCGGGCGGGCTGCGCTACCACGGCATGGCGCCCCAGATCAGCCATCTGGCGAAGTTGGGCTACATTGCGCCGCGTTCCTATAACCAATTGGAATGTTTCGCCGCGGGGCTCCAGTTCGCCAAGGCGGAGGGCATTATTCCCGCGCCCGAGGCCAACCACGCGGTGCGCGCGGCCATCCATGAGGCCGAGAAGTGTCGTGAGTCGGGTGAAGCCAAGACCATCCTGTTCAATCTGTGCGGACATGGTCACTTCGACATGCAGGCTTACACGGACTATTTGGGCGGCAAGCTCAAAGACCTGGTCTATGCCGAGTCCGAGGTCGCCATGGCGTTGACCGGCCTGCCGGCGGTTGGTTGAGGCGCGGCCGCGCGTGACCGGACTCCAACCGAACGGGTGTCGGGTCGCGGCGTCGCCGGGCGGTTTCCCGGTGCGTCGCGGGCTGTGTCGGGCCGTGCTGGCGCTGCTGGTGCTGGGGAGTGAGGCGGCCTTGGCGGCGTCCGGTGTGCAGGCGGCGGAGCTGCCGGCCGTGGCCGCCGAGGACGATCTGTCGGCCCAGGTGGAGCGACTCACGGCGCACATCCACGGCATGGAGGGTAAGCTCAAGGAGTCGGCCGCCGCGCGCCGCACGGCCGATCAGGCGCGTATGGAGGCGGAACGGCGGCTGGCCGAAAACCTGCAGGAGATCGCCCGGTTGAACGCGCAGCTCGGCCTGTTGCGTGAGGCCCAGGCCGCCCTGGAGGAGCGTCTCGCGCACGCGCAGGAGCAACACAACCGTTCGGCCGAGCGGCTCGTCGTCGCGGAGGAACAGCGGTGCCGCTTGAGCAGGGAAGGGGAGGCTCAGGCCCGGCGCGGCGATGGTCTGGACCTGCGGTCCGACCCCGACCCGCTCATATCGGGAGCGACCCTGGTGATTCCGTGAACCCTCGAACCCTCACAACCGCTCCAGCGCATCCAGCCCCGCGGCCACCGGTTCTGTTTCCCAGGCCATCGGCTCGGGGCTGAAAAAGGCCATCTCCAGACGGTTGATCGAGGTGCGCAGGGGCGGCGGGCAGCGCTGGGCGAGTTGGGCCAGGTTGCCGGGCGGGGCTTCGGGCCAGCGCAAGGCGGCCCATTGCAGCAGCGCCGACCGGGCGGCGACGGCATCGCCGGCCTGGTAGGCGGCGTGGATTTGGTCACGGGCCTGGTCGACCGGATCGATGGGCGCGGGTGGTGACGGGGCGGCCGCCGGCGGCCGGGCGATCGGCGGACCGCGCCGGGTGAAGAGGACCGCGGCCAGTACGGTCGCGAGACCCAGGCTGACCCAGAACCAGGCGTTGGAACCGCCCGGCGCGGCGTTGAGCGCGGACGGGGGCGTCCGGTCCGTCCAGGCGGTATTCCACGGATCGGTCCGCGGGGTCGGCGGCGGGCCAGGCAGCGCGGACAGCAGCGGCGGCGCGAACGGCGGGGGTGCGAAGGCGCGCGGCTCGGTGGGTTGGCCGGTGTCCGGCCGCACGGTCAGGGTCAGGGGCGCGGTGTGCAGGTCACCCATCGTGATCGCCGGCACCTGCAGGGTTCCGTCCCGCAACGGCAGCAGCAGGAGTGTGAGCCGCACCTGAGCGCTGCGGTGACCATTGCTGATCGCGAGACGCCGTTCGACGCGTTGATCCAGAATGCGAAAGTCCTGCTCCAGAACCGCGAGGTCCGGCCCCGCGGGGGCCTCGCCCTGTGCCGTCAGGGTCAGTTCCACCGGCTGTCCAAAGGCCAGTTCGCGCGCCGACAACTGGGCCTGAACGGCATCCGCCGCCGGTGCGCCGGCCGCGAATGCCGCCAACAGCAGGCCCAACGGCAGTCCCGGCGGCGCTATGGTCAGGCCGCGCGGGTGGATAGGCGAGGGGGCGTGAAGTCGGAGCGTCATGGTTACGATCGTTCGCCGAGGGTTGGACGGGATTTCCGAATGTTTGCCAAAGACCGCGCGAAGGCTTTGACGCGGCGCTGCTTCTCCGTATAATGCGCGGTTTCCCGCGATCCGGGAAACTCCTTGCCTCACCGCCACACTATTCCAAGACTTCGGGCGGGAGGCTGTCAATCCGTGAGGAGCAGTTGATGCGACATTATGAAGTGGTGTTTCTGGTTCACCCGAGCCAGAGCGAACAGGTGGCGGCCATGGTCGAGCGCTACCGCGGCAATCTGGAGAAGCGCGGCGGTGTGGTGCACCGGTTCGAGGATTGGGGGCGGCGCCCGCTCGCCTACCCGATCAACAAGGTGCACAAGGCGCACTACATCCTGATGAATGTCGAGTGCGACCAGGAGGCGATCGACGAGCTGGAGAGTGCCTTCCGTTTCAACGACGCGGTGCTGCGTAACCTGATCATCCAGCGCAACGCCGCGGTCACCGAGCCGTCCGCGTTGGTGAAGACCGGCGAAGAGCGCGAGCGCCCGGAGCCGCTGGGCGGCGGCGATGCCGACAACGATTAGGCGCAGCAACCACACCTGAGCACACTACATCATGGAAAACAGCTCCCGTTTTTTCCGCCGCAAGCGTTACTGCCGGTTTACCGCCGAGGGTATCGCCGAAATCGACTACAAGGACCTCAACCTGCTCAAGGCTTACGTGAGCGAGTCCGGCAAGATCGTGCCGAGCCGCATCACCGGGACCTCGGCCAAGTACCAGCGGCAACTGGCCCAAGCCGTCAAGCGCGCCCGCTTCCTGGCGCTGTTGCCCTACACCGACGGGCACTGATGGGGCTTCGCTGCGGCACCCGCGCGGCGCGCCGTGTGGGTGAGCGCGTGGCCGGCAGTCGCCGATCGGCATCCGGTTCAGCGCCCGCTTGCGACCCATGAAAGCCCTGGCGGCACTCATCATGCGGGGGCCGCTCCAGGCGGCCCTGGTGACTGGTGCGACCGGTCTGTTCGCGCTGTTTTTTCCATTGGTCGGATTGATCAGCAGCGCGTCCATGGCCCTGGTCACCCTGCGCGGCGGGGCCAGGGCCGGAGCCCTGGTCGGCGTGTCGGCGGCGGCGATTTGCACACTCGCGTGCGTGTTCGTCTTTGGATCGCCCTGGCCGGCCTTGGTCGTTGTCGTGGTGCTGTGGCTGCCCGTCTGGGCGCTCGGGATCGCCTTGCGGTTCTCCCGCTCGCCGGCTTTCGCGATTCAGCTGGCGGGCCTGGTCGCGGTGGTTCTGGTCCTGCTGTTTTACGCGCTGACAGCCAACCCGGTGGAGTATTGGGCGGGTTTCCTGGCGCCGCTGAGCCAGGCCGTGGTCAAAGACGGCCTCGTCGATGCGGCGAATGCGCAGGCGCTGTTTGGCCAACTGGCGCGCTGGATGACCGGCACCTTTGCCGCCGGTCTGCTGCTCCAGGTCCTCCTGGGTCTGTTCATCGGGCGCTGGTGGCAAGCCCTGCTCTATAATCCCGGCGGCTTCGGAGCGGAATTCCGGACCTTGCGGCTGCATCCGGCGTTTGGTGCCATTGGTGTCGTGCTGGTTGCCCTGATCGGTTTCACGCGGGGCCCCGGCCTGGTCGCGGATCTGTTGATCGTGCTGTCCCCCCTGTGGTTGTTACAGGGACTGGCGGTGATTCACACCCTGCAAGCGGCCTATGGCCTGCATCGCGGCTGGTTGGTGGGTCTCTACGTGCTGTTGGTCGTGTTCATGCCCCACGCCGAAATCTTAGTGGCGTGTCTGGGCCTGGTGGATATCTGGGCCGATCTGCGTGCCCGTCGCGGACGGCGCCCCCCCAGCCCCGGCTGAGGGCGGCGCGCGCGGCGGCCGCATCCGGGGCGGTCCCCCAAGAGACTGAGGAAAAGAGAAGTGGAAGTCATCCTGCTGAAGAATGTCGGTCGGCTCGGCGCACTTGGCGACAAGGTCAAGGTGCGCCCCGGATACGGCCGTAATTACCTGGTTCCCGGCGGTTTCGCGGTGACCGCCACGGCCAAGAACCTGGAGGCCTTCGAGGCGCGCCGCGCCGAGTTGGAGCGCGCCGCGGCCGATAACCTGGCGAGCGCGCAGACGCGCCAGGCCGCGCTTGCCGGGACCCGGGTGACCATCGCCCGCAAGGCCGGTGAGCAGGGTCGCCTGTTCGGCTCAGTCGGCACCGGCGACATCGCCGCGGCCCTGACCGCCGCGGGTGTGCAGGTCGCCAAGGCGGAGGTGCGCCTGCCGGGCGGTCCGTTCCGCGCGACCGGTGAGTTCGAGGTGACGCTGCACCTCTACACCGACGTGGACGCGACCATCACGGTGGACATCGTCCCCGAGGCTTGACCGCGGCCTTGATCCTCGGTTTCCGCCGCAGTCCTGAGGCGGAAATCGGGTTCACAGTTGGGTAGGCGCGGGTTAAAAACCCGCCCCTATGCTCGGCTATCACGTTCGACGGCTCTATTTCCTGGCGAGCTTGGCGTGAGCTTTTGCGGGATTTAGGCTGACCGCCGACTGTTCTTTCTAGGATGATCCATCGCCCCTTGCCCGCGTCCGCGGGAGGGGCCAAGATCCCTGCCGATCGATCCCTCCCCTGCGACTGATGGTGTGCCGATCCGCTTGGCCGCGCGGCACCGGGGCGGGCTTTGCCATTCATCAGGTTGTCGCGCGGACGACCGGCGCGGTGCCGGTGTGCCGCTCGCGCCCGCGGGGGGAACATGCTCGAACCGACCGACCAGGAACTCCTGGTTCCTTATCCCGACTCCGCGACCGACAGTCTGCGGACGCCGCCTCATAACATCCACGCCGAACAGTCGCTGCTCGGCGGTCTCATGCTGGATAACAGCACCTGGGACCGGATCGCCGACATGGTGGTGGAGCGCGACCTCTATCGGCGCGAGCATCGCCTGGTGTTCCGCGCGATTGCGAAGCTGGCGGAGGCGGACCAGCCGTTCGACGTGGTCACCCTGGCCGAGACCCTGGAGCGCACCCAGCAATTGGAGCCGGCCGGCGGTCTCTCCTATCTCGGCACCCTGGTCAACGAGACGCCCAGCGCGGCCAACATCAAGGCCTACGCCAAGATCGTACGCGAGACCTCGGTGCTGCGCCAGATGATCGCCGCGGGCACCGACATCGCCGACAGCGGCTACAACCCCGGCGGGCGCGAAGCCGCCGAACTGCTGGACGCGGCGGAGCGACGGGTATTCGAAATCGCCGAACAGGAGAGCCGCGGCGGCGTCGGCTTCCAGCCGATCAAGACGCTGCTGACCCGTGCGGTCGAGCGTATCGACGATCTCTACCGGCGCGACGAGCCCATCACCGGACTCTCCACCGGCTTCACCGACTTCGACATGATGACCTCCGGGCTCCAGCCCTCGGATTTGATCATCGTGGCGGGGCGTCCGTCGATGGGCAAGTGTGTGGAGGCCGGCACCGAGGTGCTGTTGGCGGACGGCAGCCTGGAAACTATCGAGACAGTCGTACAGCGAGGCCAGGCGCGTCTGCTGACCCTGGGGGATGACTGGCGTCTGCATCAGACCGAACCCTGCGCGTATGTCGATGACGGCATGAAGCCCGTGTTTCGGGTCACCACCCGTCTGGGCCGTGAAATCGAGACCACCGCCAGTCACCCCTATCTGACCGCCACCGGATGGCGTCCGCTGGTGGAGTTGGCCCCCGGAGAGGCCGTCGCCGTGCCCCGGCGTCTGCCGGTCTTCGGCGACACACCCATGCGCGACTGCGCGGTCCGTCTCCTCGGCTATCTGCTGGGCGACGGCAGTCTGACCGCCGCCTCGCCCAAGCTGACCAACGCGGATCCGCGCATCCAGGCCGATTTTGTGGACGCGGTCACGGCCTGGGTGCCGCAGGGGCGCGACAGCGCCGCGAAGAACGCTCCCAATGCGCTTACCCGCTGGCTCGATGGGCTGGGGTTGTGGGGCCGGGACGCCCATGGCAAGTTTGTCCCGGAGGGGGTTTTTCGTCTGCCCAAGGATCAGGTGGCGCTGTTCCTCAATCGGTTGTTTGCTACCGACGGCTGGGCGACGGTGCTCGCCACCGGTCAGTCGCAACTCGGCTATGCTACGGTCAGCGACCGGCTCGGGCGCCAGGTGCAGCACCTGCTATTGCGCTTCGGGATCATCGCCAAGCGGCGGCTGCGGCAAGTCAAGGGTCCCAATGGGCCGGCGCGCTGTTGGCAGTTGGACATCACCGACTCCAGATCCATCAAGACCTTCCTGGTCGAGATCGGCATCTTCTCCAAGGAGACGGCGCTGGAGCGGGTCCGCCTCGCCGGGGCTTTGGGCGATCGGCGGCTCGAGGACCTGGCCGCGAGCGACCTCTACTGGGACGAGATCGTCGCCATCGAGCCGATCGGCTTACGCCAGGTCTATGACCTGACCATCCCCGACACACACAACTTCATCGCCAACGACATCTGCGTCCATAACACCAGCTTCGCGATGAACCTGGCGGAACACGCCGCCATCCAGGGCCGCTATCCGGTCGCGGTGTTCAGCATGGAAATGCCGGGGGATGCGCTTGCCATGCGCATGATGGCGTCGCTGGGGCGGATCGACTCGCACCGGGTGCGCACCGGTAAGCTGGAGGACGACGAGTGGCCGCGTCTCACCTCCGCGGTCAACATCCTGGCCGGCGCCTCGCTCTTCATCGACGACACTCCGGCCCTGTCGCCCACCGAGTTACGTGCCCGCGCCCGGCGGCTCAAGCGCGAGCAAGGCGGGTTGGGGCTGGTGGTCATCGACTATCTCCAACTCATGCAGGCGCCGGGCTCCAACGAGAACCGCACCACTGAAATCTCCGCCATCTCCCGGTCGCTCAAGGCGCTGGCCAAGGAACTGTCGGTGCCGGTGGTGGCGCTCTCGCAGCTTAACCGCAGTCTGGAGCAGCGGCCCAACAAACGGCCGGTGATGTCGGATTTGCGCGAGTCGGGCGCCATCGAACAGGACGCCGACCTCATCGTCTTCATCTACCGCGACGAGGTCTATAACGTCGAGAGCAAAGACAAAGGCGTCGCCGAGATCATCATCGGCAAGCAGCGCAACGGCCCCATCGGCACCCTGCGGCTCGCGTTCCTGGGCAAGTACACCAAGTTCGAGAATTACACCGACAACTATTACGGTGAGGAGATGCACTGAGCCTTGCGGAATCGGACCATCCAAACGGAGCCCTTCGATGCCCCTGACCGCGCCCGCCCAGCCCGTCGACCGCTTCACCTGGAGTTGGGTGATGCGGTTCGAGTACTCACCGCATCCTACGCGCTGCCATACCCGACGCCATCGGGGTTAGAATGCTACAAACCAGGCGCACCCAAGGATTCCCATGCCCCCGGCGGCTCAGAAACATGCCCTGCTGATCGGCAATGACCGCTATCAGGAGCTGCCGGATCTCAAGGTCCCGGCGGCGGATGTGGCGGGGTTGGCGCGCGTGCTCACCGATCCGGCCATCGGCGGGTTCGCTCCGGCGCTGGTCAAGACCCTCGCCAATCCCGATTATGCCGTGGCCCATCGGGCGATCGGCCGGTTGTTTGCCAATCGGCAGCGCGACGATCTGGTGCTGCTGTATTTCTCGGGTCACGGCGAGCTCGATCACCGCACCGGCCGGCTCTATCTCGCGTTGCCCGACAGCGAACGCGACTGTCTCGACGGCACCGCCCTGGCCGACACCTTCATCACCACGGTGATGGACCGCAGCCCGGCCGGCCGCCAGATCCTGATCCTCGACTGTTGTTACGCCGGAGCCATTGGCCGCAAGGGCGCGGTGGTGACCGCCGCGACCTTCGGTACCGATCCGGCCGCGCCGCCGCCGGACGCCGGTTACGGGCGGGTCATCCTCACCTCCTCGACCGCCGGCGAGTCCTCCTGGGAGGGCAACCGCGTCATCGCCGGCGTGGAGCGCTCGCTCTTTACCCATTTCCTGATTCAGGGTCTGGAGACCGGCGAGGCGGCGGCGGGCGCGCCCGCGGTGAGCGTCGAGCAACTCTATCGGTATGTCCATGCCGCGGTGGTCAAGGCCACCGCCGCCGGGCCGCGGCGCATGACCCCAGAGCGGTTCGGCCAGGTGCGCGGCGAGCTGATCCTGGCCCGCAACCCCCAGGCGCGGGCGCCGGCCCCGGACCCCAAGGACCTGCTGGGCGCCGACCTGCTGGCTGATCTCGCTTCGGAGAACCATCGCACCCGTATCGGCGCCGTCGGTGAACTGGCGAACCTGATCCACCAGGCGCCGCTGCGCCAGGTCGTTATCGCGGTCTTGGAGGATTACAACGGCTGCGGGGCCAAGACCGGGGTCTACCGGCAACAGACGCTGCCGGTCGACAGCCTGGCGGCCAACCCCTGGGGGCTGCATCATGTGGCCGGGAACGTCTGGGAGTGGACTTGCTCGGCCTATGCCGACCTTTATGATGGCAAAGAGACGGCTTGTATTAGCAAGAATGATGCCAATACTTGGCCGAACCGGGTGATCCGCGGCGGCGCGTGGGACAACCAGCCTGCGTGGCTGCGGTCCGCGAACCGTTTCTGGCTCTGGCCGTCGGCCCGGTACGTCACCCTCGGTTTCCGCCTCGCCCAGGACCTTTGACCTTTTTTCTCTATTCTTTTTCCCTTTTCATTCTTTTTTAGTCCCTTAGGCACAATAATTGCTTTACTCAGCTTGCCCCGGTCGTGGAATCTTGTCATGAACTGCTGCTCCGGCTCATTCCGCAGTTGGACGGATTTCCCCGCAATCGGCGGTTTCCGCTCGGCGAGATCTGTAGGGTCCGCTGTGCGGACCGACGACCGTGCAGATCGCGAGGCGGCCGGGTTTATGACCAAGCCCCCTGGGTCTTGATCGTCATTCCGGCCATCGGGTGCACAAGCGCTAACGCAGTCCACCATCGCGAACGATGCGGTTCGTGCCTCACCGCATCCTACGTCAGCGCCCAAAGGTCATCGAGGTTGATCGTCACCGCCGCGAAGGGCGGCAGTGACGCCCGTGCACCGCCCGCGCACCGCCCGATTTCCCGCCAGACTCGGCCTTCCAGGGCATAGGCTTCCAGCGTGTGCGCACGGGGGTCGATCAACCGGGCATGACCGATGGTATAAAGGGTATCAGGAAGCCGGCTACAATCGTCCGGTAGTGATCGCCGAGGATCCAACGATGAGCCCCAGTCACCCCCCGTGCAACCCCAGACCCATTTCCGGTCCCTTCCGCGCCGACCAATTGCGCGAGGGGGATCGCTACGAGCTTTCGGCGGGACACCCGCTTTATTGCGCCCCCGCCGGTCCGGTGCATGCTACCGGCAACCTGCGGGGCGCGGCCGTGCTCGACAGCGACCCGGACGTCGAGTGGGCCGGCATCGATGCGGGCTTTTCGCCGGAGCCCGGGATGCTGCGCGCCCCGGACGTGGCGGTCGGCCCCCAGCCCGCCGTCGGCCGGGGCTGGATCGCGTCGGTGCCGCCGCTGGCACTGGAGTATGTCGCGTCCGGTCAGGACGAGGTCGATCTCCAGACCAAGATCGCCGAGCTGATCGGCCACGGCACCCGGCTGGTCTGGGTCGCGCGGCTCACCGGCCCGCGGCGGGTCGAGGTCTATGCCGCCGGGCAGCCGATGCGCGTCGCGGTCCCGGGGGAGGATCTTCTGGCGCCCGGCATCCTGCGCAATCCGGTTCCGGTCGATGCGCTTTTCGACCGGGCGGCCGGCGACCGGGCGACCCTGCGCAACCTCCTGCAGCGCTCCGGCTACGCGGACCTGGAGGCGGTACGCACCGAGGGCCGTGCCGACGGACTCGCCCAGGCCGTCCTCAATCTGCTCGCCGGGCGCGGCGTCCCGGTGGACGAGGACACCAGGGCGCGTGTCGGCGCCTGCCGGGACCCCGATCAGCTCGACCGCTGGCTGCTGGCCGCGGCCACGGCGCAGCGTGCCGACGGCATCTTCGGCGACTGAGCCGGCCTTGTCCGTGCTCGCCCACAGGCCGGAAAACGCTCTACAATAGGACACCCCGCCATGAGTTCAATGCTGAAAGAACTCCAAGCCCTTGAAGTCGAGCTTCATCATCCAGGCGTGCGCTGCGGCCGTGCGAGGCTTGAGCAACTGTTGCACCCTGAGTTTCACGAGGTCGGCCGGTCTGGCCGGCGGTACGACCGTGACACCATTCAGAGTCAGCAGCCATGGCCACCAACCCCACTAAGACCCGCGCCGCCTATGTCTGTAACGCCTGCGGCGCGGCCCAGCCCAAGTGGAGCGGGCAGTGCGCGGACTGCGGGGCCTGGAATACCCTGGAGGAGGTGGCCCGCCCGCCCGCGGGCCAATCCCGCGCGGGCGGGCGGGGCGGCGGATTCGCCGCGGCCGGGCCGACCGAGTCGGTGATCCATACGCTGGCGGATCTGCGCCCGGAGGAGCGGGTGCGCACCAGCACGGGCATCGGTGAACTGGACCGGGTGTTGGGCGGGGGGCTGGTGATCGGCTCGGTGGTGCTGCTGGGCGGCGATCCGGGGATCGGCAAGTCGACCCTGCTGCTGCAGGCGTGCGAGTCACTGGGGGCGGAGCATCCGGTGCTCTATGTCAGCGGCGAGGAGTCGCCGCAGCAGATCGGGCTGCGCGCCCGCCGCCTGGGGGTGGTGGGCGCGGGCATCAGGCTGCTCGCCGAGACCTGCGTGGAGCGGGTGCTGGCGCTGGCGGAACGCGATCCACCGCGGGTGATGGTGGTGGATTCGATCCAGACGCTCTATACCGACCTGCTGCAATCGGCGCCCGGTTCGGTCAGTCAGGTGCGCGAGACCGCGGCGCAGTTGGTGCGCTTCGCCAAGCGCGCCGATACGGCGGTGTTCCTGGTGGGTCATGTCACCAAGGAGGGGGCGCTGGCCGGTCCGCGGGTGCTGGAACATATGGTCGATACGGTGCTCTATTTCGAGGGCGAGTCGGGCGGGACCTTCCGGCTGGTGCGGGCGATCAAGAACCGCTTCGGGGCGGTCAACGAGCTGGGCGTGTTCGCCATGGGCGACCGCGGTCTGCGGGAGGTCAAGAACCCCTCGGCCATCTTTCTCGCGCGCCATGATCAGCCGGTGCCCGGCAGTCTGGTGATGGTGACCCGGGAGGGCACCCGGCCGCTGCTGATCGAGGTGCAGGCGCTGGTGGACGAGAGTCCGCTCGCCAATCCGCGGCGCGTCGCCCTGGGGCTGGATCAGAACCGGCTGTCGATGCTGCTGGCGGTGCTGCACCGCCACGGCGGGGTGGCGATGTTCAACCAGGATGTCTTCGTCAACGTGGTGGGCGGGGTGCGCATCGGCGAGACGGCGGCGGACTTGCCGGTGCTGCTGGCGGTGCTGTCGAGTTATCGCGATCGTCCCCTGCCGCTCGATCTGGTGGCCTTCGGCGAGGTGGGTCTGTCCGGGGAGGTCCGGCCTGTCCCCAATGGTCCGGACCGCCTGCGCGAGGCGGCCAAGCATGGCATCCGGCGCGCCATCGTGCCGGCCGGTAATGTGCCCAAGGAAGGGGTGGAAGGCCTTGAGATTCTGGCGGTCAAGACGCTGGCGGCGGCGATCGACGGGGTTTAGGCGCGTTCCGTCAACTCCCACGTGTTTTTCGTTCCCACGCTCCGCGTGGGAATGCCGGGCGGGCGCTCCGCGTCCGGTCTTGGCGCCGGACGCAGAGCGCCCGCACTTGCTACCACGCAGGAGCGTGGGAGCCAGATCAGTTGTGAGGAAAGCTGTCTAATACACAGATTCATATTCGGAATAATCTCCCGACCATGCTATATTCAGAGTGCTGTCTCCCTGGAAATTGCACTCCAAACAGGGTTTACACCGTGAAGCTCCTGCTCGTCATCGTGCTGTCGGCGCTCCTCGCCATCTTGCCGTTCTCCGCGCCGGCGGGGCCGGTGGCGGTGCAGGGCGTGCGCATGACCCCGGCAGCAGGCCAGACGCGGCTGGTGCTGGATCTCAGCGGACCCGTGACCCACAAGATTTTTCCCCTGGAGGGACCGGACCGGCTGGTGATCGATATCGCGGATGCCGAATTGACCGGTCAGGCGCTCCAGAGCGGCGCGGATGACCCGATCCTCATCGGTCTGCGCAGCGGGGTGCGCGAGGGGGATGACCTGCGGATCGTCCTTGATCTCAAACAGCCGGTGCGGGCGAAAAGTTTCCCAATGGCGCCGGATGCTGATCACGGACATCGGCTGGTCGTGGACCTGATCCCGAAGGGCGCGCCCAAGGGCAGCAGCGCGGCGCGGGCGGCCACCGCGTCCCGCCCGGCGGCCGTCAGCCGGGCGAGCCCGGCGCGCGATCTGGTGGTGGCGATCGACGCCGGCCACGGCGGCGCCGATCCAGGAGCCATCGGTGCCCGCGGCACGCGCGAGAAGGACGTCACCCTGGCCATCGCCCGGCGCCTTGCCGCTTTGGTGGACAAGGAGCCGGGGATGCGGCCGGTGATGATCCGCGACAGCGATGTGTTCGTGCCGCTGCGCCAACGGATGCGCAAGGCGCGCAAGCATGAGGCGGACATCTTCGTCTCGATCCACGCGGATGCCTTCACCGACCCCAAGGTGCGGGGGTCCTCGGTCTTTACCCTGTCTCGCGGCGGCGCCACCAGCGAGGCGGCCAAATGGTTGGCGGATAAAGAGAACAGTGCCGATTTGATCGGCGGGGTCGATCTGGGGGCGAGTGATGATGTGCTGGCCGGGGTGCTGCTGGACATGGCTCAGAATGCGACGCTTGAACACAGCGCGGACGCCGCTCGAGCGGTGCTGAGCAATCTCAGCCGGCTCGGCGCCACGCACAGAGGGGAGGTCCAGAAGGCCGGGTTCATGGTGCTCAAGTCGCCGGACGTGCCGTCCATGCTGGTGGAGACGGCGTTCATCACCAATCCGGCCGAGGAGGCGCGGCTGCTCAACGCCGCCAATCAGCAACGCCTGGCCCAGGCCATCCTGGCGGGGATCAAGCAGTATTTCAACAAGTACCGGCCACGCAGTCTGGTGCGCGGTTCAAACAAGGAGGCAGCCCAGCAGGCCGCTGCGGACGCCTTGGCCGGCGGCGCGGCAGTCCCGGCGAGTGCCCCCGGCGGCCGTCAACATGCCATCGCGGCCGGGGATACGCTGGCCGTGATCGCCAAGCGCTATGGGGTGAGCCTGTCGGCACTGCGTTCGGCCAACAACCTCGATGGCGACGTCATCCGCGCGGGCCAGGTGTTGACCATCCCTGGGGGGAGTCCGGGTGACGGCTGACCCCGGCATTCGCGTCCTGCCGAATCATCTGATCAATCAGATCGCCGCCGGTGAGGTGGTGGAGCGTCCGGCCTCGGTGGTGAAGGAATTGCTGGAGAACAGCCTCGACGCCGCCTGCACCCGGGTGGAAATCGATGTCGAGCAGGGCGGCATCAAGCGCCTGCGGGTACGCGATGACGGCCGCGGTATCCCGCCCGAGCAACTGGCCCTGGCGCTGTCGCGACACGCCACCAGCAAGCTGTCCGACCTGCACGATCTGGAAGCGGTGGCCACCCTGGGGTTTCGGGGCGAGGCCCTGCCGAGCATTGCCTCGGTGAGCCGGCTGACGCTGATCTCAAGGGCGCGGGGGGAGGGGAGTGCGCACGAGGTGAGCGTGGGTACGGACGGTGAACCCGCGGCCCCCCGTCCGGCCGCCCACCCGCTGGGGACCACGGTGGACGTGCGCGACCTCTTCTACAACACCCCGGCGCGGCGCAAGTTTCTGCGCACCGACAAGACAGAATTTGGCCACCTGGACCAGGTCGTGCGCCGTATCGCCCTGGTCCGCCGGGAGGTCGGTTTCACGCTGCGCCATAATGGCCGCACCGTGTTGGAACTGCCGGCGGCCGGGGACGACCCGGCGCGGGTGCGCGGCAGGCTGGACGCCATCCTCGGTGCGGGCTTCGGCGAGCAGGCCCTGTGGGTGGACGAACAGGCGGTGGATCTGCGCCTCTCCGGCTGGGTCTTGCGGCCGGCGTTCTCCCGTGGTCAACCGGACCAGCAGTTCTTTTATGTCAACGGCCGCATGGTCCGCGACAAACTGGTCACCCATGCGGTGCGTCAGGCGTTCAGTGATGTGCTCCATCACAGCCGGCATCCGGCCTTCGTCCTGTTTCTCGCGCTCCCGCCGCGGCTGGTGGATGTGAATGTCCACCCGGCCAAGCACGAGGTGCGCTTTCGCGAGGGGCGCCAGGTTCACGATTTCATCTATCGCGGGTTACAGCGGCGCTTGGCGGCGGGATCTTTGGGGTCGGCCATGCTGCCCGCGGTCGCGGCACCTGTGGAGGAATCACGGATCGCACCGCCGCCGGACGCATCCGCGCCATTGCGCACCGGATCCCTGGGGTTGCGGGTAGCCGAGGGGTCGGCGTCGCAGTATGCCGCGGGGCTCGCGTTCCAGCGTCCGGAGGTATCGCCCGCGGGTCCGGCAGCGGCACCGCTGCCGAACGCGGGGGCGACCGACAGTCCGCCCCTGGGTTTCGCCCTGGCCCAACTCAATGGCGTCTACCTGCTGGCCCAGAACGCCCAGGGTCTGATCATCGTCGACATCCATGCCGCCCATGAGCGCATCGGGTATGAACGGCTCAAGGACGCCTGGGGTGTCGGATCGATCGTTCGCCAGCCGCTGCTGGTGCCCGTCAGCGTGCAGGTCAGCCCGCGCGAGGCTGATTTGCTGGAGGCGCAGCGCGAATTTCTGGAGCGCCTGGGGCTGGTGATCGACCGCCTGGGTCCGGGTACCCTGGCGGTCCGCGAGGTTCCGGCGTTGCTGCGCGATGCCGACCTGGAGCGTCTGGTGCGCGATCTGCTGTCCGATCTGGCGGTGCACGGGGCGTCCGACCGGGTGACCGCGGCGGTCAATCAGGTCCTGTCGACCATGGCCTGTCACGGTGCGGTGCGCGCCAACCGGCGCCTGACCCTGGATGAGCAGAATGCCCTGCTGCGCGCCATGGAGCGGGTGGAGCGTGCCGATCAATGCAACCATGGGCGGCCGACCTGGGTCCAGATCGGTCATGGGGAACTGGACCGGTTATTCTCACGGGGGCGGTAAGGCGATGCCCGAATCGCCACGCGCGCCAAGCGATGCATTGACGGTCGATGCAACGAAGGGTGTAGGATAAGCCCAGGCGTCGGCTCCGCCCCATGGCGCCTCGCGTTCCCATCGCGTTCGTTATCACCATTCGCCATTGAGGAGTCCGCGTATCATGACAACCAGCAACAAAGCGGTCGTTGAACGAGGCGCCGCCACCCGTGATCACTTCAGCCGCCAGGTCGCGGGTGTCAATGCCATCGAGATCAAAGTCACCATTCCGGATCATCAGGTCGAGGAGGCGATGATCCGGTTCAACTTGACGGTCGACAATGATGAGGAGCGCTATATCTATTTTTTCGATACCCCTGACCTCGACCTGTTCAAGGCGGGGATGATCGCGCGGGCGCGGCGCATCGTCGGGGACGCGCACGATAGTACGGTCAAGTTTCGCCCGGTGATACCCGCCGAGGTATCGGCGGCCTGGCGTGCGTTCGACGGCTTCAAACTCGAGGCGGATGCGAGCGAGTCCGGCGTGACCAAGTCCGCCTCGCTCACCATGCCGGTGGCCAAGGGGCTGATCAAGCAGGTGGTGGCCGGGGAGAAGCCGGTCGGCAAGCTCTTCACGAAAGACCAGGAGGTGTTTCTGTCGGCCATTGGTCAGCAACACATCGACTACGATGCGCTCAGTGTCCTGGGCCCATTGCAGGCGCATCGCTGGAAGTTCGAGGACGCGGCCTGCCCGTGGCCGATCACGGCAGAACTCTGGAAGCGCCAGGATGGCGCGCGCCTGATGGAGTTGTCGATCAAGGCCCCGGTGGTTCAGGCCGCGGTGGCCATTGCCGGCTTCGTGGCCTTTGTCGCCGAAATCGGCGCCGAGCGCGATCTGGAGCAGCAGACCAAGACCCGGTGGGCGCTGGAACACCACGCGACGCTGCTGCGCGCGCCGGTCGCGGGCGTTTAGTCGATTGTCGGAAAATCCGGGCTTGATCATCGTTCCGGCCAGCCGGGCCGTCGGCCAACTGGAGTCCAAGGTAGGATGCGGTGAGGCACGAACCGCATCGTTTGCAATTCCACGGCTTGCAGATTCGCCACCGGGTCGGGAACGACCCGCACGGCGACCCGCTGGCGTTGGTGCGGTTCGCAAGCTTACCGTACCCTTGAGAGACGTGGCGGCCGGCACGATGATTGAGATCAACGGCTAGGTGGCGGACACAAATCGATGAGACACCCACTTGGCGGCGGGGCGCGGGTGTGGTAGGATACTTGGGGACTAGACTGCGTGCAGTCCAGACCACTAAGAGGATATCCGGAACGGAATATGCTTAAACTGAGAAACTCTATAATCTACAACGCTTAATCTATCAAGCGCCAAAAGCGTCATATTGTCCGAGTTCAGTGACATATCAATAAATTTCAACCGGTTGTCTTTTATATGCAATTTCTGAACCGGATTTCCTCTAAGTACGTCAATAAGATAATTTGTAATCAATAGCCATGAAAATTAATAGAATAGTCTTTTTCCCCAAAGGACCGAAGAATCTCTCCAAGAGCAGATCGCAAAGCGTTCATACTTTCGTAAGCGTAACTACTCAGGTCTATCCAAGCGCATGAAATATCGAGATATTGACTTGGCGCGACGGACTCTCGACGGACTACGGCAACAGGGCGACGCTATGAACATCAATACGTTACAAAGTTGTTGCGATGAGTGTGCGAAAGTCGAAACTCGCTAACAAACTGTACTAATTGACGTTTTCACGAAATCGCCTACCTGAGTAGTTACTCGTAAGCGTTGTTAGGAAGCCAATCGTATTTTATTTTGCTCCATAAAATCTCGATCAGATTTAGCTGGGGCGAATAAGGTGAGATAAAATAGAAAGTAACTCCTAGCTTTTCCCAATCCTCGATTCTCTCAGTAAACTCTTTGCTCTTGTGAATTGAAGCATTATCAGTGATAACGACCGTAGCTTTAGTTCGACTTTCTGCAAATTGATCTACAGATTTAACAACAAAAGCACTATCGATGCTGCCTTCTTTACTAAACGAAATTAAATCTTTTAAGCTTGGGCTCATAAAACCCAAACAATTTATCCGTTTTGAGCGCGAGGAACGAATACTTATGGTGCCTTCTCTTCCGATATCTTGCCAAGAGTAAGGAACGCATGGAGTCAAGTCAAAGCCCGACTCGTCCATAAAGACATAGATCAATTTCACCGTCAGCCGCCATTTGCTTAAGTTCTTGAACGTCGGATTTTGCTTTCTCATATTGTTCAGGATCAGGCTTACCCTTAGTAACTTTTCTTTCTCTTTTCCATGACTTACCGAGCTTCTTCATGATTCTGCGAAACGTTTCGATGCCCGCTTTTTTCCCAGTGCGTTGTTCTACCATGTTAGCAACTTTACGTAGCGAACGAGGCTCCTTCTCTATACACTCCAGAATGATATTTTCATCCTCTTTGTTAAAGGTCGGTTTTGAGCTGCGTCCTTCTAGGTCGTATAGTCCTTCGATTTTATGTTCGATCCATCTTTCAGCCCAGTTACGAATAGTATTAACATGCACTCTCTCGATCTTCGCTACATCGTCAAAACTCCTGCGGTCCTCCAGTAGAAGCAGAATTGCATATGCACGACTACGCACCTGCCGCGGCTCATTTCCTTTCGTCATGCGATTAAGTTCATCGATCTCGTCCTGAGAAAGATAGTAATTCATGAGTATCTTGTATTCCACAAAGATTCCTGCATGATCAAGATAAATATCACGAATAATTGTAAAGCGACATTAGACCATTCTGCAATAAAAATTTTTTAAGCTCATAGATAGTTATAATTGTTATCCTGAGTTTTAATAGAATGGGAAATCCCCCGGCTTTGCCGGGGGACCGAAAAAGTTTGAC